>Ga0209358_10001185_pt1 | contig 21292 bp, 20 predicted proteins | sample LauGreFa1BDMLBSN_2_FD_187574 | JGI IMG/M metagenome (GOLD analysis project Ga0209358, IMG submission 187574) | Freshwater lake microbial communities from Lake Michigan, USA - Fa13.BD.MLB.SN (SPAdes) (version 2) | ecosystem: Environmental > Aquatic > Freshwater > Lake | place: Lake Michigan, USA...
CGTACACTTATGCAGGCAGTTTAATGGTTGGTTATCAGTACGATGCTTGGAAAGCAATGTTGAGTTACGATATCAATTACTCGGATTTAGTGCCAGCAAGTAATTACCGTGGTGGTTTGGAATTGGCTTTAATTTATATCATTAAAAATCCGACTGTTCGTCCGTTATATAAAAACTGTCCAGATTATTTATGAGGATACAAAAAATTACATATAGTTTAATTTTAATGTTTGGACTCCATTTTGTCGTTCATGCACAAAAAAAGATATGGTTAAACTTTGCCATCGAAGCTCAAGAATATAGGGATTTTTACAGTGCAAGTAATTTTTATCGTAAAGCTCTTAGTTACGATACTTTAGATTTGGATATACAATACCAAATGGCAAAATGTTTTTTGGGTTATTATCAATTGGATTCGGCTTTGGTATATTTTAACAAGATTAAAAAATCTGATAAAATAAGCATGTATGGAGAAACCGATTTTTATATTGCGCAGATATTTAAGTATCAGAGCAAGTATTTAGAAGCAAAAAATACCTTTGATTATTTTAGAAGAAATTACAAAGGAACCGATAATTATTTGCGACAATTTGCTGCAAATGAAGTAAAGTGTTTTCCAAAAATTAAAGAATTAATTAAAGATACCAACGAGTTAAAAGTGAAACCTTTACCCGGAAATATTAATACAGAAGTGGCGGAATTTGGTGTGAGTTCTTATACAGATACCTCATTGTTTTTTAGCTCTTTAAAAAATATTGCCACAACCAACGATGGTTGGATGGAATATAAAAAAGCTTATACTAGTAAAATTTATTTAGCGCATTTAAAAGATAGTATTTGGGTTTTTAACGATACAGTTGCTTTAACTATTGATCAAAATATGGATGTAGGAAACCCTTTTTGGGATGCAAAGGATAGTGTTTTGTATTTTAGCGCTTGCGCAAAAGGTGTTTGTAATTTGTACAGTGCAAATCTCAAAAAAAATCAATTGATAGATATTAAAGAATTAAATATAAATTTACTTGGTTATACCTCTACACAACCCAATATTGCTTGGTTAAACGGAAAAAAATATTTAGTATTTAGTTCTAATCGCCCTAACGGTAAAGGAAATATGGACCTTTGGATTAGTGAGCAACAAGGAAAAACTTGGGGCGAACCACAAAATTTAGGTTCGTTAGTAAACACACAAGGCAATGAGGTTACGCCGTTTTATAGTAGTAAAAATAATCAATTGTTTTTTTCTTCCGATTGGCATTGTGGAATTGGTGGGATGGATATTTTTCAATCAGAATATATTGGCAATAAATTTAAGGGGGTACAAAATTTGGGCTTACCATTTAATTCATCACGCAACGATTTGTATTATGTTCATCAGGAAACTAAAGCTTTTTTAAGTTCAAATAGGTTAAGTTCCAATAACAAAAATCACGAACAATGTTGCAACGATATTTATCAGGTAAAATGGCAAAAAAATGATACCTTAGTAGATACTTTACCATTAGATTCGGCTTTGATTGTACAAAAAAACTTACGATTGTTGTTAGATGAATATCCAATACGTTTGTTTTTTCATAATGATATCCCAAATCCGCGCTCATGGGATACTATCACAAATTTAAATTATCAAACCACTTACGATGCTTACATTCGTTTACAATCGGAATATAAAACCGAGTATCCATCATCATTGGCGAAAAAATACCGAACAAATGCTGAAGTTTTAGTAGATTCTTTTTTTGTAAATCATGTTCAAAAAGGATATGCAGATTTAGTGTTTTTTGCCAATTTATTATATCCCTATTTAGAGAAAGGTTACACTATTAAACTTACAGCTAAAGGATTTGCTAGTCCGTTAGCACGAAACGATTACAATGTAAATTTATCCAAACGCCGTATCAATAGTTTTAAAAATTATTTAATGGAATTGCCTGATAAAAATTATAGTCAGTATTTAAATAATACAGCACCAAACGGTGCGCAGTTAATTATAGAAACATTACCTAATGGCGAGGAATTAAGCAATCCTTTTGTGAGTGATAATTATTATGATGTTCGAAATTCGATTTACAATCCTGCTGCAGCTTTCGAAAGAAGAGTAGAAGTAGAGGATATAATTTTGTTAAAACAGCCCTAAAAATTAATCGGATTTAAATATTTTTTAAACTTTTTTTGCACCTACATTATTAATTTGTAATATTGCAAATCTTTAAGTTAAATAATTTCAATAAAATATATGATTTCTCAAAAAATTGCTTCTAAACAAGAAAAATTAGCTGTAATTGGTTTAGGTTATGTAGGATTGCCAATAGCTTTAGAGTTTGCAAAAAAAATATCTGTAATTGGTTTTGATATCAATGAAAAACGTGTTGAAATGATGCGTAATCGTATCGATCCTAGTAACGAGTTAGTTGCTGAGGATTTTGATGGTACAGATATTCATTTTACAGCAAATATTGATGAATTAAGAGAAGCTACTTTTTTTATTGTAGCGGTTCCAACTCCTATCGATGAGCATAATTTACCCGATTTAAAACCACTTATAGGCGCAACTAGTACAGTTGGTAAGGTGTTAAAAAAAGGGGATTATGTAGTGTTTGAATCTACCGTTTATCCGGGTTGTACAGAGGAGGATTGTGTTCCGGTTTTAGAGGAATTATCTGGTTTAAAATTTAATGTAGATTTTAAAATAGGTTATTCACCAGAGCGAATTAATCCAGGTGATAAAGAACATACTTTAACTAAAATTGTAAAAGTGGTTTCGGGTTCGGATGCTGAATCTTCTGATGAGGTTGCAAAAGTTTATGAAATGATTATTAACGCGGGTGTTTATCGTGCATCTAGCATAAAAGTTGCTGAGGCTGCAAAAATTATCGAAAATACACAAAGAGATGTGAATATTGCTTTAATGAACGAATTATCGATGATTTTTAGCAAGTTAGGAATCAATACTTATGAGGTTTTAGAGGCTGCTGGAACTAAATGGAATTTCTTAAAGTTTTTCCCTGGTTTAGTTGGTGGACATTGTATTGGGGTGGATCCATATTATTTAACTTATAAAGCTCGTGAGTTAGGTTATCATTCTAAAATCATTAACTCTGGTAGAGCTTTAAATGACTCGATGGGGCCTTACGTAGCGCGCCAAACAGTTAAATTGGTTATTGCAAAAGGAAAAGATATTAGTAAATCTCGTATTTTAATTATGGGTGCTACATTTAAAGAAAATGTTAGTGATATTCGTAATTCTAAAGTGGCATCTGTAGTAGATGAGTTAAAAAGTTTTGGTGTAAATGTAGATGTTCATGATCCGCATGCTTGTAGCGATGAATTACACGAAGAGTATGGCTTTACATTAATTTCTGAAATACCTAAAAACTTTAATTATGATGCTGTAATTGTTGCAGTTAATCATGCAGAATATTTAAATCATGATGCGGCTTATTTTAAAGGTTTATTAGGTGATAATGGTGTTTTAGTAGATTTAAAAGGAATTTACAGAGGAAAAAATTACAATGCTACATACATGAGTTTGTAATTAAATTACATATTATAATACTAAAAAAAACTAAGTCGGCAGACTTAGTTTTTTATTTTTTGGATATTTTAGATATTCCATGTTTAAGCTTACCAAAAGTTTTATTATTTTTGTTCAACTTAATTTTTTACCATGAGAGAGATTCAATTTAGAGAAGCGATTAAAGAGGCAATGTCTGAGGAAATGAGAAGAGATCCAAACATTTATTTAATGGGGGAGGAAGTTGCAGAATACAATGGAGCTTACAAAGCTAGTCAGGGAATGTTAGATGAATTTGGTCCACAGCGTGTAATTGATACACCTATTGCTGAGTTGGGTTTTGCTGGTATTGGTGTGGGTTCAGCAATGAACGGATTACGTCCCATAATTGAGTTTATGACCTTTAATTTTTCTTTAGTAGCAATTGACCAAGTAATAAATAGTGCTGCAAAATTAAAATTAATGAGTGGCGGACAAATTAATGTGCCAATTGTATTTAGAGGTCCAACGGCGTCTGCAGGTCAATTAGGTGCTCAGCATTCACAAGCATTCGAAAACTGGTTTGCAAATACTCCAGGTTTAAAAGTTATAGTTCCTAGTACACCATATGATGCAAAAGGTTTGTTAAAAGCTGCTATACGTGATAACGATCCTGTTATTTTTATGGAAAGTGAGCAAATGTACGGTGATAAAGGTGAAGTGCCAGAGGGTGAATATGTTTTACCTATTGGTTTAGCGGATATTAAGAAAAAAGGTACAGATGTAACTGTGGTGAGTTTTGGTAAAATTATACACAGAGTTTTAGCGGTTGCAGCTGATTTAGAGAAAGAAGGTTTAAGTATTGAGGTGATAGACTTAAGGACTGTTAGACCTATTGATTACGCAACAGTTATTGAAAGTGTGAAAAAAACTAATAGATTAGTTGTAGTGGAAGAAGCTTGGCCTTTAGCATCTATTTCAACCGAAATTGCTTATAAAGTTCAAAGAGAAGCATTTGATTATTTGGATGCGCCGATACAAAGAGTTACTATGCGCGATGTTCCTATGTCGTATGCAGGAAATTTAGTAGAAGCTACTTTGCCAAATGCACAACGTATTACAGCTGCAATTAAAAAAGTAGCGTACTTAGAGGCATAAGCAAAATAATAAAAAATTTAATTTACAACATAATGGAATCCTAGCTTTGTGTTAGGATTCTTTTATTATTTATAACATTATAATTATGGCAGATATTCAGTATTTTACAGCAGAAGGACTAAAAAAATTTAAGGAAGAGTTGCATCATTTAAAAACTGCTGAACGCAAAAGTATTTCGCAACAAATTAGTGAAGCAAGAGATAAAGGAGATTTATCCGAAAATGCAGAGTATGATGCAGCTAAAGAAGCGCAAGGTTTGTTAGAGCTTAAGATTGCACAAATGGAGGAGATTTTAGCGAATGCTCGTTTGGTGGATGAATCTAAAATGGATACTTCTAAAGCTTTGATTTTATCTACTGTGAAATTAAAAAATGTTCAAAACGGACAAATTATGCAATACACTCTAGTTTCGGAAGAAGAAGCTAATTTGAAATTGTTAAAAATATCAGTTGCTTCACCAATTGGTAAAGGTTTATTGGGTAAAAGTGTAGGGGATGTTGTTGAGTTAAAAGTTCCTGCAGGCACTTTAAAATTAGAAGTTTTAGAAATTACAAGATAATTAAATTATGGCAAGTATTTTTACTAAAATTATTAACGGCGAAATTCCATGTTATAAAATTGCCGAAACAGAACATTGTATTGCTTTTTTAGATGTTAGCCCGTTAGCTAAAGGACATACTTTGGTGATTCCTAAAAAAGAAGTAGATTATTACTTTGATTTATCGGATGAATTGTTGTTGGAGGTAAACACTTTAGCTAAAAAAGTAGCTAAAGCAATCGAAAAAGTTATTCCTTGTAAACGTATTGGTGTTGCTGTAATTGGTTTAGAAGTTCCTCATGCGCACATGCACTTAGTGCCTTTAAATTCAATTGGAGATATAAATTTTAAAAGTGTTAGATTACAATTAACACCAGAAGAGTTTGTTAATATTGCAAAAGCTATTCAGCAAAACTTGTAATGTTATTTTTTTATTTTAGTTAAAATTATTTTGCTTTTAACAGTGTTTTGTGAAAAACAAAATCAAAAAAACGTAACACCTCCGGATGTAATAATTTAGTTTTGTTAGGTTTTGATTGTATTGAGTTGTGTAATTTAAATTCAACCTTTTTTTTTGTGTTATTTTTTGAAAGAAAAAGGAAATTATAAACTAAGATTATTTAAATGAAATTTGCTTTTTTATCCAGTTTAATTGTAGCAATTACCCTAATCGGTTTTGTTCAGCAAAGTGATTTATCTTTAGTATCTATTCATCCCGAGCAAGTTGTTCCTGGAGGAAATTTCGACCTAGTTTTAAATGTTTCAAAAAAAGATATAAAAAATTATTCGCGTATTCAGTTAGATTTACCCAAGGGTTTTTCGGCACAATTAATCGATGGAAAAAACGGTACTTTTTCTTTTATAGATAATCAAATTAAATTAATTTGGTTTACTTTACCTATGGAAGATGAGTTTCAGGTGAAAATTAAAGTTTTTAGCGATGCAACTTTTGCTGGATCAACCGAATTTAAAGGTGTGGTTACTTATTTAGTGGGAAATGAAAGAAAAGAAAAAAAGATTAAAACTAATAAAATTGAATTTACACAAAGTGCTATAGTTTCGGATTCCCAACCTTCTTTAAACCCAGCTGTAAAACAAGAATCAGAGGTTGCTACAGGTATTAAGTGTACTCGTAAATTAACAAAATCTACTTTTTTACCTGGTGAAAAATCTATTGTTCAGGTTAAAGTTTTTAAGAAAAATATAAATGGATTAGGAAAGTTAATCGAAACTTTACCGCAAGGATTTACGGCTACAGAGGTACAAAATAATGGTGCTGTATTTAGTTTTTCTAACAATCAGGTTAAGTTTTTATGGATGACTTTGCCTGCAGAAGATGAATTTGTGGTAGAGTATGAAATCATTGCAGATTCAGACATAAATGAGGGTTCCTTTTTTGTAGAAGGCTTATTTACTTATTTAGAAGGAGAGGATACAAAACAATATGTAATATCTTCTGATAAAGTAAATTTAAAAATTATGCCTAATCAAAAAGTGGCGGCAATTGTGAAATCCGAACCAACTCCATCGGTTAAATCGGAGCCAGTTAAAACCGTTAAACCCGAATCGCCGGTTTCGAAAACAGAAGTGAAAAAAGAAACTACATCTTCTGTGAAAAAAGAAACTATTCCTATGGCAAAAAACGAAGTGAAAAATGAAGTAACGCCTGTGAAATCAACTTTTGCTCAAGTAGCTTCAAAACCTAAAGAAGAAAGCAATACAAAAGCTTCTAGTACTAATCAAACAGAAAAAATGTCCAAAGGAGTTAGTTATCGAGTTCAAATTTGTGCAACCAAACGTCCTGTGAACTCCGATTATTTTGTAAAAAATCATCAGTTTAACGAAAAAATTTATCTAAACATGCACGAGGGATGGCATAAATTTACTGTTGGTGGTTTTGAAGTGTATGAAGAAGCCAGAAATAGACGAGAAGAAGTAAAACAAAATAACAAAATTCCTGGTCCGTTTGTTACAGCTTACAATAAAGCAGAACGTATAACTGTTCAAGAAGCTTTGATGATTACCAAACAAAAGTGGATTCCTTAATTAAGCAATTATGATTATTGTTACGGGCGCAGCAGGTTTTATTTCTGGACATTTAGTTAAGAGATTAAACGAATTAAATTATAAAGATTTAGTTTTGGTGGATGACTTTAGTTTTGATAATAAAAAAATTAATTTTACTTCTGCACAATACAAATTATTAGTAGATCGTAAAGATTTTATCGATTGGTTACAACAAAACCATCGTATGGTTCAAATGGTAATTCATTTGGGGGCACGTACGGATACTACCGAATTTAATCGCGATATTTTTAATGAATTAAATTTAAATTATTCAAAAGCTGTTTGGCTTGCTTGTGTGGATTTTGCTTTGCCATTAATTTATGCTTCATCTGCTGCAACTTATGGTTTTGGCGAATATGGTTATGTGGATAATCATGATATTGTACCGAAATTAAAACCTTTAAATCCTTATGGGGATTCTAAAAATGATTTTGATATTTGGGCATTACAACAAAATAAAAAACCATTTTTTTGGGCTGGTTTAAAGTTTTTTAATGTTTATGGACCTTGGGAAAATCACAAGGGACGTATGGCAAGTGTTATTTTTCATGCTTTTCATCAAATTAAAAACAATGGAAAAGTAAAGTTATTTAAATCGCACAAACCAGAGTTTAAAGATGGGGAACAATTACGCGATTTTATTTATGTAAAAGATGTTGCAAATATTATTGTTTTTTTAATGGAAACTCGTAAAAATTCGGGTTTATATAATGTTGGAACAGGGGAAGCGCGTACTTTTAAAGATTTAGTTATCTCTACTTTTGTTGCATTAAATATAGACCCTGAAATCGAATTTATTGATACACCTGAGGATATTAGAGATAAATATCAGTATTTTACTCAGGCAAGTATGCAAAAATTACGTTCTATAGGTTATATATCTCCTTTTTATTCACTAGAGGATGGTGTTAAGGATTATGTGCAAAATTATTTAAAACCTCATTTTGGTTAAAATTGCTCTAAAATCTGAATTCTTTTTTGAATAGGAGGATGGGTAGCAAATAAATTTCCTAAACCACCTGTTAAACTTTTTGAATTATCATGGTCGATAAACATTTGCTGTAAATCACCTTGTACATCTTCGACTGTTGAATTTCCTGAAATTTTACGTAATGCATTGGCTAAAGCTGTAGGATTTTTAGTCATTTCTGCAGCTCCAGCATCCGCCATATATTCTCTTTTTCGTGATAATGCAAATTTAAACAATAGTGAAATTAAATAAGCAACTGCCGATATTAATAGTATTACTAACATAGCTTTTCCATTTCCTTTTTTATCTTTCCTTTCACCACCGCCATAAAGTAAGCTTCTAAAAGCAATCTGAACAACAAAAGAAAAAATACCAACAAAAATTATAGAAATGATTAACAATCGTACATCGTGATTTTTAATATGCATTAATTCGTGAGCAATCACACCTTCTAATTCTTCATCGTTAAGTTTGTTTATAATTCCTCGGGTTAGTGTAACAGTATAAGTTTTTTTATTTATTCCACTTGCAAATGCATTTAAAGCATCAGTTTCTATAACATTTATTTTTGGCATTTGCATTCCTTGCGAAATACATAGATTTTCTACTAAATTATACACTCGCATATTTTCTTTTCGGTTTAATGATTCCGATTTTGTAGCGTATCGTATCATTAAAGTATTGGCAAAATAGGCAATTGTAAACCAAATAGCCACAACAATTAAAACAAATGGTACTGTGTTTACAAACTCTTGTAAAGCTAAATTGTAATTATCAGGATAACTATATAGAAAAAATGCCCATACACAAGCCAACACCAATAAAGGAAATGCTAAAAGTAATAGTACCGATTTAAAATTATTGCTTTTTTGTTGCTGGTAAATTCCTATGTATTGCATTAAAACTCAATTTTTGGTGCTTTGCTGATTGTAGTTCTTTCTTCTGATGAAATTTCAAAAAGTGGCTGAATACTAAATCCAAACATTCCTGATAATAAGTTGTTAGGAAATTTTTGAACAGATGTATTCAATTCTTTTGTAGAAGAGTTGAAAAATCTTCGACTTGCAGCTAATTTATTTTCTACATCCGAAATTTCGTTTTGCAACTGAATGAAATTTTGATTTGCTTTTAATTCTGGATATGCTTCTACCTGAATTTTTAATCCGTTTAAAGCTCCTGATAATTCGTTTTCGGCTGTAATTTTTTCATTTATGCTATTTGCATTTAAAGCATTTTGTCGAGCTTGTGTAACTTTTGTTAAAACTCCTTCTTCGTGTTTCATATACCCTTTAACACTTGCAACCAATTGTGGTATTAAATCATGTCGTTGTTGTAATTGCACATCAATATCTGCAAATGCTTGTTCTCTATTGTTTCTTAATGCTACTAATCTATTATAAATACTAACAATCCATAAAACGATTAATACAATTGCTCCAATTAAAATGTAATTTCCCATGATTTATTTTTTTGTTTCTTCAAAAATAGCTACTAGTTTGGACATAAAAAAACCGCTTATCATTTTAATAAGCGGTTGGTAATGTTTTTATGTTTTTTATTGAATGCTTACTCTTAAAGGTAAGTTAAATTGTACTGATGTAGGTTTGTCTAAATTAGAACCAGGAATCATTTTAGGTATTTTATTAACACATCTTACAGCTTCCTTATCCAATCTATCATTTATCCCTTTTAAAATATTTGGTGCAGTTACATTTCCGTTTCTATCAATAACAAACTGTACAACAATTAAATCATTAATTCCCATTTCTCTATCAATATCAGGAATAACAAAACATTCCATAATTTTTTTCTGAGTTAATTTTTGGGTACATTGATGACGTTCGTCGTTTGATTTAAAGTCCTTACATTCTGTAAAATGAGGAAAATTACTAGCCCAAACCAATGGAACATCGTCTAAAACTTCTTCTTTTGTTTCAACCTCTGGAGCTGTTTCTTCAGGAATTTCTAAATTATCGATATCATCTTCAAAATCTATATCCACCTTTATTTCTTTATCCACAATTTCAATTTCTGGTTGTACTGGTGGTGGTGCAACTGGTGGTGGTGGTGGCGGTGGTGGTGGCGGAGTAGTTACTGGAGGTAAATCAATGATTTCCTCTTCTACTTGCATATCAAAATCATATACACTTTCTACAAAACTTTTAATATTAAATGATGCATAAGTAACACCTAAAGCTGCTACAAGCCCTATCAAAAAGAAAACGGTACGTTTATTTTCTAAATTCGATTTTTCTGTTTTTCTAAACTCCATGGTTTTTTCAAAAATAAGATGCTCAAAATTAATAAAAAATATTTCCTACTCAAGCTATTTTTGATAACTATCCTAAAATTTCATATTAAGTTAACATTGAATAGTAAAAAATATTGTTTTTTAACGCTTAAATGTTGGTAAAACTAAAATCATATATTTTTTAACTCGGTATTAATTAGATAATTTTAAAACAAAAAGTATATGTTTAAAAATTTCTCTCTTATTTTTTTTCTTTCCTTTGCTCAATTATTTGCACAAACAAAAAATACTCCCGAGGATTATATTAAAATATACGCCAATGATGCTATAAAGGAAATGAACCGAACAGGTATACCAGCGAGTATAAAAATGGCGCAAGGTATGCTGGAAAGTTCTTATGGAAACAGTACTTTGGCTACTCAAGCAAATAATCATTTCGGAATTAAATGTCATAGTGGATGGACGGGTAAAACTTTTCATAAAGATGATGATGAAAAAAATGAGTGTTTTAGAGTGTATTCTAATCCTGTTCAGTCTTTTTTGGATCACTCGGATTTTTTAACTACTCGTCCACGATATGCTTTTTTGTTTGAATTAGATATTTACGATTATAAAGCTTGGGCTCAGGGTTTAAAAAATGCTGGATATGCTACAAATCCTAAATATCCTGAGTTAATTATTAATATGATAGAAAAGTATAATTTACAAGATTTAGACAAAAAATACAAACCTTTATCTCCAGAAGAAAAAGAAAAGGAAAAGGCAAAGCGTAAAGCTATAACTAGAGATCATATAAATGATGATGAAGATGAGGTAAAAGTGGGTTATAATATTGATATTCAATTATCTGAGAATTATGTTAAATTTATAGTTGTTAAAAATAACGATACTTACGCTAGCATTGCTCAAAATTATAATATATCCGAAAAACGTTTGATGAAGTACAATGAGCGTGATGAAAAATCGGTTATTGTTGTTGGAGAAAAATTATATCTTCAACCTAAAAGAGGATGGGCAAAAACGAAATATCATACTGTTAAAAAAGGAGAAACAATTTATAGTATTTCCCAAAATTATGGTGTTAAAACTAAAAGTATTTTAAAAAGAAATAGATTGGAAAATGATACGATTAAACCAGGACAAGAATTAAAATTAAGAGGTTTTAAAGTAAAGAAAAATTAAAAAGCAATTAGTATTAAAATAATTGCTTTTTAATTTTATTTTTGGACAAACTTTTGGTTAAACCAATTTAAAGTTATTTTTAATCCTGTTGCAATATCTACTTTAGGATCGTAATTAAAGTATTTTTTTGCTTTACTAATATCTGCTAAGGAATCTCTAATGTCGCCTAATCTTGGTCCGCACATTTCAGGTTCAGCACTAGCTCCAGCAGCTTCCTTAATATGATTATATAATTCTATTACAGATGTTGCACTTCCAAAAGCAATATTTACGGCCTTACCAAAAGCTTCTTCATTGGAGCATAACATCGCTTTAACGTTGGCTTGTATAGCATTTTCAACAAAAGTAAAATCGCGCGATTGTAAGCCATCACCAAATATTTTAGCACTTTCGTTTTTTAATAATGCATTCATATATAATGGAATAACCGCTGCGTAAGGACCATTTGGGGATTGGTTGGGACCAAAAATATTAAAATATCGTAAACCAATACTGTTAAAATTGTACACAGTTTTAAAAACACCACCGTACATTTCGTTTATTTTTTTACTTACAGCATAAGGCGATAAAGGATTACCTGTACCTTCCTCTATTTTTGGTAAAGCAACACTATCTCCATAAACCGAGCTGCTAGAAGCATACACAAAGTTTTTTACCCCGGCATCTTTTGCAGCTGTAATCATATTTAAAAATCCTGTTGCATTTGCCGCATGCGTAGGTAAAGGTTTGTTGATAGAACGAGGTACCGAGCCTAGAGCAGCTTGATGTGAGACGTAATCTATGTTTTCACAAACTTTTTTACACAATTCTTCATCTAAAATACTTCCTTCTATAAATTCAAATCGAGAATCGTTTAAATAATTTTGGACATTCTCAATATATCCATTGGATAAATCATCTAAAACTCTAACTTTTTTAGCACTGTTATCCATTAAATACTGTACAATGTTGGAGCCAATAAAACCAGCACCACCAGTAATTAAAAAACTTAAATTACTGATATCTTGTGAATGATATTTTTCGGTTATTTTCCAATTATCTTTCATGATATTGTTTTTGATAATAATTTAAATACTCACCAGATACAATTTTCTCTATCCAAACGGAATTATTAAGGTACCATTTAACAGTTTCTTTTAATCCGCTATCTACATTAAATTGAGGATTCCAACCCAATTCTGTTTTTAATTTGGTAGCATCTATAGCATATCTCAAATCGTGTCCGGCTCTATCCTTAACAAAAGTGATTAATTTTTTTGCACTACCCAAATCTCTTCCTAATTCTTTATCTACTAAATCGCAAATAGTTTCTACTAAGTCGATGTTTTTTCGTTCGTTGCTACCGCCCACATTGTATGTTTCACCATTTTTCCCTTGATGAAAAATTAAATCAATAGCTAAAGCATGATCCTCCACATGTAACCAATCTCTAATATTTTCACCTTTTCCATAAACTGGCAAAGGTTTTTGATTTACGATATTATGAATGATTAAAGGAATTAATTTTTCTGGAAATTGATACGGACCGTAATTATTGGAACAGTTTGATATTTTAACTTGTAAACCAAATGTTTCGTGGTATGCACGTACAAAATGATCCGAGCTAGCTTTACTTGCGGAGTATGGAGAGCGAGGATCGTAAGCCGTAGTTTCATGAAACAAACCTTCTTCCCCCAACGAACCATAAACTTCATCTGTAGAGATATGATAAAATATATGTTCGTTTAAATTTGTCCAATTACTTTTGGCAACATTTAATAAATTTACGGTACCTACAACATTAGTTAACACAAATTCCATCGGATTAGCTATTGAGCGATCTACATGAGATTCGGCAGCTAAATGGATAACATCTGTAATATTAAATTTTGTAAATATATTTTGTATCTCATTAAAATCGCAAATATCTGCTTTTTCAAACAAATAATTGGGCGCATTTTCTATGTCTTTAATATTATCTAAATTACCTGCGTAGGTTAATTTATCTAAATTGATAATTTGATAGTTGGGGTATTTATTAACAAATAATCTTACCACATGCGAGCCAATAAATCCAGCTCCTCCAGTAATTAAAATTCTTTTTTCGTAACTCATTTTTATTTTTGTTTACATTGGAAATTCCATGCAGATTGCAGCATTTCCTCTAAATTATACAAACATTCCCAGTTTAAAATTTCTTTTGCCAAAGCTGCATTGGCATATATTGCTGGTACATCACCTTCGCGTTTCGGGCCAATTTTGTAGGCTACTTTTTTTTGTGTTGTTTTTTCGAAGGAAGAGATTACTTCTAAAACAGAATACCCTAAACCAGTTCCTAAATTAATACTTTTAGGTAAATCTTTTTTACTATTCTCTAAAGTTTCCAAAGCCAAAACATGAGCTCTTGCTAAATCCACTACATGAATATAATCTCTAATACATGTTCCATCAGCAGTACTATAATCCCCACCAAAAACTGTTAGTTCTTTTAATTCGCCAAATACAACTTTGGTTAAATAGGGTAATAAATTATTTGGTATTCCATTAGGGTTATCACCAATCAATCCACTTTCGTGTGCTCCAATTGGGTTAAAATATCTAAGGTTAAAGTATTTAAATTGCGGATGAGCAATCTGATAATCTTGTAATATTTCTTCTCCAATTTGTTTCGTATTTCCGTAAGGCGAATTAGCTACTTGTATTGGAAAATCTTCCGTTACAGGTGAACTGTTAGGAATACCATAAACTGTACATGAGCTTGAAAAAACAAAATTTTGTATGTTTTTTTCGTTGCAAATCTTTAATATATTAATTAATCCACCTACATTATTTTCGTAGTATAAAATAGGTGATTGTACAGATTCTCCTACCGCTTTTTTAGCTGCAAAATGAATAACAGATGTAATAGGAAAATTTTGTAAAGATTTTTGTAGGGTATTAAAATCACAAATATCAACCTCTATTAAAGTTATTTTTTTATTTGCAATTTTCTCAAGTTTTTGTATTACAGATTTATCGGAATTAGAGAAATTGTCTAGCAAAACAACTTCTCTATCCGTTTTAAAAAGTTCTAATAAAGTATGTGAGCCAATATAACCAGCGCCACCAGTTAATAAAATCATTATTCCTCAAATTTGTCCATTACCGCCTTACTTACCCCTACGTTAGAGAAACCTCCGTCGTGGAAAAGATTTTGCATCGTAACAAATCTTGTATAATCGCTAAATAAAGATAAACAATAGTTTGCACAATCCTCCGCAGGAGCATTTCCTAGTGGAGACATAGTGTTAGCGTAGTTAAAAAATGCATTAAATCCACTAATTCCTTTACCTGCAGTAGTTAAGGTTGGAGATTGAGAGATAGTGTTGATACGCACTTTTTTCTCGATTCCGTAATGATAACCAAAGCTTCTAGTGATAGATTCCAACATACTTTTTGCTTCTGCCATATCATTATAATCAGGGAAAGTTCTTTGAGCAGCAATATAACTTAAAGCAACTACACTTCCCCATTCGTTAATTGCATCTAATTTTTTAGCAACAGCTAAAACTTTGTGCAAAGACATTGCTGAAATATCTAGAGTTTTATGGTAAAAATCGTAGCTAATTTCTGTATAATGTTTGTTTTTACGAACATTAGGCGACATACCAATAGAGTGTAATACAAAATCAACTTTACCCCCTAAAGATTCCATAGATTCTTTAAATAAATTTTCTAAATCTTCTTCAGAAGTTGCATCAGCAGGTATTACCTTCGCATTACAATGAGCAGCCAACTCGTTAATTTTCCCCATTCGCATCGCAATAGGAGCGTTAGTTAAAGTAATTTCTGCACCTTCTGCAACAGCTTGTTCAGCTACTTTCCATGCGATTGAATCTTCATCTAATGCGCCAAAAATAATTCCTTTTTTTCCTTTTAATAAACCTGTAGCCATAGTATTTTTTTTAAAGCACCAAATATAAATAAATCGGTGGTATTAAGGAAACTTAATTTAAATTTATCTTGTTTTTTTTGATTTTTCTTTGATTTTTAAGCTGTTTGATTGGAAACAAAGTTTATAAATTGAGTTTTTTTTAAGCCAATAAAAGATTGCATCCTCGTGTTTGTGAATGGTCTATTCTACCTAAAATTTTTACTTGATTGGGAGATATAACTTCTGCTAAATCATCTGTTGCAATAAACGGACAACTATATAAATTGGCTAAATCAATTATGTTTAAAGCACCTTTACCTTTTTCATAATGAGTTAGTGGGTCATTTATATTTCGAATTCTAAATCTTAGCCAACTTAATGATTCAAAGTAATCGTGATTTATTAAATAGGCTTGAGATAATAACTCCGTCATTCCATATTCCGAGTAAATTCCCTTTACACCCAATCCTTTTTGTAAAATTTCATGTAATTCTTCTCTAATAATTTCTTTTCGCATGCCTTTCATACCGCCTGTTTCAATCACTTTTGTATTCGCCAATTTCACCCCTTTTTCGGCAAGATTTAATAAGGCATATGTTACTCCAATTAAAATTTTAGGAATATTAGGGTTTTGTAAAATTTTTAAGGTGCTAGGGGCTAAATTTATTTCCATGATACACTTATTGGTAGTGTTTTGTTGGATTAAATTCTCTATCATGTAAATCAACGAAGATCCTTTGCGTTCCAAGTACGAAGGCAATAAACCAATAATAACTTGTTGGGTATGATTGGGAAAAAAGTGATTAAAGGTTTTTTGGAAACTTTTTTCGTAAATAGAAACAAATGGTACTAAATGATGCGATGTGTTTGGTCCCGATGTACCGCTACTGGTAAATGTTATTTGTGGTGTATAGTTTTGTAATACAATTGGATGGGATTTAAAAAACTGAATGGGTAAAAATGGGATATCATTTAAACTGGTAATTTTTTTTGGATTTACTTTTATTAAATCGCAATATTTTCGATAAATTTCGTTTTCTTTATAATGCAAATCGAAAAGAGATAAAGCAATTTTTTCGAATTCATTATTGGAGTGTGCTCGAAATATTTTATCTTCGAAGGTATGTATCACGGTATGAAAAATAATCTTTTGGTAAAGGTATTAACTATTGTTGTATTTACGCTATTTTCATGCACAAAATCCAATGATATTAACCAAATTCCGCAAATTACTTTTAAAAAAATGCAGTTTTTTGGTCCGGCTACTATGCCAGATTCTGCTTTAATTGTGATTGGATTTGTTGATGAAAATGGCGATTTAGGAAATGAGGATAGTACTATCAATTGTGAAATGAGGTATTGGGAACGCATTAATTTAAATAATATCGAATATCCACAATTTAAACGCTCATATACTTTGCCAAATTTATCTCCTGATGCAAAAAATAAATATATTTCGGGTGAGATTGAGTTAATTATAAAACCCGCTCCAGTGTTTAATATTTTTAGTGATAGTTTATATTTTTGGGAAGTTCAAATTTGGGATAGGGCAGGAAATGCAAGTAATATAGTTAAAACACCTTTGTATGATAAAAAATAGTTTATTGTATTTATTGGTGTTGTGGGTTGTGCAAATTAAAGCAACTGCTTTGTTAATTCCTATGGATAACACACAGGCCAATCATTTAAAAGCTTACGGAATTGCTTATATTGCTTTACAAAACGAGGTACAAACAGATTGGTTGTTAAATTATCGTGGGGGTAGTTTTGCTTTTGAACGCAATGCGATTTTAGAAAAAGAATGTAAAATTAGAGGGGTTTCGTTTGAGTTAGTTGCAGATGTTCAATATCAAGGAATTTTAAACCAAATTGCCGATCCTGGTGTTAATATGGATGTTATTCGTTTGGAAAAAGCGCCTCGTGTTGCGGTTTATTCTCCTAAAAATAAACAACCTTGGGATGATGCGGTTACGTTAGCAATGACTTACGCTGAAATTCCTTATACTGTTGTGTACGATGAAGATATTATAGGTGGAGCTTTAAAAAAATACGATTGGTTGCATTTGCATCACGAAGATTTTACTGGGCAATATGGTAAATTTTGGTACAGTTATAAATCCGAGGCTTGGTTTAAAGAATATGTTAGATTTAATGAAAGTTTAGCAGGCAAATTAGGTTTCTCAAAAGTGTCGATGTTAAAATTAGGTGTTGCACTAAAAATAAAAGAATATGTTGGGAATGGAGGATTTATGTTTGCGATGTGTGCTGCTACAGATTCGTATGATATTGCTTTGGCTGCTCATTTAACAGATATTTGTGGGGATATGTTTGATGGTGACCCTATGGATGCACAGGCGCAAAAAAAACTAGATTTTAACAATGCTTTTGCATTTAAGGACTACGAATTGGTTGCCAATCCTGCCGAGTATGAGTTTAGTGCTATTGATGCTACGCTTGATCATAGTAAATTGGTGGAATCACAAGGGGTGAAAAACGATATTTTTACTTTGTTTGATTTTAGCGCAAAATGGGATCCTATCCCTTCGATGCTTTGTCAGAACCACGAAAAAATAATTAAAGGTTTTATGGGGCAAACTACTGCTTTTAGAAAACAATATATCAAATCCAATGTTTTGGTAATGGGTGAAACTAAAGCTGTGGGATCAGCTAAATATATTCATGGCGAATATTTAAAAGGTACATGGACTTTTTTTGGAGGTCACGACCCCGAAGACCATACGCATCGAGTTCACGACCCACCTACCGATTTAAACTTATACCCTAATTCGCCAGGATACCGTTTGATTTTAAACAATGTATTGTTTCCTTCGGCAAAAAAGAAAAAACAAAAAACATAAATCCTTTTGATACAATTTGTTAAAAACATATTTATTCCCAATTTAACACTTATATTTTTTGGTGTTTTAATTGTTTTTGCAAGTATATTTTGGGAATTATCTTTTTATCAATTATTGGGAAATACCATCGTTTTTGGTATTTCCCTTTTTTTGGCTTTTTTTTTATTAAGCGATTTAAAATCAAAAAAGTCCAACCATTGGGCTTGGGTTTTTTTATTGCCAGCAGCTAATTATTTTATTTTTCTAGAGTTGTATAGTTTAATTTTTGTGGATTTAAACCATAAAATAGCTATACTGCTTTTTGTTTTTTTGTATTTCATTTTGTTTAAAATTGTACGCAATTTAATCGAAAGCAATAAAAAACGAAAATTAGCAGAGTTAAACGAGTTAAAAAATCAATTGGCTAATGTTCAATACAATGTTTTAAAATCTAAAAACGTAATTTGGTTTTTAAAAAGATGTTTGCAAGATGCAAAAAAACTAATCGCATTAAACGATAAAAAAGCTTTAAGTTATATCGATTTACTAACGGTTTTAATAAGGTATTTATTACAAAGTAGGGATATGATTTTAGTTGGCTTAAAAAAGGAAATCGAAATGGCTAATAGCTTGCAGCAGTTGCATTTTATCGAAAATAATATTCCAATAAACTTTACTATTTCTATCCAAGAGGAGGAGTTGGAAAAATATAAGGTGCCACCTTTTGTGTTGCAAATTTTACTGGATCAAATATTACTTAGAGTTCCTATTATTGGTGTTACCAGCTTAGAAATTTATATCGAAAACCAAGTTTATTTGGTGTTTAAATATTACAAAAAAGTTAAAACCAAGGATTTAAGCGAGGAATTTAGGGATTTAATCATCGATTTACAATCGCGCTACGATGCCATTGGCGAATATTCTACCATTCAAATTATTGTTATCCAAAATCAAAATTTTATTAAAGTACCTTTAATTAAATAGTTTGGCTTAGCTTATCATTACAATATAAAATACTACTTTTGCAATTATGTGTGGAATTAACGGATTAATTGGATTGGATATTCAAATCAGACAAGAAATTTTGTCTGAAATTAATTTTGCTATCCAACATCGCGGTCCGGATGCAAAAGGCGAATTACACCATCAAAATTGTAGCTTAGGGCATTTGCGTTTAAGTATTTTGGATTTAAGCGAACATGCTAATCAGCCGATGGAAACGGAGCGTTTTGCGATGGTGTACAATGGCGAGGTGTATAATTTCCCGGAGTTACGTGCCGAGTTAGGTTTGATTTGTAGCACACAATCGGATACGGAGGTGATTTTAAAGGGCTACGAAAAAATTGGAAATGCAATTTTTAGTAAATTAAACGGAATGTTTGCGATTGCGATTTTAGATAAACAAACGCAAGAAGTTGTGTTGGTGCGCGATCGTTTGGGGATTAAACCTATTTACCTGTATCAAAAAAATAATATAATTGCTTTTTCATCCGAGTTAAAAGCTTTAAAGAAATTGCAAAATTTCGGATTTGCATTTACTATAAATCCTAAAGCAATTTCTAATTTTTTTCACTTAGGTTATATTCCTAGTCCGCTTACAATTTATAAGGAAATAACTAAATTTCCCAATGGATGTTATGCTCAAATCAATCAATCAAAAATACAATATACCAAATATTGGGATATCGAAAGTAAAATTTCAAAGGAAGTTTTAAGCAACGAAAAAGAAGCAATCACGCAATTGGATGCTTTAATCAATAGCTCGGTTCAATTTCGTTTACGTTCCGATGTACCTTTTGGTACTTTTTTAAGTGGCGGGATAGATTCCTCGTTGGTAACTGCTGTAGCGCAAAAAAATACTACGCACAACTTACAAACTTTTTCTATCGGTTTTCAGGAACAAAGCCACAACGAAGCCCAATACGCTGCAAAAGTTGCCAAACATTTACGTACTCAACACGAGGAATTTATTGTTTCGCATCAAGAAGCTATCGATATTATCCCACAAATTGTGGATATTTACGATGAACCTTATGCAGATTCATCGGCAATACCAACCATGATGGTGAGTAAACTGGCGCGCAATAAGGTTAAAATGACACTATCGGGCGATGGCGGAGATGAGTTGTTTATGGGTTATGGATTTTACAATTGGGCAAATCGTTTAAACAATACTTTAATAAAATTGGGTCGTTTGCCAATTTCAAAAATTTTATCCATGGGTAATAACCGCATGAAACGTGCGGCTTTGGTTTTTGATTATCCTGCTAACGATGTACAATCACATATTTTTTCGCAAGAACAATATTATTTTTCGCAATCCGAAATTCAAAATCTTTTAAAAAACAATAGCGGAATTTTACCCGAATTAAACGCCGAGGTTAAAAGTCCACGAACGTTAAGCGCTAAGGAAAAACAAAGTTTTTTTGATTTGCAATATTATTTAAAGGACGATTTGTTAACCAAAGTGGATATTGCCACCATGAAACACAGTTTGGAAACGCGTGTGCCTTTGTTGGATTATAGGATAGTGGAATTTGCTTTAAATTTAAGCGAGGATTTAAAGTTTAAAAACGGCGAGGCTAAATATTTATTAAAACAGGTTTTGTATCAATATGTGCCTAAGGAGTTTTTTGATAGGCCCAAACAAGGATTTTCTATTCCCTTGGGGAAATGGTTAAAAAAGGAACTGAGTTATTTGATGGAGGAATATTTAAGCGAAGAAAAATTAAAACAATCGGAATATTTAAATGCTACATTTGTACAAAAATTAGTTGCCAGATTTAAAAATGGGGAGGATTATTTGTACACTAAAATTTGGGCATTGATTGTTTTTCAGGATTGGATTTTAAAAAATAAATAAGCATGAACGATTTATCACCACAACAATTACAATTGTTACAA
>Ga0209358_10001186_pt1 | contig 21292 bp, 16 predicted proteins | sample LauGreFa1BDMLBSN_2_FD_187574 | JGI IMG/M metagenome (GOLD analysis project Ga0209358, IMG submission 187574) | Freshwater lake microbial communities from Lake Michigan, USA - Fa13.BD.MLB.SN (SPAdes) (version 2) | ecosystem: Environmental > Aquatic > Freshwater > Lake | place: Lake Michigan, USA...
ACTTGGCGTGGGACTTATTCCTGGCGGTGGTGGCACCAAAGAATTTGTATTACGCGCCGGTGATGAAATGCACGACGAAGAACCAGAAACCATTACACTCAAAAATAGATTCTTATCCATTGCAACAGCAAAAGTGGCAACCTCTGCGGCCGAAGCGTTTGATATGGGCGTTTTTAGAAAAGGCCAGGATCATATTGTTATGAATATGGGCCGCCGCATTGCAACTGCAAAATCGGCGGTGATGGATTTACATGCACAAGGTTATACCATGCCAACGGTACGCAAAGACGTAAAAGTACTAGGAAGATCTGCGCTAGGTGCACTACTTGCAGGTATCAATGGTATGCAAAAAGCGGGTTATGCAACAGCGCATGATGCAGTAGTTGCAAAGAAGCTCGCTTATGTAATGTGCGGTGGCGACCTAAGTGAACAAAGCCTAGTATCTGAACAATATTTACTAGATTTAGAGCGTGAAGCTTTTTTAAGTTTATGCGGCGAGAAAAAAACACTAGAGCGTATTCAAAGTGTTTTAAAAAGCGGTAGACCCATCAGAAATTAATTTTTTCTATGCATCCAATTTTAACGATTACCGGTGTTTCAAAAAACTACGGTAAACTTACAGCGCTTGATGGCGTAAGTTTTGAAGTGCCTGCTGGTGCAGTGTTTGGTATACTAGGGCCTAATGGCAGTGGTAAAACAACACTCCTCAGTATTATTTTAGACGTACTCCACGCTGACACCGGAAAGTTTAGCTGGTTTGGTAATACACCGCAAACCAATAACAGAAAACAAATTGGGTCTTTACTTGAAACGCCTAATTTTTATCATTACTTGTCTGCGGTAGATAATTTAAAAATTACACAAGCCATTAGTGGTAGAGGCGACAGTTCAGACATTGATAAGGTACTTGAAATTGTAAAATTATCTGAACGCAAGAAAAGTAAATTTAGCAGCTATAGTTTAGGCATGAAACAGCGCCTTGCTATTGGTGCCGCATTACTTGGAAACCCCGATGTACTTGTGTTTGACGAACCTACCAACGGATTAGATCCAGTAGGTATCGCCGAAATTAGAGACCTCATAAAATCGCTAGCAGCATCAGGCAAAACCATTATTATGGCCAGCCATTTACTGGATGAAGTAGAAAAAGTGTGTACGCATGTGGCCATCTTAAAAAAAGGAACCCTATTAACGGCAGGCCCAGTAGATGAAGTACTTGCGCAAGAAGATATTGTTGAAATTGCAGCATCCAATAATGATGCACTATTAAATACTATTGAATTGATGGGTGGCTTTTCTAAAGTAAAAAAGCATCCGAATTGCTTGCAACTATTTTATCCAGTAGGCACGGCTCAATTAGAAAGTATTAATAAATACTGTTTTGAAAAAGGCATTACGCTGCAACAATTACAACTCAAAAAGAAAAGTTTAGAAACTAAATTTTTTGAATTAACCAACGACTAACGCTAACGATATGTTTTCATTACTTCAAATAGAATGGCTTAAAATAAAAAAGTATCCCGCGTTTTGGGCCATGCTTATTATTGTACTACTTACCTACCCTGCTGCCAACCTCATGTTTTATAATGTGTACCTGCGCATCACTACGCAAAAAGGTACCGACATGCTGGCTAAAATGTTATTAGGCAACCCCTTTGCATTTCCTGAAACCTGGCATACGGTAGCGTATATTTCTTCGTTTTTTATTATTCTCCCTTCTATATTAGTGATCATGCTGGTAACCAACGAGTATCAGTACAAAACACAACGCCAAAACATCATTGATGGCTGGACTAGACGTCAATTTATGACTAGTAAACTTATGGATGTACTGATTGTAAGTAGTATCACCACCATCCTCTACACCCTTGTTGCCATTGGGTTTAGCATCTATGCCAGCACCTTTGATGCCAGTAAAATTTGGGATCAATCGTATTATATTGGTCTTTTTTTCTTACAAACCTTTGCGCAACTTTCTATTGCTTTTCTACTAGGCTATCTAATAAAAAAAGCATTTATAGCACTAGGCATATTTTTATTTTACTACCTGATTGTAGAAAATATTGCAACTGGGTATTTAAAAATAAAAGCTGCAAAAATTGGTGGCGATATAGGCAGGTATTTGCCTTTTGAAATTTCGGACCGCATGATTGTTGCGCCTGCTTTTATGGGTAGGTTTGGAAAAGATTTAAAAGAAGCCTACGAGAAATCATTATCAGAAGTACCAACACAGATAATACTATCATTACTACTTACAACAGCTATATGGGCTTTTTGCTTTTTTATGCACCGTAAAAAAGATTTGTAATTTTTTGGAGGGGCGAAACGATTAAATCAAGCACCAAACTTATAAAACGAGGGGGAAGCTTATAAATCTAGAGTCGATAAACTTTTTGATATTTCTGGATAATCAAATACAAAACCTGTATCTTGTATTTTTTGCGCCGATACGGTGGTGCTTTTAAGTACCTCAATACTCATTTCTCCAAGCATAATTTTTAATACAAAACTTGGCACGTACGTAGTAATATAAAAACTACCATACAACACTTTTGCGAGTGTTTGGGTAAGTGTTTTATTGCTTACAGGTGCTGGTGCCACTGCATTATAGCTACCACTGATGTTTTCATTTTCGAGCGCATACACAAACATTTTTGCCAAATCTCTAACATCAATCCAGCTTATCATTTGCTTACCGTTTCCTAAAACAGCAGCCATTCTTACAGCTAGCGGTTTTAAAAATTCTTTTAACGCACCTCCATGTTTACTAAGTACAATACCTGTGCGTAAACACACAAGGCGCTTTTGTAAACCACTTGTATTTGCTGCAACGGGTGCAATAGACGCTTCCCATGCAGCACATGTAGTACCTAAAAAATCTGGATACGACGGGTCTGTTTCTACAAATCCTTGCGATATTCCCTCATTTTTATGCCTATCAATGTTATCAGGCCCGTACCATCCAATGGCCGATGCACTAATTACTGCTTTAACTTTATTGGGTGTTTGTTGTAAAGCTTTTACAAGTAGCGCACTACTTTTGGTACGGCTATCTAATATTTCTTGCTTGCGCGCCGTGGACCATCTTTTATCTGCAACACCAGCGCCTGCTAAATGAATAATATAATCGGCAGCTGCAATAGCAGCACTATCAATAGTTCCGGCATTTATATCCCAGTGAGCTTGGCCTTTAAGAGGTGTTTTACTTCTAGTTAATAAAACGACTTCATAACCCTTTTGTTCGAGTAACGCTTTAACCGCTGTTCCTACAAGTCCTGTTCCTCCTGTTATTAATACACTTGGCATATATGTAAATTAAGCTTTCTGGTATATAAACAAAGATCCCAACCAAAAGGTTGGGATCTACAACTAAAATCACCAGGCTAAAACAAAGTTAAATGCTATTAATCGGGCTTCTTACCGTGTAAAAAGGTATTCAGCGTTGATATTTGTGTTTGATCTTTATCGTCTTTTCCTACCGTATACTTACTGTAAAAATCTTCTACAGTGGTAAGGGTGCTTCCAAAAAGCTCCATGTTTCTTCTAACATAAGCAGGTACATTGTCAAATTCGCTACCAGACTCTGCACCACCACCACTCATATTAAATGAAAGGTTGCGTAATTTTTGGATGCGTTCTGCAGCTCTGCGTTTTTGCTCTTCAGCATCATCAAACATAGAGTCATCAATAAATGAAGCAGGTGCTGCCATATTGGTAGACTGACTGTAAGAAGTCATTTCAGGCTTTTCAATTAATTCCATATCGCAAAGACCTAATTCAGCATCTTCTTCTAATTCATTTAACGACTCGCCAAATGAAGTTCTATAAGATTGTTTGGTAGGCGCTGCTGGTGCAGGTTGCGCGGTCATTGGGTTTGGTGCGATATACGCCACAGATGATGCAATGCCTACAGCAATTGGTGCAACAGGAACCACAACTTCTTGTGCGGCTTCAACTTCTTGCACAGGAGCAAAATTTTGTGCTACTGTTTCTTGAACAACAACTTCTTGAACAGGTGCAACTTCATGCACACTTACTACCGGTGCTGATGCTAAAGTTTCATCTGCATAAATATTGGTAGGCTTATTTAAAATCGTTCCCGTAAATGCAGGTGCTGTTGGTGTATCGTTTACAGTAAATTGAAGTAAAGCTTCTGAAGCAGTTACAGGAGGATTTACAATTTCTGGTTCTACTTCTGGTAGCACCACTTCTTCCGTAATTTCTGGGCTTAATTCAAATTGAAGTACAAAGCGTTCTTCAACAACTGGTGCAACGTAAGCTTCTACTGGAGCAACATAAACTTCCTCTTCTACAACAGGTGCTGTAAAAGTTGGACGAAGCGTTAATGGGTCGTTTTGCTCAAGTGGTAAAGATTGTTGAACAAGTGATTGCATCGTGGGAACTTCTGAGGCTGGCGCAGCAGGCGCAACAATTGGAGCAACAACTTCAACAACTGGCGCAACAGCCTCAATAACAGGAGCAACTTCAACAACTGGCGCAACAGCTTCAACTACTGGCTCAACAAAAGTAATGGCAGGCACTGGAGCAGGCTGCTCAGTTTGCAAAGTCATTACAATTTTTTCTTCTTGTGGAACCGCTTTAGTGCTCACTGGACTTTTAGCAAATGGATCTTTATGTTCGAAACCAGTTGCTACAAGTGTAATGCCAATTTTTTTATCGAGTGTATTATCATAACCCATACCTACAATTACATCCGTATCTTCTCCGGCTTGCATACGTAAGTGATTATTGATAATTTCTAATTCATCCATGGTGCACTCGTAATCACCCTCAGCACTATTGATATTAATTAAAATCCATTTAGCACCTTTGATATCGCTATCATTTAACAATGGAGAAGCAATAGCTTCTTCGATAGCAAGTTGTGCTCTATTTTCACCTTCTACTTCTGCTTTACCTAAAATGGCTACACCACCATTTTTCATTACGGTGCAAACGTCCGCAAAGTCAACAATGATATGACCTCTACTATTAATAATATCGGTGATACATTTAGCGGCAGTTGCTAATACATTATCTGCTTTACCAAATGCTTCTTTCATTTTTAAATTACCGTATTGCATACGTAATTTATCATTGCTAATCACTAGAAGCGTGTCTACGTGCGGCTTTAACTGCTCGATACCTTCTTGCGCTTGTTGCAAACGACGCGGACCTTCAAAACCAAAAGGCGTTGTAACAATACCCACCGTTAAAATGCCTAAGTCTTTACAAATTTGTGCAATGATAGGTGCGCCACCAGTACCGGTTCCGCCACCCATACCCACAGTAATAAAAGCCATTTTAGTATTCACTTCTAAAATGCGCTTGATTTCTTCAAGCGATTCTTCGGTAGCTAATTTACCTACTTCAGGATTTGCGCCCGCACCTAAACCTTGTGTAAGGTGTGGTCCTAACTGAATTTTATTGGGAATGCGACTTTGCTCAATGGCTTTGGCGTCTGTGTTACAAATAATGAAATCAACACCTTCAATATTTTGATCAAACATGAAGTTAACTGCGTTGCTTCCGCCTCCACCAACACCAAGTACTTTTATGATAGAAGATTTTTGTTTAGGAAGATCGAAGTGAATCATATAAACGAGTTTAGAAAATTAGAATGAAATGGGTATCGTTAAGGGTTCGTTTTTATTTATTTAAGAGTTCGTCTTCCTCTTTAAATAAATCGATTAAGTTGTTTTTAAATTTCTCCCAGAATTTAACACGACCTTCAACATTAACTGGCTTAGGCGCTTTTTCCGGTGTAGCTTCGCCTACAACTGTCGCTACTACTGGTTCTGGAGTAATTGTTTTTAAAGCACGAGGTACTTCAACACGTTTAAATGTTTCAGTAAACTCTTTGTGCTTCATGTCATAATCGGCGTAACCTTTTAAGATAAGACCTAAACAAGTAGCATACATTGGCTTCTTGAGTTCATCTATATGATTGGGTGCTAAATGCTCGTTTGGTAAACCAATTCTTGCATTTAACCCTGTTGTGTACTCTGTTAATTGAATAAGGTGCTTTAATTGAGAACCACCTCCTGTTAAAATGATACCACCATTTAATAAGCGGGTATCAAGACCTACTTGCTTAATATGATAGGTAACAAAATCTAAAATCTCACTCATGCGCGCTTGAATAATTTGTGCTAAATTTTTAACACTAATTTCTTTGGCAGGCATGCCCTTTAATCCAGGAATCGTGATGTACGCATTGGCTTGTGCCTCATCAGCAAGTGCACTACCAAATTGTACTTTTAATGCTTCTGCTTGGCTTTTTAATACACCGAGTCCCATACGGATATCGTGTGTAATATTTTCGCCACCAAAAGGTATCACCGCGGTATGCTTTAAAATACCGTCATTAAAAACAGCTAAATCTGAAGTACCACCACCAATATCGAGGATTGCTACACCGGCTTCCATATCAATATCGCTCATTACAGCACTTGCAGACGCTAGTGGTTGCAACACCAAATCTTTGGTGCTCAAGCCACTTCTTTCTACCGCTCTGTTAATGTTACGGATGGCATTTCTATCTCCAGTAATGATATGAAAATTGGCACCTACTTTAACACCGTTGTACCCTACTGGATCTTTAATATTTTGGTTATTGTCTACATGAAAATCTTGTGGAATCACATCAATGATTTGATCTCCTGCAGGAATAAATGTTTTACGTTGGTTGTTGATCAAGAATTCGATTTCCGAACGCATAATTTCGGTATCCGGATCTTGTCTAACAATATCGCCACGTGTTTGCAAGCTTTTAATGTGATGACCTGCAATACCCACGTACACTTCACTTACTTCTAATTCTGGGTTACTTTCGTAGCAATTTTCTAAAGCCTGCTGAATGGCTTTGATGGTTTGGTCAATGTTTAAAACCTGTCCGTGCTGAACGCCACTTGAATTGGCGCGTCCAAAACCTAGGATTTCTAATTTTCCAAACTCATTTTTACGGCCGGCGATGGCGGCAATCTTAGTAGTTCCAATGTCTAGACCTACAATGATCGGTGCTTCATTGTGATGCATAACGGTGTGTTTTAGTTGTTCGATTTTTTCGTTGTTTTAGAATTCTGTTTAGCCTTATTGTTTAACGGAGCTATTTTAGTTTTATTGTTAATGTTAATAACCGGTTTGAGAACTGCTTTTTGTTTCACAGTGTCAACAACTTTTGCGGTAACTTTTGCTACTGGTTTTAGTGCAGCTGCAGCTGCTGCTTTTGCGGCCACCGAATCTGCTGCGGCAGCAGCATCAAGTGCAGGCTGGGCCATGAGTCCCTGAATTAAAAGCGCCGATTGTGCCGAGTCGATTTGGGCTTTTGCAGTACCTTGTTTGATGGCTACTACTTGGTCTTTGTAACGGATATCAATACGCTCATAATAACGAACGCCTTTTTGCATCCACGCTTGCTTATAAAAAGTTTGCAAACGCAAAAACTTTTGCTCTAAATCGGTAGGTTTTCCTAACGTGATAATATGATCACCAATTACGGGTACCAGTTCAAAAATTGCCTGTGGCGTAATGTCCACTTGAGCAATTTGTGCAGCCCATAAAGAATCGCTATTTAAAAATTTACCCAGCACTACCACTTCTTTTAATAGCTGGCTATCAGGTTTCGATAAAATAGGTCTATCCGATGGAAAGCCCGTAAACATAGGCACACGCGCCACTACTTTTTCACTAAGTGGCAACCTAAGACCTGTAGAATCTACATAAAACGATGCCCCACCAGGGGTAAATATGCGGGCTACCGGAATACGCTCTTCTATTAGCACATGTAGCACCTGCTTATTGGTATAAAATATTTCAGCTTTTTTTACCCAAGGATTACCAGCCACTGTTTTTTCGATGGTACTTAAATTAAGTGAAGACATTTGTGCTCCAATAATATGCCCACCAGCTTTAAGCATTTCCTTAATGTCTCTTTCATTGATAAAGAGTTGGGTTTCTTCGCCAGCAATTTGTATTTGAATGTCTTTGATTGTTTTTTTATCCTTTTCCTGCCAGGCCATTACAAAAAATACCATGGTAGCCACTCCTAGCATGATCCAGAGTGCTCGCATTATTATTTTTTTCCAAGGTAAATTTCGCATCGTGTTATTGAATTAAATCGTTTTTGATGTTTCTAATAAGTACGTCAATATCTCCAGCGCCAGCCATTACTAAAAGCTTAGGCGCCTCCGTTTTTACCCAGGCGCTGAGTTCTTCTTTTTGAAGTAGCACCACATTTTTATTTGTCATTTTGTCAATGATCATTTCTGATGTAACACCCGGTATAGGAAGTTCTCTTGCTGGATAAATAGGAAGTAATACCACTTCGTCTGCAGCACTTAAGCTATCCGCAAAGCCCTGACATAAATCCTGGGTTCTACTAAATAAATGCGGCTGAAACACTAGGGTTAACTTTTGTGCTGGATATAAACTACGCACGCCACTTATAAGTGCAGCAAGCTCTGCGGGATGGTGCGCATAATCATCAATTAAAACTTGAGCGTCTTTTTTTATTTGGTATTCGAACCTTCTTTTAACACCCGCAAAATTTGCAAGGGCTGCTTTAATTTTTTGTGGCTCAATACCCAAATGCACAGCTACAGCTACTGCAACAAGTGCATTTTCAATATTATGTAGCCCACCCATGTTTAATACCATCTCCTCCAATTGCCAGCTAGGCCCTACCACCGTAAAATGGTATGCACCATCTACAACCGTTATATCTTTTGCATAAATGCTAGCACCGTTTCCGTTTAAACTATAGGTTACTAATGTAGAGGTATCAAAACTTGCTTCTCGCGCAAGGCCTTTTTTTGCAAGTAATAGTCCGCCTGGTTTTACTTTTTCAGAAAAACTTACAAAGGCATCTTCAAATGCCTCAGCGGTTTTATAAATATCCAAATGATCAGCGTCCATAGAAGTAACAACGGCCACCGATGGATTTAATTTTAAAAAACTTCTATCGTATTCATCGGCCTCCACCACCACAACATTATTATCACTACTCCAAAAATTGGTATTGTAATTAGCCGCTATACCACCTAAAAATGCAGTGCAACCGTAGCCAGAACCTCTTAAAAGATGCGCCACCATGGTACTTACGGTTGTTTTACCATGCGTACCTGCCACACAAATATTAACAGTACCCTCAGTAATCCAACCTAATATATCGGAGCGCTTTACAACTTCGTAACCGTTGTCTCTAAAATAAGTAAGCTCACTGTGTGATGCAGGAATAGCAGGTGTGTACACCACAACATCCGCTTTTGTATCTATTAAACCAGTGTTGTCTTCGTAATGAATGTTAATACCAAGTTCTGCTAAAGCCTCCGTTAAAATTGTTTTTGTTTTATCGTATCCAGAAACCGTGCAACCCTTTGACACAAAATAACGCGCAAGCGCACTCATGCCAATGCCTCCAATACCAATGAAGTAAATATTTTTTATGGTATCTAGTTTATGCACGTAGGTACTGAAGTATTTTAGCTGCTACCACTTCTGCCGCATTTGAAATAGCAAGTGGTTGCAAGTTTTTAATAAATGTTTGTTGCTGCGCCGTGTCAAGTGCAAGTTTTGTAACGGTACTAAATAGTGTAGCAGGAGCCTGTGCATCTGGCACCAATAAGGCTGCATGATTATTCACTAAATAGTTTGCGTTAGCTGTTTGATGGTCTTCTGCGGCAAATGGATACGGTACAAAAACAGCCGGCTTACCAGCCACGCATATTTCAGCTACCGACATAGCTCCAGCCCTAGATATAACAACATCTGCTACAGCATAGGCCATATCCATTTCTGCAATAAAAGCACCTACCCAAACATTACTATAATTAGTAGCGGCATTTGCATATTTGGTAGCACTTGTTTTACCCGTTTGCCATACAAGTTGTAAGTCTAGGCTTGCAAAACCATCTAAGTTATTATGGATTACTTCATTGATAGAATTAGCACCTAAGCTACCACCAACAATGAGAATTGTTTTTTTATTTGGGTTGAGTCCAAAAAAATGATGTGCAGCCTCACGCGTGTGAGATGCTGCAATAATATTTGCTCGCACTGGATTACCTGTTACAAACAATTTGTTTACAGGAAAAAATGTTTCCATACCGCCTGTACCCGTAAAAATAGCTGTTGCATTTTTAGCAAGCATTTGGTTGGACTTGCCTGCAAAAGAATTGGCTTCATGGATAAATGTAGGAATACCCTTTGCCTGCGCCATTTTTAGCACCGGAAAAGTAGAGTAACCACCCACGCCTACCACAAAATCAGGTTTAAAAGAAGATAAAATATGTCGAACCTGAAAAAAGCTTTTAATTAATTTAAAAGGAAGACTAATGTTTTTAAAAATATTGCTTCTATTAAAGCCTGCAATGGTAAGTCCTATAATTTTATAGCCCGCTGCAGGTACTTTTTCCATTTCCATTTTACCAGACGCCCCAACAAATAAAAGCTCAATACCAGGCACTTGTTTTTCTAGTGCTGCCGCAATGGCTATGGCCGGAAAAATATGTCCGCCCGTACCACCGCCTGCTATAATGGCTTTCATTTTCATTTATGCTATTGCATTTGAAGGTGAAGCAGGCACCGGAGTAGGTGCCGCAAATGGATCTACAATTTTTCCTTCTGTTTGCTCTACGTTTCGGGCCACACTTAAAATAATTCCAATGGCACAGCAGGTAAATAAATAAGAACTACCACCCATACTCACTAGCGGCAGCGTTACACCCGTTACTGGTAACAAGTTTACGTTAACAGCCATGTTTGCAATGGCTTGTATCACAAGCGTAAAACTTAAACCCACTGCTAAAAATGCACCAAAGGCAAATGGACACCTTCTAAATATTCGGATGCATCTAAACAAGAATACGAGGTAAATAAATATCATAAAGGCGCCCCCTAATAATCCATACTCTTCTATGATGATGGAATAAATAAAATCGTTATAGGCCTGAGGTAAAAAATTACGTTGTCTACTATTACCCGGACCTAGTCCTACAAATACGCCTCCATTGGCAATGGCAATTTTTGCTTGCTGAACTTGATACGGTGTTTGCGCATCGGTAGCATAAATAAAATCTTGGATACGGCTAATCCATGTTTGCACACGTACAAAAATACTTTTGTCTTTTACTTTTTCTTTTTCCAGTTTACTAATTGGAATGGTATAGTCTACTTTGGCCTTTCCCGTATAAGTAATTACTGCCGCTGATACCAACATAATAGCCGGAATTAAAGCAACCCCAATGACGAGTAAAATATGTTTCATGCTAATGCGGCCAATAAACATGAGTAGTAATGAGGTAGCGCCTGTTAATAAAGCATTAGACAAGTTGGCTGGTAAAATAAGTGCGCATGTTGCAAGCACTGGCCAAATAACGGGTAAAAATCCTTTTTTAAAATCTTTAATCACTTCCTGCTTTTTACTCAGTGTTCGGGAAATGAACATAAAGAGTGCCAGCTTTGCAAAATCGGAGGTTTGAATAGTGAGCTGAATAATAGGAAGTTTAATCCATCTACTACCATCATTGATTTGAGCACCAAAAAACAAAGTATATGCAAGCAAGGGCAATGAAATAAAATAGAGGATAGTAGCTACTTTAGAAAACACCGAATAATTAACACGGTGCAAGAAATAAATGAGCGTTAACCCTATCAGTGTAAATGATATTTGCTTGAACAAATAAACGCTTGTATTACCCTTGTACATTTTATATGCAAGAGAACCCGTTGCGCTGTATACGACAAGAATTGATATAAGTGATAAAAGCACTACAATACCCCAGATATATTTATCACCCCTGGTTTTAGTAACAAGTTGTGTTTTTACCCCTTCTACTGTTGGGATTTGAGAAAATAAAGTATCTGAATTTTGATTGAGCATGTGATAGGTTACTGGTCGTTATTGGAATGATTACAATGCTTTTACAGCGTCTTTAAATTGTGTACCACGATCTTCGTAATTTTTGAATAAATCAAAACTTGCACAAGCCGGGCTTAACAAAACCGTATCTCCTTTTGCAGCCAATTTAAAAGCAGTTAGTACCGCAGCAGAAGCGCTATTTGCTTCTTCAATAACAGCTACCTTACCTTTAAAAGCATCGATAATTTTTTTGTTATCGGTACCCATACACACAATCGCTTTTACTTTATCAATTACCAACTCTTCAATTAAAGCATAATCGTTTCCTTTATCTACACCACCCAAAATAAGTACGGTAGGGTTTGTTAAACTCTCAAGCGCATACCAAGTACTGTTAACATTGGTTGCCTTACTATCGTTGATGAATTCAACACCACGCACCATTGCTACAAATTCCATACGGTGCTCGAGGCTATGAAAATTGCTCACCGCTTCTCTAATTTTTTCCTTGCGTATGCCAAGGGTTGTTGCTGCAATGCCTGCTGCCATGGTATTGTATTGATTGTGTTTACCCTTTAATGCAAAATCATAAATGCTCATGCTTACGCGCTCTTCTTGAATTCTAAGCATCATTTGATCGCCTTTGATGTAGCCGCCTTTTTTAATTTCTTGTTTCATAGAGAATGGTAATGGGTTAGGGTGAAAGGTTAGTAAGGATAAATGGTTAGTAATAATATCGTCATCTGCACAGTAGATGAAAAAGTCTTGATCAGTTTGGTTTTCAATTATTTTAAATTTGCTTTTGATATAATTTTCAAATTGATAATTATACCTGTCTAGATGGTCTTCTGTAATGTTTAATAAAACACTTACATCGGGTCTAAACGTTTTGATATCGTCTAATTGGAAAGAACTTATCTCTGCTACATAAAGGGCTTTGGGTGCTTCTACAATTTGTTTTGCAAAAGAGTATCCAATATTGCCTACCATCGCACAATCAAGCCCTGCTGTTTTGCAGATATGATACATCAGTGCGGTGGTGGTACTTTTTCCATTGCTACCTGTAATGGCAACAATTTTACTGTCCCCTTTAAATCTAAAAGCCAGTTCTATTTCAGAGATTACTGGTATCCCGTTTGCTCTGATTTGTTTTACCATTTCATTTTTTTCCGGAATGCCAGGACTCTTCATCACTTCTGTAGCCGTTAGTATGCGCGCAGCAGTATGTTGTCCTTCTTCAAATTCGATACCGTTGTCAATGAGCTCTTTTTTGTAACGCGCTGCAATGTTTCCTGCGTCAGAAACAAATACATCGTAACCCTTTTGCTTTCCTAACAGTGCTGCACCTACACCACTCTCTCCACTACCCAGTACTACTAGAAAATGCTTCATGCTTATCTCATTTTTAAAGTAAGAATGGCTAATACCACACATAAAATTGTTATGATCCAAAAACGCACAGCAATCTTACTTTCGTGAAATCCTTTTTTCTGATAGTGATGGTGAAGCGGGCTCATTAAAAACACACGCTTACCTTCTCCAAATTTTTTCTTGGTGTATTTGAAATAACTTACCTGAATCATTACACTTAACAATTCAATTAAAAACACACCACAAAAAATAGGAATCAATAATTCTTTTCTAACAATAATGGCAAGTGAAGCAATGATACCACCTAATGCAAGGCTTCCGGTATCACCCATAAATACCTGTGCTGGATACGCATTGTACCATAAAAATCCAATACAAGCCCCTACAAAAGCACCCACAAAAATGGATAACTCTCCAAGATTTGGAATGTACATCACGTTTAAATAATCGGCCATAACATAGTTACCGCTCACGTATATAAACACACCAAGTGCCATACCAATAATAGCGCTTACGCCTGCAGCAAGTCCATCAAGGCCATCTGTAATGTTTGCTCCATTAGATACCGCGGTAATAATAAACGTCACTACAAAAATGTAAATGATCCAAGTATATTTTTCGGCACCCGGACCTATCCAACTAATAAGTTTACTATAATTAAATTCGTGGTTTTTTACAAATGGAATAGACGTGATAGGCGTTTTTACTTTTACATAACGGCGCTCTACCCCGTTAATTTTTCTAACAATAATATTAGAGTCTTTAGCTAAGCGCTCCCCTTTTTGAAGTGTTACGATACCTTTGCTTACAGCAGAAGCAGGAACAATTTCTCTTTCTACCGTAACTGCGTTACTAAAATAAAGTGATACGCCAATAATAATACCAAGTCCTACTTGTCCAATAATTTTAGTGATACCCGCTAACCCATCGCTGTCTTTTTTCTTGTAGGCTTCACCCTTTTTTTGAGCGTCTCTACGGGATTTAATTTTAAAGTAGTCGTCTAAAAATCCAATAATACCAAGCCATACCGTACATAAAATCATTAAACGGATATATACTTTATCGAGGTTGGCAAATAATAAAGTAGGAATTAAAATGCTCAATAAAATAATGATACCACCCATGGTTGGTGTACCCTTTTTTTGCTGCTCGCCCTGTAAACCAAGCTCTCTAACGGTTTCACCAATTTGCTTTTTTTGTAAAAACTCAATTAATTTTTTACCAAAAACAGTTGCAATAATCAAAGACAATAAAACTGCCATAGCTATTCTGAAAGTCAAAAACTGGAACATACCAGCGCCCGGTACGTTAAATTCTTGATTAAGCCATGTAAATAATTGGTATAACATAGGGGTCTATTAATCTTTGTTGTTAAAGAATGCTAATAAAATGGCTTTATCATCAAAAGGGTGTTTTACGCCATTAATTTCTTGGTATTTTTCGTGTCCTTTGCCCGCTACTAACACAATATCTTCTGGCTTTGCAAATTCTACGGCTGCTTTAATCGCTTCTTTTCTATCAAGTATTGAAATGTATTTTCTTTTAGCAGCTGTGTTTAATCCTGCTTCCATATCTGCAATAATTAAGGCTGGATCTTCGGTGCGCGGATTGTCTGAGGTTAAAATAACTTTGTCACTTAAATCACAAGCGGTTTGTGCCATAATAGGGCGCTTGGTTTTATCTCTATCACCACCACAGCCTACTACCGTAATTACCTGCTCGTATCCTTTGCGTAATTTTTTAATGGTCGCTAATACATTTTCAAGTGCATCAGGTGTGTGCGCATAATCAATAATGCCAATCACTTGCTTGTTGCTAATAATATAATCAAACCTACCCTCTGCACCTGCTAACATAGAAAGCGTGGTAAGCGCTGTGTTGCTTTCGATACCAAGGTTAACAGCTGCGCCATATACCGCTAGTAAATTGTAAGCATTAAACTCTCCTATCAATCTAAAATGAACTTCAGTTTCATTTACAAGCATCACTAGACCAGTGAGTGCATTTTCTAAAATTTTACCTTTATAATCGGCGCTAGATTTTAATCCGTAAGAAAGTTTTTTAGCTCTTGTATTCTGAAGCATTACTTCACCACGCTTATCATCTGAATTGGTGATGGCAAAAGCAGAAGCCGGTAATGCATCAAAGAATCCTTTTTTAGCAGCGATATAATTTTCAAATGTTTTATGATAATCCAGGTGATCGTGGGTGATATTGCTAAATAATGCGCCTGTAAATTGTAGGCCTGTAATACGATGCTGGTGCACGGCATGGCTGCTACACTCCATAAACACATGGCTACAACCCGCGTCTACCATGGTGTTTAGCAGTTCGTTTAAACTAACGGCGTCCGGTGTGGTATGTGTAGCCGGAATAATTTGATCTCCAATTTGATTTTGCACCGTAGAAACAAGTCCACAAGTGTAACCCAACTCAGAAAATAATTTAAATAGTAAAGTAGCGATGGTGGTTTTACCATTGGTGCCTGTAACGCCTACCAATTTAATTTTTGTAGACGGTGCATCATAAAACTGATGCGCCATAAATGCCACTGCTTCAGATGTGTTCGCAACTTTAATGTAAGTAACACCATCTACTTGTAAAGCCGGCATATTTTCACACACAATCACTTTAGCGCCAAGCTCAATCGCTTTTGAAATATAATCGTGACCATCTTGCGCCACGCCTTTAATAGCAACAAAGGCAGTGCCTTTGATTACTTTGCGTGAATCAATTGCAATACTAGACACCGCTATATCAGTGGCACCTACTACTTCCAGTAAGTGTACCTTATATAATATGTCTTGTAAAATATGCATGTGCTTTATTAGTTGAGTGTGATTTGAATTTGTTGACCTTTTACAATGGGCGCTCCTGCTACAATTGACTGCGCTGCTACTTTTCCGCGACCCTGCGCGTATACTTTTAATCCTCTCGATTCACAGATATAAATCATGTCTTTGTATCCAAGACCCACAAGAGATGGCATAGCTTTTGCGTCTACTTTACTACTCTTTAATAAACCAGCTGCAGGTGCGTGTGAAATAGTTGCCCACTCGTCTACAAACAAACTAGAGTCTACAAATGGTAGTTTTAATTTTTTAGCAACATGCGCAACGTCGCTCTTATAGCCTTTGTATACGTACACATTGCTATCCGGCTTAGGCGCTGTTTTAGGCATAGGAGCCTGCTTTACAGAAGCACTATACAAGCGGTCTGCAATTTCTTTAAACACCGGACCCGCAACAGCAGCGCCATAAAACACAGCTGCGTGCGGTTTGTTTTTAATCACTACAATACAAGTGTACTGTGGATTGTCGGCAGGAAAATAACCAGCAAATGAAGACTGATAAATTTTATCGGCATAACCTTTATTGCCATTTGCAATAAGTGCTGTTCCTGTTTTGCCCGCTACTTTATACGGAGATCCTTTAAATAATGTAGTAGCCGTACCATGCAAGCAAACACCTTCTAAACAAGTTTTTAAATCTGCTAAGGTTTGATCGCTACAAATTTTTTCGGTTACTACTTTTGGTTGGATTTCTCTGAGTAATACACCTTCTTCTTTAATAGCCGACACCAAATAAGGCTTCATCATTTTACCATTATTAGCAACTGCATTGTATAGGTTAGCCGTTTGTAATGGACTTACAAGTAAGTTGTATCCAAAAGCCATCCAAGGAAGTGATGTTGGACCCCATAATTTATGACCTGGCTTGTAAATAAGCGGTCGACCTTCTCCCGATAAATCAATACCGGTAGGATTGTCCATCCCCATTTTTTTGAGGTGGTTGATATATTGCATAGGGTTATTGCCATAATGCTGTACCGCAAGTTTTGCCATCGCCACATTAGAGCTTACTTCAAAAGAATGCTGTACCGTAACATCATTGTAACCATGGTCTTCACTATCATAAACCGTTTGGCCAAATACTCTCCAACTTCCGCCGGTAATATTTACCATATTGTTAAGGCCTACTTTTTTATCCTCTAATAAAGCAAGCATCGTTGCTAGCTTAAATGTAGAGCCTGGCTCCGATGGAGAAATAGCGTAATTATAATTTTCGTAGTAGTTGCCATCTTGTCCGCGACCTAAATTGGCAATGGCTTTTACTTTACCCGTTTTAACTTCTAATACAATGGCAGTACCGTGCTCTGCTTCATTTTTGATCATCATTTTTTGAAGTGCATTTTCTGCAACCTCCTGAATAAAAACATCAACGGTACTTACAATGTCTTTACCATTTTCAGGCTCAATCTCGTAGGTATCAGCGTCCAATGGAACACCAACGCCACCAGCAATGGTACGCACGAGTTGTTTGCCATTAATGCCACGTAAAACGCTGTCATAGCTATATTCTAGACCTACTTTATTGTTATCACGCGCAAGACCAATGGTACGGTATGCTAAAGATTTGTACGGATTTAAACGGATTGATTTTTCTACCGCAATCATACCGCTTTTATAACGGCCCAATTTAAATAGCGGGAAGGTTTGAATTTTTTGATAATCTCTAAATGAGATTTTCTTTTTAAGTAAAAAGTAACCTTCGTTGTTTTTATACGCCTGTGCAAACATCGACTTATAGTCTTCTGCAGATTGATCTTTAAACAAATCTGCCATATAGTAACTAAGTGAATCGATATGCTCTCTAAATAAATAACCATTGTTTACATGGAGTGGCTCTACCCTAAAATCCATGTAAATATCAAATTGAGGAACACTGGTGCTTAACATTTGACCATCTTCGGAGTAAATGGTACCACGCTCAGAATCGATATCAGCAATACGCTGATGAAGGCTATCACTCATGCTTCTCCAGTACTTGCCTTGTACTTGTTGGATATAAAAACCTTTACCAATAATGGCTGCAGCAACAAGCACAACAAAAATGAAGCTTAAATAAACTCTCCATAATATGTCTTTTTTGATATCCATCTTGCGCGCTAATTATTTTGTGGTGGTGGTTATTTTTTCTACTTGTAATCTTTGTGGTAATTCTTTGGCAACTTTTAAACCTAAAGGCTCGGTGGCTTTAATCACTTGATTCTCTTCACTCTTAAACATCACTTCCCCTTTGATGGTCTTATATTCGAACTGTAACTCTTTTAATTGTTTGGTAGTGGTATTAATTCTTCTAATAGCGCGGTCGGCCATATGACCATTAGCGATATATATTACAGCCAAAACAGACAGAAATAAAAAGAAAGGAATATTGCTCGCAATCCACTGATAATTTAATAACCCTTTCAGTGGATTTTTGTTACTGCTAGCATTATTGATGGGTTGTTCGCTCACGGCTTTCTTTTAAATTTTTTCTGCGATTCTTAATTTGGCGCTTCTACTTCTTGTGTTGTTTTTTAATTCCTCTTCGGTTGCAGTAATTGGCTTTCTTGTAATCACCGTAAACACATCCTCTTTGTTATCAGGCAAAAAGGGGTGACTAGGTGTTTCTACAAAACTCCCTTGACGGAAAAAGTTTTTTACCATCCTGTCTTCTATAGAGTGAAAAGTGATGATAGCCACGCGGCCACCGGGGTTGAGCACGTCAGGGACCTGACTGAGCATTGATTCTAAAACCCCCATTTCGTTGTTCACTTCCATTCGCAAGGCCTGGAAAACTTGAGCCAAATACTTATTGGGATTTCCCTTTACTACTGGAGCAATCAGCGATTTAAATTGTTCGATAGTGGTAACCGATACATGTGCACGTGCAGATACAATATGTGCTGCAAGTGTTTTTGAATTGGTCACTTCACCGTACTGCTCAAATATTTTATGTAGTTGAGCAGCGGTATAATTTCGAACAACATCCTGTGCTGATAAAGCTTGTCGTTGATCCATGCGCATATCTAGCGGACCAGAAAAGCGAATAGAAAATCCACGATCACCTTTATCAAATTGATGACTACTTACGCCTAAATCGGCTAAAATGCCATCAACTCCTGTTACTTTGTGTAAACGCAAAAAGCGTTGGAGGTTACTAAAGTTTTCTGGAATGAAAACAACGCGCGCGTCATCCATAACGTTGCGTCTTGCATCGGTGTCCTGATCAAATGCAAATAATTTACCTTTCTCATTAAGATGAGATAAAATACCTGCGCTATGACCCCCACCCCCAAAAGTGCAGTCGACATAAATTCCATCTGGTTTAATATTTAAACCATTTAGGGTTTCATGATAAAGGACAGGAATGTGGTAACCTTGATTGGTATGTCCTTGTTCCATAAATCCTTAATCTTTTTTGTCGTTACTGGTCATCACTTCATGGGCCAATTCACTAAAGGCCTCTGGAGAGAAATCCTCAAAGAGCTGTTTGTACTTACTAGCATCCCAGATCTCGAAACGGTCAAGTGCAGCTGCTAAAACAATGTCTTTAGCGAGCCCGGCAAATTCACGAAGTGATTGAGGAAGCAACATACGGCCAGCATTGTCTAGCTCTATTTCTGTTGCGCCACCCAAAAACTGTCTGCGAAACTGACGTACTTTAGGGTCGAAATCATTTAACTGGCTAATCTTGGCCACAATCTTTTCCCAACTTGCAATCGGATATAACGTGAGACATTTTTCAAAGCCACGACTTAAAATAAAGCGACCCTCCCCTTCCGGTAGCTGTTTTTTTAGCCCACCCGGAATAAGGAAGCGACCCTTTGCGTCGACCGTTGCTTCATATTCTCCGTGAAATCCGTTCATTGGTTAATAACTTTGGTTTATGATTACCACTTGTTGACACAAAATAACACTTTTTCCCACTTTCAACCCAAAAGCAAAAACGCACAATTAATCCACAGAATTATACAGGGGCAAAGGGTTTGCTACGATTGGCTTGTAGGGTTTTAGGGGGTATTTTTAGTGAAAAACACTGTTAATAACTGTGGATAACCGCCTTTTTGTGTGGATAGTAGCTTAAAATGATGCAAATTTGCGTCCAAATGCACCCCAAAGACCTCTCTATATTAGATTTTACCTACGATTTGCCAGCTAGTAAAATAGCGAGCTATCCGCTGGAGCAGCGGGATGCGAGTAAGTTATTGGTGTATGGGGCGGGTACGGGCGCAGAAAATGTTGGCGCGAGCGCGAATGGCGCGGGTGCGGCGCAAATTTCTGAAACAACGTATTCTAAACTAGACGAGGTATTACCCAGCAATACATTACTCGTTCATAACGATACCAAAGTAGTTGCAGCGCGTTTATTTTTTGAAAAAGAAAACGGAACTGTTATCGAAATATTTTGTTTGGAACCTGCAAGTATTTACAAAGACATTACAACTGCAATGCTTGCAAAAAAACAAGTGTTGTGGGGTTGTTTAATTGGTGGTGCAAAAAAATGGAAAGAAGGATCACTGCATATAAAATACGGCAACAACTATACACTTACTGCAACAAAACATAGTACACTTGCCGATAGTTTTTTAATACAATTTGAATGGGATAACGAAGCGCAAAGTTTTGCAGAAGTATTAGAAGCCGCAGGAAATATTCCACTCCCTCCCTATTTTAATAGAGCCGTAGAGGCCAATGATAAAGAGCGTTACCAAACCGTATACGCAGCCGCAGAGGGCTCTGTAGCAGCACCTACCGCTGGTTTACATTTTACGCCAGCACTATTTGATAAACTCGCTGCAAAAAATATTACCAAAGAATTTGTAACACTACATGTTGGCGCTGGTACATTTAAACCTGTAAAAGCAGCGCGCATGGAAGAACATGAAATGCACGCCGAATATATTGATGTGCAAAAAAGTTTTGTTGAAATGCTGCGCGATAATTTTACACAACGCGATCAAACCTCGAGCGCAAAAACAATCATTGCAGTTGGTACCACATCGTTAAGAACACTAGAGAGTTTATACTGGATGGGCGCAAAAATTATTGCAGCAAACAACGCCAACAACACAAATAAACAAGCAAACCCTTCTATCGAAAATATTAGAGTGGTGCAGTGGGACCCTTACGAGTTAATGCCTCAAAACGAGCTCCCATCAACGGCTGCAGCACTTACTGCCCTATGCAACTGGATGGAGCAAAATAGTTTAAGCCGTCTCATTGCCAAAACGCAA
>Ga0209358_10001187_pt1 | contig 21286 bp, 19 predicted proteins | sample LauGreFa1BDMLBSN_2_FD_187574 | JGI IMG/M metagenome (GOLD analysis project Ga0209358, IMG submission 187574) | Freshwater lake microbial communities from Lake Michigan, USA - Fa13.BD.MLB.SN (SPAdes) (version 2) | ecosystem: Environmental > Aquatic > Freshwater > Lake | place: Lake Michigan, USA...
AATACGATTTAAAAATTTAATTTTGTAAAACAATATAATCAATATGTTAAAATCAGGAAAGAGCAAGAAGACAATTTCTTCAAACATTAAGGAGTTGGTAAGTTCCAAGCCAAGTGCGAAGCGAGCCAAAGCCATTAAAACCATTGCTAAAAAAGAGAACATCTCTCCAAAAGCCGCCAAGGTAAAACAAGCAGTAGTCATCAGTTACTCTAAAGCCCGCAAATCAAAATGAGGAAGCCAACATACCAAAAGAAACAGCCCTCCAAAGTAAATCAAGCTGGCAACTACACCAAGCCATCTATGAGAAAAGCCCTATTCGAAAAAATAAAAGCAGGCTCTAAAGGTGGGGATGCAGGTGAATGGTCGGCAATTAAAAGTTTAATTTTAGCCAAGGAATACAAGAAAAAAGGCGGACGCTATAAAGATTAAAAAAAAATGGCTCTAAAAAAATCACAACAAGATTTAGTCAAATGGACTGAACAAAAGTGGATGACATCAGGTACTTACGCCAATAAGAAAAAAGGTTCTAGTAAAGAGGTTGAATCAAAAGGAACAAAAAGGTATCTACCTGAAAAGGCTTGGGCATCTTTATCTAAGGGTGAGAAAGCCGCTACTAACAAAGCCAAAGCTGAAGGCAACAAAAAGGGTAAACAATTTGTTTCCCAGCCAAAGTCAGTAAAAGAAAAAACTAAAAAGTTTAGATAACTACACTATGGCAGATAGAGTTGGGTAGCCACACTACCCACCTATTTGCTTTAAAAATTTATGCAAAATCACGTTAAAGTATATCTCAAACATTTTAACCTAACCACAGCCGACACCATACTTTGCCAAGTGTGCCAATCAGTGGCTATTGATGTCCACCACCTGATACCACGTTCCAAGTTTGGCAGCAAAAGAAAGCATGAGCAGGATAGCATTGAAAACTTGATAGCGCTTTGTAGGACTTGCCATGAAAAAGCACACGCAGGAATACTAACTAAAGAATACTTAAAAGAAATACACAATAAAAAACTAAATGGAAACAACTAAATTTGAAACAAAAGAAACAACTGAATATCAAAGCGTTATACAAAGATGTTACGATAAGGACTTTATTTTAACTGACCGTTATCATGTTATTGCGCCAGACACAACTGATAGGTGCGTTCAGCATACTGTAGATGTGTTTAAGAAAAGCCCTAACTTCAAGATGTATATATTGTTATGGGAGGGAAGGTTTGCAGGGTATATAGGCGTAGAGAAAACGGATATAACGACTTTAAAGGGTTTCTTCCTGATGCCAAGTCATAGAAGAAAGACTAAGGAGTTTTTCAATGTTATAAGGGAGGTTTGTGGCAATAATGTGTATACTGCGGTATACGAAAAAAATACGAGGGCTAATAAGTATTTATTGAGAAATAATTGTAAGTTTGTAGTAGAGTTTTTTGACGAAACAGAAAGACAAAAAGTAAATTTATATATAATATGCCATTCGGAGGATTATTAACAGCAGGTATTGTAACTGCGGTAGGCGCAGGAATAAAAGGCTACAACGCTTATCAGGCTTCTCAAAGAGAAGATGAAGCGCAAAGGAGATTAGATGAATTGTCTAAAAAGCCTTATGAGCAATATAGCGCATCACCTGCGCTACAATCATTTTATTCTCGTGTATTGAGCAGGAGTATGAACCCTCAAGGAATGAGCGCAGCAGAAATGGCTGGTGCTAAAAAGGGTATAGCCGATACTCAAGCTACCACTATGTATAACGTAAGGGGTGCAAGTGGTGGCAATTTAAGTAGATATATTTCAGGGGCTTTAACCCCACAAACAGGAACGGCAATGGCTAACTTGTATAGTCAGTCAGCACAGATGAGACGTGCTGATGAGGCAAGGAGTATGGGTATGTTGCAGGGCGCAACTGGTCAGCTACAATCAATACAAGATAGGAATACGCAAGCTGCGTTACAGAGAAGGATGATGGCTGAACAGGCTTTAGGTCAATCTGTATTGCAGAACAGGGCGTTCTATCAGCAATCAATGGAAGGTATAGGTAGTGATTTGATGGGCGGAGGCTTAATGATGGGATATGGTGCTATGAGTGGTGGTGGAGGGTTAGGAGGTTATAAAACAACAACACCTAAGATGGCTCAAGATGCGTTAAATCAAGGACTTTCTGGTATGGGATTGCCTACTTATGATTATAGCAAAACCCAAAAAAAATAAACAATGGCAGAAACAACAACAGGACAAGCAATAGCTTTAGGTAACATAGCAAGACCAGACACTACAAAAGTGTTTACTCAAGCTGTAATGCGTAAACAAGAAATGGATTTGCGTAAAAAGAAGCTTGAGCAAGATGAAGCTGCTAAACAAAAGCAGTTGCAAGCAGAATTTGCTAAAATGCTTGATTTTGGCAGGGGAGGTTTTTTGCCTATGTATCAAGAGCAAGCAACTGAAATAACATCAGCAGCTAATGCTGAAATATTTAGAAAACAAAAAGAAGGTAATATAATTGAAGCTTCTGCCATAAGCGAACAAGCCAAAAGGAGTTTGGAAGATTTAGAGAAAGAAAATGAACAATTTAAAGCTTGGCTATCAACTTCAAGGCAAAACGGATTAATACCGCAAGAGGTGTTCCGTATAGCCAATATGCCTTTTTCTAAAGCGCAACAAGAGTTTCAAAAGCTTGTTGTTAATAAGCCAGAGGTAAAAGAGGTTTTTGATATAAATATTCAAAATAAAAAACCTGTTTACTACTCGGCAAAAGAAGTTGATTATAACTCAAAACTTAATTCTACAACATCTAATTTATTGGCTAATTCTTCTAGGATTAAATATGATAAAAGAGGAAATTCTATAATAGAGCTAGATTATAATGTTGATGATAATATTATTGCCAATAGAGCAAAAGAATTAGCTGCCGATAATGATTTAAGAATTAATATCATATTAACAAGACCGCAAGATTATAGGGCTCAATTTGATAAAGTTGTTGCCGAAAACAAGTACGACATAACTGACCCTGACCAAAGAGATTTAGCAAAAGGTATGGCGGTAACTAGGGTTATACAAAACGATATAAAGGTTGGTATAGATAAAGTTCGTATTATGAATCAATCTAAAGGCGGAAAGGGTGGCGATGGAGACCAAATTATCACTACTGTTGGCGGAGGCGGAGGGAATAGAGTTCCTATAAAAACAAAGAAGATTGTTGGATATGAATTTAAAAAGGTTGATGGGAAAGATGTGGTTGATTACACAAAACCAAAACCTGAATATGTTGATGAAAATGTAAACGCTGGTGAGAGGCGTTCTTTTAAGACTGTTAAAATATTAGCAGGCAAAGGAGATAATTACCTTGATTTAGACGTAAACGAAAGAATGGGTGGTAAGGCAATACAAGAAACCGAGATTGGTAATATTAGAGTATATCCTATAGCAACAGAAGATATTAAAGTTGGTACTGAACCTAATACTTTTGTAATTGTTAAAAAGGGTGATGTAATTACAGAAAACGACGAAAAGCTTGCTAAAACTAAAGGGTTGTTGAGGTACGAGCCAAGATTTGAGGGTATGGCGATAGTAAAGGATAATATAAGAGGGGAGATAAGAAAATCTGTTCTTGTTGATTTGAATGAGGCTTATGGTGCTGTAAGGTCTAGTCAAACAAAAGACGATGTGCCATTAGTTGACCTTCAAGTTAAAGAAGCTCAAGCAGAAGCGAATAGGCTTAATAGCGGATTGCCAAGACTAAAAGCAGCCACAACAGCTCCAAAGACAGAAGCACCTAAAGGAAAAGGAGCAGCAAAAGAAACAAAAGTAGCGGGTAAAGTAAACAATAAATTATAAGACAATGCCTGAATTTAAAGACCTTATAAAAGATTTATACACTACCAAAGGTAGAGAGTTGACAGAAGAAAAACTTAACTACATCGAAAAAGAATATGGTGGTGGTAAGGAAGAAGAATTTATTAAAGATTTTTACGCAACGATAGGCGAAGACTTGACAAAGGATAAGTTTGATTATATCAGAACTGAATACTTAAAAAAAAAAGAACCTATTGGTGGTTTACTTATGCAGAAGACTTCTGCAAACGCTCCGCAGTTCTTTGGCGAGCCTTCCGTTCCTACATCGGGCGCACCATTAGAATCAAAATCGAAATTACCATCAACCCAAAAGATTGAGCCGTTTACTGGCAAGGTTGCACCAGTAAAACCTTTATCTGGTGATATGCCAGAAGCCGCTTATCAAAACATACAAGCAAAAAAGGAAGCTGATATAAATAAAGAGTTTAGAAGGCAAAAGTACGAAAATCAAAGATACTATAGGGTTAAAGATAAATTAGACGCAAAAAATGCAGGTTATGATGATATAAAAGGATATTACAAAGACCGTAGCGCAGATATAGTTCAAAACTATTTAAACTATGATGAGCAAAACGAAGTCCTTTCTTATCAGAAGTTTATAGATGCAAAGAATCGTGGAGATGAAAAATTGGCTCAACAAGAGCTTTCGTCTTATTTAGATGCAAGGTCTAAGTTTAGAGAAAAGATTAATAGTCAGATAAATGAAATTAAAGACGAAAAGATTGCTGTAACAAGAGCTGCTAGTTGGGAAGACGCTAGTCCAGAATTTAGGGCTAGTATTCAAAAATCATTAGATAAAAAAATAGAAAATCTTGAGCTTGCTAAAAAACCATTTTACGACCCAAAATCGCAAATGGATGATTTTATTGTTGAAAATAAAACAGAAATAGCTGCTGTGTCAAAACCCACACAAACAGCAAAAGAAAAGCTAGAGGAATATGTTAATGCACAATTCACAAAAGTTAATGACATAAGAAAAGACTTAGGAATTGCCACCTCAACTAATCTTGATACATATACGATTGGTGATTATGCAAATGACTGGAAGTTAGAGCAACAAGGTAGAGGAGATGAGCTTGAAACCCTTTACAATGAAGAAAGGAAATTACGCACGGCAGCAAAACTTTTATATTTAAATAGAACACCTATAGACGAAAGCGAAACAGCTTTAAGTGTTGGTGCTAAATCTTTTATAAACAATCTCGTACCAAAATCAAAATCAGAAGTAGCCACAAATCAAGTTCTTTCTAATAATATAAAAGAAATAGTAGAAGATGCGAAACTTGGCGGTTCTGTTTATAAAGAGCAAATGAACTTTGCAGAAGAAGAAGCAAAGCCTTATAAGCCATATTCGGCAAATTGGTTTGCAGAACCTATTGGTGGTTCTGCTGCTTTTATGGTTGAGTTTGTGCCTGCATCAATATTAACAGAGGGCGGTTTTGCTTTAACAAAATTAGGTCGTGTAATAAACGCTTATGAAAAATTAAAAAGAGGCGGAGTAACTATAAAAACTGGTGCTAAATATTTTGATATAATTCAAAAAACAAAAGTTGGTAGAGGGTTATTGAACGCAGGCGCAAGTGGTTTAAAGGGTGGTGTTACTAGTAAAACTGTATCTGAACTATTCCCTACTCAAGAGGACGAAGTTAACTTTACTACTGGTCTTGTTGGTAATGGAATGGGTTCTGTTGCAAATAAGTTATTTGGAGCAGCAGGAGAGTTGCCCGTAAAAATGATGCAAAGGCTTTTTGGCAATAACGCAACAGCAGCTACTAAGGTTATAACAGGGTTTGGTGAAAAGATAAACTCATTGGCACAAGCCAATAAAGATGTTGTTGTTGGTGAATTGTTTCAAGAAACAGGAGAAACATTAGGACAGTTATGGCAGCAAAGCGATAGCGGTCAAGATTTTATGGCTAAGGTGAAAGAACAATTTGGGGATTTGGATAATGCCACTCAATTTGTTGTGCAAACTCTTGTTATGGCAGCAGGTATGGGTCATGGTACTTCTTTGGGTAAGGCTTATTTTAATCAAGGCAAGGAGTTGTATAATGCTTTGCCAAGAAAAAGTAGAGCTAAGGTTGATGAGGTGATGAATGAGATTAAAAAAGAAGAAGATGAAATCAATGATAAAATTGCAGATGAGGTTAAAAACGAGCAAAACATAACAGAGCAAGAAATAAAACAATCTGCACCAACAATGACTCAACAAGATTTTGAGGACAAGTTGGATTTAATAGAGGATGAGAAGAATAATAAACTTGCTGAATACGAAGGAAGTCTTGAAGAACAATACTCAATAGGTGGCAAAGAAACCATACGAGAAAGAATTGAATCGGATTATAATAAACAAAAAGAAGAATTAACTAAAGAATATGAACGAGCTAAAGAACCTATCACTGGAGCAACTGATGTTACTCAAGAAGGACTTGGAGTGGCAACTGAAACAGGTACGCAAGGCGTTACGAGAACAAATATACCAGCAGAAAAAGTAGCCCCTGCATCTAAAGAACAAATTGAGAGTACGGCTAAAGCGTTGGAGGGTGAAATAACATTTGAAGGCAAAAGAGGACAAGCTAATAGTATTACCTATAACGGAAAAACAATAAAACAAGGCGAAGAAATAGAGTTGGATAATGTAAATATATCGCAAGACGATAGTATGCCTGATTTTCGTAGTGGTAAGTATAAAGTCCGTATGCTATCTGTTAACGTAAATGGGAAAAACTCCACACTTACATTAACAGACGGGAATGAGGTTATAACAACAACAGTTAAAGATTTAAGAAAAGCACAAGCCGAAGCATACCACAAAGCAAAAGCAGATGGCAGCAATCCTGAATTAGTAAAAGCAGTAGAGGAACTACTTGGTAAGCCCGAAGCGAAAGCTGAAAAAGCATTTACTTATGATAAAGATGGGAATATAATTGAGGCTGAAATACTTTCTAGAGGCAAAGACACTTCAAGTATTTTAATAAATGGAAAGCAAACAGTAAGGGCTAACACCGAATTGTTTAACAACAAAGAATCTGCTCAAAAAAGAATAGAATCAGAAGAAAAAGTTATAACACCTGAACAAGAAAAAGAAATAGAGTTACTTGACTTAGAGAAAAAGATAGCGCAACTTGAAAAAGATTTGCGTACTGCTCCTGTTAAGCCTCGTAGGGGTGTATCAAGTCAAAAACAAATACGCATACAAATAAGGAACTACAAAGAGCAGTTGCGTGAATTAAAAGGCTTACCGCCTAAAAAGAAACCTACTGATAGTGTTTTAAGAATTAACTTGCGTGCATTTAGTGCACAAGTAGACGAAAACAACTTGCCTCACGGAGAAAGGGTTGTCCTTGATGCTATTGGTAGATTATCTGCAACTGATAAGGATATTGTAAATTTAGACGGAAATGCTAAATTGCGAAACCAAACAGTATTAAAGACCAAAGGTGGTTTAAGTTTAGACCAAATCGTTACTGATTACATTAGCGAGAATGATTTAGACCCTGATATGGCGAGCGATTTAAGGGACGATATAATAGCGTTTGTTAGTGGTGGTGATGTTTATAAATGGCTTGATAGGATAAGAGAGAGAGAAGCGCAGGTAGACCCAGACGCTATTGCTGAAGATAGTTATTATAATTATGGCTATCAGATGGCAGAGGAATTAGAACTAACAGACGAAGAAATATCTGAATTAGAATACGAGATAGGACAATTAACAGATTTAACACAAGAAGAATATGAAAAACTTAAACAACAATTCGCAGAAGAAAGCGACACCAGAACAGGTGAAGGAGTTAATATCGTTGAAGGCAAAGCAGATATTAGCGAAGCGCAAACTGAAGAAAAGCTAACAAAAGAACAGCGCAAAGAAATAGCAGCCGCAAAGATTGATGATGTAGCACAAGCGTTAAAAGGTTTATTGCCAAAGATAGAAGGAGAAAAATTAGGTTTAGGTCAAGACGAAGTAATAGAATTGATAGCTAAAGCGGTAAAGGCTCTTGTTAATACAGGAATAGAAATAGACGAAGCTATTAAAAGGGTAAAAGAGAAACTTGCTGAATCATTTAATGGTGTTGATGCAATTGACGATAATGAAATAAAAGCTAAGATAAGCGTAACAGAATCTATAACACCTAAGTCAAGAGATGAGCAAAATCAAAAGGCTAAGAGTTATGGATATAAGAACGCTCCTCACGCTCTACGCAGCGTTAATAAAGAAAAAGGAACATCTTATGAAAGATTCTCTGATATTCCTACAGATGTATTAGAAGAAGTTGCGGTAGCTAAAGGATTAACAGAAGTTAGCGAGAACGCAGAAAAGGTTATATCCGATATTGATAAGGTGATGATGGGAGAAGAAAACCCTAACAAAATGGCTAAATCTCTTATCGCAGGATTGAAGCGTTCTGAAAAATATACAGAAGCAGACAAAGAAAGGATAACAGAAAAGGTTGGTGAGTTTTATTTAACGCAATCTGTAGAAAAACTAAAAGAAATAGGACAAGCGTTTATAGATGAACTTGGCGGTCTTGACAAGGCTGTGTCTGAAGCTATGCTAAAAAATAGCACTTTGCCTCCTACCGTTAGGATATTCATTTTAGGTCAAGGTATATTGAACGCAAGGGCTATGCAAGACAGAGCCACAAATAAAGCTCAAAAAGATAAACTTGCAGACTATCAAACAGATATGTTTGACGTTATGGATAATCTTGTAAGGGATTATGGTAGAGCTATAAACTATGTTAAAGAATTTTACAAGCCATCTGCTTTAGCGGCAGCACGCAAAGAGAAAAAGAATATTGATGAGATAAACAGATTGCGTAACAATCAGGTTAACAAAAGCGCAAAGGCTGTAAAAGATATTGTAGAGGATAAGACAGACGTAACAGAAAGCGTTAATGAAGCCGTAGAAGATGTTTTAGAGGGTTCTAAAGAAACCATTGAAGCCTTACAGAAAGAGATTGATGCGTTGCGTAAACAAATTGCTGGTGGTAGAAAGGGGTCTAAATCTAACCCTATAAACTTAGGCGTAACAAAAGAGCAGGTTAAAGATGCTCGCAAAAGGCTTTTAGGTTTAACTTACGCCAACGCTCCATTAAATCCAGAGTTTTGGCGAGATATGGGTATATTGGCTGCTGATGCTATTCAAGAAGGATTCCGCAAGATGGGAGATTTCTATGAATACATGAGGAAGTCTTTAAATGGTAAGTATAGCGATTCTTATGGAGAGGTTTATTTAAAAGCAAGAGATAAGGCTATTGAGAGTGGCGCAAAAGAAAGTGATTTTAGCACAGACGATGAGGTTCAGGCGGAACTTGACCGCATACAAAAAGAAACAGACGCAGAAAAGATTGCTCGTCTAACAGCAGCTAAGGCTAAAGCTGAAGCTAAAAAGGCTAAAAAAGAAACTGACGCATCAAAGATAGCTGCAAAGAAAATTATATCTGACGCTCAAAAAGAGTTAAATAACGTAACAACTAAAAAAGAGCAAGATGCTGTAAATAAGATTATAAACATAGTAGCTAAGAAAGCAAAGGAACTTAGTAAATCTCAAAATAAACCAACAGGCAATAGCATAGCAGACCTTGTTATGTTCGCATTTCAGCAGGCTGACAATGGACTGAAGATATGGAACGAAGCCCAAAAAGAGGTTTATAGTATGATAGAGAAAGACACCGAAATTACTAAAGAAGAAAAAGAGGCATTGGTGGATTTTCTTGACAAATACAAAGATGGCGTGTTTGACATCCTTTTAACTAAAGGTCAAAAAGATAGGATAATAAAAGAGAAGCTTATTGAAGCAGGTTACGCAACTGAAAAAGGCGGTAAGATTGTTTTAGATTTAGAGCCTATCATAGCTAAAGCAAAAACAATTGATGAAGCTGTTAGTTCCATAACTAAAGCTATAAGCAAAGAAACTGGATTGTCTGAATCTGAATTGGCTGACTTTACTAAAGCCATTAAAACACGATTAACAGATATTGTTGCAGAGAAGAAGGCTAAAAGGATAGAAAACTATCTGAAACGTAACGAGCGCAGGATTGCAACGGCTTTATCTTCTGGCAGAAAAAGAAAAACACAAGTTCAAAAATTATTAGAGTTGTATAATGCTGGTGGATTAAGCGACAGACGTGTTAAAGAAATATTAGCAAAGGAGCTTGGCATAATATATTTTACAGCAGAAGATGAAGCGTTCTTGGAAAAGAAATTTGAGGAGTTGGATAAAGCACCAATAGGAGGAGAAGCTGAAAAGATAGAAGAAGAAATACAGGCTTACATTGAAACAAAATCTAAAGGTTTATTTAGTAAAGCCCTGTATGAAAGAACAAGGTCAAGGTTGTTAAGCAGTCCTCTTACTTTTATAAAGAACTTATCTGGATTTCTCGACACATTTGTTATGGGTATTCAGCAGCTTATAGTTGCAAATAGGGGTATTATAAATCCTAAGAATTGGAAAGACGGGAAGTTTGATACTAACACTTTAAAAGTTTTGGGTAATTCTATTGAATATGCTCTAAATACCGCTATGGATATTATGATAAATGGAGGTGTTGATTTAGGTACTGCATTTAGCGAATCTACTGGGACAAAAGAAGGTACGCCTCGTGTTAGGTATTTAGAATACAATAAAAACACCATACCCGATTTATATGTATTCATGGGCGGTAAAAAGATAAATCTTAATCTTTATAACAGAGCTTTAAAAGGAGAGAAATATGTTGGTAGAGGCTTGTCTTTTGCTGATACTTGGAATCAGATAATGCTTCAGGAGATGAAAACCTATAACTACATAAAGTCTAAGTTGATGGCGAGCGACCCTACTTTAACAGATAGGCAAGCGTCTCAAAAAGCTTACGACACAATGTATGCTTTAGATATTGAAAAAGCTACGGCAGAGGTTGCAAAAGAGTTTGAAACAAGAGGCATTACTTTGGACATGAATAAAAAATCCGATAGATATAGATTTTTTAGGCGTGTATATGAAAAGGTTAGTCAATCAAGAGGGGAAGAAGTTGTAAAAGCTGCAAGCGAATTTGCTTCAAGGTATACATATAAGCAGAGCGATGCTGGTATTATGACTCCAATAAAGTACCTTCTAACTCAATTAAAGTTGATTTTTAATACAGCCGCTTCAAAATTAAGAGCAGAGGGCAAGAAAAAGGAAAACGAAAATATGTACAATATGTACGAGAGTTTAGCCAAATCAATGGAAGCAATTGGAGAAGGTGTTTTTACTACTTATCAGCCTTTTATACAAGGTGTTGCTAATATTCTTGAAAAGGGATTAGAGTTGTATCCTCCTTATGGTTTAGCTAAAGCTACAAGTTATTTAACTGTTGGTGCTCTTTTGAAAGACAAGAACGCAGGAAGTAAACTTTATGGCAAATCTGGAGAGTTTTTTATAAGGGCGTTAATTGGATTAGCTGTAATAGAAATGTTTAAATCTTTGGCTGATGATGATGAAGATGATGGAAAGCCAGCTATATATGGAGCAGGAGAAGAAGATTATAGAAAAGGACAAGCCATTAAAACGCTTAGACCGCCAAATACTATTGTTATTGACGGAAGACCGATAAACTTAGATTATCTTGGTTCTTTTGGTGTAGCCTTAAAAGTGGAAGCCGCTTTATTGGATTTGGAAAGATATGATGAGAAGTATCAAAAGCTTGACCCTTCAGAAAAAGAAGCTGTACAAGCTCTATCTGTCGCAAATTCTATATTGGTTGGTTCATACACACAAGGTCTTGCAGATTTAGTAGCTGGTAAATTAAATGGAATGGCAAGAGCAGCAGAATTAGCCACAAGATTAATGATACCATATACAAACGCTGTGCGTCAGGGTTATCAATTAATAGACCCTAAAGCTAAAAAGCCAATATCCTTTATGGAGAACATGGCTAAGTATAGCGGATTAGTAGCAGGTTGGAGTCTTGATAGACCTGCATTTGATTACAGAGGCAGGGAATATAAGACAGGGCAATTATACACAGGAAGCCCTAGTGGATTCATAGGTATGTTTTCTGTTATGGATAAGCTTGCCGATGACTATGACAAAATAATATTAAAGTCTACTAATTACGATATGGCTTTTACTGGCTTTGAAAGAGAAAACCCTAAATACTATGTAGTTGATTCAGAGACAGGGAAAGAGCGTCAGATGACTGATGAAGAATATTATAATGTTATGTTTGAGAAAAACAAGATGTTTGATTCTTTAGTTAAAGAGTCGTTGTCTGACCCAATTAGCGGTAATGATTTGAAAACAGATATGCTATCAGATTCAAAATATGCCAAAAAAATCATAGGCAGATTAAATAGCATAGCTAAAAAAGAAGCATTTGAAAAGGTATTTGGAGAAGTGCCTATTTATGTTGAAGAAGAATTATCTGTTTATGAATAATAAAATTATTAAATTTGAGGTAGATGAAACCTAATACATTAAACAACGAAAGCGTTGAGTACCTACAAGAAAGGGTATCAGACGAGTACATGGCTGAACACCATTATCGTGCAGGCTCGCATATCCTAAAAAACTTAGGGTATAACAAAGCCGCTAAATTCTTTTTAGAAGAAGCCAATAGCGAATTATCACACGCTCAAAAGGTGTTGGATTATGCGGCTCAATGGAACGTGTTTCTTCAAATACCAGCCGTAGCTGTTCCAAAAGTTTCGCCACAATTAGATGTTTTCATAGGCGAAAGCTATGAGATTGAATATGCGCTTTTGGAAAAGTATATGCAGGATGCCAAAGAATGTTTTGCTATGGGCGACCTTACAACTTTTGCTTTTATGCAAGAAATGATTGCCATACAAAATGAATCCGTTGCTGAATATAGCGATATGCTTAATATGCTGGAATTGTTTGACAGAAGCAATCCTAATTGGTTATTTTTATTTGAAGATAAATTGTTTGGGTAATGGCGCAAAATACTCAATTTGTTATAAATCAGAATCTTACAAATGGCAATACTGCTTCTTTTGTAGATACAACTCCTGATTACGGAGTTGGAGGAAACCCCACTTACGCTGATATTAAATGTGTAAGGTTTTTATGGGGTAATTATGTTGTTCAACAGGGGCAACAAGTTTATAGCAATTCTGAAGTATTAGAACAATGGAGGGAATATCAAAGTTTAACACTAACATCCTATACATACGATGGTAAAGTAATACCTTACTATGGCAGGTTTATCCCTTTTATAAGCGGGGTGGCTGTTCAGTCAGGTAGCGAAATGCAAGAAACTGGACAATATTCTTTATTTGTTTCTCCTTCTACATATTTGCCTACGGCTAACTATACTCCGTACACAATGACACCTACTAATGTAGGCGTTGAAAGTATTGATGGCTCATTCCCTGATGGGGTATATTGGGTTACTTATGAAACCTATGTAGATAATAGTCCTTTAACTCCGTCTAATGTAGTAGACGGAAAGCAGTACATGGTGTTTGGAAATGGCGCAACCGCCACTTATAACGGCAGTACATATAGGCAGGGAGAAGTGTTTATAGCTTCAGACAATGGCGCAATAACATTTACAGGAGGCGGAACTGTTAAGATTCTTTCTGGCATAAGATTTCAATATTTCTCTTTCTTTTATTCTTGCTTAAAGAGATTGGCAGATTTGCAAGTTTATTTGCAAGCCAATTGTATATGCGATGAATCATTGCAGTATCAAATAAATTCAATGTATAATAAGCTCAAAGGTGTAGAATTTTCGAGCATACAGAATTTGGTTGCAGCAGGTATAGCTCAAGGAGTAATTGACGATGTTAGCATACAATTAAATGTAATATATAGCGGATTAGGATTGTGAGAACCCAAAGTAACATAGAAGCAATTTACAGCGTAGCTAGAATAAATTATAGCTATATGGTTGCCAAGAATGAGATTAATCGAAATAGGGGCATAGGAAATAATAATGTGCCTACAGAAGTGGCTAACATAATAGAGGCTTTATCTAATAACATACTTAGCAACAAAGATAAATCTATACTTTGCGATGCGTTAGTTAGGAGAGGATATGCAAAAGACTCTACTCAATTATACTTTACAGAAGATATTTATAACGAAAATTTTGATACGATATGAGTTTAGAGTCAATAAAAAATTTAATTAAGCAATATCAAATGAAATCTCAATTGTCTAATTTTTCAGACTATTGGGATATTATTGCTTTAGCAAGAGAGATACAATTGCTATCTCCAGTAGGAACAACCAATATTGCTTCAGGAGGAAGTAGCGTGACTATCAACGCAGCAAGTGGCGTAGCCACATATACTGATGTTATAATTCATAATGGAAAAGCAGAATTTACGTTAAACAATTCTTTTGCTACAACGTCATCTATAATGTTGGTTTCCCTAAAATATAGCGGAAGTGGCTATCCGAGTCTATTGCACTATGAAACGCCTTCTAATGGAGTTGTTAAATTCCATTTGGCTAACTTAAAAGTTGGTGGCGGAACTCCTGATACGGATGCTGATTTAAATATATTTTTTACTATAATTTAATTACCTTTGAGCCATGCCAATATCTTATATATCACAAATACCCAAAAGAAACACTCAAGGAACTAAGTTAAGCTCTTTGCAGCATGACGACATTCATGAGCAGTTGAGGGCTACTATCAACGCATTGATAGATGAAATCAATGGATTGACTGTTGGTGGTGGTGGAGGTTCAGCTCCAACTGGTACGGTATTGGAATATGCTGGCTCTATTTTGCCAACAGGGTATTTATGGGCTAATGGACAGGCTGTTAGCAGAACGCTTTACGCTACGTTGTTTTCAACAATAGGAACTACTTTTGGAGCAGGAGATAATGTAACTACATTTAATGTACCTAATCATATAGGCAGGGTTGCTTCTGGAACAAATCCTATGGGTGGCGTAACAGAAATTGGCTTATCTTTAAGAACTTTAGGAGACGCATTTGGTAACGAGAGCGTATCATATACTCCTTCAGGTAGCGTAAGTCAAGCAAGCATAGCAAGTCTAACAGCAACTTGTAGTTCAATAGATACTAGTGGGTTGTTAATTAATGCCATAGATTTACAATCTTTAGTAAATGGATTTTCTGCAACAAGTACCTCAATAGACATATCAAGTTTAACTGCGACTTGTGATGCAATAAGCATAGCGGGCTTAACAGCGACTTGTGGAACAATAAGTATAGCCAGCTTGACCAATGATATTACATTGGCAAATGGAGCTTTAAGCGCATCTGGAAACTCAATAAGTGTAACTGGCGCAGCTTGTTTTAATGTTCAGTCTTCAATAGAGGTTGGCGTATCTGTAATGGATTGCGCTTCACCTTTAGTTGTTTCTTCAACCAATATAGCTTCAGAGCTTATTACTAATGTTTCCATAGCATCAGCAAGTATTGGTGGTTCTATCCCAAGTCCTACGATTACTTTAGCTGGTTCGATACCTACACCTACTATAACAATTGGCGGTTCAATTCCTGCTCCTGCAATAGCAATAAATCCTCCAACGGCTATAAATATATCTGTTGCAGGTGCAATACCAACCCCATCTATAACTTTAGGCGGCTCAATACCAAGTCAAACATTTACAGGTGCTCCTGATAACATAACAGTTTTGCAGCCAAGCATAGCAATGAACTTTATAATTAAATACTAATGTTAAGGATAAAACCACAAATATTATTTGACTTTAACACAGGCGAAACCTTTAAGATAGGTGATTACACTGGTCTTTATAATGTTAATCTTAATCCAACAGGTTATGGTTTGCCAAACATTAATATGTCTGATGTTAATTATGTTAGAGTAATATTTGGAACTTACCTTAAAGAACAATCAGCTAACACTAACGCAACAGAAATAATAGCTGGTACTGAATACAATGTTGTGGGTAGCGGTAGTTTTACATACGATACAAAAACCTATAACGCAGGCGATACATTTATCTCAATGGCAACAGGTACGCCTACATTGCCAACAACAATAACGCTTGAAGAAACAGGAAGATTTCAGCCAATAACTAATTTCTTGCCAATAGATATTACTAGCGGTGATTTTACTCCGAGCTTATTAGGTATAGACGATACCGTTTTCCCTGACACAATAGGTAATTTACAAATGGATATTTACACCACAGAAACCGCAAGTCCTAATGCTTCTGTTTCTGCTGGAACATATATTGTAAAAGGTGGTGTTGGAGATACGATAACAACAGGAGGCGTAACTTATAGAGTAGGAGAGGTATTTACTAAAACAGGCTCATTTGCCATAACAGGAACAGGTAGTGTTGTTGAGTATAACGATACAACAGTTGATGCAAATGGAAACCCTGATTACGTTTACTTCTTATTTGGCTATCATGCTTTTCAGGCTTTAATAACAATGAGCATGAAGTTGGCTGATACCTGCTGTAATTGCAAGGATAAGATAAGAGAAAACTATGTTGAAGCCATGAACTTATGGGTATCAATAGTTAATCAATTGTCCAATATAGACGGGCAAGTTGATATAAGCGGTGCTCAAATAAAACTTGAAAGAATTGTGCAACTAAATGAATTGAGCAGATGCTAGAATTATTAAGACAAAAGCAGTATAATCAACAGAATATTTTGGCATCTGAAAGGTCGAGAGGTATAACCAATAACCAAATGATGCCAGACACATTCCCGTTTGTAATGTATATATTAGATTGCAACGAACAGAAAGAGTGCTTGACATTAATACAAACACAAAAACTAATTAATTATCTATCAGAATGAATAGCCCAACAATATTTGATAACGAACAGCTAACAATACTTAATACTTTGTATCAGGCTTATGTTAATGGTACTATTGCTTTATCAGCAAATGTGCCACAGAGCATTAAAGTTGAAATATTAAACGCTGATGTTGCAACTCTAAATAGTGTTCCTATTGAGATTGTATCAGCTCAAGGAGCGAATAAAGGCGTACAGATATTATCTTGTGCTGTTAGTTTTAATAATACTCAAGGTGATGATTACCAATCTAATTTGCAATTACAACTGATAGATGGTTCTTCTGGAGATGCAATTTCTTTAAGTAGAGCTGATTTCTTAGGAGGTGTTTCAGCAACATATACTCAATATTTAACAATACAGCAAGGTGCTTCACAATTAAGCGACCAATTAATAAGCAATAGTAGTATTAAGATGTCTGTTGTTGGAGGAGACCCATCACCAAATGGAAGTCCTGATGTTACACTAAAAGTATATGTTGTTTATCAGGTAGTTGATTTAAGCTAATTATGAGTCAAATATATTTAATAATTTATTACAAGGTAGTTCTTGATGGAGAAAGAGCCATAAGAACACACCACAAAGAGGAGTACAAGTTCAATGACATTGATGAAATAACAAGCGTTAATCACGTCAATGCTTTAGAACAACATATTAAAGAAAAGCATAGTGCTAACTTAATAGAAATAACAGGCATAGTGCCACTTAGAAAGGAGTAAAAAAGAGAGATGCTAACTGAATCAGAGAAAAAAGAATTAAACTATCACAAACTATCACCCGAACTTAAACTTAAAATTGACACAGCTTTTGAAAGTCCAGACCTTATTATTGCCATAGCTTATTCAAAGCAAATACAGGCATTAACAAGCGAGATGATTAATAAGCCGTTCACTATTAGGGGAGAGGATGATATTGAAGTGAGCGCAGATGGGGTTAAAGAGGCTTTGAAAGAAGCCATTACCTCACGTCAAAATACAGAAACCGCATTAAAGGTTTTAAATAGCTTATTGGAACTTGCTGAAAACTTAAAGAAAATACAAGCAAGGTTATCGCCAGAGCAACAAGATTTAAGTAAGAAAGAAATAATAACGCATACAGACATAAAGAAAGTAGCTTTTGGAAAGTAATGTTTTAAAAGAGGTTATCTTAACAGGCACTTCTGACTTAGACATATATGGATATGAAGGCTTTGAAGGTCTTAAATACCCGATATATAAACCTACAAAAGACCACGATATATTCAATGAAGGGTTGCCTGTAAAAGAACAGAAATGGAATCGACCAGAGTTCCCTGACTTTGCTACGCTTTCAAGGCAGCAATGCCAAGACCTTTACATACGAGAGTTAAAAAGGATTAAGAATGGAATCTACATTTGGATTGGCGGAACTCTTGAATACATAACAGGAAAACATTATTTTGGATTAACACATTGGCGTTTGAGAGAATCAAGCACAGAATATATGATATACACACAAACCCAAAGAGATTTGTTTTATATGTTTGATTTGTGCGAGAAAGACCCTAAGTGTGCAGGGGCTATAATATTCTCTCTCAAGAGGTTAGGGAAGTCAGAGACCGCACAAATAGAAATGTTTGCTGATGCTATGATAACAGATTCAGGTCGTTATATTGTGCAAGCGTTGAACGATGACGAGGCGGTAGATATATTTGGCAAAACTCAATATGCAAACGAGCTGCTTCATAATAGCTTGCCTGTTTGGTCGAATAAGATGTCTGTATCTAAAACGGGCAAACCGCCAGAGAATCTTATTGGTCTAAGGCGTGAGTCAAAGAAAGATGAAATAGCATGGAAAAGTGCAGACGGGATAGAGGGTAGTAATCAAGTTAGCTTTTCTGTTAAACCAACTAAGTTGGCAGGTATTCAGGGAAAGAAAATTAAACGTGCGTTCTTGGATGAATTTGCTTCATTAAAGCCAGTTAAAGACATGACGCTAAAGAACTATCATGCTAAGGCTATAGCTCAAGTAACAGAGGATTTTGGCTCATTGGTATTAGGTAAAGTTTGGTTAATTGCAACGGCAGAGAATTTGGAATCAGAATCTCTTGTTGACGCACAGACAATATGGGATAATTCAGACCCAAGCAAGAGAAACGCAAACGGGTTTACCAATAGTAAACTTTATAGAATGTTTATCCCGTATTACTTGGGAGGAAGGAGCGCAGATTATATAGATGAGTTTGGTAGACCAAGAATAGATGAGGCTAAAAGATTTTATCAAAACACACTAGAAACATTATCAGATAGCGAGAAACTTATATTCAGAAGGCAGAATCCTGAAACCATTAAAGATGTATTTGAGATAGAGGTAGAAGGTGGATTAGAGGCTGATGTGATGGAGGTGCTTAAAGAAAGGCGCAAGGAGCTTTTAATGAAGCGTGCTCCACAGCCCTTGTATAACATAAAGATGTATAACAAGGAAATCATTTTAGAGCCAACAAAAACAGAAGGTCAGTTTACTATTGAGATGTTTGAGCCTGTAGAGCAGCATCATTCTTATAGAGTAGGGCTTGACGCAACAAGTACCGCAGAAAACAGCACAAACAAGAATAGTAAAGGTGGCGAATATGGTAAAGAAAAATCTAAGTTTGCTGTTGTTGTCCATAGAGTAACTGGTGATAATCAGTATGTTGATGTGGCTAACCTATTTATAAGACCAGAGAAAAGGCACTTGGTAGAAAAAGCTGCAATGTGGCTATGTATGTATTACAACAGATACGGAGGATGCAGGGCTTATCCCGAAAGGAACGCAAGCGCAGGTAGTACGCTAACGGATTTGTTTGAGGCAGAAGGGCAGCAAAGGATATTAATAAGGCAGTTAAAGAAGCACAATACCGACAAGCTAATGGAAAAAAGCACAGACGCTTATGGTATATATATAGATGGCAATAACAAAGATTACAGGACATCGGTGATGAACAAGTATTTAAGGCTTCATGGACATAAGATAAATTCTGTTAGAATTATAGACAACTTATTAATTTATGGTCTAAAAAACTCTGATTTAGCCGATGCTTATGGTGTTGGAACTATGGCTTGTGGTAACTTTGACCCAGAGAAAGAAGTTAAAAAAGTAGTTACAAGTAGGATTATTTATGAAAATGTATTAAATTCGGACGGAACTTTCATAAGAAGGAAAAAAATTGTAAATGCGTAAAGGAATTTATACATTTGGAGTATGAGTATTATAGATACAGGAAATTACATTGGTAATAAGACGCTTACCGCTTTGCCTAATCAGCTTGTTGATGATTATGATGATGATACATATATCGCAACGGCAAGGTTTATTGCCTCTCGTTGGAATCAGCCTGTATATGTTCCTACTCGTTGGAGCTTAGATGCAAAAGAAATAGGTATGCCATTGGGTTTCGCTACTCGTTGTATGATATGGCGTGATTACTATTTTGGAATACAAAGAAATTGGAACTATAACTACACAAACATAAACTCTGATGGCAGCAGGTTGCTTGTAAAAACCTTCAGGGGTAAAGACATATTCAAATATGTTAATTACACTATTGAGCCAATTATTGAGATAACCAAGCGTATACCTAAAATTGTTCAATGTAATATTGTTTCTGAAGAAATCGTAAGCAGAAAGAGATTGCTTGATGATATGGCGAACTTTATGTTCAATCAAAAGGACATGGTTCAATATATGAACGAGAAATATGTAGCATACTTTAAAACAGCAAATGGTGAGAAGTTTTTAAAGAACGCAGGTATGCAATTAGGCAGCGTTGACTTCAGAGAAAATTATGCTGAAGCTGCTGTTAATGTAGCTAGAGATGCTTATTACAGAAATTATTTAGGAGAGCAATTTGTAGAAGGAGCAAAAGATGCTTTGATAACAGGTTTAATAGGTGCTCATATTAAAATAGAAAACGGCTATCCTTTAATTGAAAGGATACCAAGCCACGAGGCTATATTTAGCCCAGCAAGTTTAAGCGACCAACACAGGAACGATGCTTATGGTGGTCGCTTGCGCTTTATGACTGTTCAAGAGGTAGCTGCTAAATTCGGAACTAAGCTAGGCAAAGAAAGATTAGAGGAGATACAGAAGATAGCTTTTAGCGGAATGAACTTGCCAATGGGATATTATGGTTGGGATTATTACAACAACACCGTAGGAAGTCCTACATTCAATTGGTATAGTAACGTTGATGGCGTTCCTCGTATTGCAGTATTGGAATGTCAATGGGCAAGTTATAAAAAAGACGAATCAGAAGAATACAGACAATGCTTGAGAGAAACAACTATGATAGGTAATAAATACCTTATAGATGCTCAAGTATCAACCAACATAACAAAAGATTGGAAAAACCCTGCAAATACTGATTTAGATTTTATGTTCTGTCAGCCAATGAGTGTTTATGGCAAGAACATGGGTATCCCTGAAATATTGTGTAACTATCAAGATAGGGTAGACTTTTTACAAACAAAGCTTGACCATTGGGTTAATCAAACAAAAGGTACATTTTATTTAATAAACGGCTCTTATTTAGATGAGGGCGTAGATGCAGCGCAAGTAGTATCTGACATAGCCGATATGCGTGTGCACGTTGTAAAGGGTATGGACACAGACGCAGGAGAGCAGGTTCAGAAATTCATGCAGCAAGGTGCAATAGAAATGCCAAGAGATATTATATCTGTAATTAATCAGATAGAT
>Ga0209358_10001188_pt1 | contig 21282 bp, 29 predicted proteins | sample LauGreFa1BDMLBSN_2_FD_187574 | JGI IMG/M metagenome (GOLD analysis project Ga0209358, IMG submission 187574) | Freshwater lake microbial communities from Lake Michigan, USA - Fa13.BD.MLB.SN (SPAdes) (version 2) | ecosystem: Environmental > Aquatic > Freshwater > Lake | place: Lake Michigan, USA...
GATTTCATCAAAGCTTAGGTAATGCTATTCGTGGCCGTGTATCACAGATGCAAGCTAACATGGCTATATTAAAAGCTCAACATCCAGACACATGGCTGTGGGAGCCTGGAGATATAGTATACAGTACCAAAACTGGAAGAACATATAAAATAGTTGGACCTTGGATTGATAGCCATGGTACTGCAAAATATCTTTATCAGGGTAACGATGAGGAAAAAGGAACTTTTGTTGCCGACAAAGCGCATAAAACTCTTAAAAAACTATCTGAGGATCAAGGTGTGGCGGAAGGCTTTACAGACGATATAAACCTTGTCTATGCTATGCACCCACAACCAGAAGAAAGCGAACGAGTTGCTTTGGGAATTCTGGACATGGATGAAAATGAATTCATTGCTGCATGGCAAAAATTACCCGCTGAGTATCAAGAGGAATTTAATTTTGATTTACCACTATGGAATACAGACGAGTTAAAAAACTATAAGCATATAACATTAAAGGTAATGAAATTTGCAGATTATGTCAAATTGGTTGAGGACTATATACGCAGCCAGGAAATGTCTCAAAGTGCAGTGTCTGCCCTGAAAAAAGGTGTGGCAGAAGGCCAAGTTAATGTTAATAAAACTACTAGTGTTTCATTAGCTAAAGAACTTAATGACATGGTTTTAGAATTAGGAGAATTAATTGCTGCTAGCCCAAAACACCCATCTTTAGACCGGTTAAAAGATAAGATAGTAGCGTTAAATCAAGAGTTAAATGATTTAGGCTATGATTACGATCCGCAAGCAGAAAACTTTTTAACACCTATTACTTTAGATATGCGTAATTTGCATGAAGGAATTTGTCCTCAATGCAAAGGTTCAATTGTGGCAGAATCTATGATTAATGAAAAGAAAGATAGTTGTTATTATAAAGTGAAAAGTCGGTATAAAGTATGGCCCAGTGCATATGCAAGCGGCGCTTTAGTACAATGCCGTAAAAAAGGCGCAAAAAGTTGGGGTAAAAAGAACGAATCAAAAACTGTAAATGATAATAAAATTTATTTTAGTATTCCTAAAAGTTTAGTAAATGAAACAGAATTAAGAGAGAGTTTTAATCTTAGACATGATGCTAAAGGTTGGTATTTGAAAGAAGGCCAAGAAAATTTTAAAAAATCATACAAAAATGCCTTAAAAGCCTTTCCTGTATATAAAGATACATCAGAAGGATTTGATATGAGTAAAGGAACTGGTAGTGCCCCAATTAAAGGTGACGACTTTGTACTAAGCCCAGTTGGATCTATTCCTAAAAATAAAAAATAAATACACTATGCTAAGGCGTTTAATTAATATTATGGAAGCAGTAGACAATGGGTGCCCTACCGCCACATATAATATTGATATAAACCTGAAAAATCGACAAAAAGCCATTAATGATTATAACTATGGCCCCGCTAACCCTGATAAACCAGGGGAGTACTGGAAAAATGCAGCTAAACAATGGAAAATAACTGAATCAACAGCCCAAACTATGCGTTGCTCTAATTGTGCTGCATTTGATGTAAGTGATAGTATGCGTGAATGTATTAGTAAAGGCATACAAGGCGATGAAAAAAATATCGACGCAAACGCAAGCATAAATTTATCCGATCTTGGCTATTGCAACTTTTTACATTTTAAATGTGCAGGCCAGAGATCATGCACCGCTTGGGTAACTGGTGGCCCTATTACGGAAAAAGACAAAAACAAAAAGGCAGATTAATATGGATGATTTAATTAAAGCACTTAAAATTGCTTTTGCAACTGAATTTAGTTTTTATTTAAAAGCCCATTACTTTCATTGGAATGTGGAAGGGCCAGATTTTAAAGAATATCATGATTTGTTTGGAGTCATTTACGAAGAAGTCTATGCAAGTATAGACGACTTTGCTGAAAATATTAGAAAACTAAACTCATATACACCAGGTAGCTATACCAGACTAAGTATGCTAACACAAATAGATGATGAAATGCAGATTTTGGCTGCAGAAAATATGATACAAGAACTATTGGACGATAGCGAAAAAACAATTAAGATTTTCAAAATGGTATACGACAAAGCAGAAACTTATGGTGAACATGGGTTAAGTAACTTTTTAGCTGAAAGAATGGATGCTCATAAAAAACATTCATGGATGTTAAGATCAACTCTTAAATGAAAAGTAGAGATTTAAAAGAGGCAAGTCCAGATACTTTACCAGGCAGCTTTACAGATGATCTTATCTTAAGCAAAAAATGGCTTTGTAATTATCTTAAATTAATCCAAAATAAATTTAACCATAATACAGATATAATTACCATATTGGGAAGTTGGTATGGCAATTTAGGCTTATTTTTGGATCAGCATGATATTCAATTTAAACAACTTTTGTTGGTAGATATAGATAAAAAAAATTTAGATGTGTCTAAAACAGTATTGGGAAATATCAATCATTATAAAGTACTACCCATACTAAGAGACGCAAATGAACATTCATATCAAAAGAACAAAAATCATATTATAATTAATACTAGTTGCAACGATATGAAAAATAATGGTTGGTTTAATAACATTCCGGCAGGATCTCTTGTTGCATTTCAAGGTAGAAATAATGTACAATTAGTACCTGTAGTTACTAATGATATATTTGAATTTGATGATGCTTTTCCGCTTACAAAAACTTTGATATTAAAACAAAAACCTTTACAAGATCCAAATTCAAATTATACAAGATTTATGAAAATCGGTTTTAAATAATTTTTAACGGAGCTATTATGTCAAGTAGAATGTTCAGTGGAGAACAGAAGCTTAAACTTACTCAACTTATTAATGAGGGCGTAAGTGTTATGCAAGAAGTAGAAGACTTAAATGCAGGTCTCAGTGATACAATTAAAGCAATCGCAGAAGAACTTGAAATTAAACCTAGTGTATTAAAAAAAGCAGTGCGTATTGCACTTAAAAGCAAACTAGGGGAAACAAATAAAGAAAACGAAGAACTGAATTCTATTCTAGAAACAGTTGGGCGTACTCTTTAATGTATGTTGATGCTATTTTAGATAAACATAGTGACCGTATACATGTTGTTGAGCGTGTAAACGGTCAACGAATTTACCAGGAATATCCAGTAAATCTTGTTTTTTACTACGATGACCCTAAAGGTAAATTTAAAACTATTTACGGCACTAGCGTAAGTAGGTTCACAACTAAAAATCATAGAGAATTTCATAAAGAACTGAAAATACAAAGCAATAAACGGCTATGGGAAAGTGATATTAAACCTGTATTCCGTTGCTTAGAAGAACATTATCTAGGTCAAGAAGCACCAAAACTACAAACTGCTTTTTTTGATATTGAGGTTGACTTTGATCCTGTAAAAGGGTTTAGTAAACCTGATGATCCATTTAACATGGTTACTGCAATTAGTATCTACCTTGATTGGTTAGATAAACTAGTTACACTGGTTATTCCCCCTAAAGGTATGAGTCTAGAAACTGCAAATGAAATTGCAGCTAAACACTCTGATTGCTTTATCTTCGAAGATGAAGCAACCTTGTTAGATACTTTTCTCAACATTATAGATGATGCAGATATTCTTAGTGGCTGGAATAGTGAAGGCTTTGATATTCCCTATTTGGTAAAAAGAATAACTCGTGTGCTTAGTGCAGACGATACTAGAAGATTTTGTCTTTGGGGGCAACATCCTAAAGGAAGAATATTTGAAAGATACGGCACAGAACAAACCACATTTGATTTGGTAGGTCGTGTACATATTGACTATATGCAGTTATATAGAAAATATACATATGAAGAACGGCATAGTTATAGTTTGGATGCAATCGGGGAATATGAACTTTCGGAAAGGAAAACACCATATGAAGGAACATTAGATCAACTTTATAACAAAGACTTCGACACATTTATTGAATACAATCGTCAGGATACAAGACTATTAGCAAAACTTGATACAAAATTGAGATTTATTGACCTTGCTAATACTATTGCACATGACAACACAGTACTGTTACCTACCACAATGGGCGCAGTCGCAACTACAGAACAGGCTATTATAAATGAAGCACACAGTCAAGGATTGGTCGTTCCTAATCGGAAAAGTAGGGAAGAAGACGGAGGAGAAACCCAAGCGGCAGGTGCCTATGTTGCTTATCCCAAAACAGGAATGCATGAAAGCATCGGTGCAATCGACATCAACAGTCTATATCCATCCACAATCAGAGCACTAAACATGGGGCCTGAAACTATTGTGGGTCAATTAAGACCCATAATGACAGACCATTATATTAAAACAAAAATGGAATCAGGCTCAAGCTTTGCAGAAGCTTGGGAAGGCTTATTTGGTAGTCTAGAATACACTGCAGTAATGAACGGAGATCAGGGCACAGAAATTACTATAGATTGGGAAGATGGAAATAGTGATGTACTTTCTGCTGCAGATGTTTGGCGATTAATTTTTCAAAGCGATAAACCCTGGGCCCTTAGTGCTAATGGTACTATTTTTAACATTCAACAAAAAGGCATTGTGCCAGGATTGTTGGAAAAATGGTACGCAGAACGAAAAGAAATGCAAAAGAAGTTGAAAGAATCAGAAACCGATGAAGATAAAGTTTATTGGGATAAACGACAATTAGTTAAAAAGATTAATCTAAACAGCCTTTATGGTGCGATTTTAAATCCAGGCTGTAGATTTTTCGATCATAGAATTGGCCAAAGTACAACTTTAACTGGTAGAGCTATTGCTCAACATATGGATGCATTTGTAAATGAATGCATAACAGGAAAATATGACCATACAGGCGAAAGTATCATCTACGGTGACACAGATAGCGTGTATTTTAGTGCATGGCCAATTATTAAAGCAGAAGTTGAATCCGGAACTATGGAGTGGAGTAAGGATACTTGCATCCAACTTTATGACAAAATAGCAGATCAAGTTAATGAAAGCTTTCCATCATTTATGGAAAGAGCATTTCACTGCACTAGAGACTTAGGCACTATCATTAAAGGCGGTAGAGAATTAGTTGCCAGTAAAGGTATCTTTATTAAAAAGAAAAGGTATGCTGTTTTAATTTATGATAAAGAAGGTAAACGCAAAGATACTAACGGCAAACCCGGCGACCTTAAAGCTATGGGCCTTGATCTAAAAAGAAGTGATACCCCAAAAGTTGTGCAAGACTTCTTAAGTAGTATTCTATTAGATGTACTTACAGGACAAACCAAAGATTATATTATTGGCCGTATTAAAGAGTTTAAATTAGACTTTAGAAACAGACCACCTTGGGAAAAAGGCACCCCTAAACGAGTAAATAACCTTACCAATTATGTTGAACAAGAACAAAAATTAGGTAAGGCTAATATGCCAGGACATGTTCGTGCAGCAATGAATTGGAATAACTTACGAAGACTTAACAGTGACAATTACTCAATGAGTATAGTAGATGGTATGAAAATCATTGTATGTAAACTTAAAAATAATCCTTTAGGCTATACAAGTGTAGCATATCCTATTGATGAAAATCATATCCCTAATTGGTTTAAAGACCTACCATTTGATGACAGTGAAATGGAAGGCACTATTGTAGATCAAAAAGTAGAAAATCTATTAGGCGTGCTTAATTGGAATATTATTGCTAGTACTGATATTAAAAGCAGTTTTCTTGATTTGTTTAGTTTTGAATAAATGCAACTAAGTGAACTACAATATTATTTAGATAAGACCCTACAAATACAACAGGACTTTCATGATCAACTAAAAAGTATTCAAGTAGATTTTAATAACCAGCTAAAAACTCTTTCTTCAGAACTTGATTTACTGGTAAAAGCCAATCAAAAAATATTGGGAGAGTTAAGTTTTTTAGAAAATGAAACTAATCGTCTTAAAGAACAATTACAAATACATTCATTGTCTAGTTGTTTGCAACAAAATGATACTGAAAAAGTTTTAAGTGATACATTACTAGAAGAAGTAACTCCATTTATTACACGAAGCACTGATTGTAGATATCCCAGTTTGTTTATAGGGGATGCGTACAAATTAGTACATTCTATGATTGCAGCAGATCCACTTTATATTGCATCTTATAATGAAAAGGGATTACAAAACATATTAGAACGGTTTAATCCAGTATATCAGAAAAGATTACGGCCATATCTGTTAAGTAATGGTTTAACATCAGGTTATATTACTTTACCACATAAGCAATTTTCATGTATAGTTTGTTGGAATATAATTAATTATTTGAATATTAAAGAGTGTACACAACTATTAAACATTATATATAATTTGTTACGCCCAGGCGGCACTTTAATATTTAACTTTGTAAATGGCGACACATTGTCAGAATTAAAAGAAGTAGAAAGTTATTTAAAACCATATCAAACTGTAGGTGACTTTTTTAAAATATTTAATAAGTCTGGAACTTTAACTCATCGTAGTTCAGAAGCTGATTTTATAATTTATACCAAACCTGGTACTTTAAATACTATTAAATTGCAACCAGTTTTAGGCGAAATAATTGCCAAATCTTCTTGATTTTTCTAAATATATAATATACAATACTTTGTTAGGAGATTAATATGAAAGACTATTTACAAGATATAGTTCGTAATACCTATACATTAGGTGTTATTGATACTGTAAAAATTGTTGGAACAGAAAAAGAAACACAACTACATACCATTAGTATTGACAATTCTGTGGTTATTAAAGCTAGATTCCATAATGTGTTACCAGATTTTATCGGTATATTCGGTATGCCAAATCTAAATAAACTTAATACAGTTCTTAATATCCCTGAATATAGAGAGGATGCTAATATTACTGTAATTACTAAAGATGATAATGGTACAAAAATCCCCTCCAGCATTAATTTTACAAATGCAGTAGGAGATTTTAAAAATGAATATCGATTAATGAATCAGGCCACAATTGAGGAAAAACTAAAAACTCCAAAATTTAAAGGCGCACAATGGCATGTAGAATTTGAACCAAGTGTCCAAGCAATTCAAAGACTAAAATTTCAAGCTAGTGCAAATAGCGAAGAAACTAGTTTTACCATTAAACAAGAGAAAAAAGATATTAAAGTTTACTTCGGTGATCACAGCACTCATGCGGGTAATTTTATTTTTAATTATGACACAGCAGGTACATTGACTAAAACTATGAGCTATCCTGTTGGAATTATTCTTAGTGTTTTAAATTTGTCTGGCGATAAAACAATAAAGATCAGTGACAATGGTGTTATGTTAATCACAGTAGATTCTGGCCTTGGATTGTACGAATATATTTTGCCTGCACAAACAAAATAAGTTTGTATAATATGATTCCCCAAGACGATTTAACTACAAAACAACGGGATTATGCTATATTTTTACCTGCATTAAGTAGTTTTTATTCAAGTGAACTAAGTAAAAATAAACTTAATCCTAACTATTTGTCACAAACAAGAATACCCGTTCATTTTAATGGATCCATTGATGGATTAAATTGGTTTGATAAAACCAATGGATACTTTCACTATAAATGGAGTTTATATAGTGCAGGACATGCTGCACTGGATGTGAATGCACCACCTAATCGAGACGAAATGGTGCGCAATCGTGATAGACAAAATTCATTTATTTTAGGCGATAGTGGCGGGTTCCAAATTGGTAAAGGTGTTTGGGAAGGCGATTGGAAAAATCCTAACTGTCCCAAAGCAGGCCAGCGTCGTAAACAAGTTATTGAATGGCTAGATGCATATATGGATCGAGGTATGATTCTAGATGTGCCTAGCTGGGCTGCACGAAGTGCAGTAGCAAGAAAAGCCACTGGTATTACTAGCGAAGCTGAAGCCATTCAAGCTACATTAATTAATAATGATTACTTCATGCGTAATAGAAATGGTAATTGCAAATTACTAAATGTATTACAAGGAGAAACACATGAAGAAGCTGACCGTTGGTATAATCAAGTAAAACATTATTGTGACCCTAAACACTTTGAACAACCATTTGATGGTTGGGCAATGGGCGGGCAGAATATGTGCGATGTACATCTAGCATTAAAGCGATTAGTGGCACTAAGATTTGAAGGACTATTAGAACCTGGTAAACATGATTGGATGCACTTCCTTGGAACAGGTAAACTTGAATGGGGATTGTTATTGACAGATATTCAACGAGCTATTCGTAAATATCATAACGAAAACTTTACAATAAGTTTTGATTGTGCAAGCCCATTTTTAGCTACCGCTAACGGACAAATCTATACTGAATCAGAATTTCCTGATCGTAAAAAATGGGTCTATAGAATGCGTACAAGTGTAGATGATAAAAAATATTCTGTGGATAATAGATTTTTTGGCGATGCTGTTATTAATGACAAAGTATTTGAAACATTTTTAGAAAGTCCCATTAGTAAACGCTTATTAATTAAGGATGTATGTGTATATAAACCAGGCGATCTTAATAAAATAGGCAAAGAAGGCAAAACCAGCTGGGACAGTTTTAGTTATGTTTTACAAATGGGGCATAATGTTTGGTCACACCTTTATGCAGTACAAGAAGCTAATAGGCAATATGATAATGGCATAGTTCCAGAAATGCTTATATCCACTATTGCAGGGAAAAAATCATTTAGATCTAATAGGCATAACTTTTTTAGAGATGTGGTAAATGATATTTTTGCTACTAGCGATAGAGGGCGTGCAGAAGCTATAATTGAAGAATATAACAAATATTGGATGTGTATTGTTGGCACACGAGGAACTTTAAGTCAAAATGCTGTAAATAGTAAAACTTATTTTAGTAAACATTTTAGTTTTGACGAGGAAGATTTACCTCCAGAAGCTATAGATACAGAACTTGATAAACTTGAACAAAATTTAGATGGCAGCAATTAAATGTTTAGTAGTTGGCCTAGGTATAGGCCAATTGTATAAAAATGTATGTAAGGATTTAAAATATATTTGCTATACAGTAGATATAAATCCTGATCTAAACCCAAACTACTTAGACTTAGACCAAGCAATTACAGATGTTAACTCTATAGATATTGCTATTGTTTCAGTACCTAATTATTTACATTACTCAATTGCAAAAAAAGTAGCAAAAGTTAGTAAAATTGTATTAATAGAAAAACCTGGAGTTAAAGATGCGCAGGAATGGGAATCTTTAGTTAGAGAATTTCCAAATACACGCTTTATGATGATAAAAAATAATCAATATAGAGATAATACTAAACTACTATTTGCAAAATATCATAAAAGTAAAAATATTAAATTACACTGGATTAATAATAATCGTGTTCCTAAACCCGGCAGTTGGTTTACTAATAGTCAATTAAGTTATGGTGGGGTAAGTAAAGACCTTTTGCCTCATTTACTAAGTTTTTATACCTTATTTGAACCACAGTATCAACAAACAAATTGGCATAATAAAATAAAAACTCAAAAATGGCAATTGCAGGATCTAACCGATAGCGACTATGGGGATATAAAAGTAGATGGGATATACAATGTAGATGATTATGTAACTCTTAACACCAATATTTTTAATAAAGATATAACAATTACTACTGATTGGCGTAGTATGTCTGGGTCCGATATAGGGCTATATTTCGACAATGAGTTTATAGATCTTGGATTATGTCCTGAATCTGCATACAAAAATATGCTAAAATTCGTTTATGCCAACATTTACAACGATATTTTTTGGCAAAATCAACTTGAGCAAGACATATGGATACACAAACAAATAGCATAAATCGAGTTTTACAAACTTTGGGACAGGGAAAGTTTTTTGAAACTTCTTACACTTGTCCCATATTGACTAATACAGATATAAAAGTAAAAGCAATTTTTACAGGTATTTGCCGTAGTGACATTGACATGATGACTGGCTCATTTGGGCAGTTACCACTGCATATGCAAGGCCATGAAGGTTTAGGACAAGTCATTGAAGTAGGATCAGATGTTGAGGATGTTAAAGTAGGTGATTATGTTGCTACAAGGGGCGAGCCAGCATATGCTGACTTTTATACTGTGCGGGAAAATGAATATGTTTTAGTACCGCAAGCTCACCCTAGGTATATTATAGAACCAGTAGCATGTGGTATAAATCTTGTTTTACAACCTTTGAACGATATTATTAAACGAAGTGGCACAAATAAAAATTTACTTATTATTGGTACAGGGTTTTTAGCGTGGGTAGCCTTTCACACAATTAAAAATTTAAACATGAAGTTTAAAATTGATGTTGTAGGGTCAAGTAATAGTGAAATTTGGAAGTCAGTAACTAATTTAGAAAAAAAACCTAAACATAATTATGATGTAATTATAGACTTAGGCAATAGTGACTTTGCATTTAGTGAGGGAGCCTTAAACACGCAAGGATTATTAATTTTAGGCACACAAAAGAAAATTACTACCGATTTTCAAAACTTATTATGGAAAGCATGCACTATTGTATTTCCAAGTCCAAGAACAGATGGTTTTTTTGAATGTATGTGGGAAGCGGTTTATATGATACAAACTGGTAAGATTAATGTTGACAGTTTTTGGACAAAAGGGTATAATAGAGATACAGAATGGCAACAAGCATTTCAGGATGGTTTAAATAGGCATAAAAAATATAGCAGAGGCTATTTAAGTTGGGTTTAAAAAAGGAATAAATATGAATCAGGAACAGAGAGAAGTAGTAACAAGGATTATGCAACGAGTTGAGAGAAAAATTTGGGTAACTTTTCAAAAAGAAGGTATTCATAGATATCCAGCTGCTGAAACTGATCCTAAATTAGCAACGGGAGACCAGTATGATGTCAGTTTTCTTGCGTATCCTCATCGTCACATTTTTCATTTTAGGGTTTGGATTTCAGTATTCCACGATGATAGAGACTTGGAATTTATTCAATTCAAGCGATGGCTTGAACAATTGTATTCTGGCAACTCGAGTGTATTGTCGTTAGATTATAAAAGTTGTGAAATGATTGCAGATGATTTATATTTGCAAATTGCTGATCGCTATCCAAGTCGCAGTGTATGGATCGAAGTAAGCGAAGACGATGAAAATGGTTGTTTTATTAAGTACGACACACATAAACCTCAATTAATTTCTATTTAAGGAAGAATAATGGCACAAAAGAATAACAAACGCTTTTTGGGTATGAAACCTGAAGTTACTGAAATTTTCGATGAGCTTGATGCTTATTTAGAGTTTTGTAAAAACAATATGCTTAGATATGATGAGCGTGATATTTATAAAAGTGACCAATGGAAAAAGTTTGACAAAGAGCGTAGGATTGCGGCCAGACAGCAATGAATCTATATCTAGTAGATATCGAGTCGGTAGAGACTAGATACACATCACAATGGAAATGGCATCTGCCAATTCTTTTACAACGGAACGGTATAAATGTACAGACTATTTCTGGCTCTACGGATATTCCTAGTGCAACCACTCCAGGCGCTTTTCTTAACTTTGGTGGCACTAATATCTATAAATCTCAGCAGGTTGAGCAAATGGGTCGTTTATTTTGCTCCGGAACAATTAAGCCTGGTGATCATTTTTTGTTTACTGATGCTTGGCATCCTGGCATCATAAACTTAAAATATATGAGCGAACTACTTAACATTCCAGTTAAGATTCATGCACTTTGGCATGCTGGAAGTTACGATAAACATGACTTTTTAGGTAGATTAATAGGAAACGCGGCATGGGTAAGACATGCAGAGAAAAGTTTCTTCCACGCTATAGATTACAATTATTTTGCCTCAAAATTTCATATTGAAATGTTTGTACGCGATCTACTCAATGATGGTTTTCAAGAAAACGCCTGGATTGAAGAAGATCTTGAAGAAATTTTAAACGGTGAATGGCCCAAAATTGTTAGATCAGGATGGCCCATGGAATATATGCCTACTCTATTGCATAATTTTAAACTATCATCTAAACGAGATTTAATTGTTTTTCCCCATAGAATCGCTCCAGAAAAACAAGTAGATATTTTTAGAGATCTTGCCGATAATTTACCACAATACGAATTTATAGTATGCCAAGATCAAAATTTGACCAAAGACCAATATCATAATATTCTGTCTGAAGCCAAAATTGTTTTTAGTGCTAGTTTGCAAGAGACTTTAGGTATAGGCTGTTACGAAGGTGCATTACTGGGTGCTATTCCTATTGTGCCTGATAGATTAAGCTATAAAGAAATGTATTTTGATATGTTTAAGTATCCTAGTGTTTGGACAGAATCATGGGATAGTTATAAAGTTAATAAAGATCAATTATGCCACTTTATTAATATTACCATGCAAGACTATAACAATAGATTATTAGAACTACATAAACAAACACAATTTTTAACACAACATTTTTTTAGTGCAGACAAATTGGTTGACAACATTTTATCATTGAAATAATTGTTTTTATAATTATTTTGTTGTATAATTGTTTTTTGTCTAAATAATATAAATTAGGAGTAAATTTTGGAACACGGCACATATATCAGTGATGCTATTAGAAACCGAATCAAGACAGCAGGTGCAAGATTTCATGCAAATGATAATATTTCAGACTATATTCAAGAAGGCGAATTAGATAAACTTGTAGATGAAGTTGCAACGAAATTCCAAGGAGTTTTATCTAGTTTAATTATTGATACAGATCATGATCACAATACTCAAGAAACTGCTCATAGAGTGGCCAAGATGTTCATTCAAGAAACTTTCAGCGGCCGCTATAAACCTGTACCAAAAGTTACTGCATTTCCTAACCTTGGCTATAAAAGCCTATACACTACTGGCCCTATTAGCATCCGTAGTACTTGTGCTCATCACTTTCAAAACATTGTTGGTAGATGTTGGGTTGGTATTGTTCCACAAGATGAAGTAATTGGCCTTAGCAAATTTAATCGTATTGTACATCATATCTGTGAACGGCCTCAAATTCAGGAAGAAATGACAACACAAATTGCAGAAGCATTGAGACAATATGCTAAAACAGAACATATTGCTGTAATCGTAAAAGCAGAACATCATTGTATGACACAACGCGGTGTTAGAGAACATGAGTCTGATATGACAACTGCTATTATGCTAGGTGCTTTTGATACACATCCCCCTCTTAAAAAAGAATTTTACGATATTTGCCTAAGTATGAAAGGACATAATTAATGAATATTTTTTCCAAACTGTTTAATCGTAACAACCAATCTAATAAACAATTAGCAGAGCTATCAATAACTTCTACAGCTGATAACGATGTCCAAACAGGACATTCCATGAACTTTAGAGTAACACCTGCTCAAGGTGGTATTTTGTTATCATTTAGTAGATATAATAGACCCAAAGATAGAAATGATGTGTCACTTTATATTATTACCGACAACAAAGACTATGCAGAAGAAATAGGTAGAATTGTTGCAATGGAACTATATAAACAATGATTTTACTTAAACTTTTAGAGAAATTAGATCGTAAACGCATTGTAATGGATAGGGTTAACGATGAACCTTATCTAGAGCGTTATTATCTGTTTATAAAAGATAGAAAAAATTTTCCATTTAATTTATTTTTACATAAATTTTTAAAATCAGACCCAGATGATTTACATGATCATCCTTGGCCCTATGCTACATTAATACTAAAAGGAGGCTACTATGAATGGACTCCTAAATTTAATAGCAACGGTGAAAAAATTGGGGAAACAAAACATTGGCGTGGCCCTGGTCATTTTAGATTCGCTTCTTCCACTTCATATCATCGTATTGAATTAAAAGAAGGGGTAACAGCCTGGACATTGTTTATGCCAGGACCACACCAACGCGAATGGGGATTTCTTAAAAATAATATTTGGATTCAATGGGAGCAATATTTACTAGAAAGAAAACAATGATACCGTTGCCACCAGGATGCTCAGTAACATACTCTATCTGGATAGATATAGATTTACTAACAGAAGAAATAATAGAATGGTATAAATTAATCGGTGGCGAAGTAAAAACAGATACATACTATGACCCTAGAGGTAGAAATATTGTAAGACACTATGTAAGATATAATAGCAAATGGTGCCATCATCATAGTAATGGTCTTTTTGGAACTAGATTACACTTTTTAGGACAAGATATAGGCACTGCTAGTATGTTTATGCTTAAATTCAACGAAAGAGTTAGAAGCCATAATATAAAAGAAACTATAGATCGTAAAGATAAAAAAAACTAAGGACAAAGAATGCAATACCAACCAATCGTTTATAAATTTACATCAACAAAAGAATATATTGATGAATTTCCAGTTGCCTACAAACAATGGAAGGCAGATACCCATTGTAATAAAAATCATGGCTATTCATTTAGTTTAAAATTTTACTTTGGTGCAAATGAATTAGATAAAAGAGGCTGGGTAATTGATTATGGTGGCCTTAAAGAACTAAAACAACTTCTGAAAGATCAATTTGACCATAAAACATTGATCGCTTATGATGATCCTGATCTAGAACGATATAGGCAACTTGAAAAAGATGGTATTTTAGATTTAACTGTATTGCCTGGTATGGGTTGCGAAAGAATTGCTGATATGTTATATAAGTTTGTTAATTCTGTTTTTATTCCTGACTATTTGGGCCAAGTTGAATCTGAAAGAGTTTGGTGCTATAAAGTCGAAGTACGAGAAACTCAAAGCAATATGGCATTTAGAGAAGGACATAGAGAGTGGAACGAAAATCTATTAGAAGATATTTAAAAGAATTATTTAAATGACCGATATCGAACAGGCACTTGATGCTAAAATTGCACCTTGGACAGAGATAGAATTCAGATCTAAAACATTTTGGGTATTTAGAGATGCCTACCCTGTTACAGAAGGTCATTTATTATTTGTCCCAGTATTTCAAAATACAGAATGTTTGATGAGTTGCTACCAAGCAGCATACAAATGGGGATATAATGGCATTGATCTAGACAGATGGCAAGGATTTAATGTGGGCCAAAATGTAGGTCACAGTGCAGGACAAACTGTGATGTATCCACATGTTCATATGATTCCTCGTCGTAACGGGGATTGTGATGACCCGAGAGGCGGCGTGAGACATGTTATACCCAATAAAGGAAATTACTTAAAATGAAATCATTAGGCATAATTGGACTAGGATATGTAGGAAATGCAGTTAAGAATGTTTATAAAAGTAAACAGTATGACTTAGTATGTGTAGATATAGACAAAACAAAATCAACTCATAACTTTGATGATCTTTTTAGTACGGATGCTATTTTTATTTGTGTGCCCAGCCCAGCATCGGAAGATGGCTCTTGCGATGCATCTATTTTAATTAATACTTTAGATCAGCTTACTAATTACAATAAATTAATTATATCTAAAACCACTGCAACTCCAGATATATACGAAACTTTATCTAATAAATTTCCTAACCTTGTACACATTCCTGAGTTTCTTACTGCAAATAATAGCATTAATGACTATGCAGACGAGACAGACAACATTATTGGTGGCGATTTATTGCGTCAGGAATTTATAGTTCAAGCAATGGAACTAACTAGGTTAGGACAATTAAAATTAAGATCAAGTTACATTTCTAGCTGTAAAGAAGCAGCCTTTGTAAAATATGTAGAAAATTCTTTCCTTGCGACAAAAGTTGTGTTTATGAACGAAATGGCTCTTCTTGCAGAAAAATGTAATTTAAATTGGAATAATGTTGTTGGATTATTACAAAAAGACCCAAGAGTTGGACTAAGTCACTGCAAAGTTCCAGGACCAGATGGTTTATATGGATTCGGTGGTCATTGTTTTCCTAAAGATACAAGTGCTTGGTTACAATTTGCCAACAAGTTGGGAATAAAATTGACTTTGTTGGAACAAGCAGTTATAATAAATAAAGATCTACGAAAAGAATGAACATTATAGAATGGATCCTAAAGTGGTCCAGTAATTTTTTAATTTTATTGGGTGCTTTTGCTACAAGTTTTGACTATACACCACTTAATAAATATCTTTTCTTAACTGGCAGTATTACATGGACCTTGGTAGGTATTATGTGGCGACAACCTAGTTTATGGACAGGAAATGCTATTTTAAGCCTTGTATATGTAATAGGGTTTTTATACTAAATCATACATTAATTAATTTAAGGACAATAAATGAGTAAATTTCATTACACAGAAAAATTCTATTCCATTCAGGGAGAAGGCCGTTATATGGGAGTACCTAGTGTATTCCTTCGTATGTTTGGCTGCAACTTTAGATGCAAAAATTTTAATAGATATCAGGAACATATTCTTGGAGAGGAAATTACACACAATCCAGAAGTAGTTGAAATTATTCGTAATATAGACAATTATAATGATTTTAAAGACTTGCCATTAGTAAAAACAGGATGTGATAGTTATAGTTCAGTATATCCTGAATTTAAAAAATTTGTAATGAAAGATACTGCAGACCAATTAGCTAAAAGTATTGTGGATTTATTGCCGCATAAAACATGGCAAGATGAGCATTTAGTAATTACTGGTGGAGAACCACTTTTAGGTTGGCAAAGAGCATATCCAGAACTGTTAGAACATCCACTTATGCAAAGTTTACAAGAACTTACCTTTGAAACAAATGGCACTCAAGAGCTTACTGGAGAATTTTTTCACTATCTTATGGAAGATACATTAGTTAAAGAAATTACTTTTAGTGTAAGTCCTAAACTTAGTGTGAGTGGAGAAAAATGGTCTGATGCAATTAAACCTGATATAGTATGTGATTACAATCTATTGGGATATACTTATTTGAAATTTGTTGTAGCTGGAGAGCAAGATACTGAGGAAATTTTAGAAGCAGTGAATGCTTATCGTAATGCAGGATTTACTGGCCCAGTTTATCTTATGCCTGTAGGTGGCGTAGAAAGTGTTTATGAGTTATATAATAAAAATGTTGCACTATTGGCTATGAAACATGGCTTTAGATATAGTGATAGGCTGCAGGTCCCCCTCTTTAAAAATCTATGGGGCACATAATTAAAAATATCCATACTAATAACTTATAAATAATTATATGTTCAATTTATTTAAAAATCGAATTAAAAAAGATAAACCACAAGAACCAGATCCTGTACCTTCAACACCCCCTAAACCTAAACGACAGCCTAAACAACCTAAACCTAAACCAACTGCTAAAGAACTAGCAACAAAAAAAGGCCAACCATATATCAGTGTTCTAGCAATGGAACTAAGTCCAGATAATATTGGTATAGGTGCTTTTGAACTAGATTGGAACGAAATTTTCATAGCAAAACTATTAAATGCTGGATATAAAGGCACTAGTGAAGAAGAAATCGTAGACCAATGGTTTACAGATATTTGTAGGAATGTTGTTATGGAAACTTACGAACAGTATGAAGCTAATAGCCCAAGACCAGTTTCTGGAGTTCAGCGTAAAGATATCGGAGACGGTAGAACAGAAGTAAGTTGACTTATATAGTATAATATGCTAATATTATTGTACTATGAAATACATCATTATTGACACTGCAAATACATTTTTCCGTGCCAGGCACAGTGCACATCGACAAAGTGACTTATGGACAAAACTAGGTTTTGCTGTTCATGTTACTTTAAGTAGTGTAAATAAAGCATGGCGTGAGCACAAAGCTGATCATGTAATTTTCTGCTTAGAGGGTAGAAGTTGGCGTAAAGACTTTTATGCCCAATATAAAGCCAATAGAGCAGTAGCTCGTGCTGCCTTAACTGAATCAGAACAAGAGGAAGATCAGATGTTTTGGCAAACATTTGACGACCTTAAAAAGTTTTTAACAGACAGTTCCAATTGTACAGTATTACAACATCCTCAACTAGAAGCAGATGATTTAATTGCAGGTTGGATTCAATCACATCCAACAGACCAGCATATAATTATCAGTAGTGACAGTGACTTTCATCAATTGTTAAACAACAATGTAAAGCAATATAATGGTGTTGCAGACGAATTGTATACTATTGAGGGAATTTTCGATAGAAAAGGCAAGCTTGTAATTGATAAGAAAACTAAAGAGCCTAAAACTATTCCTGACCCAAAGTGGATTTTGTTTGAAAAATGTATGCGTGGTGATTCTACAGATAATGTTTTTAGTGCCTATCCTGGTGTAAGAACTAAAGGAACTAAAAATAAAGTAGGACTATTAGAAGCTTATAGTGACAGTGGCAAAAAAGGGTTTGCATGGAATAATATAATGCTGCAACGATGGACAGATCATAATGGTGTAGAGCATAGAGTATTAGATGACTATGAGCGTAATAGAACTCTTATTGATCTAACTGCTCAACCAGACGAAATAAAAGAAAAAATTATATCTTGTATTAAGGAAAATTCAAGAACAAAAAGTTTACCCATGGTGGGTGCAAAGTTTTTGAAATTTTGTGGTAAATACGATCTAGTTAAAATTTCAGAACAAGTAAGTGGATACAGTGAATTTCTAAGTGCAGGATATCCAGATGAAGTATAAAGTCAATAAAACAAGTTTAGTTACACTAAAGCCCAATGATCCAGATTTTTTGTTAAAGGATCAATTGGTTGTTTCCCCCCGAGCAGGATTCGAAATAGATACCCGATGCCCTCATAGTTATAAGAGAGTCATTACGGAGTGCCTACAAAATGGCTGGCTTAAGCCAGTAGCCACAGTGTATGATCATGAAATTACTTTTGCGAGACTAAAACATGAGTGAACAACTATTAGCTAAAACAATTTTAAAAAATAAATTTTGGATTGTAGAAGATTCTACTAACAATAAAGTTGCAACTATTCAAGCAGTTGAAGATGGTTCCTTTGTATTTGTAGATAAACAAAGCACAAGGCAAAAATATCCTAGTATTAAATTACTAACTGCACAACATAATATTTCATTTGATAAATCTAAGAAAACCCAACAAAGTAATGTAGAACTACACGATCTTTACGGTTTTCCTATTAGTCAAACTGCACATAATATATATTGGGATATTCAACATAAATTTGCAGTTTTTACAAAAAACAAAAAAAGTAAAAGTTTTTTCTGTGCCGGGTATTATGCAATTAAATTTAATCATGGTTGGGTTAAAGCCTATTGTCCAAAACTTATTACCTTGAATAGATATGAATTTATTGGCCCATTTAAAACAAAATTAGAAGCACTAGAACAAGCTAGATTTAAAAACAATCTTGAAGGGTTTAATAATGGAGAATAACATGCCCTTACACTTTACTATGTTTAATAGTAAGGTGCGACTAATGAATCAGTCTAATAGTAAGGACCTTGTGTTATCAGCTCAAGAGGCTAGAAATTTGCATGCGGATATTTTTGAACTATTGAATCAATATAATGCGTTGAATAAACACTTAAGAGCTGAACCTGCTGTAGATGTAATTACTCTTAATATGGATGGCGGTAAGTTTTAACTACGCAGTTTATGTATAAATAACATAGTGAGAACTTTCAATTATGAGTAGACCTAAACCACACATTCTTATTGAGTATGTAAATAAAACCAATTACAAAACCGAGCAGGTGCTGTTAAGTGAAGGCATTTGGGCCATTTTTTATCAAGATAAGCCAATCAATTTAAAGTCTGGTAATATGCTAATCAATTACCCAGGTCCCAAATATAAAAAGAGTAGTTTTAGTAATAAAGGCCATGCTATTAATCTTTGCAAAAAGTTAAATACATTATTTAAAACAGACCAATTTAGTGTGGTTTTGTTAAAGCATGGTGATAAAATCTTCCCCTAAAAAATATAGCCAAATACAACTAACAAAAATATTGGCAAAAGAGACACAAAATTTACAAGACTTTGCGTCCTTTTGGCAACTATTACGACAACAAATTTGGTATAATCCAACAGACGACAACAGCCTAAGATTAAATTACAAAGGCTATCTTTTATTTAAAAAACTTGGCTATAAATGCCATGAAGTAGTATTAGATTCACAAATTTTAGTAAATAAACATCTTCTTATATTAGAACGCCACTATCCAGGTGTATATGTATTGCCCACTGCACAAAAAATAATATTGTTTGATGAAGACTATGTAACCCTTATTATTTTAATGGGCGGGGATCTGATAGGGTACTTGGAAAATTTAGCCAATAGTTCGGTTGACAAATAATAGCTTATAATATAAAATGGTTATTGTTAGTGTTGCAAATAAACAACATTTACAAAATTTTTCTCTAGACAAATATTACTGTTCACTGTAAACTTGTTCTATCACTTAGGAGAACCCAATGAGTAGCCTAGATACGCAAAAGAAATCATCTGTAACTGAAACCCGAACTGTTACTGCAGAAACTGCTCGTCGATGCCTGTTGACAGCATTTAATATTAAACAACCAGTATTCCTTTGGGGACCACCTGGTATTGGCAAAAGTGAAGTTGTTGCCAGTATTGCAAAAGAACTAGGCGGACTAATGATTGATCTACGCCTAGCACAGATGGACCCTACCGATCTTCGCGGCATTCCATTTTATAATAAAGAACTTGGTAAAATGGATTGGGCTCCTCCAATTGATCTGCCCGATGAGGAAACTGCAAAACAATATCCCATTGTAGTACTATTCATGGATGAAATGAATAGTGCTGCACCTGCTACTCAAAGCACCGCATATCAACTTGTATTGAATCGTCGTGTAGGCAAATATGTATTGCCAGACAATGTAGTGATCGTAGCAGCAGGCAATCGTGAAAGTGACAAAGGTGTTACTTATCGCATGCCTAGTCCACTTGCAAATCGTTTCTTGCATATTGAAATGCGAGTAGATCATGAAAGTTGGGAAAAGTGGGCTACTCTAAATCGTATTCATAAGGATGTAGTTGGTTACATTGGTTTTGCAAAACAGGATCTTAATGACTTTGATCCTCGTAGTTCAAGTCGCGCATTCGCTACCCCACGCAGTTGGACTTTCGTAAGTAGGCTACTTACAGACAGTGATGTTTCTGACAATGATCTTACTGACCTTGTTTCAGGCGCAGTAGGTGAAGGTGTGGCTGTAAAATTCATGGCGCATCGTAAAATTGCAGGCCAACTTCCTCGTCCAGAAGCTGTTCTATCGGGTCAAGTTACAGAATTGAAAGTTAAAGAAATCAGTGCTATGTATAGTATGGTTATTAGCCTGTGCTATGAACTTCAAGATCAACTGCAAAAACATGGAAAGACCCAACCTAATGCAGAATGGCATGCAATGGCAGACAATTTCTTTAAGTTTATGATGGATAACTTTACCACAGAACTTACTGTAATGGGCGCTCGAGTAGCTCTAACT
>Ga0209358_10001190_pt1 | contig 21269 bp, 22 predicted proteins | sample LauGreFa1BDMLBSN_2_FD_187574 | JGI IMG/M metagenome (GOLD analysis project Ga0209358, IMG submission 187574) | Freshwater lake microbial communities from Lake Michigan, USA - Fa13.BD.MLB.SN (SPAdes) (version 2) | ecosystem: Environmental > Aquatic > Freshwater > Lake | place: Lake Michigan, USA...
ATGATATTATTAAATTTATATGAATTAGATGATACTATAAAAGATATTAAAGAATTAGAAAAAAATTTAAAGCAAATAATAGGTAAAATAGGAGATATTTATAATTTTATAGAAAAATTAGCAAATAAATATAGATTTTTACATGGTGATTTACATTTAGGAAATATATTATTATCTGATAATGATTTAAAATTAATTGATTTTGGTAGATCTTCATTTGGAACATATTATGATAGGAATGATAATAGATTAATAAATGAAGAAATAATGTATTATATCAAATCATTAGGAATTGATACATTTTATAGAGGTGAAGAATATTCTGAATATAAAAGCGATGAAAATTATTATAAAAAAATGTATGATAGTACATTTGAAGGAATTGATGAATTACCTGATAATTATGAATTATTCAGATCAATTATATCAGGTGATGATAAAACAATAATGTTTGATTTAATGACATTAAGTATAAATTTATTTGTATATTTTTCACAATTTGCTATTAAAATAACAAAACAAGATGATACAATGTTAGGAGGGGAAAAGAAGGAAAAGAAGGAAAAGAAGGAAAAGAAGGAAAAGAAGGGAAAGAAGGAAAAGAAGGGAAAAAAAATAAATAATAAATTTAAAGGAGGAGAAGATTTTAAAGAAGTTAAAGATATAGATTTAATTCAACATGCAATTTTAAATTATGATACTGATATAGATAAACAAAAACAAGATATATTATTAAAATTAGATATTGATGATAGTAAAAAAATAAATATTAATGAAGAAATAGATATTATTTATGAAAATAAATTAAAAGCAATTGAAGATATAATTGCTTCTAGAGATTCAAGTAAAGACTCAGATAAAAAAAAAGGTGGAGCTTTAGATGATGATAATTTTGAAGATATATTGAAAAATATTGCGTTATTTATAGAATTGGTTAAAGAGTTAGTTTATATAGATTTTAATAAGGATATTAGTAAAGATGATAAAGGTAAGAAAAGATTATTAATGAGAACAGATACGTATATATGTTTTAAATCAATTAATTCTAATAGTGTATTTAAAATGTTTTTTTATTTATTAGAAGTAATAGATAAAGAATTTAAATATTTTAAAGTTTATGGAGAGTTATTTAAAAAAATATTATATGGAATATTATTTTTAAATTTACTTGTTATATATGAAGAGGTAGAATATTTTAGAGGAGAATTATTAGCTGATTTACTGAGTAAATATGATATAACAAGTTCTACAGATATAAACGAATATAGAATAAAACAGATAGGTCTTAATTATGTTGAAAAAGAAAAATGTTATAAATTACAATTATTTAAAAATAATATTATATTTAGTTTTTGTCAAATAGCATTAACAAAAGATAATTATAAAATTTATCTAGAAAAAATAAAAAGTTATTTTGATAATTATAAAAAAAGTGAAGAATCTGAAAAACCATCTGAAAAATCATCTGAAGATCCATTTAAAAAGTTAGAAGAAATTGATTTATTTAAACCTTTTATAAAAGGAACAACAGGTGGTAAAAAAAGTAAAAAAAATAAGGGATTAAAGAAGGGATTAAAGAAGGGATTAAAGAAAGGGAAGGAATTAAAGAAAGGGAAGGAATTAAAGAAAGGGAGGAAATTAAAGAAGGGGGAAAAAATAAAAGGAGGAACAACAACAATATTTGATAAATTATTTATATTATCCCCAGAACAAAAAAAAACTATAAAAAAAGATAGAAAAGATAAGGCAAAAGTGATAATAAATAATGAATATATAAAAAGGATATTAAAAGAATTAATGAATATACGAATAATAAATACTATATTATTATATAGTTCTATTAATAATGATAAGATGAAAGAGATAAGAAATAAGTTAAAACGAAAGATAGAAGATATATTAAGAAATAAGAGATTATTAAGTTTATCGAGTGATTTGATATCAAATATAAAAAGATTAGGAAATATAGGATATAATAAATTATGGTTAAATGTTATAAATAAGATAAAATTTGAGTAAAAATAATAATAGAGGATATAGAAACGAATCTAATTTTATTTTTGAGCATTAAATTATTGATAAATAATTCATATTCGTAACAAAAAGCTTCAATAATATATGTATTAGCAGAGATAAAATATGTAATATTAGAAGGATACAAACCGGAAATAAGTCTAATAGAACCATAAGTTAAAATCCAGTATGCTAATAATCTATTAATAATTGGTGAATGAATAGAAGGATGGAACATATTGATATGAATAAAAGATAAAGGGTTAGATAGGAATAGAATAGAGAAGGAGCATAATAAGTCATAAATGCCATTAATGATAAGAATGGAATTAATAAAATAATTCATATATATAAATTAATAAAATTTAGAGTTAAGTAGAAAATGGTAGATAGTTAAATCGTTATTAAGATCCATATAATTATTTTTATAATAATTATAAATTTTATCGAGCATAGGATTATAATTATTTTTAAGGATAAAATTATATTTAAATTTAAAATCGTTATGAAATGATGCTATATCATTAATAATTTTAATATAATAATATGATAAATAGGAGGAATTGGTGGAGATAAATATTTTAAGTTTAGAATATTGTATAGGTCTAATAGAAATTTTAATGATAGAATTAAGTGAATCATCTTTAATGATAAAAGTGTAAGGATAAACAAATAGAAGTCTATGTTTTTTTTGATAATTATTTAAGAATAATTTACCGGAGATAAATTTATAATTATTTGAATTGGAGAAAGAATAAATAAAATTAAGGACAAAAAGGGTTAAATCACTTTTAATAATATAATTAGAATTATAGAAATTATTAGGATTATTAGGATTATTAGGATTATTAGGATTATTAGGATTATTAGGATTATTAGGATTATTAGGATTATTAGGATTATTAGGATTATTAGGATTATTAGGATTATTAGGATTATTAAGGATAAAAGGTGATTTATAATTTGATTTAAAAGACCACCAAATAAGTCCATCTTGAGAGTTAATAAAAGTTGAACCGAATGAATGTGAATTATTATGTTTAAAATTATGATTAGGGCAGATAAGACAATCATTATTGATAATAGATTTTTTTAGTGAACTACCTAAATGATTACAAGAATTAATGATAACGGATGGTTTATTAAGAGCAGAATTGAACCATAAAATAAGTGGTAATGAACCTAAATTAAAGATAAAAGGTTTAGATTTATCAAAAGAGTTAATAGAAATGACAGGTGTCCAATGTCTATAGATTTGTGGTGCGATATACATTAAGAATATAATAAGTATAATTCTTAAATAATTAAAATTTGTAAAGGATAAGGAACATACCAGCGAAAAAGAGAAAAAATCCGATAAAATTAAGATAGGTTAATGATTTAAAGTCATCTTTAAAGAAGAAGAAGGAGAAGATGATAGTGATAATAGGATAGAAAGCTGTGAGGATAGTGATAAGATTAATATTATGACCTTTATCGATAAGATAGAAATAGCATAAATTTGCTAAAAAGAATGAGAAGAATACGAGAATAAAGAAAATGGATAGAGTTTTAGGGGTTAATTTATAAATTTCTTGTTTAACATTATTATAATGGAAAATGGAAATATAAATAAATAGGAAGAAAAGATTAAAGATACTATTAATAGACATAATAAGGGGGTAAGAGAAATTAAGAGCGAGAAATTTAAAAATAAGCGGTGGAATACCCCATAATAAATTAATGATAAAAGAGATTAAAATTAGTTCCATTGTTCTATTTTTAAAAATGATTTAAGAATTAATTAAAAAGATATAAATAGGAAAAAAATCCTAATGACTGCTAATTATCAATTTAAGGAGATGCTACGAAAGCAAAGAGAAAACCCAGAGACATCAAGAGCTGGATTAAGATGGGAGGCGGAAGAGGATACGGCACTCCTTGATAAAATTAATGGAAATCAAACATTGTCAAGTATTGCGAAGGAGCTTCAAAGAACGGAAGGAAGTATTAAGACAAGATTAATTGTAAAGGCATTATCATTAGTGGATGAAGATCATTCAATTACATTAGAGGATGCTGCTGACAGATATAAGATTACAACACAAGATATTCAAGCATATCAGGCGAATAAGAAGAAGAGACAATATCAGAGAATGGTATCACATCCAGTATCACTACAAATGATTTATTCACTATTGCTTGAAATTAACGCAAAATTGCCAGCATAATTTAAATATTATTTTTTTATAAATGGTAGATAGAAAATTATCGTTTGATTATAGAATAAATATAATAGAGATATATAATATAATAATAGAGGATAATAATAGTTTTATAAATGAGATAGATGATATAAAAGAATATAATAAGGGTGAATGGAATAAATGTAAACGGAAGGATAATATATTATTTGATCTAAAGGATATACCGGAAGAATTGAATAAATACGATGAATTAATAAATATAAAGGAGGTTGTTGGTATGAAGGGAACAATAATACCATTAAAGATAAAATATAGGAAATTAGTAGATAATGAGGATAAAAAGGAGATGAAGATAAAGATTAAAATGAGGTCATTAATAGCAAGTATTATATTAAAGGTGATAAAAATAAGAGTATATTTATCAATAAAAAGGATAGATAATAAAAATACAAAAATAGATGTAAGATATAGGATAAATACATTATTACCAAAGAAATTAAATGATAAAATAAATGATATAGTAATAAATAAGATAGAGAATGAGTTAGTAATAAAAATTGATAATTATTTAAGGGGAATAGAAATAAATAGAAATAATGAATAATTTAGATTTATTAAGAAAGGCTTGTATAGATGATTATCCGATTTTTACATTAAAGGGATATATAACATATGCTAAATTATTATCAAATTATGATGGAGATACAGGAGATATTTTATTTATATATAATGAAAAACCGATGAGAATGAAGGCAAGATTTTTAGGATATGATACAAATGAGATAAAACCATCATTAAATGATCCAAGGAGGGATGAGAAGAAGAGGAAGGCGAAATTAGCTAAAGAGAGATTATGGGAATTATGTAGGGGTAATAATAATTTAATTAGAATTAGATGTGAGGAATTTGATAAATATGGTAGATTATTAATTATTGCTTTTGATGAGAATTTTAATGGAGAATTAACATTTGATAATTCAATAAATAATAAGATGATAGAAGAGGGTCATGGATATTCATATGATGGAGGTACTAAATTGAGTGATTTTTAATAAATTTTTTAAGTTTTTTTATTTTTTTATAACCTCCATTTAATATAAGTTTAAAATTATCATCAATATCAGTTAATGTAATATTATAAAGAATAGTAGGTTTAATACCATTATCATTTAAATTTCTAATATGTGTAATTTCATCACTGGTAATTTCATTACTAATAATTTTATTAATATTAATACATAAAAATTTTTCAAAATTAAGAAATAAATCATTTTTATTATTAATATTACGTATAATAGTGATACCATAATTAAAATCACAAGAAATTATACTAAATGAAGTAAATTTATTTCCTAAATTAACATTAGTGAGTTGTTTAATTAGGATATGAGCGGAGATTAGATCGAAAGGTTTATATGAGGATTTGCCAGGTATATAATATTTATTAAATAATTTTTTAGAAATGTTATTATTAAAATTATTTAAATTAATTGTATTAGTAATATAATTATTAAATGAATCAAAATTATTAAAATTAAAATGATTAGAAATTAAATTATTAGAAATAATAAAAATTCTATTTTTTAAATTTATTGATTCTAAAAATGATTGAAATTTAGAAGGTGAATAGAATTGGTTCATTGTTGCTGTAGAAAATCTATTTAAAAAATTTGTTTTTCCTAATGTTTTAAGTTCTTGATTATCATTAACACCGCCCATAATAACTAAAGTTTTAATTTTATCTTTATTGTCATCTAAAAAAATTTTATTTTCATTTTCATAAAAAGCGAAGGAACCATTCATATCAATATAAATTTCATAATTACTAATTTGATAATATGAAAAAAACTCATTTAAAGAATTAAAAAAGGTATGATTATCAGGTATATTATCAATGAGGTTATATATATCTTGATTTATAGTTGTTAGAACATCATAATATAGTTGAATATCATTTTTTAATGTAGAAATAGAGAAGGGATTAAAATCATTAATACCGCCATCGATAAAAATAAATTTAGGTTTATTTTCAATTTGAATTTCATTATAGATATTATAACACATATAATATGCTAATTTTTTCATTTCATCTTTAAAATTATCAGGTGTTATATTTGTTTTAGAAAAAAAGGATTTATGATAATTATAAAAATCTTTATAATTATAATTATAACCTAAACCGATATTAGCTATTTTAAACATATTAGGATTATCAAAAGTAAGATAATTATTAGGATCATTAAATTTATTATTAAAATAGGCTGGATAATTCATAATAAAAAGAACATAATTAGCTTTACTTTGTTGAATATAAAGTGCGAATGCGAGGAAACCATCAAAATCGCTAATATCAGCGGTAGTAATAATAATTTTATTCATTAATTAAATTTTAGAAAAGAAAAAAGAAGGAGGATAAAACTTAATGAAATTAGAACAAATATAATAGAGTAAGTGATAGCTAACCACCAGAATATAAATTTCTCTTTATTACCATAGGCACAAGAACAAGAATTTCTAAGGATACGAACATAAAGGAAGGTTCTAATAAGCATAATAAAATTAATAAGACCGATAATTAAAATAATGGAATAAATAAATGGATAATTATAGAAATCATGCCAGCATTTATCATTACTAAAAATAAAATAAAACATAATAAGTCCATAAATAATAATATAAATAATGAACCATTCTTTGATATAATTTTTATCAGGAATTTTGGCACAATCACATTTAGAATTTTCAATTTGAATTAAACTAAGAATAATAATAGATGTAAAAATAATACTCCAAATAAAACCGATATAAGCACCAACATTGGAAGAAGTACAATTTAATTGATTTAATTTATTATTAAAATTAGCTGATGAAGAATTAACCATTGCTTTTTACAAATAATTTAAGATAATAATTTAGATTTAAGGATAAGAATTGTATAAATAAATGATATGTCAAAATAATTGATGGAATATATAGAAGAAATAATGAAAATGGATGAGAGGAAGATGTGTGAATTTAGGAGATATATAATAAGATGTAATGATTTAGATGAAGAATTAAAGATAGAAATAGATAAGATAATAATGGGAGATAATGAAAGGTGGAAATTGGAGAAGATATTAGTGGATGTGGATAAAAAGATATTGGATAAATATTTTAGAGGGGATAATAAGATAAGGAATAAGAAGGAGAAAATACCGGCAATAATTAGGAGATTAGTATGGAATAAATATGTAGGTGAGGAGAAAGGGAAAAGTAAATGTAATTGTTGTGAAATAATGGAGATAAGTCAGATGAATTTTGTATGTGGACATATAATAAGTGAATATAATGGTGGTAGGATAGAGATAGATAATTTAAGACCGATATGTTTAGGATGTAATTTATCGATGGGAACGATGAATATGGATAAATTTAAAATGGATTATTTTTCTAAATTGTTATAAATGAATATAAATGAATATAATAATAGAGTCGATATATGTAGGTTTATTTGTATTATCAATAGGTATAATAGTAATAAAATTTGTGAATGGAATAATAGGTTATTATATAATAGGATTTTTGAAACATTTATTGGGATATTATTTAGGTATACAAGATTATTATTGTAATTATGGGAATAAATGTGTAGAAGTTAATAAGGATAGAGGTAAATTGAAGGCAAGTAATAAAAAATTATTGATAGAGAGTTTATTGGAGGGTATAGTATTTATGATAATGGGTATAATAATAGAAATAGTAGTAAAAAATGAATATATAATATTATTTTTAATAGGATTTATAATACATATGATAAGTGAATGGATTGGAATACATTTATATTTTTGTGATTATAATTGTAAATAGGTTAAATGGAAAAGAATTTAATAATTTTATTAATAATATCGATATTATTATTAATAAGTGTATTGATAATAATAAATTTAATAATAATAAATAAAAATGAAAAAATAAGGAAAATAGTTATAGATTATAATTATAATAATGATATTAATTATCCATCATTATTGGTATTAAATAATAAAGGGAGATATACAACAAGTATAGAAAATGATAGAGATAAGATAATGTTAGTATATGGAGATAGACGTTATATTAAATATATATATATAGATATAAATAATTGTCAAATAATAGATAAGGATAAACCATCAACAACAATAATAATAAAGAGTGGATTAAAAGATTTGAGAGTATTTTCATTTAATTATCGTTTATATATTTCGGCAAATTATAAGGATAAAATGAGAATATTATCGATACAGATGAAGAGAACATATAAAACTAGATTAGATAATGGATATTATTTTATGGATGGTGATAGATATATGGTAATAACGGAAGATTTTAAGATATATGAGATAGATGATATAAATTTTAGGATAAAAATGGAGATAGGAGAATTAAATATAAATATGGAGGGGATAAAGATAGAGACTAATCCAATAAAGGTAAATAAAGAATGGATAATGATATGTATAAATGGAGAAGGGGAATTGATAATAATAAAATTTGAGTTAGAAGGTTTAATGATAAGAATGATGAATAAGATAAATATAGAGGAAAGGATAAGACCGATGGGAATAATTTATAATAAAATTACGAATGAAATATATATATCGACAATGAATAATAATAGAAAAATGGTAATATATAAAATAAAAGATATATAATGATAAAATGATAATATTAAATAAATGGAGAATATAATAGGGACATCGATAATATTATTAATACCTAAGATATGTATAAGAAAATATATTAATAAGAAGAGAGCATATGATGAATTATTAAATTTTATATATGGAACATCAATATTAATAATTGTAATGAATTGTTATAATAATAATTATAATGATGATATATTTTTGATTAAAAATAATGATAATATACGAGAAATAATGGATTTAAAGACAAGTTTATATATATCATATTCGATATTATCAATATATGATTTAGACTATATATCAATATATCATCATATAATATCATTAATATTGACAACATTTGGGAAAATATATTTATATCATAATATGGGTTGTATAACATTATTATTATTTTCAATATCAACACCATTATTATGTATATCAAAAAGTTTAAATGATTTTAAATATAAATGGTTATCAAAGATAACATTTACGATATTTACGATATTATATGTATCAACAAGAATAATAGGATTTAGTTTATTAATAAAAAGGACATTAATAGAAGGGTATAATAAGATAGAGGATAGAATAGATTATGTAGGAATAAATATATTATTTATATTATTATATAAATTACAGATATATTGGTTATTTAAGATAATGAATGTAATAAAAAGGAAGGTGATTAGATAGAAATATTAGATTTAAGTATATTATAAAGAGATTGAGAGAAATAGAAATTGAGAGTAGTTCTAAAAATACCTTGAGAAATAGCTAATTGATTAAATTTAAAATGTTTAATAATTAGATGTAAAGGTTGATTTGAGGCATATTTTTTATTTTTGATGAGATTAATAGGAGAAATAATAATTAATGAGGATGAAATAAGAAATAAATTAAATAAATCATTATCTTTTTTTTTATATGATATATATAAATAATTGAATAATAAGTCTCTAAAAATTAAGGGTGTAATACCGATAAGAAAACCTTTATAACCATAATAATTTTTAATAAATGTGAATGAATTATGAATGGATATATTATTATACCAACTATGAAATTTAATTAATTGTAAAGGGTTTGTTGTAGAACAAAGTAGAGATGTTATAATAGCTGAATGAAGATTATTGGAAGATGTAGAAGTAAGATAATCTAAATATGAGAAATAAAGACCGGATGTTATAATACGAGTATTAATAGTAATTAATGTTCCTTTAAAACAATTTTTCCATATAGAAGGATTAGTAATATTAATATTTTGAGTGGTGGATATATAAATTGCTTTATCAATTGGATTAAATACAATAGCAGAAGATAGACCTGTAAGGAAACCAATAATTAAATCATTATTCATGGTAAATGAATGAATAAAAAATAAATAAATCAATTTTTATTGTTTCCATTTATGACCACAACAGATACAAGTAAAATATTGTGTCATAGCTTCATCACCACTTCTTGTTTGTAGTTCATAATAAGTAATTTTATTATTTTTACATTTACCACATTTATAATCTTCAGTCATAGACATTTGTTTAATTTCGTAGGCATTTTTGATTTGTTTTTCATATTTTTCCATAATTTCTTTCCAGCGTTCAGGGAACATTTCTTGAGTGGTCATATAAGGTAATTTATGAGGTAGAAATTCTTTATTTTTGAGTCTAGAGAGAAGATTTTTATTTTGGATATAAGAATTAGGATAAAGATTTGAATAAATTTTAATAGCGATATTAATATAATTTTCAGCGAATAAATCATTAGACCAAGATAGAGGGATTTTAAGTGAATTAGCATAATCGATAGAGGCATTAAAGACACCTATTTCTAAATCTTTAGCTTCGAGTTCGGTTAATTGTAAATCATTAATAAATAGATGTATAAGTTTAGTTCTTGCTTCGTGTTTATTATTCATAATAGATAATAATAAAGATAAATCATAAATCAATTTTTAAAGAAAAAAAATGACATTTATTTTATTTAAGGATAAAATTATAAATAATAATCAGCAGTAATGTCAAGCCCAATTCTTCCATCAAATATCAATGTATCAAATTTTCGTTATTCGGAGGTTAAAATTTTAACATCTGGAGCAAAATCAGTATATATTAATTATGGGACAGGAAAACTTAGAATTCAAACTCCGGTAATGTTTCTTCCTTATGGTGTAAGTGAGGGAGGATTTGAGGATAAGAATGCTAAAGTAGATGTAAAGAAGATGGAGAAGAAGGATAAGAAATATGATTTAACATTATCATTTAAGGGACATGAGGAGAATACGAAGATTTCAGCATTTCTTTCAAAATTGAAGGATATTGAAACAAAAGTGATTGATGATGCGTTTGAGAATAGAGAGCCATGGTTTAAGGATGATTATGATGGGAATAAGGCATTTGTGGCTCGTATGTTTTCTCCGATTGTAAAGATTGATAAGGATAAGAATACAGGTAAGGTTGTAGGGAAATATCCACCAACAATTAGATTTAAGATGCCATATGATAATGAGAATGATAAATTTAATTTTCAGAGTTATAATATGAATGGTGAGGAGATTAATTTGGTAGATATGATTACTAAATTAAAGGGAGGGAAAGCACAATTAATTGTAGAATTGAATAGTATTTGGTTTGCTGGAGGTAGATTTGGCTGTACTTGGAAGATGATTACAGGTAAATTTCAGCGTTCGGTGAGAAATGATATTAGTTTTATTGAGGATAGTGATACGGAAAAGATTAAGGATGATGAGGAAGAGGAGGAGGAGGAGATGGAAAGTCTTAATCAGGGTGTAGTATCAACAAAGATTGAGAATAGTGATGATGAATATAATGAGCCGGTGGAGGATGTATCAAATGAGGAAAAGACGGAGGTAATTCAAGCACCAGTTGATAAGAAGAAAGGTGGAAGAGCTAAAAAATAAATAGAATAATAAGGATAATAATGCTCATAATAAAACGTGCGAGAACAGATGGTTCATTTTTTTCTGTAATAATATCTAAATTATTATGGTTATTGAAGATAGAGGAAAGGATAAGATTTAGGATAGAGAATGCGACATTACTGGATAGACAGAAATATAGGATAGCACCGATGATAGCGGTTTTAATTTTAAGTGAGAATAGGAATTCTTTTTTTTCATTAGATTTATTTTGGTTCATTATTAATCTAATTTTCTATAATATTAATTAAATATACAAGATTAGTGGATAAATTGGAAAGTCTTCTAGAAATAAGATTTTCGTTTAAATTAGGATTAATAATAATAATGGGTGTATCGATATCAATAAGCCATTGAGGAAGACTATTATAAAAATCTGTATTATAGATGGAAATAGCTTTCATAAAATTACAACAAAGATTAAAATAGTTATTACCTTGATTAAAAAGATTAATAATATCTCTAGCGAATTTATAGAAGAAGTCATTATTAGTAAGATTTAAATAAGACGAAATAATAAAGAAATCATTATTATTATGGATAGAATTAGAGATAATATGAAATAATTTGATAACATTTCTTATTTTTCTTTCATTAAGAGAGAGAAACCATTCTTTATTATTATAAAATCCCATTTTATCTAATGAGATAGAGGCATCAGTAAAAGCTTGACTGATGGAAGTCCATTTATAATTATTAGAAATATTAGGATTAAGATTAAAGAATGAGATGAAGATATTAAGTTTACGATGAATAGATGGATTAAATTCTTTTTTAGTGAATGGATTCCAATTATTATTAATAAGAAAATGTTGTAATTCGAGGGGTTTAAAACAATAAATATTATTATCATCATAATAGATAAATCTTTCATTAAAGGGGATTTCATTGATAGGTTCAAGGGTAAAAGGATCGGTTTGATTATGAATAATTAGATAAGTGTGATAAATATTTTTATAAATTAATTTACGTAAAAATATTTTTTGTAAAAAAATAATTTGATTAAAATTGTTTTTTTCTTTAAGATATGTATTAAGATTAATTTCAAATATTTTATCAAAATTAAATTTATAAATATAAGGAAATATTAATCTTAATTTATAAAGTTTAATATAAATAGAACTTAAAATTTTTATAAATATTAATTTTTTTACATATATATCAGGATTATCATAAATATATTTAAAAATTAGATAAATATCATTAGAGGATTTAATGGGTTTATTACCGATAGCATTAAAAATGATATTATAAATAATATTTCTATTATTATGATGAAGATGACAATAATCTTTATTGGCTTTAAAATGACAACAATTGCCTGAATTAATAAATCTAAAAATACACATTAATATAAATATAAATAATAATGTTTATATTTCTTCTTGAATAAGGATACCGGCATTAATATAACTATAATAATTATAAATTTTGCCATTAAGAAGTACAAATTTTTCACCATTTTTGCTGATAACTTTACCTTTATTTTTTTTAGGAATTTGGAAATTACGATGTTTCATAATTTTATAATCATCTTTAATATTTGATGTATAAGATAAATCATCTTTATTAACACCTAAAGCCCAAGAATAACATTTAAAATCATTAAGTAATGGTTTATTTTGTTTAGAATTAATAACACAATCAAATGAACTAGATTTAAGCATAGATAAGAATTGTGATACAATAGCCATTTTTTTACTTGCCATTAATGCTATATGTTCATCAGTAGAGATACCTTTATCAAGAGTAGCAATAGAATAGTCTTTTTCAATTTGTTTTTTAGTAAATCTCATAATATAACGATAAACTACAACATTTCTATCGGCTAATGGGAGAGTTTCATGTGAACAAGACCTAATAGCACGACCTATAACTTGTTCAATTCTAACATTATTCCAATAGGGTTCAGTAATAAGGACAGCTCTAACATTTCGAAGAGATATACCTTCGGCACCACTAGCTGTGATAAAGAATGCTTTAATAAGTTTACCATAAAGTTGAATAGGATTTCTACCTAAAGAATCAATAAGTTCATTAGGAATATTTTTAAAATCACCATTAAAAAGGTTTCTTAAATAATTAGTTTTTTCTTTATCTTGGTCGAAAATAACATATCTTTTATTATCATAGATAGGATTAAAGGCATCAGGATTAGTAAAATGATATTCGCCATCAAATTTTTTAATATCAACTTGAATAAAACCATTTTTATTAAGGAATTCACTAAAAAGTCCAAGACCTTCAACGGATCTAAATTGGGAATATACAAGAACTGAACCGGGAGAATTATTAATATCATCATACATTTGAGCAAATTTAGGACTTAAATTTTTTCTAACATTATCATAATTAAGATAATTACCATCTAATAATTTTTTCATTGCTTTTTTAAGTTGTTGTTCATATAAATCAGCGACTTTAGGAACATCTTCATTAATTTCATCAAATCTTCTATTATTTTCATCATCATCCATTTCTTTTTTAACAATTTTTTTAACATCATTAGGATAAACTCTATCAATACCATCAGGGAATGTGAAATTACAAACCATACGACTAAAGGCACGATAAACAGAACTTTTATCATCAAAAAGACCACCAGGTTTACCTTTTTTAGCATTATCCATTTTTCTTTCAATAGCTCTAACATCTTGATATTTCTTGAATTGATTATCACTCATATCGAGATAACGAGTAATATCAGGTAATCGTTTAGGGAATAATTCGCTACCACTAATAGAATAATAACTTAATGTTCCTAAAATTCTTCTCATAAAAAGGTCATTATTTTTAATTTTAGGATTTTCGTCATCAGTATTATCGATAAAAGTTGAATTAAAATCATCACGATTATTAGGGAGGGCACTAAAAGGGATAATATTAGTTTTAACACTAGCTTTAATATTTTTAATATTATTAATAGCTACAATAATATTTTCGATAGCTTTATTAATTGTAAAATTCCAATTATCTTTAATAATAGTAGTTGAATTATGTTCTTTTTTAAAACCATTAGGTAAGAATGATATAAGTATTTTTTTATTTTCATTATCTATAAAGAAATCATCAACAATAGATAGTATATTTTCTTTTTTAAGTTGATTAATAAAATCATCTTCATTTAAATGTGCTGAATTTTTAAGTAAATTAATTTCATAAACATTAATATATCCTCTAATAAGATTAAGAATAGTAGCTATTTCATAAGGATTATTAATAATAGGTGTTCCTGATAATAAAATGATACGACAATCAATAGCATTCATCATTTTAGCATATAAATCTCTAGCTAATACACTACCATTAACAATTCTGGATGCGAAATTATGAACTTCATCAATAATAATAAATGAATTATCGAAAGGACTTTTACCGAGATTAGTAATTAATTTTTTAGTAAGTCCATTATAACTAATAAAAGTATATCGATTACGGATAATATGAGATGTCATAAGATTAATATCAGTTTTATTATGTTCATCAATAGTAGTTTTAATAATAGTAGCATTAGGGATATCATTTTCATATAAAGGTATCCAAACAAGTCCATCTTTTTTAATAATAGATTTATCGATAGCATATTTATTAAGAAGTATTTGAAGAACAATAGGATTAGTTTTATTAACTTTAACAAGATTCCAATCTTTTTTAAGATTAAGACCGATAGAACTTAATTTAAGAATTTCATTTTCATAATTGACAGCTAAAGAAGCAGGACTAATAACAAACATTTTCTTTTTATTAATATATCCTTCAGCAGCAGCAATAGATGCTCCAGATTTACCAGAACCTAATTCATGATATAATAATGCTCCACGATATGGACTATCAAATTGAATATAATCTTTAATAAGTTTTTGTTGTGGGAATAGATTAATAGCTTCATTAGATATATCACAAGCGGTATCATCATTACAATCACAAGATTTTTTATTAAGATTTAAATTATAAGAATCAGGACGGAAATTTTTAAAAATATTTTCATTATAGCCGATACGATTAGGGAGCATCCATTTAATATTTTTATTAGGTTTTTCTTGTTTAATATTAATAATAGATTTATCACTATTAGTTTCATGATTATGATTAATAATATCATGTAAATCGGTAGCTATTTTTAAGAATTCTTCGGAGGTTAAATCGGATGTTTTAATTGCTTCAATTTCAATTTCATAATTATCATAATTAATGATATTATTTTTGGAGAATTTTTTATTAGAGATTAATAGTTTAGGATTTGAGTTATTATAATTATTGATAATAGATAAATCTATTCTATAATCATTGGAGATAAATGAAATTCTTTTTTTGTATCTAAAACCTTTTAAGGATGTTGGTAGACTGGTTAATAATAAATCAATTAATCTATCATCATTGATAAGAATTTCTTTTTTAAAATTTAATTTAAGATTATGGGATTTGATTAAAATAGGTATATAATCAGTAATTTGTTCTTTATTTAAAATTTCATTAATCATATCTTTAGTAATAATATTAGTTTTTGAATATTTATCAATATGTTCATCATCGATAGTGATACGATAATTTTTTTTATCATATAAGAATAAAATATTAAGAGTATTAGTTTTTTCGATAATAAAATTTTGTTTTTGGTAGAAATCGATAAGTTTATTAAATTGTTCTTTAGTTATTTTGGCATCATATTTAAATTCTAATTCTAAATCATTTCTTTCTTTAAAAATTTTAAAAATTTCATTAATTTTTCGTATTATTTTAGTATCCATCTTAATAATAATAATATAAATTATTTAAGTTTTTGTGAGATAAATAATAAATAATGGTAGATATAATAATTGATAATCGAGAAAGAAATTTATGGAAAATAATAAATGATAGAGATTTAGATAATTATAAGGATAAGATTAGAATTGAAAATAAAGAATTAGAAGTAGGTGATATTCATATAATATTTAATAATAATTTATATATATATGAGAGAAAAACGATAAATGATTTATTATCATCAATAACAGATGGTCGTTATAAGGAACAGAAGGCAAGAATGATGGCACAGAATGCGAATATAAATATGATAATAGAGGGAGATAATATAATAAGTAGTAAAAATATAAAGAATCAGAAGAAATTAACAAGTGTATATTATAATTCAATATATAGAGATAAGATAAATATAATATTTACATTAGGATTAGAAGAAACAGCAACATTTATATTATTATTAGCTACAAAGATGATAGATAAACCTGAAAATTATTCAAATATTGTTAAAAAAGAAATAGATTATCTAGATTATTGTAAAATCAAGAGTGAAAAAAATAAGAATATAACAAAAGAAAATTGTTATTTATTACAATTGGCACAAATACCAAGTATTTCAAAGGAAATAGCAAGAAATATAAAGGAGGTTTATCCGGATTTATCAAGTTTAATATTAGGATTAAAAGATAAATCTGATGAAGAAAAGATTAAATTATTAATGAAAATAGATAATATAGGTAAAACGAAAGCACAAACAATAATTAATTATTTGCTATAATAATTATCAATAAAACGCCAATGTTGTTTATAATAATTAAGACTATTTTTATTAGGTTCTTTAGGATTATAAATTAAATATGCGAGTAAAGCACAAGAAACCATTAAACAACCGATAATCATAATTAGTATTTTATAGTGAATTATTGTTTAAACCAATTTTAATCCATTTTTGTTTTTCAAATGTTAAATCTCTTTTACGCATATAAGAGATAAATTTAATAACTTCATTTTTATTTTCTTCTTTAAAAAAGGAATTTAATTGATTTATAGAGGTTTCATTACCTCTAGATGCGAAATTTAAATCTCTCATTTGAGTTTTATAAATATCTGAAATAAACATTGGTTGTTCTAATAACCAAGCATCAAATAATTTTTTATAACCAGATTGTGATTTTTCAATAATTTCAAAAGCATTATTTTCATAAATAATTTTAAAATCATTATCAGTTATTTCAATATCCTTAACTTCAATATCTGGTTGTTCCATTATTAATTAGATAATAAAAAATTATAGCGAAGTTTTACCATAAAAATGTAGAGGGTGTGGGGTTCGAACCCACGCATACCGAAGTATAAATGATCTTAAGTCATTCCCCTTAGACCGCTCGGGCAACCCTCCGCTATAATTTATAAAAATAAGTCAATTGTTTTTATTTATTAATAATAAGTTATCCTTAAATAATTTTTTTATTTAAGATAAAGGAGGTATAATTAAATAATAGATGTCAATAACATTTGGAAATTTAATAAATGAGACAATAAATGATAATAGATTTAAATTGAATACTTATTATAATTCAAATTGTATAAATCTTAATTTAGAAGAAGATACATATAAAAATGCTATAATAAATTTTAAAAATAAAAGTCAAATTGGTTATTCAAATAATAATTTTGCTATGAATACAAATGATTTCAATTTTTTTAATGCTTCTCACTCAAATTCTATTTTTAATAATGATTTATATGTCAAATCCAATTTTTTTACATCTAATTCAACAACATTTTTAAATTCTAATATAACCTTTAATTTATATAACAATCCTTTAAATGATTTTAAGATAATAAATAGTAATTTGGAGGTTATATTAAAGATAGATAATGATACAATAGAGGCTAATTATAATAATACAAATAAATTAACTATTCATAATTATGGAGTAGCAATAAATGATGATATAACAATAAAGGAAAATAAATCATTATTTGTAAGAAATTTGAAAGCAATAGAACCAACAAAACCAATATTAATAGATAATGCGATAATAACAAATTTAAATATGGATGGATTTAATTTGCGTAAATATGTTATAATTAATAATAATGAAAATTTTAATGAACCATCAATATCAATAAATCGTTTTAAAAATGATTGTAATATAATTGAATTATCATCTAAAACAAGTAATAATTTAACAGGAATAATTAATTCAAATAAGATATTTACAATAAATAATGAAGGATATATAGGAATTAGTAGAGAAATACCAAAAAATCCAATTGATATAAAAATAATATCATCAAATACAAAATATATATTAAGTTATTATGGAGATCATTTAGATAATTATTTTAATAATTCAAATACATATTCAAATGATAGTAATTTAATATCAAGTAATCAACAAAATTTTGATAATTTAGATAAATTTGTAATAACTAATAGAGGATTTATAGGAATAGGAACAGATAATACAAGTAATCATTTATTAATAAATATTAAAGATGATAATAGAAATAATATAAATTATCCAATTATTAATTTAAATTTTAATTATAATTCAAGTAATAATTATAAAACATCTAATTTAATTAATCTTAAATTTATAGCAGAAAAAGAATTGAGAAATATTTATGACGAAAATGATAGTATAATAGGAACAACTAATTATGAATTTAATAATTTTAATTTTACATTTACATCAAATTCAAGTTTTTTTCCACAATCAGTTGAACCAGTACAAAATGCGAGAGTTGTTATAAATGCTTCAAATATGATAAATAATGATTATATAATAACTAATAATATAAGTAATTTAGTAAATTATACTACAAGTAATTATTCACCATTTTTATTTAATTATAATAATGTAGATTATATAATAAATTATCATTTGGAATTTCCAGAATTTTTAAAATTAGATAAAAATGAAATAATTATAAATAATAATCAAATAAATCCAATAATTATTCAAGATAATATTAATCCTAATTTCTATAATTTAACTTATACATCATATATAATTAAAGAAAATTCTATTAAACCTTATGATGAAACATCATTAATTTTAAAAGAATATAAGAGAGAGATTTATACATTCGATCCAATAAATCAAACAGATTTTGCTATATATTTAAATCAAAGATTATTTATTGAGAGAAATATATATGAATTAAAATCATTTATGGATTGGAAAACTTATACATATCAACCACCATCATTATTATTATATGCCAGTTCAAATGAGAATTTTTCGGCTTCTTTAACAGCAGATGGAAGATTATCATTAGGAGACACATCACTTGAAGATAATTATTATTTATATATAAATAAGAAGGCAAGATTAAATAATTTGGAATGTTTAAATTTATCAAGTGTTCCAAATAAGAAGAATATTAATTTTAGTTTATGTAATATATCAAATATAAATAGATGTTTTACAAATTCAAATATAAATGATTATCAAATATCAACAAATGCTATTATAACAAATTTATTTAATACATCAGCTAATATATCAAATATAAATGTTTCAAATATAAATGTTTCATTATTAAATTTTACTAATGAAATAATAGGTTCAAATATATCAATATCATCAAATTTAGCTAAATTTAATATGAGAACTTCAATAGGTTCAAATTATATATATAAAGATGATTATTTAATGGATATAAATATTAATTCAATAAATAGTAATGGTTTAATAGTTCAAAGTGATTATTCAAATTTAAATCCTTCAATAGTAATAAGTGGAAATTCTCCAAATAATTATCCATATTTAAGAATATTAAATAATTCAATTGATTATTCGATAGGAATTAATAGTAATATAAATAAAAATTATTTAAATTATGATAATTTTTATTTGAAAGATAATAAGAATAATAGAATAATATTTAAACATATTAATTATAATGATAATAATAATAATCAATTAATATTAGGAAATTCTAATAATATAATATTTGATTTAAAACAAGAACCTATACCTACAAATGAAACTAATAAAATATCATTAGGTTATCCATATAGATATCTTCTTCAAAATAGTTTTAGTATTTATGATTGGGATAAACATTTCAAAGAAAATTTATTAAATAGTGATTGTATGTTAAATGTTTATGGTAATATAAATCTATCATCTATTAATAATACACCATTTATTAAATGTATAGCAACAGAATATCCATATGAAAAAGTTTCAATAAATATTGGTGGAGCACAATCAAAACCAGGTTTTATAATGAATGTAGAGGGTAATACTTATTTTTCAAGTAATATAAATATACAAAATGATATATATGTTAGAGGAACATTAGGAAATGTTTCAGATATTAGATTTAAAGAGAAATTAGAGATAATAAAGAATTCGGTAGAAAAAATAGAGAAAATATCAGGTTATACTTATAATAGAAAGGATACAGGAAGAAGAGAAACAGGATTAGTAGCTCAAGAGGTTTTAGAAATATTACCAGAAGCAATAAATAAAGATAATGATGATTATTATAATATATCATATGGAAATATGAGTGGTTTATTAGTAGAAGGAATAAAGGAATTAAATGAAAGAATAAAAAGAATTGAGAATTACTTATTTTATAATAAATAAATAATAGAATGCCAGAAAAAAAGAAAAAGGTTTTAAAGAAAAAAACCAATGAAAAAACAAAAGGTGGTTTTTTGGGTTTTTTTGAAAATCCCAAACCTATTGAACAAAAACCTTTAAATCAACCTTT
>Ga0209358_10001195_pt1 | contig 21181 bp, 21 predicted proteins | sample LauGreFa1BDMLBSN_2_FD_187574 | JGI IMG/M metagenome (GOLD analysis project Ga0209358, IMG submission 187574) | Freshwater lake microbial communities from Lake Michigan, USA - Fa13.BD.MLB.SN (SPAdes) (version 2) | ecosystem: Environmental > Aquatic > Freshwater > Lake | place: Lake Michigan, USA...
GCTTGCACTGTAAACATAAATGCGGTGTGATAACCAACCACTAACACTTCAATTAATACTCTGGAACACCAGACCGTAAATTTACTGTTCTGATTAAGGGTTAACACGGTGGATTCATAGTGCCCGGCACTGACCGCATCACTGTGTGAGGTGGACAGACACATCGGCATGCTATCATCATCTTGTGAGTTTTACAGACGACACGACGGTGTGAGTTGGAGTCTGTTGGACAGACACATCTGCATGCTATCATCATCTTGTGACTCGAAGTTGAGTTGGACAGACACATCGGCATGCTATCATCATCTTGTGTCTCGAAGTTGAGTTGGACAGACACATCATTGTGCTATCATCATGTGAAGCATGTGCTTTCGACAGGCAAGGCTCGTATTCACGCTCTTTAAAACAAAGGACACCAAAATGACCCCATCACTGTGTGAGAGTTGTACAGACACAAGTTTTACCGACGACACGACGGTGTGAGTTGGACAGACGACACGACGGTGTGAGTTGGACAGACGACACGACAGTGTGAGTTATACTGACACATCGGCATGCCACCATCATGCTATCATCATCTTGTGAGTTTTACAGACTACACGAAGGTTTGAGAGTATTCGAATGACACATCGGCATGTGCTGTCATCATCTTGATGCTCCCCAATCGCAGATTTTGGAAGGTCGAGAAAAGATTGCGGGAGGTTTATGGGACCAAATAGAATACTCACACCCTTTGAAAGTGCTTCCAAAAGACGCTCCTCAATGTTTGCTCGCTCTGCCTCAGACTGCCTGCCACAATCTTCGTTTGGGAGCCATGATTGATTTCTGGACATGGCGTGTGGTTTGGATTCCAATACAATCACAGTGCCATATAGTAAGCGCATGTGGCGTATATAAAACATATGTAAATGTCCCGGCCCGTCAATGCGTTCTTCAAAATCCATATCAACGGACAATTGACGCACCACACGCCGGTCGCCGTTCTCAGCGGTGTGCTGCATTGCGTGGAGGACCACCGTCCCGACGGCTCGGTGCTCTTTTGGCCGGTGGCTTACTACGCCAAGACGAACCTCACGCTGACCCCCGTCAATTCCCTCAAGAGCATCCGAGAACATCCATTCGACTGCACATCTACCGGATTCGGTGAGACGTTCGACATTACGACCGACACGTTCCGCATAACCAACGTCGGCGGCGTGCTGGCGGTCACGACGACCCCGTATGTTGCATATACGGAGTATTGTGTTTCCTTCCGACCGCTACATGTCAGCGATGCCCCCATGCTCGAGGACGTCCCGTCCTACAACGAAGTCGACTCGGATGTCGTCCTGACGAGCGCCACCCCGACGTCGCGGACCCACCATCATCATCCGGTAGGCAACGAAGTTCTCCTCCGGTCGAAGGTGCTCACGCTCATCTACTCGGCCTTGTACACTCACTCTGCGACACACCCGGACGACCCCGAATATTCCAGCTATATCCTACTGGCCGACCTGCAGGACATGGAGCAGGACGCAACGGGCTCACCCACCTCCGTGTGGACGTTCCACCACGCCCGACCGTACGACGTGTCCACGGGTAAGTTTGCGTTCCACTCGGACGTTGAGCTGACGTGCCGAATCGTAGACCGCATCCTGGACAGCATCGCACCCAGCCTACTGCAACGCAACGACACGCTCGACATAACCGTCAACGACGTGGACCAGACGGGGGGGGAGTTGTACACGACGTCTCTCCGCTATTCGGGTGAGGACCCCGGAGACCCCGGAGACCCCGGAGACTCACGCGAGGCAACACCGTCCAGTCGATACAGAGACCCACTCTTTCCCGGTCTGCTGGAAAGCAACCCCACGACCTACGCCAACAAGCACGCCGTTTGCATCGCCATGTCGAGGTACGACAAGGCCGGAGGGGTGAACACGCGGGCGTTCCCGCCGTTTCAATTCAGCTACAAAACCGCCGACCAATTCACGGTGCTCGACGAGGTGCGGCTCGACTTTGAACGTTACTACTACGTGGTGTATCACTTTGCACCGGCCGTTCAAGTGCGAGCCCTGCCGCTCTTCTCGCGACCGACGACCAACCAGGCGGCGCTGCGGGACGTGCTAGTCTTATCCGACAAGCATGACGCGTACGTCGACCTAGGCTTTCGCGTCGGCGAGTCGCAGTACAACCTTTTTACCTCGTCGTCCGCCGCCACATCCGCCGTTGTGAGTCGGATTGCCGTCACGTACACGCTCGGTGCGACCCCCCGGAAGACGAAGCGTCGAGCGGGTGCTGCGAGTGCGCCGACCGAGACGCACGAGATGACGGTCGGCGGTGCCGGTCGTGGGAGGTACCAGTTCTTCACGAGCGAGAGCGACTTGTACACGAGTCGCGCACCCGACCGTGAGCCCATCGGGCCGAAAATGCGGCTGTACTTTGACGCCTTCGGACCTGCGGGGGGAAAACACAAGATACCATCCGCGACCACAAACGTCCGGATTACGGTGGAGCTCAGCGTCGACGGTCGTGGCACGCGACTCGTCGCGACCATCACCCAGCCCCACATACTCCAGTACACCGACCCGCGCAATGCGGCGCTGATCGAGCTGTGCTACCAGCCCGGTGTACCGAACTCACCGACGCCGACTGCCATCCTGGACGCGGTGCGGTCGACGAACGACCACGTGCGCTTCAACGACGACATCTCGCAGTGGGACCTCTACGCCGGAAGTTGCCTCGGCGGTCTTCACTCGCTCGAGGGGCTACTCCGGGGTATGCAGGCCTTCGACCAGCCCCTCGGATGCTGGAACACGTCGGGCATCCGCGATATGCGCTGTCTGTTCGAGGGGGCGTCGACCTTCAACCAGCCGATTGGCGTCTGGGAGACGTCGCGCGTTACGACCCTGGCGGGGATGTTCAAAGGAGCGTCGCGCTTCAACCAGGACCTGTCCGACTGGGACGTCCGGGACGTGCTGGACTTTAGCGAGACGTTCGCGGCCGCCGTGTCGTTCGACGGGCCGATCGGCGGCTGGCAGTGCAGGGTGGGCGATGCGAGCGGCGCGGTGGTGGACGCGACCCGCATGTTCGACGGGGCGGCGTCGTTCGACCGACCCTTCGCATCGACCGGGTTCACCGTGTCGCGGTGCGTGGGAATGTTCCACGCCGCACGGTCCTTCAATCGGCCATGGCGGCACATCCTGTCGGAGGCGTGTGCGGACCTGACGGAGATGTTCAAAGGCGCCAAGGCGCTCGTAGGGTCGGGGACGCACGACCTACCAGCCGGGTGCGTCAACACAACGTCGATGTTCGAAGGGGCATCGTCGTGGAACACGGGCCTGGTGAGCGACAACGCCCCACTGCTGGCGAATATGACCGCCATGTACAAGGGCGCGACGCGGTTCAACCGCCCGGTGAGCGTCACGACGAGCGCCGAGACGCTGTGTTGCGACAGCATGTTCGAAGGGGCCCTTGCGATGGACAGCCACGTCGTGCTCCGATCCGATGCATCGGGCGGGTGGATAGCGTTACAGGATATGTTTCGCGGCGCGCTGACCTTCAACAAGGACGTACTCTTCAATCGACAGATCCTACGCTGCAGTCGGATGTTTAAAGGTGCGTGGGCGTACGGACAGGTGGGTGAGAACGGCCGTCGGCCGAGTCTGGGCGTCGCGGGCTACGTCGTGGTGGATTTCGGACCGTCGCCGGTCTCGGCCTCGCCTTTTGCGCGGGACGCGTACGTAGTCTCGACGCCGAGCGAGGCCGGCGCTTCCGAGATGTTCGCCGGCACGCAGTTTAACGACCACGTGTGCGGGCGCGCGCCGACGAACTGCACCGAGATGTTTGCGGGAGCCGAGTACTACACCACGCCACTCAACATGAGCGGCTACCCGTTCGACATGCGCGGCGTCACCTCCATGACGCGCATGTTCAAAGGGGCGATCGCGCTGACGGTCAACCCGATTCAGGCCAACCCGAGCGTTTTGAGTGGCGTAACCGCCATGGATGGGATGTTCGAGGACGCGACCCTCTTCAACGGAGACCTCACGAGCTGGCGCGACGCCCTGGCGTCCGTGACGACCTTCGCCGGAATGTTTCGGAATGCGGTCAGCTACAAGACCAACATCACGAGTGGCGTCCACAAATGGAGCATCGGCAACGGGGTGGACCTCGACGGCATGTTCTCGAACGCGCGGTCGTATCCATTCGGCGACCTGTACTCGTTCCCACGGCTCATCGCCACCACGCGCAGCGTGCCGACCGTCACGCTCGGACAGCCGCTCACGATGACCACGCGGTTCGTGCAGTGGTTCCCACCTTCGGCGCGCGCAACCGTCCTTGTCGCCTCGCAGGACCCGACGTCGCCATCCACGTCGCTGGTGGCGGACGTCAGCGGAAACACAATCGCCGCGACGTTCAACGTGCAAAGCGACACGGTGCACATGGGCCTCGTCACGGTCGTATACGGAACCGAGAGTCAGACGTACACGTGGGACTACGGAATACTCACCGACGCCGACATCTACGTGTTCCCGAGCGACTTTTCGTACCGAGGAACGCGTGCGTTCGGCGTGGGGCTCACGCTCAAGCAAAACACGCCGTGCGATTTGGTCTTGGAATTCGCGGGCGGCGACCGCCTCTTCTCGAGCGTCGTATCGGAACAAGTCGAGTACGTCCGGTACGGGCTCGGTGGAGTGGTTACAACGGTCGCGCCCGCCTCCATCCTATGCTCGGACGCTTCCGGCACGATTACGATTCTAGGACTGGCCCCGACCATCGCGATGGCCGACTTGACGCTCCAAGTCCGACTGCGTGGACCCGACGGCGCGCTGTGCACAGAGATGGTGCGCATCGTCCCGGCGCACGAGATTGCACCCGAGTGGCTGCCGGTCGCGGCGGTGGGAGTGACCACCACGAGCGTGCCGGCGCCGTACAAGCTCGTGGTCGGCGCCGACGTGTGGCTGCACTTTGCGTTCTCGACGACGGCGGCCTTTCCGACGGGCTTGGCCGCCTCTGAGCTGTTTCAATTAGTCGTCAACGGCGTGCCGACGGACATAACGACGGCCACCGTGGACGCCACAGCACGGACCATCCGCGTGTCGCATCGAGCGACCGGGCTCAAAGACCACTCCTTTGCGTTTCTCACGTTCGGACAGACCTACACGTTCTCCATCCCGGCGGTTCAAGTCTACGAGTTCCCTGGCATCGTCCGTACCGAACGAAGCGTGCCGTTCGTGACGTTCGGGCAGGCGCTGACGCTCACGTCGTACTTCGCCAGCCACTTTCCACCCGAGGTCACCGGCAACGTCCTCGTGTCGCCACATGGCCACGACGCGACCGCCTACACGGCCGACGTTTCCGACGGAATGGTCGCCGTCACCATCCCCGCCGTGTCGTTCGACGTCCCGCACACCGGCGCCATCACATTATGGCTCGGCGACACGTTGGCGCAGTACGCCTGGGCGGCGCACACGCTCACCGCCGATGACATCTACACGTTTCCGACCCGCTTCTCGTACGCCCGCTCCAGCGTGTTTGGAACGCGGATTGCACTGAAACAGAACACGCCACTCGACCTCGTGCTGACCTTTCACGGCGGCGACCGCCTGTTCTCGAGCGTCACCTCGACGCAAGTCGAGTATGTGTCGTTCGTCCAGCAAGGCGCGACGACGACGGTGGACGCGTCGTCGCTTCGGTGCTCGGACGCATCCGGCACGGTCACAATCCTCGGGATTGCGCCGGTCGGCACGGCGGACTTGACGCTCCACGTGCGGTTGCGCGGACCCGACGGCGCGCTGAGCGCCGAGATGACACAGACCGTGCCGACGCTCGAAATCGCACCCGAGTGGCTGCCGACCGATGCGTCGGGCGTGGTGGCCAACATCCAAGGCACCGCGTTCCGGCTCATCGTCGACTCGCCGGTGCAACTCGCGTTCACGTTTGCGAGCGCCGTCGACTTTCCGGCGTCGTCGCCCGCGTCGGACTTGCTGATGCTATCTGTAATCACTCGGTCTGTAATACCATCGACGACGGCGGAAGGCGAAGCGTCCACGAGCCTCGCGTCGGCGACGGTGTCCGCGCGAACGATTACACTGCTGTACACGGCGACCGCAATGGTGGAACATCGGTTCGTCTTCACCTCGTTCTATGGGACGGCCTACACGTTCATCGTCGGCGCGTCCGAGGTGTACACCCTCCCAGCGCTCGCCGTCTCTTCCTACCATATCCAGTCGTCGCCCGACGACCTATCGCTGGGGGCGTTTCACACAACCGGGGTGGTTATGGTTCGCGCGTGGACGCTCACATAGGGACCGGTATGGCGAACAAAAAAGCAATTTCGCACCCACTACTTAAAGAAGGGACTTTCATACGTGAGTACTCAACAATCAGGCTACTTTCCAATAGACATTGAAATGATTTAAAAGAAATGTATTCAATTGGCCTGAACTTTGAGTACTCACGTATGAACGTCCCTTCGTTAAGTAGTGGGTGCGAAATTGCTTTTTTGTTCGCTACATGGATATTAGGGACTCGACTGGAGCGAATGCGACCTGCCCGTCGGCGCGCGCGATTTCGCCCCTACTTGACGAAGCGACTGCAAGAAATGTAGAGACTGCAAGTGAGCGTTTTCGAGGCGCTTTTATGCTCCCCAAACGAAGACCATTCAACTTAGACCAAAGAGTTTCTTCGACCGTCGAAAATCTTCTTTGGGACTCAAATTGGGAGTCAAACGTAAAAGGGCCCATGTGGGAAACAACATTTCCGAGACTTACCCACGCCGGATTGGGCAAGCCCATTAACGAAGATAACATACGGTTGAGCAAGCGCGTCGTCATACACACTCGGAACCGTGCGCGCCTGCAATGGCCCTGCATCCACCAGAGAAAGCACCAACGTTCCATCGCCGGTGCACATTATCGTGTCGCATCAAGGAAAGCCTGCAATGCCGATGTTCGCTCGGGTCGAGTGCGTGTTCGTTTTGAGAGAAAGTATCCGCTGTATGAATGACTACACGTGGCGACGGAGGAGACGGTGCTCATCTCACACCGCTCATCGCCAGATTCGCCACCCGGTGGATCCACATGCGCCGTCCTTACCATCTTTATTTGGTACGTTTATGCTCGCCATTGAGTCGCCAAACGAAGATTTGGGAAGGAACCTCACGGAGGAACAAGCATCTCCGATTGCGCTTTCGTTGGGCGAGGCCAGGGCGACTCGGGCGAGTCCCGGGCGACGTCGGTTACATCTACCGGTCGGTTGCATTGTGGCGAACAAAAAAAGTCGCACTTTCAGGCCTCGGTCGAAAGTGGTATCAAAAAACATACAAGTATATGCTCCCCAAACGAAGATTTTGGAAGGCCGAACAAACATTTCAGTACGCGTTTTCGAAGGACTTTTCAACGTTGTCGCCCAAATCCTGTACTGACAACCTTGAAAAGTGCTTCGAAAATGCGTTCTGAAATGTTTGTTCGGCCTTCCAAAATCTTCGTTTGGGAGGGGTAAAGTAACAACAAAAGCAATAATTTCAATGTGGCCAGCAAAAGTCGCACTTTCCGGCCTCGGTCTAAATCAGTCGTCGGCAACTAGTCCCCTTTTTTTGGACAATCTCCATTTCGAACATTTCCACAAAATCGTCAACCACAATTCCAAGGGGATGAGTGGCATGCGACTGCCATAGACGCATTTCGACCGTCGAAAATCCTCTTTGGGAGTCAAAAACATAGGGGCCAACAATCGCACACTTTTGGCCCGCTCGTCGCAATTTGACTCGCAAAGCGAGATTCGCTCAATGTACATAGTAAATGGCGGCGTCCGTGTCCTACGCACCCGTGGCGTTATTGATGATGTGGATGTGGCTCATGACGAAAGCCACCCCCAAGCGGACGCGCCCGCACTCGACGCTACTCGACTATCATATCATGCACCTCAGGGTGTCCGGGTTGGACGCATGCGTGGCGAGGATACGCACCGAACTCGCGTACATGCTACGACACCCCGCGTGCAAACTCGGGTATTGGAGACGACGGGACGAGACGTGGGTCCACTCCGCGCACTTCGGGTGGACCGAGCACCAAGTCGCCGGCCACATTGTCTCCTATTTACCACGCGTCGATATGCAACACCGGCTCGAGCGAATCGACCAATCCGAGTGGAAAGTGGGCCTTTATTTCATGGCGTGCCCGGACGGCTACGTCGACGGGAGCAACCTGCTCATCTACTTCGACCCGAGCATGGTCGACGATGTCGGATTGATTCGGCTGCTGGGTCGAATCTTCGACCACCCCGGCTGTCGGTTTCTACATCGACGGTTCCGGTCCAGGTTGCTACGCGTGCCGGTGTTGGCCGAGGCGCAGTCGGTCGCCCGGTGGTTTGCGCGGCTCTGGCATGTGGGTGGGTGCAATCGCATCGAGCCACATGTCCCCGGGTCCGCCAACATCAGTGGGACGGCGTCGGCCTCGACGCACTGCGTGGAGATACTGCAGGCCGACGCGGGCGTCTCGATGTACACGGCCATCGTCTATCACGTGGTGTGGTCCTATTACCAATCGCTCGAATGCTCGGAGCGGGACCGCCGTGCGCTCGACCGGCGGGGCCTGCGCGTGTGCGTCCACTACACGCACGACTGGGAGGACCTGCTGGACACCATGACCGTGAGCCGCCACGGGCAGATTCGCCTCCACTTTCGCCCATTCGAACTGGACATGCCTCTGCGCGCCTTTGTCCGAAAGGCGCCGCGCGAGGTGCTCCCCGTGCAGATACGCCACCGGATGCGCGCCCCGCACTCGTCGGACGCGCACTCGGCCGATGCAGACCTGAATATCTCCGTGTGGCCCATTTGCAAGAACGCCCTAGCCAGCCGAGACGAGACCTTCAAGGTCGCGTCGACGCGGGTGACGCTCAAGGCGTCCGATTCGTCCGATGTGGTCGTCACGGTCGTCAACGGCGAACTCCACTACTCTTATTCGCTCAGGCCCGCGATTCCGGTGCAGCAACATCGCCTGTGTAACCTTCTCGCATTTCGCAGTCATCCGTGAGCGCGCGACGGTCAACAAAAAAGTCGCACTTTCGCCCCGTCGGACGACACTCGTAGGGAAAACGTCGATAAGGATGCGGTGAACACAACAACAAGCCTTATTTTGTTACTGGCCGTTTAAGAATTGTCATGCATCTAGATTACAAAATAAGGCCTATTTACCCCTCCCAAACGAAGAGTTTGAACGTTCGTTCGACCGTTCAAACTCTTCGTTTGGTGAGCATACTATTGTTTTGCTGACCGCAGCCTTCATCGACGTTTTTCCTACGAGTTTCGTCCGAGGGGGCGAAAGTGCGAATTTTTTTTGTTCACCGCGTGCACGCGTCGGTTGCACACGCCTGGTCGAGGCCGGTCGGTCGTGTTGGTGGGCGTGGCGGGGCGCGCGCAAACCGGTAGACAAATGTACCGGCCGCTCGTCATCAAGTCGGGTTTCATCTTTGGTCTGGTCTACCACATGGGCGTCGTCCACCGGCTCGTGTGGCGGCGCGAGAAAAGGTTCGACACGTTCAGGGAGACATGCTACGAAATGTTCAGCTTTGTAATCTAGAACAATGTTGCTACCACGGCACTTTCAAAATCTAGACCGCACATTCCGTAGTTGCATGTTACACTGGACACGTTCGACTGACGTTCGTTGTGTGTGTACGGCATCTCGACCTGAGGCGCAGTGGGACTGCTGTGGTTGTGCAACGTCCCGCCCGACGAGTACAAGCGACGGTTTTACGAGCAGCCCCGCGTGGAGGTCGATCCACGCAACCACGCGCCGAACGCAACGTGGCTCACGCGTGTGCAGTGGAGCATGTGCGAGCACGTACGGCGTACCTACACCTACCCGCAAAGGCTGCGTCGCGGGTCGAGCGTTTTTAGAATACGACCCTCCATTTGCGAAATGTACCCGAAATCTTCAACAATCGATTCCGATTGCAACGTTTAACGCTCCCCGCCCCGTGGCAGTCCCTTCCCTCGCGTGCGGTATGGCGAACAAAAAATGGCGCAATTTCGCACCCACTAGTAGTCATTGGGGAGGTGTGGCACACGCTTGATGCAGGTGTTGAAGTGTTTGTCGATGTGTTCGCCCCAATGGGTGAGGTCGTCTAACATGGGGATGGGCAGGCGATTGCGTACTATCATACTTCTCTAGAAACAATCACCTCACCGAGTCTAGACTCTTCATCTGTAATTTCGACATAATCACAACGAAGCCATTTATTAGGCAAACGCGTGTACAAATCCGTTACATTATCCATATTAAATACTCTACACGAAAAATCAACTATATTAATAGTATCATACCCTAAATCTAACAGAACATTAATTAAATGACTTCTTAAAAATAGTCCATCTGAATTGATAGTCAGTGACGGACGTAATTCTGACAAAACATTATACGGTTCAATATCAACGTTTTTACATTCCATGTTGGTTCGACTAAATAAACCATAACGATCCCGAAAGATTTTAGCATCATGATTTGTATCTACAATACAGATTTGTGAAAATAGATCATCTTTTGGATATGCTTGATAGTAATGGTCAATCAACGGTCTTCTCAAACCTTTGCTGACATCAAAAAAATCTGGATTACTCTGATTGTACACCTGGATGATTTTCATCATCTTTTCATAGGTTGAAGCATGTCTATTATGATGTATGTGTGATATGTTATATGCAACTCGGAAGGCGTCCGTGACACTCTGCTTATTGTTAATATACACTTGTCCACATTTCACTGGAGATATACATAGGACATGTTTATTAGCGGATAATTTACATTTACTCTTAATGATATCGCTGCCGTGTAGATTAATTAACATGGTTATATAGTTTGTTTTCCGAATACCACCACTGGGTTCGGAAATGATGTATTTATCTATATCATCATCAAAAGTAATGATTTTACCATGGGTATAAACATATTTTTTTGTCATTTTCCCATCACACGATGAATGGGTATGTGTACCTTCGGCTAAGCCATTTATATAGTTTCCTTTCATAAATCCACATTCACTAGTAAAAGATAGCTGACCTTGTCCGTGTCTTTTATCATCTTTCCACTCGCCCTCGTACATAGTACCGTTGATAGTACCGTTGGCATTGGAATAGATAAACTTGCCACTTCCGTTCCTCTTATCGTCCATCCACTCTCCATCGTAAGTTCCATCGTTATAGACACACTTGCCTCTTCCGTGTCTTTTACCATGTTTAAACTCGCCCTCGTACATAGTACCATTGGAATAGATTCTCTTGCCTGTTCCGTTGTACACACCTAGACCGTGCGACGCAACGTTAAACGTCAGTAACATGCAGATGAAACAGAACACATACCCCAATAATGTCCACGTGAGCGTCACTTCTTCAATCCCACCTTGTTGGGTGGGTGCAATGGTCCAAGCGGTCGGCTGTTGCGGATCCAATATCGTTCGGCATTGCATGGCGTCGATCAGGTCGTCGTAGGTCAATTCGATGCCGTGAATGGTGGTGATGAATCTGTGATCCACCAGCAAATGCGACACGTACGCCAGGGCGGCTCGCATCGCCGACTGTTCCCGATGGTCGATGAGGTCATGCTTCGTCCCGAGCGTTCGTAGAATGACATACGAGACCAGCCGTTCCATGCAGGTCGTGAAGGCCGATTCGACGTGCTGGTGCAGTTCCTCGTCGTCCCCATCGATGTACTTATGCCGGGTCAGTATCGGAAGGAGGCACGCCCAGATCCGACCGATCGCGCGCTTCAACTTTTGCATCACGGGACGGTTGATTTTGACCGTGAGTTTGTGCTCCTCCGCAGGAGGGTGCAGCACGCCCGAGAGCGTTGCGAACAGCTCGTGGACGCGGGGAATGCACGTGCGCAGTCGATGTGCCCACGCCGGGTCGTGCATGTCGCGTTGCAGCATGCGCATCATGTCGACGCCGACCGATGACGCGTTCCCCCCGACCGATGGACGATGACGACGTTCGGGGAAGGGGACTGGCGGTGGAGACGCCCTGCTGGGAGACCTCCGACGCGCGTCGGCTACACGGTGGGTGCGTGAGATCTCGCGATTCGGCATTTTTTAGTTGCCTGTTTTTTTCTCCAGCCATTTTATGCTCCCCAAACGAAGATTTTGGAAGGAGGAACAGAAGATGAAATCCAGATTTTCGATGTACTTTTCAATGGTTCGTAGCCCAAACCATGTGGGAAACAACATTTACGAGGCTTACCCACGCCGGATTGGGCAAGCCCATTAACGAAGATAACATACTAATGAGCATGCATGATGCGTCGTTAAGTCCCTTCCCAATCCGGAGTGGGTAAGTTTATGCTCCCCAAACGAAGATTTGGGAAGACCGAACCAACATTTCAGAAGGCATTTTCGAAGCACTTTTCAAGGGTGTGAGTACTCTATTTGGGATACAAGCCGTTGAAAAGTGCTTCGAAAGCGCCTTCTGAAATGTCGGTTCGGCCTTCTAAAATCTTCGTTTGGGAGGGGTAAAGTTTCAGAAATGTTGTTTCCCACATGGAGCCCAAATCGAGTACTCACGCCCTTTAAAAGTGCTTCCTTCGAAACCCGGATTTCCTCTTCTGTTCCTCCTTCCAAAATCTTCGTTTGGGAGGGATACGCCCAAATCGAGCACTCACACCCTCGAAAAGCGCTTCAAAAAGAAACGCCCGACACGCTGTTCCGTTTTCCCACATGAGATAGCCGATTACGAACTGGTTGGTAACATGCGGTCGCAAGTCGAGCGTTTTTGGAATACGACCCTCCATTTGAGAAATGTACCAACGTGTTTCATCTGACTCGATGGTTGATTTGTGGGACATTTCGCAAGTTAAGAATCGCAACGGGAGGGTCGTATTCCAAAAACGCTCGACTTGCGACCGCCTGGCTGGTTTGTAGCGCTTGGCCAAGAAATCACACGATGCATCATGCATGTTCCACTCCTCCCCAGTTGTTGGACAATCTCCATCCATTGGGCGAACATGTCGTCAAAATCGTACGCCTATATGAAGGTTGAATATATATATATATATATATTGAAAATATGAAGGTTGAACATCAAATGTCGACTGCATGCCGTTCAGTCAAGATGATAGCCCTCCAGCATGCCGAACAAGATGATGGTAGGATGACAATGTGTCGCTATGTCTGTCGAGTTATCAAGATGATAGGATGCCAATGTTATCCCTCCCAAACGAAGATTTTGGAAGGATGAACAAAAGATGAAATCCGGATTTTCGAATCACTTTTCAAGGTCGTGAGTACTCTTTTTGGGCTACGAACCCTTGAAAAGTCAGTCGAAAATCCGGATTTCATCTTTGTTCATCCTTCCAAAATCTTCGTTTGGGGAGCATGCATTTGGATGCATGGAAACTCCCAAAGAACTTATGCTCCCCAAACGAAGAGTTTGGAAGGCCGAACAAACATTTCAGTACGCGTTTTCGAAGCACTTTTCAACGTTTTGTCGCCCAAATCCTGTACTCACAACCTTGAAAAGTGCTTCGAAAATGCGTTCTGAAACGTTTGTTCGGCCTTCCAAACTCTTCGTTTGGGAGGGGTAAATTTAAGGAAATTCTATGCTCTCCAAACGAACATTTTTACCCCTCCCAAACGAAGATTTTGGAAGTCCGAACCAACCTTTCCGAATGTGTGTTCGAAGCACTTTTCAAGGGTGTGAGCACTCCATTTGGGCTACGAATCGTTGAAAATTGTTTCGAACACACATTCGGAAAGGTTGGTTCGGACCCATGTGGGAAACAACATTTCCGCGACATACTCACGCCGGATTTTGTAAGGACTTTACGACAGTAGCCTATACTAGATAGTATGCTGGATTCGTACATTTACTTACAAAATCCGGCGTGGGTATGTCGCGGAAATGTTGTTTCCCACATGGACTCTGAAACGTAGCACATCACACACGTGCATCCGACCTTCGAAAATCAAATAATAGGCTACGATACAGTCGACTCTCACTTCACGGGCACTCATTCACAAATTGGACCACCGTTGCAATGTCGCCAAATCCTTCGATGCTGGTTTGTTTGGACACGCACTTGAATGTAGGAAATGCATTCACATTCACTCCGTTCATCGCTTCAACACATATTGGGTCTGTTGCATTCACGTCGCATACTAGCATCTTCAGCTTCGTCTCTGCGTCAAGTTGAACATGTGCTGTCCTGAAGTTATTACAATTTGGGCATGTTCCGTTAACGACTGCGATGACCTTATGTGTCATTGGATTTATTTATTCATCTTTCTTTTTCTGGCAACTCACTGATGACATCGCACACTCTGGTGTGTTTCAACTTTCAAGTGCCTGGCCTTCACGACGCTTCATGCATGCGCCGTAGTATGCTATCTTCGTTAATGGGCTTGCCCAATCCGACGTGGAGGTAAGTCTCGCAACTGTTTTTCCCTATGTGACTATGTCAAATGCATGCTCGCCCCCAGAGTCGCCACAACGACACTGCCATTGCTTAGTTTGCGAGCCACCCCAACACCCGTGCGCTACTCGTCGCTCTGACTCGCTCATGATGCAGCGCATCGCGAATCTCTCCAAATGTAAATGGATGACGAGCTAATCCTTGTTGCTCCGAACGACTCGTCACGCACGGTATACGAGTGCATGGTGGAGATGGCCAACTATGCGATTCCATCCTACATGAAAACGTCGTACGTGGTCAGCGAGTTGCGCCGCATCGTGCAATCGCCGCATCGATGCATCTACGACGGTCTCCTGGGGATGCCGACGATGGATGTCGGCGCTCTTTGTCAGCGCGTGGCGTCGTGTCGATTTCGCCACCCATCGTGCCACACCGTCCATCTGTTTGTCCCACTGCGGTTGGAACATTGGCTCGTGCGCCATTTGGTCACGATTCACTTGCACACGGGGGATAGGCGAGTGGAGTACTACGACCCAACCGGCGCATCCTACGACCAAGAGGCACGCGTCATAGTGGGGTTGGAACAAAACGGCGAGTCCGTAACCCCTCGTATTTTGGTCGAAACGCTGATGGGCGCGCTGCCAGGGTGGACCGCGAGTTCGGTTGGGCGGAGGCAACAGGGCATCTTCTCCCCCCTGTCGTGCGGGCAGTGGAACCTGCAGTACATCAGCGAACACGCAGCCGGTGTTGTACCGGCCGCACACCTGTCGTAATAAAGCACGTCCGAGCGTAGACATTGTCGACTCAATGTCGAGTGCACGGTCGGCGATGCGCGTCACAGAGTGCGTTTCCAGGGGAAGCACGTTTCATTTGGTAATCACACCCTTGAAAGTTTCTTCCCGGGGAAACGCATTCTAAGACGTTTGTTGGTTCGGCCTTCCCAAATCGTCGTATGGCCGGCCCAGGGTATGGGGACTCAATCGGGGGAGCATACAATTCGGCGTTGTGTTTTTGGCGGTGCGGATGAGAGAGTTCTCGATTTCGGGCCACAAAGAGACACGTGCATGTGCGTCATGTCACGACTCTTGTGGGCGGTCACTTCGACGACGCGCTACATAAGAGGAACGCAAGCAGCTTGAGCGGTAACAGGCATGGAATGCATGTGACCAATCCGAGAGGCGAGTCGAATCCCTTCATTTTGGCCAGAATACCGTCGCGCTCGCAACTACGGTCGACCATTAAGACGGAGGATGACGAGCAACATGAACATAGCAGGCATATTGCGCATAGAATGGCTACTTTGGCTCCCAATGGAAGGGACATTAGCAACTGTATCATTTAAATACGTTTTTATTTTATCTCGTAAAAATCACATTCGGGTGACGTTTTAGCGGGCGTCGTCGGTGACTGCGCGCATCGGCAGCGCGACGGCGGCTTTCCACGTGTTGGACCCACCGAGATGCCCGCGGTGGCACTTGGCGAGGGTGTGGTTGCCCACGTCGTGGATGACGATCCCCTCGTAAATCTTGCCTTCGCCCGCCAACCACGCCTGCAGATCGGCCCGGCAATGCCACGGCGCGTCGACGACCACGCTGCCGTGAATGATGTACGCGTTCTCGGTCAGCTTATGCTTGTTGCCATTCACGCTTGGCCCCACCAACTCGGCCGTATAGCCGTTGAAGTCGGCGATTGGACGCATGACGTAGAAAAACTCCTTCCGAGCGGCGTCGTATTCGAGGAAACGGCAGTTCGGCCCGTCGATGGGCTTGAAGTGCCACTTGTCCCCCCGGTCGAGCGGTCGAAACCCGATGATGTGCCCACCCTTGTCCTTGGCGGCCGTCTGAAACCAGCCGGGCGGCGCATTGGATACGTCGTGCTTGACGTCCTGTCGGGCGTATATCTGGCCGTTCTGTATGTAGCAGCACGTGCCGTCAAACTTGGCGGTGACGATTGGGTTCTGTGGGTGGATGGCGAGTTGCTCGCGCGTCGCCCCGGTCGGCCTTCCGTTCTCGTCGCGCACATACTCGTAGATGCACTCGACTTTCCCCAACACGGGGAGGCTCGTCGTCGCCGGAGAGGAGAGCGGAGCGGGCTGCGCGTCGTTGGCGATTTGTTCGGTTGCGTCGTCGTCGCATGCATCGCCACCGGCCACATGTTGCGTAGATACATCCGTCATGTGTGGTTGTTGAATTGGTTAAAGGGATTGGTTTTGAATCATTTTACTCGTCCTTCGTAATGCGTGCAAGTGTCGACGTCGGATGTGACCTACGCTGGGCAACACATGGGACGGCTACGCGCATGCGGGCTCGGCGTGGCCACGTGGTCTTACGGGTACACAATGTCTACACCGAGCACGGCCCAGACTGGCAGTTCGACGGGCGTTGCTTGGACCGCTATGCATCCGTGACCACCGTCTACATCCTGGACGTTCGGGGCGAGTCGAAGGACTCCGCACTCGTGGCCGACGACGCTAACCATACTAAGTCCAACGGTCGTTTCCAAAACCCACACTCCATATGCGCACATTCTTTTGTAAATGTTTGACAAGATGATTATGGGCAGGTCAGCATGAAGATGCGTCTGTCGAAGAGCATCGCATCAATGCGGCACCATTCCCACCATCCATCTTAATGGGGCGTGCGTGCCAGCCGTGTTAATTTACACTGCGAAAGAGAGTTCGTGACAACTTCGTGTTAGTCGACATCTCACGATGATAGAATGGCGATGTGTCTGTCGAAATAACATGATGAGGGTGGCATTCGCATGACGATTGTGTCTTTAGAAGAGAGCATCACGTCAGCCGTGTTAAAGGGCGTGCTTTGCCATCCGTGTTAAAGGGCGTGCGTGTTGGTCGCAGCATGACGATGATAGCATGACGAATCAGAAGTGTCATTTGACGATGTGTCCGTCGAAATCACAAGATGATGATAAGTTGATAACACTCCGAAGCAGTCCCCGAAATCCCCGAATCCCGATTGTCCATTTTGTCGTCCAATCGGCGTTTCGTGCCCGTATGAGAATCTTTTAATAGGGGATTTAGGGGTCTGCTCCGAAGTCTCCGATGTGTCTGTCGAAATCACAAGATGATGATAACACTCCGATGTGTCTTGCCAAGTTGCCATCCGTGTTAAAGGGCGTGCTTGCCATCCTGTTAAAGGGCGTGCTTGCCATCCGTGTTAAAGGGCGTGCTTGCCATAAGTGTTAAAGGGCGTGCTTGCCATAAGTGTTAAAGGGCGTGCTTGCCATCCGTTTTAAAGGGCGTGCGTGTTAGTCGACATCGATGATAGCATGACGAATCAGAAGTGTCATTGACGATGTGTCTGTCTAAATCACAAGATGACGATAGTTATCATGACGATTGAATATTCGTTTAGGAGGAACAAACATTCCAGATAGCGTCTTCGAAGCACTTTTTCAAGTATGTGTGTCCAAAATCTTCGTTTGGGTGCATAAAGCGCATGCAAGATGATACAAAAGACAGGAGCAGATGCGATGTGTTGGATGTTGTTCCAAAAATCTTCTTTGGGTACTCAATAGGGAGCATGAAATTGTTCTCTTATCGCCTTTCATAAGTGTCCGACGCTGATAGCATGACGAGTGTGTCCGTAGAATAGCATCGCATCAGTCTTGTTGTCGGGCGTGCGAGTCGTGTGAAAGCACTTAAAACGGCCGGGGCAGGGGATGGTTCCGGGGCGGGGGGGGCAATGATAGTCTGTAAAAGTCTGGATAGGAATACTCGTCTCCCTTTTCCTCGCACCATTCCGGGGCTCGGTTGGTTGCCACTAGCCACGTGCCGTTATCGTAGTATCCGACGCAATTCAGACTACTTCTGCACTCAGTCTCCATTTCATCTCGCTTATATGCGAATGTGCCATTCGGAAACTTTGTTAATTCCAATGCGCAGCCCCACGATTTACCGCTTAGCTCAGGCTTTCTGTTTACCTCTTTGACAAAACTTGCGGTTTGTCTCCGTTGTGCTCGTTGTTGTGCCAACTGCACTTGTCTAGCAATCTGCATAGCCATCGCCCCATTTTTCTCAACTAGCCCATCCGGGCCATCCCCATTTCGACTCTGTAATGTCATTTAGTATCTATTTTTTTTACGCTCCTTTCCGAGTGTATTTTCGAAGCACGTTTCAAGGGAGTCCAGGATTTGGGATACAAATCAATTGAAAAGTGCGTCGAAAAGACACTCGGAAAGGTTTGTTCGGCCTTCCAAACTCTTCGTTTGGGGAGCATAAACTTTAAGACTCTCACATTGCGACGTTGAAAATGAATTCTTCACCGAGGCCTGAAAGACTAAGTGACGGGATTCAGTGCTGATTCACTGCTGAAAGTGCGACTTTTGGCTCGCCACAGACGAAGATTTTGGAATGCATCACGAACGTTCGGGTGCAACCTCCGACCACCCGAGCGTCACGGTGTCGATCGCGGATGGTTCCAGCCGTTGGATGTCGACGTGGTTCCGGTACCCCACGTGTAGCTGCGTCATATCGTCCACGGTCAGGTCGATGCGACCCGAGCGCATCAACTTGCACAGTTGCTCGATTTGTGCCAAACTGGCCCCTCCGACCGTGGTAAACAGATGCGTCCCGTAGTGTCCGGCGGTGTGATACAGCACCTCGTCGACCGAGTCCGAACGGTAGCGTTGGAAAAAGGTCGTAAACAGGCGACTGACTGACGGTGGCGTCGTGCTCGTCGTCCGTACGGTGCATTTGAACACGATGAACCTTCGACCGAATGCATCGACCCCCTTCATCGCATGCTCGTCGCCGGTCTCCCCGGGTCGGATAAAGTCGATGTACGATGTCCATCCGCACCGTTCGAGAATGTCCAGCACGCGACAGTCGGTGGCAAAAAGCGTGCTCAGCGCCTCGGCCATCGCTTGGACGTTGCTCGGATGTTCCATGGTCTAGTGTATATTGCACAGCACGCTTTTAATGGTTTTCTTTATCCACGCGGCCGTGTAGCAAGCACCACCACGCATGACTACAGACTTGGCACACAGCTACGAGCCTCATGATAACTTGCATCCTTGCTTCGAACGTTTCGTTACAACGAAATGCTCCCCAAACGAAGGCCGAACAAACGTTTCCGAGTGCGTTTCCCGGGGAACTCGGAGGCGTTTGTTCGGCCTTCCAGCATCTTCGGTGGTCGCTAAATCGCGCATTTTTTTTTGGTCGCCACATGGAAAGTGGCGTGAAAAAAGTAGACAAGGAAATCGAAAACAGCGAAAGCAGTAACTGGGTAGTAGTGCTGTTATCAATTCAAGTCAACTTGGGAATGTCTACTATTGTCTAGTGGTTCTCGTGTTCACCACCCTACAGTGCCTACACCGCACACGACGGGAGGTTGCTCAGCGAAATGCCGTGTAGTTGGTTTGCAAGTACATAATGACATCATGCAGCGACTCGGTTTTCGAGGGCATCCAATCGCCAATGAAAAAGGTTTCGCACGGCACGTCGAGTATGTATAGAACCGCCGACGGTTGCTCCATGCGCGTGGAGACGTTAAACACCGTACCGTAAATGCACGAGTCGTTCGCATGGACGCCGTGGAACGCACTCGATAAGAGCGGGTGCGACTCTGCCCGAGAGAGGCTCGTATGCACCATCACCTGGTCGCGCACAAAGTAGATCAGCACCATGCTGGCGTTGTCCACGACCGACTGGGTGGAAAAGGAATGTTCCTGGCGAATCCCATCGACGCTGACCTCCACGCATGTGCGCACGCAACACAGGGAGCGTAAAAGCGCTTGGAGCTTCGTGTTGGAGCGTCGACGGAGTGGTCGGGAGAAAAAGTCGCGAAACGCCGTGCGAATGGAATGCGCGACGTTGACAACGTCGCTCATTGGTATTTGGTGCGTTAGGGCGGTACTTCGGGGTTTAAATCGATTTGGATGAAAGCACACCACGTGGCCTGGCCTGGTCGTCGGTGTTAAAGGGGCATGCGTGCGAGTCGTGAAACATGGCGATGTGTCATTCGAACCACTGCTAAATGCAACGACGGAATGGTCAATGTTTGAAGCGAATGGCAATGTGAAACGTCCCGTAATCTCATTGCAAAATCTAAATCGCACTTTTTGTAGTTTACCCTTCCAAAATATTCGTTTGAGGAGCATATAGTTACATGTTGCACTGATTCGAACTCACACGAGTCACAGGATGATGGCATGTTGATGTGTCATTCCGACGCATTCGACATAGCAAGATGATGATAGAACGATGATGTGTTTGACAGACAATGACATTTTCACTGACTCACTGTTAGCATGACGATGCGTCTGTTGCAATATCAAGATAGTAAGTAGCATGAGGATTGTGTTCGTAGACGGACGTCGCATCCGTCGTGTTTAAGGGGCGTGCTTGCGAGTCTTGTTAATCATAGTCCGTCCAAGACGGACGAATATCCGCCAACCATTTCCAAAGTACATTGAATCTATGCTCCCCAAACGAAGATTTTGGAAGGTCGAACAAACCGGTCCGGAACGTCTTTTCGACGCACTTTTTCAACGTTTCTTAGCCCAAGTTGAGTACTCACGCCCTTGAAAAGTGTGTCGAAATTTTAACGACTCCGACTCGACTCGAAAAAGACGTTCCGGACCGGTTTGTTCGGCCTTCCCGAATCTTCGTTTTGGGGAGCATGCATTTGCGACGACTGGATGTCAAGTTATCATGTCACTTTTCGGAAACCATCTTTGGACGGATGATGATTAACGGGCGTGCGTGCGAGTCGTGTTAAAGGGGCGTGCGTGCGAGTCGTGTTAAAGGGGCGTGCGTGCGAGGCGTGTTAAAGGGG
>Ga0209358_10001197_pt1 | contig 21147 bp, 20 predicted proteins | sample LauGreFa1BDMLBSN_2_FD_187574 | JGI IMG/M metagenome (GOLD analysis project Ga0209358, IMG submission 187574) | Freshwater lake microbial communities from Lake Michigan, USA - Fa13.BD.MLB.SN (SPAdes) (version 2) | ecosystem: Environmental > Aquatic > Freshwater > Lake | place: Lake Michigan, USA...
AGGATGGCTTCCGAATAGCTCCGCGAGGGACCAACCACGGATGAACACGGAGGGACACGGATAAATGCGGCTCGTTTGTAGCCGGGACTGCTAGCCCCGGAGAATGCCGCGGACTCGACGGCCGAATGCCCTCAAGGGCATCAGCGAACTTTCACCGCGGATTTTGCGGATGGCGCGGATCAGGACCCAGGCGGCAAGCCGCCCCGAACTTCCCGTGCTTTCGTTCCAACTCTGCCGTCGCGCGTCCGGCTTCGTTTCGCGGCCAACCGAGGAGGATGGCCGCGAAGAGGCGCAGGAGGCGCAGAGCCGGAAAGCCGCGAACGGTCTTGGTGTAGCCGAGGCCGGTCGCCTTGGATCATGCCGGACCCGCTACACGCGCCTCTCCGTTGCCTCAGTTCCCTCCTGTTCACACCGGGGCGAACACGAGCCAACGGAGGTACCTGAGAACTGATATTCCGTACGCCCCTTCGTCCTTTGGACCCTTGGTCCGTTAGTCCCTTGGTCCTTTAGTCCCTTACCCCCTCAGTCCCTCTGGCCCTCAGTGCGTGAGCGGGCGATACTTGATGCGGTGCGGCTGGTCGGCGTCCTTGCCCTTCCGGCGGCGGAGGTCCTCGAGGTAGCTGGAGAAATTGCCGTTGTGCCAGGTGACCTGGCTGTCGCCCTCGAAGGCGAGGATGTGGGTGGCGACGCGGTCCAGGAACCAGCGGTCGTGGGAGACGACGACCGCGCAGCCCGCGAAATTCTCGAGCGCCTCCTCAAGGGCGCGGATCGAATTCACGTCGAGGTCGTTGGTGGGCTCGTCGAGGAGGATCAGGTTGGCGCCGGACTTCAGCAGGCGCGCGAGGTGCACGCGGTTGCGTTCGCCGCCGGAGAGCACGCCGACCTTCTTCTGCTGGTCGGCCCCGGTGAACCCGAATTGCGCGCAATAGGCGCGGGCGTTCACCTCGCGGCCGCCGAGCCTCAGGATTTCCTCCCCGCCGCTGATCGCCTCGAAGATCGTGGCCCCGGCGGGCAGCCCGTCGCGCGACTGATCGACGTGCGCCACCTGCACGGTCTCGCCCACACGCAGCGCGCCGGCGTCGGGTCGCTCGCCGCCGGTGATGAGCCGGAAGAGCGTGGTCTTGCCGGCGCCGTTGGGGCCGACGACCCCCACGATGCCACCGGGGGGCAGCGAAAAATTGACCCCCTCGAAAAGCAGCCGGTCGCCGTAGCCCTTGGCGAGTCCTTGCGCCTCGACGACGAGGGTGCCGAGGCGCTGGCCCGCGGGGATCAGGATCTCGAATTCGCGCTCCTTCTCGGCGACGCCCTCCTTGAGCATCGCTTCGTACGCGTTGATGCGTGCTTGCGACTTCGCCTGGCGGGCACGCGCCGATTGCCGGATCCACGCCAGCTCGCGCGCCATCGCCTTCTGGCGGCGGTCCTCGGTGCGCTGCTCGACGGCGAGACGGCGCTGCTTTTGCTCCAACCACGAGGAGTAATTGCCCTTCCACGGGATGCCGTGGCCGCGGTCGAGCTCGAGGATCCACTGCGCGACGTTGTCGAGGAAGTAGCGGTCGTGGGTCACGGCGATCACCGTGCCCGTGTAGCGCGCGAGGTGCTGCTCCAGCCACTGCACGCTCTCGGCGTCGAGGTGGTTGGTGGGCTCGTCGAGCAGCAGAATCGCCGGCTGCTGGAGCAGCAGCCGCGCGAGCGCGACGCGCCGGCGTTCGCCGCCGGAAAGCTGGTCCACGATCTGATCGCCCGACGGACAGCGCAACGCGTCCATCGCCATCTCGACGCGCGGCGCGACGTCCCACGCCCCGAGCGCGTCGATCTTCTCCTGCAGTTCGCCCTGCCGCGCCATGATGGCGTCCTTCGCGGCGTCGTCGGCCGCCTCGTTCAGCTCATCCCACGTGGCGTCGTAGGCGGAGACGAGCGCGGTGAGGTGTTGGACGCCCTCCTCGACGCAGGCGCGGACGGTCGCGCCCGGGGTGAGGCGGGGCTCCTGCTCGAGCAGGCCGACGTCGTAGCCCGGCTCGAAGTGGAGGCGCCCGTCGATCTCGGTGTCGCGGCCCGCGAGGATGCGCAGCAGGGACGATTTGCCGGAGCCGTTGAGTCCGAGGACGCCGATCTTCGCGCCGTGGAAGAACGACAGCGAGATGTCGCGGAGGATCTCCTTGCGCTCGATCTTCTTCGAGACGCCGAGCATCGAGAAGATGACCTTGGGTGCTTCCTCGGGCTTGGGCATGCGGGGCGGACTCAAGCCGCCGCGCGGGCCATCGCAAGCGCGCAGGTCCCTTCGGGCGTAACCATGAATGGACCAAGTCCATCAGGTCATGCGGAACCGGAGCACCAATCCGGGTGGAACCGCGGGACGACGCGGATCAAAGCGGATCGATGGGCTCCCCCGGCCGGGTGGCGAACTCCAGCGCGGTGAGCCGTGCCAAGGCGTCGGCGCGGTTGGCGCCGCACATCGATTCCGTGGGCCGCAGGCTGGTGCAGAAAGACGGGCGCTCCGGTTTCCCAAACAACGCGCAGCGGAGGTCGGGCAGCAATTGGACACACGGGATGCCCGCGGGTTTGCCGTACGGCATGCCGGGAATCGGCGACGTGATGGACGGTGCGATGCAGCAGGCGCCACACTCCGGCCGGCAAACGGCAAGCGAGTCGGACGGCAGCGGCGACGTGGTTTCCGGCATCAGTCTGGGGAGGGTGCCGTTTGGTTCGGACGACGCCAAGCCCGCCGCCACCCGGTCGGAGACCGTCAGCGTTCAGCCGCACCGAGGAGGCTGCGGCTCTCAGCAGGGGTGGCCGCGGATGCGAGCCAGGAACGGTCCTCATCCGCGCAGAGGTAACCGGGCCAGGAGTCGCCTTCGGCGCAGAGTCCGGTGCGGGCCGGTTCGTGGTAGAGGGCGCGGATGGCCTCCGCGACCTCCGCGGGTCCCGCGAGGAAGCGGCAGTGTTGTCCCGGCGCCCATGCCTGCCGGACGCGCAGCAGACAGGGCGCGAGGCGGCGTTTGAGTTCCTCCGCGGCCTCGGCTGGTCCGGTGGTCGTGGTGAGGGTGGCGACCAGATGCGCGGCGCGGGGGAGGAGGATCGCGCAGCGGACACGCCACCAGCGTTCGAGCGCGAGCAGGTGCACGGCGGCGTGGAACTCGGAGGCGAGGTGAATCGAGTTCAGCGGCGTCCCGCGGCGGGCGGCGTGGAGGCTGATGAGGTGGGCGCCGTCCGGGACGCGGGGGGCGGCGGGGAAGGGCGGGGCGGATTCGCGGGACCGTAGAGGAATCATCGCCCGACTAGGGACGGCACAAGCGGCGCCGCCAACCGGGTGAACTACCCGATTCCGGGGGTCGCGCGCGTTTTCCGACAAAGGGCTGGTTTCGGCCGCGCGGGCGTTCTTACTCCGCCGCATGGCTGAACGCGCGAAACGCGGATGGGAGACGGCGGCGGAGGGCGGGCCCAAGGCTTCCGTCAGCCGGGACGTCGTGCGGATCTGCGGTCTGGCCGCGGTGCGCGCGCGGTTCGAGCGCGACGCCGGCTCGATCCAGCGGCTTTATTTCGACTACGCGACCGGCCGGAAGATCGGGATGATCTGCAAGGCGCTCGCCACCGCGCGCCGCGTCTACCGGTGCGTGGAACAGGAGGAACTGGAGAGGATCGCCGGCACGCCCCACCACGGCGGCGTGGTGGCGGTGGTGACGCCGCCGGAGATGCGCGAGCCGGGCGCGGAGGAACTTCGCGCGTGGGCCGCGAAACGGGAGCCGGTGCTCATCCTCGACCGTATCGGCAACGTCCACAATCTCGGAGCTATCGCGCGGACCGCCGCTTTTTTCGGCGTGGGTCGTCTGGTGGTCTGCGGGCGCGAGGGCGCGGCGCGACCGGTCGACGCGGCCTACCGGGTGGCCGAGGGCGGCTTGGAGGGGGTTGAGCTTCACGCGGCGGCCGAGGCGCAAGCTCTGGTGCGAGCATTGGCGGCGGCGGGTTACGATGTCGTGGGTGCGGCGACGCGCGGGGGACGCCCGGAGGTCGCGCGTCCGTCCGGGCGCCCGGTGGCGCTGGTGCTGGGCAATGAGGAGCAGGGTCTGGATCCGGCGGTTGCGGCGGCCTGTTCGCGGCTGGTGACCCTGCCCGGCTCGGGGCGGATGGAGTCGCTCAATGTTTCGGTGGCCGCGGGGATCCTGATCTGGGAAACCTGGGCGAGACGCCGGTGACGGCGGGGCGTTCCGGCCCCGGGTGAAAGGCTTCTCTCCGGCCGCCCGGCCGCGCCAGCTGCTTTGGTGCCCGGGGCGGGGGTCGAACCCGCACGACTTTTCAGTCAGGGGATTTTAAGTCCCCAGTGTCTGCCATTCCACCACCCGGGCGGCGGCGTGAGGGAAGCCCATGGGCGGCGGAGATTCCAGCCAAACGTCGGCGGACCACTTGGGCCTTGCGGGTGCCGGAGGGCCCTCGCACGTTCCGCGCGGTGAAAATTGGTTTTCTGGGCGGGAGCTTCGATCCCGTGCATTTCGGGCACCTGCTCGCCGCGCAGGACGCCTACGAGCAGCACCGCCTGGACCGCCTGATCTTTGTGCCGGCCGCGCAGGCCCCGTTGAAGCCCAACGACGTGCAGTCTTCGGCCGACGAGCGCCTCGCCATGCTGAGCGCCGCGATCGAATGGGACCGGCGTTTCGAGATTTCCGACTTTGAGCTGCTGCGCGGCGGCGTGAGCTACACGATCGACTCCGCCCGTCACTTCCGCGCCCTGTACCCGCACGACGAGCTCTTCTGGATCATCGGCGGCGACCAACTGCCGAAACTCCACCTGTGGCGGGAGATCGGGGAGCTGGCGAAACTCGTCGAATTCATCTTCCTCGAGCGGCCGGGGTTTCCCGTGAAGTCCGCGCCGGACATCCCCGGCCTGCGGCTGCACCGCTGCGACGGGCACCTCCTCGCGATCAGCTCCACCGAGCTGCGCGAGCGCACCCGCCGCGGGTTGGCCCTCGACTACTTCGTGCCCCACAAGGCGATCGTTTACATTCGTCAGCACGACCTGTATCGCGACACCGCATGAAAGTCTCCAATCCCCGCGCGCTCGGCCTGGCCCGCGCCTGCCACCGCATCCTCGATGAAAAGAAGGCGGGTGACATCCGCGTCCTCGACGTCTCCGCACAGTCCTCGATCACGGACTATCTCATCATCGCGACGGCGACCTCGGAGCCGCACCTGCGGGCGCTGCGCAACGAGCTGGAGAAGGTGATCGACGCCGCGCGGGAGCGGATCGTGGGCATCGAGCGCGGGCAGCAGAGCGGCTGGGAGGTCATCGACGCGTTCGACGTGATGGTGCACGTCTTTTTGGGCGAGGTGCGCGAGCGCTACGGTCTGGAGCGTTTGTGGCGGGATGCCGCGGAGGTGCCGTCCGCGGTGCTGCAAGGCGAGCCGGCGAAACCCCGCCGGGCCGCCCCGAAGCGCCCGCGGAAAGCCGCGGCCGCCCGGCCGAAGGCCCCGCGCGCCACGAAGCGCGGGAAGAAGTCCGCCGGCTAAGGCGCAGCCGGCGCCGGCGGAGCTTTTTCGCGGCGGGGCTTACTTCGACTCGTCGATCGCCAGGTAGCGGGTGCGCCCGTTGCGGTAGATCAACACGAGCACCTTGGGCCCCTTGATCTCCTCGCTGAGTTTCACCGCCTCGTCGGCGTTGGTGCACGGGCGGCGGTCGAGCTCCATGATGATGTCGCCCTCGCGCAGGCCCTGCCGGGCGGCGGGGCTGTCCGGCTCGATGCTGGTGATGAGCGCTCCCTTGACCCGCGCCGGGATCTGCGTCTGCGCGCGCATTTCCGCGGTGAGGTCTCCCACCCCCACGCCGTTCAACACCCCCTCTTCCTTCGCGCCCGGCGCGCCGTCGTCCTTGGCGATGGTGTCCTCGTCGCGTCGCGTCAGTGTGGCGGTTACGGTCTTCCGCTCCTTTTCCCGCAGGAGTTCGACCTTCACCTCGCTGCCGGGGGCGAGCTGGCTGACCGTCATGATGAGGTGACGCGGGTCGCGGATCTCGACCGCCCCGATCTTCAGGATGATGTCGCCGGCCTTGACGCCGGCTTTATCCGCCGGGCTGCCTTCCGTCACTTCGTTGATCAACGCGCCCTTCTCGGTGTCGAAGTACGCGATCAATTCCTCCGTCAGCTCGTCGGTGCGCACGCCGAGGAAGCCCCGTTCCACCTTGCCGCCGTTGGCGAGCTGCTCGACGACGAAGCGCGCGAGGTTCATCGGGATCGCGAAGCCTACGCCGGCGGAGGTGCCGCTGCGGCTGAGGATGGCGGTGTTGATTCCCACGACGCGACCGTCGCTGTCGAGCAGGGCGCCGCCGGAGTTGCCCATGTTGATGGCGGCGTCGGTCTGGATGAAGTCCTCGAACATGCCCATGCCCATCCCGCGGCTGAGGGCGCTGACGATACCCCGGCTGACCGACTGGCCGACGCCGAACGGGTTGCCGATGGCGAGCACGACGTCGCCGATCTCGAGCTGGTCGCTGTCGCCGAAGGTGGCGGGCGACAGGTTGCTGGCATCGATCTTCAGCAGGGCGAGGTCGGTGCCGGGATCGCGGCCGACGACCTTGGCCTCGTAACGTTTGTTGGAATCCCCGATGGAGACCTTCACCTCGTCGGCGCCGTCGATGACATGGTTGTTGGTGATGATGTAACCGTCGGCGGAGGCGACCACGCCGGAGCCGAGCCCCTGCTGGACCTGTTCGTTGGGGCGCCCGCGGCCCGGAGGGGTGGCGCCGCGGTTGTTGCGGTCGGGTGAATTACGCCGGGGTGGGGCGGCTTCCTCGTCCCTTTCCTCGCGCGGCACGAGCTGGTCGAAGAAGCGCCGGAAGCGCGGGTCGTTCATGAATTGCGACATGTCGGGGGCTCGCACGGTCTTGCTGGAGTAGACGTAGACGACGCTGGCGGCGGTGCGTTTGACGACCGACGAATAGCTGACGCGGTCGGCGGCGTCGCGGTTGATCGGCCGGGAATCGATCCGCAGGGCCAGCGGCGGCCGCTTGGCCTCGTCGGCGGTCCCGGTGGATTTCGCCTTGGCCTCGGGCGCCGCCTTGCGCTCGGCCTTGCGGCCCGCCTTGCCCTCGGCAGCCCAGAGCGTGAGACCGGTGGTGCCGCCGAAGGCGACGATGAACGTGAGCAGCGGCGGGAGGATGCGGACGAGCAGGTTGGGCTTCATGGAAGAGGAGCGGGCGGGGCACGGCCCCATGGAGGAGACGCGCCAACCTTGGCGAAGTGGCGGGCAATCCGCAAATCGCCGCCGGGCGGAAAGCGTCGCGGACGGCCGCGCGGGTCGGCTACGGCGCGATCTCGACCGAGACGATCTTGAGGTTGAGCGTGAGCACGGCGGGGTTGGTGCCCGACGAGAGGATGAAACGCTCGATGGAGATGTAGGGGGATCGTTGCTGCAGGGCGTCGTAGAAGGCCCGCAGCTGGTCCCAGCCGGCATTGGTGATGTTGTACTCCGCGGTGTGGATGGCGAATTGGCCGCTCTTCTGGGTGGTGGGCGTGAGGCCGACTCCGTTGCGGAGCCCGGAGTCCTTGGCCAGCTGGTCGACGGTGGTGACGAGCTGGTTGCCGTTGAGGGTCTTGGCGGGATCGAGCCGCTCGGCGGTCTTCTTCGCGGCGGCCTCGATGGCCGGGCGGTTCCGGATCCAAAGCTCCTGGGTGGCGAGCCGCGCGGTCGTGGTGCGCGCGTCGCGCAGGAAAGTCCCGGCGTGCCCGCCGAACGCCGAGAGCCACCACAGCACGCCCACCGCGAGGAACGCGAGCAGCAGCAGCTTCTCGCGCAGCGCGCGGGTGAGGAAGTAATGGCGGATCGCGCGCATCAGGGCGAAGGCTTCGGGGGAGCCGCCTGGCCGGCGGGCTCCGTGAACGCGCCGGCACGGAAGGTGGCGGTGAGCGTGAACTGCGCCTGGTCGCCCCGCACCGCCTGCAGCGGGGCCTCCACCTTCTCGATCACCGGCAGCTTGCGCAGGGTTGATTCGTAGGCGTTCACCTGCGCGGCGTTGGTCGTGCGACCTTCGATGAAGATGGTGTTCAGCCCCCGTGTGGCGTCGGCGGAGACGCGGGTGAACCAGATGTCGGCTGGTTGCCGCTCGTAGTTCTCGCCCACCAGTTGCAGCAGCATCTCGATCGGACGCAGGCGTTTCGTCGCCAGCTCCTCGATCTTCACGGTGAGGTTGTCGACGCTCTCGATCTTATCGACGACCGGCCGCTGGGCCGCGACCCGCGCCTCGCGGGTGCCTTGCCAGACGCGTCCGCCCACGAGCGCGAGCTCACCGGCGGCGAGCGCCACCAGCGAGGCGGCGAGGCCGACCGCGGTGCGCCAGAGCACCACGTCGCGCCGGCGGGCGGCGCGGAGCGCGGCCAGCTCGGCTTTGTCACGCACATCCGCCGCCGCGGCGGCGGTGGCGGGAAGCCTTGAGACGAGCTCGCCGGCGCGGAAGGTGAAGCCCCCGTCGTTGCCGGCCGGCTCGGGAACCGGCGCGGCGGCGGGTTCGATCACCCGGTGGGAACCGCCGAGCGAGGCGATCAAATCGGACTTCACCCGCGCGCGCTCGTCGTCGGAGGCGCCGGCGTCGATCGTCCGCGTCAGCACCGCGGAGGGTTCGCCGTGCGCTCCCCAGTGCACGGCGGTCATCGACTCAGGCGAGGTGAGGAGAACGGTGGAAGCGGGCTCGACGGACGTGCCGAGCACGGCGCCGAAAGCCGGGATCACGAGCTCGGTGCCTTGCCACTCCGCGATCTGCTCGGTGGTGAAACGACGGCGATAGGCCGCGAACAACAAGGCCTGCTCGGACCCGGGCCGCCAGTGCCAGCCGTAGTACAGCTGTGAGAGCGGGAAAGGCGCCAGACCCTCGAGTGCGAGCTCGATCTGGGCGGCCGCCTCGGCCGGCGTCGCCGCCGCCGTGACTGCCACTGCGCGCGTGAAAAACGCGGCGTCCGGCAGCAGCGCCACCTTGGGAGGGGGCGGGCCGGCGCGAAGCAGGGAGAGCGGCGATGGCATGCGGAGGGGCGAGAGTACGGACGACGCCGGCGGGGAGAACAAGAACGCAAAATGCTTCCGGTGGACTACCTTTCTTCAACCACCGGCCTGCGGGGGGTTCTCGACGATCTCGAGCAGCGTGTAGGGATACTTCAAATCGGCGGGTTTGGCCGCGGCGCCGGCCGTGTTTCCGGGTGAGGTTGGGGCGGCCGGCGCGGGCTGGTTCGGTGAACCCGGGCTGGCGGCGCTCCTCTTTTCGGTGCGGGTGGCGATGGCCTGGACGGTCTTGGCGCCCCCGGGCGGCGCAACCACCACGGAGACGCGGAACTCGTTCCTGCCCTCCCGCACGGTGAGGTGGAGCCGGAGGGCGCTGACGCTCGTGGAGAATCCCTGGGGATCGCCGGCCGGACCGGCGATGCGACCGACATCTCCGGCGTTCTGGAAATAGCCCGGACCGCTGTAGCGGAAGTCGCCCTTGCCCTGGAGGTAGTCGACGACGTTGCGCGATTGCAGAGGGTCGTAGCGGCCGAGGGCGGTGAGCACGTCCTGGCTCGCGCTGTTGAGGTTCGGCTTCGGGTAATCAAGCAACGACACGCCAGCGGAGAACCGCCGCCAATTCTCGTTCGGCCGTCCTTCCTTGTCATAAAAGAACTCGCGGGCCTTCTCGATCGCCGCCAGTTCCTGGTACGAGCGCAGCGGCCGTCCCGGGGCCTCGTACGGAATGGGTGCCGACTCGTAATCCGGCCGCACCGGCGAGGTGTAGGTGTGGCCGCGTTTCATCCAGCCCATCATCGCGTCGGCGATCTCCTCCGCCTCGTTCTTCTGGGTCCCCCACGCCATGAAGAGGTTGGCGAGCACTTGGGCGTTGATCTGAGGCAGCGGCAGCTTGCCGCTCTCGTCCTCGAGCCGGAGTTCAACGGTGCAGCCTTCGCCCGGCGTGTAACCGGCGAAGCCCAGCGGATCGTTCCAGCCCTCGGCCTGGCTGCGGAGCCCGTTGCCGGCCTCGCGGAAATCGACCAGCACGGCGAGCGCCACCTCGAGGGCCGAGTAGGCCTCCACCCGCAGCCGGCGCGCGACCGCCGCGCGTTGGTCGGCCATGAGATCGACCGCCGCCCTGTCCATGAAGGCAAGCAGGGCGGTCATCGCGAACAGCAGCGTGACCATCACGATCACGATCACCGAGGCGCGGCGCCGCGGATCGGCCGGGAGCAGTTGGCGTCGTGGCATGGTCAGAATACCGGCAGGGCCGGGCCCGGCGTCGGCAGCGTGATCACGCCCTCGCGGGCGAGCCGGCCGTGCGTGAATTTGAGCCGGATACGCTGTGGCGTCAGCGGCTGCCCCTGCGGATTGAGCTTCAGGCTCGTCTCCGTCGACCAGCGTTTGGCGTCGGGGTCGTAGTAATCGTAGGCCAGGGCGGTGACGAGCGGAGTGACGAGCGTTTCCCGCGGCGTCTGGGATTCGAAATCCTTCTCCAGCCGCGAGTGCCAGAGCAGGACCAGTCCCTCGTTGGGCCGGGCCTGCAGGGAGCAGATCACCTCGGGCAGGGGCTGCCCGGGCCAGTCGAAAAGCCGGCTACCCGCGGGAAGCTCGAAGGTGAGCATCTTCTCCATCAGGCCGCTTTGCGGCCGGATTTCCTCGAGACCGATGGGCGCCACGCCGGACCGGGCGGCTGGAGGAAGAGCGGAAGACCTCAGCTCGTGCTCGAGGAATCGTGTCACCGCGCGCACGTGCTGGTCCAGCAGGCGCGGCTCGGAGCCGCGGCCCCAGAGCTCCCCCATCGAGAACACAAGGGTGTTCATCGCGACCAGCAGCAGCCCGACGAGGGTGAGCGCGAGCAGAAGCTCGAGGAGCGTGAAACCCCGCCGATGGCGCGCGTTCATCGGGTCGCTCCTCCGGGTTGCCCGGCCTTCAACTTGCCCTGCAGCTCGAGGATGCGGGTTTTGGCGTCCTCCTTGAGCTTGCCGCGTTCCGCCGCGTCGATGACCCACGTCGGCCGCATGACCACGAAGGACTGCGTGACCCGGTCCGGCTCGGGGCGCGCGGGGTCGCTGATCTCGCAGGTGAACCCCACGCGGAAGACATCCGCCACGTTGGTCGACGCGATCTCGACGCTCCAGCGCGCGCGGTGGCCGGCGGCCGTGGCGAACTCGCCGCCTTCCTCGACCTTTTTGCGGTCGGGTTCGTTGAGGACCAGCTGGCGCGCGAACGCGAAGTCCTCGTTGAGCTGCGCCGCGCGGCCGGCCGTCTCGTAGCTGTTCAGCACGTTGAGATAGGCGGAGGCCAGCATGACCGCGGCCATGGCAAAGAGCGCCATCGCCATCAGCACCTCGAGGAGGGTGAAGGCGCGGGCGCGGCCGCGGGAAGCCTGCTCAGGGCGCGGGTGCATTCGGGTCGGGGGGCGGCGGCATCTCCGCGCACGTCCATGGATCCACCGTCACCGTGCTCACGGAACCCATCCGCGAGAATTGCACGCGGAAGGCGCGGCACGTGCCGTCCCCGTAGAACGGCACGTGCGGGACGGGGCGCGACTCCAGCAGCATCCCTCCCACGAGGATGGTGTTGGCGCCCCGCCCCGAACCGCCGAGGAATTCGACCGTGAGGTCCTGCACGGCCTCCGGGGAGACCGGGAAAGTCTTCAGCGGGCGCTCCTCCCGCGTGAAGCCGTCCTCGGCGACGGTTGTCGGCGCGAGGCCGTCAACCAGGTAGAAATGTTTTTTCTCCGCGTCGAACTTCAGCCGGATCTCGTGTTCCGCGCGCAGCGCGGTCTTGCGCGCCTCCTGCACCGCCTTCCAGAAAACCGCGCGCGGGGTCGTGGGCTCCGGTGAGAGCAGCCGGGAGGAACCTCCGATGAAGACTCCGCCGAGCAGCGCGATCAGCGCGATGCTCAGCAGCATCTCGAGCAGGGTGAAGCCGCCGGTCGCGGCGGTCAGCTGGGAGGGGCGGCGGTGGGGCACGGATCGGCGGCGGCGAGGCCGCGGCGGCGCGCTCCGGCGGGGCCGGAGACGGCCTCGGATTACTTTTCCCCGCCGGCCGCGGAGGACCAGTTGCCGATGTCGTCGGCCGTCCCACTCTGACGATCGGGACCCTTGGACCAGAGATCGTAGCCTCCCTTGTTCCGGGTGCCGGGGTAGGCGTACTGGTAAGTTTCGCCCCACGGGTCGCTGGGAATCTTGCCGTCCGCGACATACGGACCGAACCAACGGTCGGCCTTGTTGGCGGGCCGGGTGGCGAGCGCCTGCAGTCCCTCGCTGGTGGACGGATAGTCGCCCAGGTGGAGGCGGTAGGACACCAGCGCGGTCTTCATGCTCTCCTTCACGAAGATCTCGACCGTGCTCACCTGCGCCCCGCCGAAGATCCGGTCCACGTTGGTGATCGCGAGACCTGCGAGCAGACCGATGATGGCGAGCACCACGAGGATCTCGAGCAGGGTGAACGCCCGGCGGAGGGAACGACGGCGGATGCCGCGAAGGTGGGTTTCTCTGATCATGAGTCGTAGGATGCGAGCGCGCGCGGGCTTGTCGAGACGCGCGGCGCGGGGCGTCAGCGCGCGAGCATGAACGCGAGGGACATCACCACGGTCGGCGCGAGGGCAGCCAGCGCGAGCGGCAGGGGGGAAACCCCGCCCGGGAAGTGACGCGCGAGAATGGCCTGGCCGGCGGGGTTGGGGGCGTTCGCGATCACGGTGAGCCCTCCTCCGGTCACGGCACCCGCGACGACCGCGTATTTCAGGGGGTCCGTGAATCCCGGCACGAGGGAGGCGAGGTAGGTGATCGCGGCGTTATCGTTGAAGGCCGTCAGCACCACGGCGCTGAGGAAAAGGGGCGTCTCACCCAGGCGCGTGAGCACGGGCTCGATCCACCACGACTGCAGGCCGCCATGGATGACGAGCCCGGCGAGGAAGAAGCCCACCAGCACGGGCGGGCGCAGATCGACCGGATTCTGGTGGTGGGCGGTGGCTTGGGCGAAAGCCAGGAAGAACAGCAGCGCTCCCACGCACATCACCGGATGATGGGCGTTCCAGACGGTGAATGCGAGGAAGGCGACGTGGGTCAGCGTGATCCAGAGCGGGGCGCCGGCGCGTTCCTCGGTGGACTCATCTCGATCCGGTCCGGCCGCGGCCAGCGCCCAGAGCTCCCGCCGGAAAACGAGAAAGTAGACCGAGGTCGCGACGATCACGCCGATGATCGCCCGGAGTCCGAAGTTGGTTAACATGAAGCGCAGGTCCCATCCCCACGGGCCAGCCACCATGATCACCGGCGGAGCGGCGAAATGCGTCAGCACACCGCCCACGGAGATATTCACGAAAAGCAGTCCGAGCGTGGCGTAGGCCAGCCGCGGGGCCGGGTTGAGCGCGTAGAACTGGCGCGAGAGCAGCAGGGCGCCGATGGTCATGGCGGCGGGCTCCGTGATGAAGGAACCGAGCAACGGGGCGAGGATGAGGATGGAAAGCCACCAGGCGGCTGGCGTGCCGCCGCCCAGTCCCGCCACGGCACGCAGGCTGCGTTCCGCGAGGTCGAGCACCGGCCGGGTCGCGGCCAGCGTCATGATCACCACCACGAAGATCGGTTCCACGAAGCTGACCTTGCCATCGATGTAGCCCACGACCGCGGGCCAGCCTTTGAACCACGAGATCGCCCCGGCGAGGGCGATCACCCAGATGCCGAACACCGCCTCCACCTCGCCGAGGAAGTGCAGGATCTGTCCCGCGAAGCTCACCTCGCCATCTGCTCCGGCGCGCGCGCGGCGGGCGGCGGCGTGGCGTTCCTCCACCACATGCGCCCAATGTCGGATCTTGGCGCTCAGGAAGGTGTGCAGGATCGCGGCGATGAAAATGCCGGCCGCCACCAGATTGAAGGGCTCGGCGGTCGCGCGGTGACGCAGAACCTCCCAGAGGGTCGCACCCGCCGGATCGCGGTACTGGTCGAGGGGTACGGGAAGCGCGGCGGCCCCGGCGGCTGCTCCCGCCAGCGCCATGGGGACCGGAGACGCCAGCGCCAGCAGAAGTAAACGTCGCATGGACCGAGGGAATCTTCGCCCGCACCGGCGTCAAACCCGCGAGCAGCGGACGAATAAAAAAGGCCGGGCCCGCGGGCCCGGCCGGAAATCCAACGGATAGGGCCGGTCAGGCTTTCGCCTCGGCCGGGATGCGCATCGCGTAGAACGAGCGGTACACGAAGACCAGCGCGACGAGGAAGAAGAAGCCGCCGATGATATTTTTCACCCCCTGATCCTTCATCGTCACGGCAATCTCCACCGCGAGAAGGCCGAAGAGCGTGGTGAATTTGATCACCGGATTCATGGCCACGGAGGACGTGTCCTTGAAGGGGTCGCCCACGGTGTCGCCCACGACGGTGGCCGCGTGGAGGTCGGTGCCCTTCTGGCGCAGCTCGACCTCGACGATCTTCTTCGCGTTGTCCCAGGCGCCGCCGGCGTTGGCCATGAAGATGGCCTGGAAGAGCCCGAAGAACGCGATGCCGATCAGATAGCCGATGAAAAAGTAGGCATTGAAGAACGGCAGCGCGAGGGAGAAGCAGAACACGACGATGAAGATGTTCCACATGCCCTTCTGCGCGTACTCCGTGCAGATTCGCACGACCTCCTTGCTGTCCTTGTCCGACGCGGTCGCGGCATCGAGCTTCATGTTCTCCTTGATGTAGACCACCGCGCGGTAGGCGCCGGTGACAACCGCTTGGCAGGAGGCGCCGGTGAACCAGTAGATCACGCTGCCGCCCATGATGAGGCCGAGTATGATCTCGGGCTGCACGATGGAGAGCTTCGGGATCACCTGGCCGAAGAGGTTTTCAAGCAGGATGATGATGCCGAAGACCATCGTGGTCGCGCCGACCACCGCGGTGCCGATGAGCACAGGCTTGGCGGTCGCCTTGAACGTGTTCCCGGCGCCGTCGCCTTTCTCGAGCTGGTACTTGGCGTTCTCAAAGTCCGGCTTGAAGCCGAAGTCGCGCTCGATCTCGCCCGCGATGCCCGGGCGGCCCTCGATCTGCGAGAGCTCGTAGACCGACTGGGCGTTGTCGGTCACCGGGCCGTAGCTGTCGACCGCGATGGTCACCGGGCCCATGCCGAGGAAGCCGAACGCCACGAGTCCGAACGCGAAGATCGGCGCCGCGAAGAGGAACTTCTCGGGCATGATCGAAAGCAGCGCGGGGTTCTGCGAGAAGTGGTAGGAGACCCACATCAGCACCATGATGCACAGCCCCATCCAGAAGGCGGAGAAGTTGCCGGCGACGAAACCGGACAGTATGTTCAGGGAGGCGCCGCCGTGCTTGGAGCAATTGGTGACTTCCTTCACGTGGGCGGAGTTCGTGCTCACGAAGATCTTGGTGAACTCCGGGATTACCGCCCCGGCGATCGTGCCGCAGCTGATGATTACCGAAAGCACCCACCACAGGGCCGGGTGGATTCCCGTCTGGTGGGCCAGCAGGAAGTAGGAGGCGGCAAAGGTGATCGCGATGGAGACCGCGGAGGTGATCCAAACGAGGTGCGTGAGCGGAGCCTCGTAATCAAAGTCCTTCGCCGAGCCGTATTTCGCGCGACTCAGGCCCTGGTTGAAGAAGTAGGAGACGAGCGACGTCACGATCATCAGCGCGCGCATCACGAACAGCCAGATGATGAGGATGGCGCACACCGCGGGGCTGCCGGCGAGGGCGAGGGCGAGGAAGGCGATGAGCGCAACCCCGGTCACACCGTAGGTCTCGAAACCGTCGGCCGTGGGCCCGACACTGTCACCCGCGTTGTCGCCCGTGCAATCGGCGATCACGCCGGGATTCTTTGGGTCGTCCTCAGGCAGCTTGAAGACGATCTTCATGAGGTCGGAGCCGATATCGGCGATCTTGGTGAAGATGCCGCCGCAGATGCGCAGGACGGCGGCGCCGAGGGATTCCCCGATCGCGAACCCGATGAAGCACGGGCCCACAAGATCCCGCGGCAGGAAAATCAGGATGCAGATCATGAAGAACAGCTCCACGCAGACGAGGAGCAGTCCCACGCTCATGCCGGAGCGCAGCGGGATTCCGAGCGTCGCGAGGGCGTTGCCCTGCAGCGCCGAGAAGGCCGTGCGGGAGTTGGCGACCGTGTTGATCCGGATGCCGAACCACGCGACGCCGTAGCTGCCGGCGATGCCCAGGATGGAGGACAGCAGAATCACGACGACCTGGCCCGCGGTCATGTGGGCAAGGAAGCCGAAATAGTACACCATGCTCCCCGCGATCAGCAGCCAGAGGATCGAGAGAAATTTACCCTGCGTGAAGAGGTAGGTTTTGCACGTCTCCCAAATCGTGTTGGAGACCGAGCCCATCGACGGATGCACCGGCAGCGCTTTCGTCTGCTGGTATTGGATCAGCCCGAAGATCGCTCCGATCACGCAAAACGCGATGCCCGCGTACATGAGCGTGATGCCGCTCACGCCACCAAGGCCGTCGAACGTCACCTTCGTAAGGTCGGGAATATTGATGTTCGCTTCGCTGGCTTGAGCGCCGGACGCCAGGGCCGCCAGCATGATGCAGGCAGCCCAAAGGAGGGGTTTTTTGGGGATCATCGGGTTTTTTGGAACAGGGGTTTAGATAATTGCGGCCGTGAGGCGATGTGCCGCGCGCCGTTGACTGTCGTGAGCCTGGTTCCGTTCTGTGAGTTTGTGCACAGGCCCGCGAGGCTTTAGTCGCTGAGGGTTGGCAGCTTCAGCCTACCTAATCCGGTCGCGGCTGGGCATTAATTCCACGGTTCTTTGCGGCAGAGAACCCGCTGGAGAGGGCTGTTTTGGTCGTGGATGACGGCGGTTCGGACGAAGAAAACAGGCAAGGTTAAGATGGCCTAGGTGCTAGTTGCATCCGCAACCACTTCCCCCGACGCCTCTTCCGCCGGTTGCAATCTCTCGGGAAAAGTAAGTGTGCTCCATCATCGCAGAGTGGACCGGATCACGGTCCGAACGCATGGAATAACTCGACAGGGTTGCACGCTCCCATGGTTTTACCCTGACCAGATCGGTGCTGGAACAGCCCGAGCCGAGCAGGGTCAAGGTTGCGGCCAGCATCGCGTTGCGGATCGATTTGAGGTTCATGAGTTGATTTCCGTCACTGTCATGGGCGGGAGGTTCAGCGCTTAGGCTCCGCCAAGAGCACCTCGATTTGCCGGCGTAACTCGGACTCAGTCCGCTCCCCGTGGAAGCCTTGGTGCACGAGCCTAACCTTGCCATCGCGGCCAAGTAGGAAACTGGTCGGCAGGGTGGGCACCTCCACTTGGCGCACCAATTCCTGGCGGTGGTCGTGCAGGGCAGGGAAGTCCGGGGAAAGTTTTTTCACGAAAGCGGCCGCCGCGGCCGGGTTTTCGTCGATGCCCACCGCCACCACGGCAAATCCCCGGCTTGAGAACTCACGATGCAGCTTTTCCATCGCCGGAAACGACGCCTTGCATGGTGCGCACCAGGACGCCCAGAAATCCACCAGCACGACTTTGTCGGCCAACTCCGGGAAGGCTCCGCCGGCAATGACCTTGAGACGACCCGGTTCCAGCCGGGGGAAGGCATCGCCTTCCTTCACCGCGGCATCGGCCGGACCAGCGCAAGCCATCCCCAGAAAAAGGGTAGTCAGCAGTCTTCGCCACCCGGCTGAGTTCATGGGATTAGGACACCACATAATTGAAAAATCCTCTGGTTTGGGCGCATGCGTTTTCAGTGATGATCAGGCCCTCGGCGCCCGGAAAGGACTGGATGAACTCAATACCTTTGGTCACCCCGAGAACAAAGGCGGTCGTCGACAGAACCCCGGCCTGAAGGCAGCTTCCGGTGACGACCGTAGCCTGCAGACAGCCGTTGGCGACGGGACGGCCGCCTCGAGGGTCGACAATGTGCCCGTACTTTCGGCCGCCGATCACCACCCGCCGGATGTAGTCCCCGGATGAGGCCACTCCTTTGCCGATGACCGCGATGCTCCCGTTCGTCGTCTCTGGCCGAACGGGATCCTCAAGACCGATGTGCCAGGCGGGTCGGTCCGGCGGCTGACCGAGCGCTTTCAAGTCGTGGCCGAAGTCGATCAAGGCGCTGGAAATGCCGTTTTGGACGGCGATCTGTGCGGCCATATCGACCGCGTACTCCTTGCCGAAGCCGCCGAAGTCCAAGGCCATGCCCGGCTCGGGCAGGAAAACCTTTCCGGGGGAGCGTTGAACCTTCCTCCAGCCAACCAGCCGGCGGGCGGCTTCGACCTCGGAGTCCGTCGGTAGGCTAGGGTTATCCGCACGGTAGTTCCAGAGGCGAAGCAGCGGCAGCGCGGTCGGATCAAGCACCCCCTGGGTCATGAAATGCAGCGTGTCGCAGAGTTTAAAGAGGGTCTCCATCTCGACATCCACCGGCACCCATTCCCTCCCGGCGGCCGCGTTGATGCGGCTCAACAGCGACTCGGGTCGGAAGCGCGAGTACTTCGCCTCAAATGCTCCCACCCAGCCGGTGACAGCCCGCTCGAAGTGCGTCGCCTGGGTTTCCCCGCCGGGCGCGGCGTACTGGACCTCGCAGTTCGTCCCCAGTGCGGCGAAGGAAAGTCTTCGCAGCGGTGTCGTCGCGGACCCGCTCGCGGGAGCTGGCGGGGGAGCACGATGGGACTGGGCGATGTAGGCCAATGATTTTGAGCGGTTATCTCTCGCCGGGGAAAATCCTACCAGAGGAAGCGTCCACCGACGGTGATGATGTTGGCGCGACAGTAGGCGCTCTGCGGCGTCACTCGATCCGTGCCGCGCATGTCGTAGCGTTCGAACGCGACGTCGAATTGCAGCGAGTCAGTGGCGTCCCAGACCAGCTTCAGGCCGTAGGTGAAGGTTTGCAGGGCCGAGAGCCGGTAATCGGATGAATAAAAGGGCCCGCTCGGCCTTGGTGGTCCGGCCAAGGGGGTGATCGCCGTGCCATCGAAGCGGTAGCGATAAAAGCTCGCGGCGCTCTGGTCGTGAAGGCGCGCCATCGGTCGCAGGATCCATTTCTCCCCGATTTGCTGGAACCACGCCGCCTCGAATGTGTGGGCGCTCGTGTCGTAAGAATCGCGATAGTGGCGATAACTCGCATCCAGGGTGCCTCTGGACTCCGGGAAGGCGCGATTGTAGCCCAGAAACAGGATCCACTTCGCGCGTTCGGCCGGCCGATTCTCGGCAAACGTCAGTGGCAGGAAAACACCCGGGATAACCTCGGTATTCTTTTGCACCAACTTGTAGGGGTCGGCGAGGTAACCGCGCGCCCGGCCCCACGAAAGGTTGGCGGTCACGGAGGTACGCGGGTCGAGCAACTGGGTTACGCCGGCGATGAGATCGAGTGAGCGCTTACGCTCCCATTCTTTCCGGTGGAATACGCGTACTTCATCGGAGGTGCCCGCGGTGCCGAGCAGCAGCGTGGTGTTCTTCCGGTTGAATTCGCTCAGGGTATTGAGTGACCATCCGTCGGAAACGTAGTCGCTCTCGCGGCTGTTGCCCGCGCCCACCGCCACATTCACGCCGTCAAATTGGTGCGCGTAGCCGGCGTTCCATGCTTCCCGACGCTCCGTGAGCGTCGAAAGAGGGACCTCGGCGCTTCCCGTGGGTGCCGGTTGGCCGGTCGGCGTGGCGCCCGCGATCGAGTCTATGACGCCGTCCACCTTCAGCCGCCCCACGGTTCCCAGCGTCTTCTCCACCGCGGCGCCGTGGACCTTGATGGCCACCCGACCGCCCATTTCCCGATAGTCCTGAAACTTGTAGCGTACAGCGTCCTCCGCCCGGGCGGACCGGGGCTGGGCCAGCATCACGAGAAATCCCAGCAGCGCGGGCCGGAGAAAGACGGGGGGGCGGGCGGTCATCGCGGTAGGGTTGGGGTTAAGGGAATCGACGGCGAGCCGGCTGCAAACGAAGATTCCCGCCGTCCGGGTCGCGCGGCTCGGGAAAAAGTCGCGTTATAACCGCCGGTCACGGTTTGCCGGCGGTCGCGGGGCTCACGCCGACATGAACCCGAGGTCGGGTTTCGCGAAGCGGCCGATGTTGGGGAGAATGACTGGGATATTGGTGGCGCTCACTCCGAACCAGCGGGCGAGCGTGGCGGCATATTCGTCCACGCTCGTCGTGGGAATCCACGTGCCGCGCGTACCGCTGTCGCTCGGGCCCCCCAGGCGCAGGTCCGGCATTTGCCCGTACATCGCGCCCCCGCGGACGGCGCCTCCGAGCACGAAATGATGGCTGCCCCAGCCGTGATCGGAGCCGTCGCCGTTCGTGTTGTAGGTGCGGCCGAAATCGGAGCCGGTGAAGACGGTGACCTGGTTCTCGGCGTTGATCTGCGCGAGCGCCCGGTAAAACGCATCGAGGGACCGGCTGATGTCGCGCAGCAAGTTGGTATGCGCCCCGCTCGAGGTGTTGCCGAGGGTGACCTGGTTGTCGTGCAGGTCGAAGCCGCCGATGCGCACGAAGAAAATCTGCCGCGTGAGGTTGAGCTGCCCCTGCGCGTTCACGAGCCGGGCCACCATATGCAGCTGCTGGGCGAGCCGGGTGTTGGTGACGCCGTTGAAGATCTGGGCGAACGGACTGGCGCCGGTGATGATCGAGGAAAGCAGCGAGCTCGTGCCGAGGGCGCGGTTGGTCAGACCACCGAACGCGGCTTCGAGCAGGCTGGGGCTCTGACGCGCGAGGGTGTCGTTCAAAGCCGTGGTTCGAAGTCCGTTCGCCGAGGTGCCGGTACCGCTGCCGGTGAGCGAGATCGTGCCTCCGGTGCCGACGGCGTACTGTTGTACCACCCGGCCGATCTGGAAGGTATTTTGACCGTCCAACGTCATCATCATCGAGATGCGGTTGTTCGAGTTCAGCGCGTTGGTCAGGTCGGCCACGCGCCCGCCCCAACCGGTCGCCACCTCGGAGAAAGGTTTGTCGGCGACGCTGGTCTGCCATTCGACCTGCTGATCGTTATGCGAGAAAAGCTGGCGCGGCCGAAGCTCCGGCCGCGCGTTGTAGGTCTCGCGGGTCAGAGGGTAGGCCAGCGTGCCGGTGTTGGCGATCACGGCGAGTTTGCTTCGGTCGTAGAGCGACTTGAGCTCCGTCATTGCCGGATGCAGCGCCCAGGCGCGACCGTCGCCTCCCGGAGTCGTGATGGGCAGCAGGCTCGACTGGGGAAGCGAGAGCGCGGTGCGGGCCGCGGAGTAGGCCGTGTAGCCGGCGTTATCGGCCGGC
>Ga0209358_10001198_pt1 | contig 21140 bp, 16 predicted proteins | sample LauGreFa1BDMLBSN_2_FD_187574 | JGI IMG/M metagenome (GOLD analysis project Ga0209358, IMG submission 187574) | Freshwater lake microbial communities from Lake Michigan, USA - Fa13.BD.MLB.SN (SPAdes) (version 2) | ecosystem: Environmental > Aquatic > Freshwater > Lake | place: Lake Michigan, USA...
GCCAGGCCGCGGGGCTTTTCGGCAGAGCAGCGCTACCGGTGAGCAACGCCGCCACGTAGGGATGAGACCCGGGATGAGATGCGGCTTTCACGTTCACGCCGCCGCCTTTTTGGCCGCTTTTTTGTCATCCAGCAGCCAGTCGTAACCGCGCGATTCGAGTTCCAGCGCCAGCGACTTGTCGCCGGACTTGATGATGCGGCCGGCCGACATCACGTGCACGTAATCGGGCGTGATGTAGTTGAGCAGGCGCTGATAGTGCGTGACCAGCACGCAGGCATTGTCTGCGTTCAGCAGCTTGTTGACGCCACCGGCAACCACGCGCAGCGCATCAATATCGAGACCCGAGTCGGTTTCATCGAGCAGCGACAGCCTGGGCTCGAGCAGCGCCATCTGCAGGATTTCATTACGCTTCTTTTCGCCGCCGGAGAAGCCGTCATTCACACTGCGGCTAAGGAACTCCGGGTTCATTTCCAGCAGCTTCATTTTTTCGCGCACCAGATCATCGAACTCGAGCGGGTCGAGCTCGTCCTTGCCGCGGCCGCCCTGCACCGTGTTGTAGGCGAGACGCAGGAAGGCGCTGTTGGTGACACCGGGTATTTCAACGGGATACTGGAAGCCGAGGAACACGCCGGCACGGGCACGCTCATCAGCGGCCAGCGTAAACAGGTCCTTGCCTTCGAACAGCACTTCGCCGCCCTTGACCTCGTAGGCAGGATGCCCCGCCAGCACTTTGGAGAAGGTGCTTTTGCCGGAGCCGTTGGGGCCCATGATCGCGTGCACTTCGCCGGCACGAACCGTCAGGTTGATGCCCTTGAGGATGTCCACGCCGGCGACGGTCGCCGTCAGGTTGCGGACTTCGAGAATGGTTTTAGCGTTGCTGTTGATCATCCGACACTACCTTCAAGTTTCAGGCCGAGGAGTTTGGTCGCCTCAACAGCGAACTCCATCGGCAGTTGCTGGAAAACATCCTTGCAGAACCCGTTGATGATCATCGACACCGCTTCTTCGGTGCCGATGCCGCGGCTCTGGAAATAGAACAACTGGTCTTCGCCGATTTTCGACGTGGTCGCTTCGTGCTCCACTTTCGCCGTCGGGTTCTGCACATCGATATACGGAAAGGTGTTGGCGCCGCATTTCGCCCCGATCAGCATCGAATCGCACTGTGAAAAATTGCGTGCGCCTTCCGCCTTTGCACCGATTTTCACCAGTCCGCGATAGCTGTTATTGGAGTAACCCGCGGAAATGCCCTTGCTGATGATCGTGCTCTTGGTGTTTTTGCCGATGTGGATCATCTTGGTGCCGGTATCCGCCTGCTGCTTGTGATTGGTCAGCGCAACCGAATAAAACTCGCCGATCGAATTGTCGCCAAGCAGCACGCAGGACGGATATTTCCAGGTAATCGCCGAACCGGTTTCAACCTGGGTCCAGGAAATCTTCGAGTTACGACCCTTGCACAAACCGCGCTTGGTCACGAAGTTGTAAATACCGCCAACGCCGTTCTCGTCACCGGCATACCAGTTCTGCACCGTCGAATACTTGATGTCGGCATCATCCAGCGCAACCAGTTCGACCACCGCCGCGTGCAACTGGTTAGTATCGAATTTCGGTGCGGTGCAGCCTTCCAGGTACGAAACCTTGGCGCCCTCTTCGGCAATGATCAGCGTGCGCTCGAACTGCCCCGAGTCCTGAGTATTGATGCGGAAATAGGTCGACAGCTCCATCGGGCATTTCACGCCCTTGGGGATGAAGCAGAAAGAACCGTCAGTGAACACCGCCGAATTCAGCGCGGCGTAATAGTTGTCACCGGCCGGCACCACGGAACCCATGTATTTCTTCACCAGCTCCGGATGGTTGTGAACTGCCTCGGAGATCGAGCAGAAAATGATGCCGACTTCGGCAAGCTTTTCCTTGTAGGTCGTCGTTACCGACACCGAATCGAAAATGACGTCAACCGCGACACCGGCCAGTGCAGCGCGTTCGTGCATCGGCACACCGAGTTTTTCGAACGTCTTCAGCAGCTCCGGATCAACCTCGTCCATGCTCAGCTTTTTCTTCGGCTTGGGAGCGGCGTAGTAGCTGATAGCCTGGAAATCGATTTTCGGATAATGCACGTTGGGCCACTGCGGCTCGGTCATCGTCAGCCAGTGGCGATATGCCTGCAGACGGAATTCCAGCAGCCAGTCCGGCTCGTTCTTTTTCGCCGAAATCATGCGAATGATGTCTTCGTTCAGCCCTTTGGGCGCGGTCTCGGATTCGATGTCCGTGACAAAGCCGTGCTTGTAAGGCTGGCTGACGAGGGTGTCTAAAACGCTGCTCATGAATGCATCCTGAAAATCGGGGGAGAATCTAACTGCCAACCTTGACCGTAAAACTTTCGCCGCAGCCGCAGGTGGCATCGACGTTGGGGTTGTCCACCTTGAAGGCCTGTTTCAGGCCTTCACGAACGTAATCCACGGTGGAGCCGCTCAGAAACTCCAGGCTTTCACCATCAACAACCAGTTTGGCGTCGTGCGCCTCGAACACCTGATCGCTGCCTTTGACGTCATCGGCATAGTCATAGGTGTAGGCCCAGCCCGAACAGCCGGTTTTTTTGACACCGACGCGCAAGCCGAGGCCTTTGCCGCGCTTGGCGAGCTGCGCCTTGATCTGTTTTGCCGCACTTTCCGTCAGTTGTATCGTCATTTCAGACTCCTGAATTTCTCTCAGACCGCAACGGCCTGCATCGTGCGCAAACGCTGCAACACACCCGACAGCGTCTGCAAAAATCCATCGACCTGTTCGGCGCTGTTGTCCGCGCCCAGTGAAAACCGCACGGCACCGCGCGCCAGTTCCGGCTCGACACCCATCGCCAGCAGCGTGCCGGACGGTGCGTTGTCCGTGCTGGAGCAGGCAGCACCTGAACCCACCGCATAGCCCGCCTTGTCGAGTTCAATAACCAGCGTCTCGCCATGAATGCCGCGAAACGCGAAATAAGACGTATTGGGCAGCCGCGGCACATGTGCACCAAAAATCACTGCACCCATAGTCGCCAAGCCGCGCTCCAGCCGTTCCCGAAGCACCGCCAATCGCGGCGACAGCTCTGCCAGTCGTGCAGCGGCGATTTCACAGGCCGCGCCGAAACCGGCAATCGCCGGCACGTTCTCGGTGCCGCCGCGCAGTCCGCGCTCCTGACCGCCGCCGGCGAGCACCGCGCGCAGATCAAGCCGCTTGTCGACCACCAGCGCACCCGCACCCTTGGGGCCGTAAATCTTGTGCGCCGACAGCGTCAGCGCCTGCACATTCAGCGCATTGAATTCCATCGCAATCTTGCCCAGTGCCTGCACGGCGTCGGTATGCATCACCGCACCGGCGCGTTTCGCACGTTCGCCCACCGCCGCAACATCCTGGATCACACCGGTCTCGTTGTTCGCCAGCATCACCGACATCAGCGCCGTTTTTTCTGTCAGCGCCGCATCGACATCGGCCAGATCAATCTGCCCGTCACGATTCACCTTCAGCTTGCGCATCTTCCAACCCTGACGCTGGAGATCCTGCGCCGGGGCCGTCACGCAGGGATGTTCGATGCTGCTGACAGCCACCTGCCCCGGTTTCATTCCTGCGGCCATGCCTCGAATGAACAGGTTGTTGGCCTCGGTGCCGCCACTGGTAAACACTACCTGTGCCGGCTGCGCGCCGACAATGGCCGCCACCTGTTCGCGCGCCCGGTCGACCGCCTTGCGCGCCACCGTGCCGAATTCGTGGCGGCTGGACGCATTGCCGCATTGCTCATGCATAAAGGGCAGCATCACTTCCAGCACGCGCGGGTCCAGCGGCGTTGAAGCGTTGTGATCGAAGTAGACGTGCATCATGCGCAAAGAAGCGGTTGAAATCCGCTCAGGCGGTTACTGCGTCCGGCTTGCGCGCAACTTTGCGCATGTCGTGAACCGGAGCGATGCCGGCATCCTTCGCACGCTGGTTTTCCACCAGCTGACGCAGGGTCACCGAACCGAGGTAATCAAAAATGCGCTCGTTCAGATTGGCCCACAGATCATGGGTCAGGCATTTTTCGTCGTCCTTGCAGTTTTCCTTGCCGGCGCACTGCGTCGCATCGATCGGCTCATCGACCGCCAGAATGATTTCAGCCACGGTCAGTTGCGACATGTCGCGGGCGAGGCAATAACCGCCGCCGGGTCCGCGCACCGAATCCACAATCTGCCGGCGCCGCAGCTTGCCGAACAGCTGCTCCAGATAGGACAGCGAAATGCGTTGCCGCCCGCTGATCTCTGCGAGTGTTACGGGGCCCGTGCCATGACGCATGCCCAGATCCACCATGGCGGTGACTGCAAAACGGCCTTTAGTCGTCAGTCTCATCTAGCACCTCAATAATCATTTAAAAACAAGGACTTATTAATACCCTGATTTTGCCCAAGACAAAGTCCTACCAACTCAGTCAAGTATAAATAACCCCTGAGTTTTAGTCAACTATGCGGTTTAGATTGCCAGCATCGAGTTTGGACTGGTCAGCCCCCTCGATTTGCAGGCCCAGACGCTTCAGTTCGGCAAGAATCTGGTCGATGCGCTGATCGGTTTCGGCACTGTGATTGATCAGTGCATGCATGGCGCGCGCGACCGGGTCGTTGACGTCGCGCGAAACCGCATAGGCGGCAAAGCCGCTGCCGGATTCCTGCGATTCGACAATCCGCGCTGGGATGCCGATGGCCGTCGCCCGGTCGGGCACATCCTTGATCACAACGGCATTGGAGCCGATCTTGGCCTGAGTGCCGATGTTGATGGGACCGAGCACTTTCGCGCCGGCACCGATGACTACGCCGTTATTCAGCGTCGGGTGGCGCTTGCCTTTGCTCCAGGTGGTGCCGCCAAGGGTGACGCCGTGATAAACCGTGCAGTCATCGCCGATCTCGGCCGTCTCGCCGATGACGACACCCATGCCGTGGTCGATGAAAAAACGCCGCCCGATACGCGCGCCGGGATGGATTTCGATGCCGGTCAGCCAGCGCGCCCAGTGTGCCACCCAGCGTGCCAGCCATTTGAAGCCGTGCGTCCACAGACCATGTGACAGGCGATGGGCCAGCAAGGCATGAAAACCGGGATAACAGGTCACAACTTCCCAGCGGCTGCGGGCAGCGGGATCGCGATCGAATACGACGGCGATATCTTCCTGAATGCGCTCAAACATAAGCGTGACCTGATCAATCCACGGGCGGATGAAGACCTACTATTTTAATCAAGATTCAGGTGATGCAGAAAAAAGCTTTATAAACATGAGGTTAATAACCCCACATTTAATCCCGCTTTTTGGAAGTGATCAGGCTGCTGAGGATGCCGCGCAGGATGTTCACCTCCTCCACCTGCAGCCTGGAGCGACCGAACAGCCGGCGCAGCCGCAGCATCAGCTTGCGCGGATGCGCCGGATTGAGGAAGCCGGTCTGGGTCATCGTACTTTCGAGATGCCCGTAAAACGCCTCGACCTCTTCATGCGACGCCAGCCGCTCATCCTTGGGCACCGGCAATGCACCACCGCAGGCCATGCGCAGTTCATAACAGAAGACCTGTACCGCCGCCGCAACATTCAGCGAAGAAAAATCCGCATCGACGGGAATGCTCGCCAGCAGCCCGCAGCGGCTGACCTCGGCATTGCTGAGCCCCGAGGTTTCATTGCCGAAAACAAAGGCCACGGGATGCAGCTGCGCTACTTCGACCGCCTGTGCCGCCGCCTCGCGCACATCCACCATCGGGACTGCAACATCGCGGCGGCGCGCCGAACAGGCCACTGCGAATGTCGTGCCCTGCAGCGCCTCGTCGAGCGATGTGCAGATCCGCACCGCACTCAACACATCGGTCGCACCGGCCGCAAACCACTGCGTCTGCGGATCGGGATAACGCTGCGGATTGACCAGTGCGAGGTCGGTGATGCCCATCGTGCGCATCGCCCGCGCCGCCGAACCGATGTTGCCGGGGTGCGCGGTGCCGCAGAGGACGATACGAATATTTTTGAGTGGGTCAGGCGGGATCACGTAAAATACTGCCGGTCGAAGTTGTCTCGCGCGTTTATCGTTCTTTTTAAATTACACATCGCAGCCCACCATGCATCCAATGCTCAATATCGCGGTCAAAGCCGCGCGCCGCGCCGGCGGCATCATCAACCGCGCCGGCCGAAACCTTGATGTCATCGCCGTCAGGGAAAAATCCGCGAATGATTTCGTGTCGGAGGTGGACCGCGAAGCCGAAAAAGCGATCATCCAGACCCTGCGTGAAGCTTATCCGGCACATTCGATTTTAGCAGAGGAGTCCGGCGCGTCCGGCACTTCGGAGTATCAGTGGATCATCGATCCGCTCGACGGCACCACCAATTTCCTGCACGGCTTCCCCCAATACGCGGTATCGATCGCCATGTCGCACAAGGGTGTGCTCACCCATGCCGTGGTTTACGATCCGGGCCGCAACGACTTGTTTACCGCCAGCAAAGGCGCCGGCGCCTACCTCAACGACACGCGCATCCGCGTCAGCAAGCGCGCCCATCTGCAGCCCGCGCTGATCGGCACTGGCTTCCCTTATCGGGAACTGGAGAACATGGAAGCCTATTTCGGCATGATGCGCGACATCATCAAAAACACCACCGGCATCCGCCGCGCGGGAGCCGCCGCACTGGATCTCGCCTATGTGGCCGCCGGACGGCTCGACGGCTTCTGGGAATTCGGCCTGAGCAAGTGGGACATTGCCGCAGGTGCGCTGCTGATCACCGAAGCCGGCGGTCTCGTCGGCGACCTGCAGGGCAATGACAGCTATATGGAATCAGGCAATATCGTTGCCGGCAATCCGAAAGTCTTCGCACAACTGCTGCCGTTGATTGCGCCGCATCTGACGCCTTCGCTGAAGTCCTGAACGGCGCAAAGCGCCGGCATCACCCGGCGATCATCGCCCGCAACTCAGCAGCGCGCGGCGAGCGCATCCGCTCCAGCGCACGCAGCGCCTCACGCGCATCGGTATTGCGAGCCAGCCGCAGGGAAGCGCGCCCCAGCCCGAACCACGCCTCCGTATCAGCCGGATCAATCGCCAGCGCTCGGCGGTAGGCGGTAACCGCGGGCACATACCGCGCCGCATCACTGTTGGCGTCGCCCAGCATCCTGAAAGTCACGGATGACTCCCTCACCACCAGCAGCGCACGCTCCAGCGTGGTTACCGCACGCTCCGGCTGCCCGGCCGCGCGCTGGGTTTCCGCGAGAAAGTGGTAGCCAGTCGCATCATCCGGAGCCATCCGCACCAGTTCGCTGAAATGGGCGATCGCCTGCGGATAGTCCCGCAACTGCGAACGGGCATAACCAGCAACCACCCGCCATTCGGCGCTGAAAGCATCCTTGGCAATATTGTCTTCGGCGAATTTTGCAAGCCCCGCCCAGTCACCCTGCTTTTCGAGATCGGCGACCCGCTGCCGGTTGACGTCCGCAACCCCCTGCATATGCCCCAGCAGAATCGAGGCTGTGCCATCGGGTATCAATGCCGACATCAGGGCCTGGTGCGGCGTGCAGGCGGAACAGAACAACAAGGCCAGAACGGCAAGATAATGCCGGTTTTTGGCGTGCATCAGCGAGATTTCCATGCCCCATCATAACAACCATCATTGGCGCGGACAGACCGCAGCAGTATCCGGCAGGGAAAACATGCAAAGACCTCTCGGACACCCTTAAAATAAGCGCCATGAGCACCAGGGGATTCGGCCGTTCGGCGAACAATGTCAGCAAGCGGCATCCCCCGCGGCTTTCCCGTTTTGCATCGGTTGTTGCGTTGACGATGCTGGCCTGCCCGTTCAACCCGCTGCATGCAGCGGTCAATGACCGGGAAACTGAACAGATCAAGGTGCGGCACGAAAAGGCTGTCACTGCAGCCCGCAACGGCCAGTTGGAAATAGCCATCGCCGAACTGCGGCAACTGTCTGCAGCCCACCCTGACCCGCGCATCGATTTCGACCTCGTTGTTGTGATGATCTGGGCCGGTCAGGCCGATGAAGCCCTGAAAATCTACGAACAGCGCGGTCTGGCCAAAACAGCGCCGGATTACGTCGAGTCGACGGTGGCGAGGGCTTATCGCTCACGCCGTTCCTTTGCCGAAGCCGAACGCATCGCCCGCGCAGCACTTGCCAAACAGCCCGACGATCCGGCCTGGAACACCTTCCTTGCGTTGGTGCTGACCGACACAGGCCGCGGCGCCGAGGCTGATGAACGACTGCAGGCTCAACTGCAAAAGAATCCCTCTGATGCCGAAGCCTGGCTGGCCCGCGGTTATGCCGCCAGAACCCTCGGACAGAATTTCCCGGCCCTGCGCGCGTATGCGGAGGCGCGGCGGCTGCAGCCCGGAAACACCGAAGCCGCGAGCGAATTGCAGAACATCCTGCTGGAACTGCGTGCACCTTACGGAGCAGCCGGCATCACCGCCAGCCCCAGTCCTGACATCCGCGGCCGTCAGGCCGCATCCATGGTGCGCTGGGGCGCCGATGTTTCTGCAGAAAACGGACAATCGCGTTATGCCTATACCGACGCCGCGATAACCCGCCTGGAAAACCTGATCCGGGAAACCCGGGAACGCACCCCGGTCGACCGCATATTGCTGTTCCGGCTCGAACGCGACCGCATTGTCGCTCTGCGCAACCGGGAACGCTGGGGCGATGCACTGGCTGCCGTTGAAGCGCTACGCGCTGCCGGTGATGTCATCCCGGCCTACGTGAGACTTGCCGAAGCCGACGTATTGCTGGCACTGCGCCAGCCCGAGCGGGCAAGTGCTGCTTATCAGGATGTTCTGAATAGCGATTCCGCCATCCGAGAAGCCCGCATCGGCCTCTTTTACGCGCAGATCGAACTCGAAGACTTTGCCGCAGCGTTTGCCAACGTCGACGCACAGGCTGCGGCGGAAGGTCCGCGGCGCAACACGCCGGGACGTTCACGTCCGGAGCCGAACGACGACTGGCTGGGCGCACAGATACTCGCCGCCAACGCCCGCCATTACGCGGACATGCACGCCGAAGCCTGGGACCGTCTGCTACCTCTGGCGCAACGCGCACCGGGCCTGGGTTATCTGCGCTCTGCGCTGGGTTCGGTTGCCGCCGCCCGCGGCTGGCCGCGACTGGCGGATGAAGAAATCCGCATCGCCGCTACCATTGCCCCCGAAGACCGCGGCATCGAAGTGGCACTCGCCGATTCCGACCAGCGACGCGCCGATCTGGAGTCAGCCAAAACAAGAGCTGCAAGTCTGGTTTCGAGGTTTCCCGATGATCCCTCGGTGCAGCGTCTCAAGCGCGACATTGCGATTACAGAAATGCGCGAGTTCCGCCTGGATGTCTCCAGCCGGCGGGAACAGGGCTCAGCCCTATCCGCGCCGGGCGGCGGCTCGCAGACAGCGGCCCGTCTGTATTCGTCGCCCTACTCGGGACGGATACGCGCCCTGGCTGCAGCAGAGAGGATGACCTCCTATCCGGTGGAAGGCCGTGTGCTGCGGGAACGTCTGGGTGCAGGCGCCGAATATACCGGACCGGATGTGACGGTCGAAGCGATCGCCTGGCAAAACAACGGCACGCTGTCGAAAGACGGCGCGAGCCTGATCGGTTCCTGGCGACCGGATGATCACTGGGCGATCTATGCCGGTGCAGAAGCCTATTCATCCGACACACCGCTGCGTGCGCAGTATTACGGCATCTCCGGCAACGCCGTAGATCTGGGCGGCGAATATCGCTGGCACGAATCCCGGTCTATTTCAGCATCCGTGCGTTCCATCGACTTTTCCGACGGCAACCGCCGGCAAAGTGAACGTGTCGTGTTCAAGCAGCGGCTGATTGATCAGCCTCACTTCGATCTGGATCTGCGACCGGAATACTACGCATCGCGCAATTCAAAACTGGGCGCACCGTATTTCAACCCGGTCAATGACCAGGCCCTGACACTGGCACTGGAAGCCGAGCATGTCATCTCCCGCCGCTATGACCGCAGCTGGGTTCAGCGCGTAGTGTTCGCTGCGGGCAACTACAAGCAGGAAGGCTTCGGCAGCGGCACGATCGGCTCGCTGAGTTATGAACAACGCTACCGCTTTGATCCGACCTTCGAGATCCGTTACGGCCTGGAAACCAACCGGCGGATTTACGACGGCACCGCAGAGCGCGCGCTGACAGGATTCTTCAGCCTGAACAAACGATTCTGATGACGACCACGCGCAAACTGCTCATCACCCTGTTCTTCAGCCTGCTCTGTACATGGAGCAGCCTGCAAACCGCGCATGCCGGGGAGAATCGATCGACATTCGTCGCCATCGCCTTTCATGATGTTGTTGATGATCGCCGGGACCTCGGCGATGACGCGATGACCACGGGTACGCTGATTTCGTTTTTCGAATGGCTCAAGGCCAATAACTGGACCGCGGTCTCAGCCAATGATGTGTTGCGCGCCGCCAATGGCGGACCGCCGCTGCCGCCGCGCGCCATCCTGATCACTTTCGACGATGGTTATCGCAGCCTTTATACGCGCGTATTCCCGCTGCTTCTGGCCTACCGGATTCCGGTGGTTTCAGCGCTGGTCGGCACCTGGATGGATGCACCCCTCGGCGCTACCGTCGATTACGACGGAAAAACCGTACCGCGGCGCAACTTCATTTCCTGGACTGAAGCGCGTGAAATGCAGGCTTCGGGGCTGGTCGAATTTGCATCACATAGCTACGACCTGCACCGCGGCGTGATCGGCAATCCGCAGGGCAATATCATGCCCAGCGCGGTGACCCGGGAATTCAAAAAGGATACCGGCTACGAAAACGCCGCATCCCATAACGCCCGTATCGAAGCGGATGCACGCCGGATTCACGCGCTGCTGTCACGCGAACTCGGCCGCGCGCCGCGGTTGTGGGTCTGGCCCTATGGCCGTTATTCACAATCCGCCATTGATTCGATCCGCAAAGCTGGTTTCGAAATGGCGCTGACGCTGGATGCCGGCCCCGGCGACACCGGCAAACTGATGTCTGTTCCGCGCCAGTATCCGGGCGCGGATGCCGCTTTGTCTGCGCTGACATCCATGGTCAGGCTGCAGGACAAACTGCCGACGGTGCGCAGGCTGCTGTGCCTGAACCCGGGCGAGTTGTGGACCGGCAGTTATGAATCCACTGATGAACGCCTGGGTCGGACCATTGAACGCCTGCGCAAGATGGGCAGCACGGCCGTCGTCGTCGATGCCGTCGGACTCAATGCTGCCAGACAACCGGATCACGCCTGGTTTTCAACCAATGCGTTGCCGGTCAAGGCCGATCTGCTGTCGCGCATCGTCTGGCAGTTGCAGACCCGCGCCGGTGTTGAGGTGCACGTCAGAATGCCGGGCGCAGGCAGCGCAGACCGCAAACTCGCGCTGTTCCGTGATCTCGGCGCAAACGTACCGCTGTCCGGACTGGTGATGGATGACGTTCCCGCACTGAGTCGCCTCACGCCAGCCGACGGCACGTTTACCGGTCAACCCTGGGAGACACGGGCAGCGCGTGACCGGATTGATATCAATGCACTGCAAGCAGACGCAAAAACAGCGCTGCAGGCATTCCGCGAAGTACAAAATCACCGCCCCTGGGCCAGCCTTACATTAGTCAGCGACGATACCGTCACCAGCAGTCGCATTGCCGACCTCTCCCTGCAAAACATCAGAATCCCCGCAGACGGAAATGCGCCGGCACTGACCAATATTCAAAAACTCAGGGATACAACAGGTAGGCGGTCAGGTCTGTGGCTGACCGGCGAAAACCCGCCCGCTGCGCAAACTCTCCGCGACACCATTCGCCGCTACCAGCAACTGGGCGGCACGACTCTGGGCTGGTGCCCGGATTCCCCCGTCTCCGATATGCCTGCAGCCGGCGACATCGCCGCGGATATTTCGGCCTCCACCTTTCCGGTGAGTTTCTGACATGACGCTGGACTGGCTCGCGATCTCGCAGGGCATTTCGGCATTCTGCTTTGGCTACCCCTTCGTGATGTCCTGGTACTGGATGTCCGGCGGTATCCTGTTCCGCCTGCTGCGCGAGCGCCATGAACCACTGCCGGATGCGCCGCCGGTATTGCATGAATACCCGCTGGTTTCCATTCTGCTGCCCTGCTTCAACGAAGAAGACCAGGCTGCCGAAACCTTTGGCGCGCTGGCCGCACTCCAATATCCGAATTTCGAGATCATCGCGGTCAACGACGGATCAAAGGACAAGACAGCGGCCATTCTCGATGAATTGGAAAAGCGCATGCCGCAGCTGCGCGTCGTTCATCTGGCACAGAATCAGGGCAAATCAACCGCATTGAATGTCGGCGCCCTGGTTGCCGCCGGAGAAATCCTGGTCGGCATTGATGGTGACGCGATTCTCGACCCGCATGCCCTGACCTGGTTCGTACGACGTTTTCAGTCAGACCCGGCCATCGGCGCTCTGACCGGCAATCCGCGCATCCGCAACCGCGGATCGGTTCTCGGCCGGTTGCAGGTTGGAGAATTCTCTTCCGTGGTGGGCCTGATCAAACGAGCACAAAGTACCTACGGAACGCTATTCACTGTTTCGGGCGTCATTTGCGCATTCCGCAAGAAAGCTTTGCAGGATGCCGGCTGGTGGTCCGCGGCGGCATTAACCGACGACGTCGATGTCACCTGGCGCATTCAGCTAACCGGCTGGCGGGTGACCTTCGAACCCAAAGCGCTGTGCTGGATCCTGATGCCGGAAACCCTGAAAGGCCTGTGGCGGCAACGGCTGCGCTGGGCCGAGGGCGGCGTGCAATCGGTAATGGAGGCAACGCCGGTGATGTTCCGTTCACGGCGCTGGCGACTGCTACCAGTATGGTTCAACTATCTGATCAGCGTGGCATGGGCCTACTCGATGCTTCTGGGATTGCTGATGTGGATTGTTTCATCCCTGTTTCCGCTTTTTACCGGAGGCCCGCTCGGCTTCGGCCTGATGCCACAGGAGTGGGGCACACTGCTGGCACTGACCTATATATTGCAAAGCTGTGTAAGCGTGATGGTCGACAGCCGCTTTGAAAAAGGGCTGCACTCTTCAATCTTCTGGATCATCTGGTATCCGCTGGTATTCTGGCTGCTGCAGACGGCAACTGCCGTTCTGGCGCTGCCTCGCGCGCTGATGCGCCCGCGCCATGCCAGAGGAACGTGGATCAGCCCGGACCGGGGCCTACGATGATCAAACTCAAACCCCAGGACAAATGGCCGCCGCTGGTTGGCACTGACAACATCCCGGCACTGATCCTGATTCGCGATACTGCTTTGACCTTGTGTGCATGGTTAATGTTCGCTTATCTGTTGCGTAAGCCGATTCTCCTGATCTTGGATTATCTTAGATATCCGATGCTCGAACTGACAGCCTCATCTGCACCAGACTGGAATAGGTTGTGGATACAACTACAACCTTATGCTCTTTATATCGGGTGGCTTATGGTATGGATTATGTTCTGGGGGATCGTGAGGCGCAAAACACTTTCGGCCTCAGCACCCAAACCGCAACCACCAGCGCTGACAACGGAAGAACACGCATCGGCATTGAACCTTAATGCGCAGAACCTACGCGTCTGGCAAGGCAGTCGAAATCAGATCGTGCATTTCGACGAAAAAGGCAATATTACAAAGGTCACAGTCGGCCCCATGCTTTGAAAGCACTACAATCGTCGCAAAAGGAATGTAAGTGCTGCGAGGCACCCGACCACCCCTGCGCGCTGTCGACCAGTCAGCCCCCGGCCTTGAAAGACCTTAAATGATTTAGCGCCAGCTCGAACTCATAATCTGCCACTGCAGACATTATCGGTTTGACCCGTCCAAAAAGATCCGTATTTTGAACAAGGTCGCGCAATTCATCCAAGGTATCAGCTGCCTCACCATCACCGTCGACAAGCTGCGCCTCAAGCCGCAAGAGGACGGCGTTGAGTTGAGCGGCGTCAATTTCTCGATCCACCTTAGAGTCACCTGCCCCAATCTCGTCATCAGATAATCCAGAACGAATGCTTGAGATAACCCCGGCAAGAACTGTATCGACCTGAGCCATCGCGCCCGAAAAATCCGAATTTCCTTTTTTGGCCAGCAATGACTCCAGATCTCCTGCGCACTCGGCAAGTTTTGTTGCGCCTATATTGCCTGCCAGCCCCTTCAGGGTATGCGCCTCGCGAATTGCGGTATCCGGATCATCCATTCTTAATGCTGCCCGAATACGATCCAATACACCCGCCTGGGATTCGCCGAAACGCAGTAGCAACTTGTGAAGGATTTTTTTGCTGCCACCCACTCGTGCCAGTGCGTTCGTCAGATCAAGTCCAGGGATTTGCGGTAAAGCATCAATATCGTTTTTTGGGTTCAGGACGGCAGAGGGTTGGAGCGGATTGGCAGGCCTCACCCAACGGTCAAGCGTCAAGAACAACTGGTTAACATCGATCGGCTTGGCGATATGATCGTTCATCCCAGAAGCAATCGCCTTCTCACGATCACCTGCCATGGCATTTGCGGTCATTGCGAGAATTGGCAGGGACGCGAAACGCGGTTCAAGACGGATGCGACGGGTAGCCTCATAGCCATCCAGCACAGGCATCTGACAATCCATCAAAACACCGTCGTAGCTTCTCTCCGAAACCTTTGCCAACGCCTCCATACCGTCATGAGCTGTATCCACCAACAAGCCGGCATCCTGCAAAATCTCAATCGCAACCTCTCTGTTGACCGGGTTATCTTCTACCAACAGCAGATGAGCCCCTTTGATACGGTGCAACACCTCCAGATAGCTGGCATTGCGTTCCTGTCGCCTGGATCGGGATATGATCTCCTTGCCCAAAGCATTTAAAATACTGTCCAGCAATGTCGATGGACTGACAGGCTTTACCAGGACACCATCGATCTTCACTGACTCCGCACGAACCAGAAGTTCATCACGACTGTAGGCCGTGACCATTACAAAAGCCGGAGTCGTAGAAATCGACTTGTTGGCTCTGACGCGACGGATCGCCTCAATACCGTCAATACCGGGCATCATCCAGTCCATAAGAACCAGGTCATAGGGTCTTGATTGCGCCTGGGCGATTTCCAGCGACTCGATTGCCTCGTTTGCACCCGGAACGACATCCGCTTCAAATTTCAGCGACTTCAGAATACCCGCCAGAATTTCACGGGCACTGGCATTGTCATCAACAACCAATATCCGCACCCCCTCGATGTCCTCCGCTTGAACAGTCAGGTTGCGCTGCTCCGATTGCACACCGAACTTTGCGGTGAAATAAAAGTTGCTGCCAAGGCCCGCATGACTGTCGACACCGATTTCTCCATCCATGAGCTCAACCAGGTGTTTGCAGATCGTAAGGCCGAGCCCGGTACCACCATACTTTCTCGAGGTGGATGTATCGGCCTGCGAAAACGCACGGAAAAGTTTTCCAACCTGCTCTTCGGTAAGACCAATACCAGTATCACGCACATCAACCCGCAGCCTTGCGCCATCCGTTTCTTCTGCAACTTTACGGATGCAGACGGTGATCTCGCCCTGCTCGGTGAATTTAATGGCATTACCCACCAAATTGATCAATACCTGCCCAAGCCTCAGAGGATCCCCGACCAACGCCGTCGGCACATCAGTACCGACGTCAAACAGCAATTCCAGCCCCTTGTCCTGAGCCTTGATCACAGAGATATCGGCGAGATTCTCAAGCACATCCTCAAGCAGGAACTCCGAGCGCTCGAAATGCATCTTGCCCGCCTCGATCTTGGAAAAATCAAGGATGTCATTGATGATGCCGAGCAGGTTTTTGGCGGCGCTATCAACCTTCTGGATGTAATTTCTTTGCCTGGAATCCAACTCCGTCTGTAACGCAAGATGGGACATCCCGATGATGGCATTCATCGGCGTGCGGATTTCATGGCTCATATTGGCAAGAAAATCGCTTTTGGCGCGGGTTGCGTCCTCTGCAACGTCTCGAGCGCGCCGCAGCTCAATTTCCGCTTCCTTGCGTTCTGTAATGTCGCGAACAACGGCACAGGAACATGCGCCTCGGCCGGCAAGCTCCGGAAGACGGCTTAATCCGACCTCGATCGGGAACTCGGAACCATCCTTGCGAAGGCCACATAAATCAAGGGAGGCCCCCATTGCCCCGATGCGGCGCTCTCCGGCAAAACGTGCACGGTTTGCGGCGTGTCCGCCACGCACTGCCGCCGGCACCAGCTCATCCACGCTTAAACCCACCAGCTCACCGTTGCCGTAACCAAACAACACCTCGGCGCGCGGATTGCACAATTCGATAACGCCATCGTCATCAACTACTATCATGCCGTCAGGAGCGGACTCAATGATCCCCCTGAACCAGGCCTCAGTCCCGGCGATTTCGTCCCGCTGCCGCGTCATTACCGCCGCCTGCTCCTCCAGCCTGGCAGACTGTTCCTTGGTTTGGGAGAGCAGCTGACGCATGGCCTCGTTAGCAGTGGCAATCTGAACTCTGGTTGCAAGCTCGGGCATCAGCGCGTCGACAAAATTTCTCCTGCGATCGTCAAAAACACCGGCCACACCAAGCTCCAGAACAGCAATAACCTTGCCCTTGTGTAGAACGGGGGATACCAAAAGACCACTCAGTTTGATGGCGCCAGGCCCGGCGGTCACAAAAAGCGGCTCCTCCCCAGGTGTAGACAGCTCTATTGGCTTTCCGTCATTCGCCACCTGCCCGACCAAACCCTGGCCAGCAGCAAATACACGCTGATGAATCGCGTCATCACAACCAAATCCGCCAATGCGCCGCAGAGCCCCGGATGCCAAGCCAGGCAGGTAAATGGCCGCAAAAGCTAAGTCGAGATGTCTCGCCAAAGCGCCCGCCGCGGCGTTGCCGAAGTCCTCCATTGAGGTTGTGTTTTGAACGGAGCGGTCAATCTCGCCAATCCCGTTCTTTATCCAGCCTTGCAATTCCGTCAGCTGCGCAGAGCACTGCAACTTGAAAACAGCCTTGGCAATGGATCCGATTTCGTTGGCATAGTCCGTATGTGGAACGGCGCCGTCGATATGGCCAGCGGTAATTTCGTTAATGCTTTCTGAAAGATCCCTTAGAGGCCACCTGATCGATGCCCCCACCAACCACGCCAACATAATGCTGAAAATCAACACCAGTCCAAGCAAAGCCAATAGGATTCGCTTCGTTTTTTCATGAGCCTTCTGGTTGACGTTGGTCGCCTCGTAAGCGTCACGCTCTATGCGCTCGGATATTTGAGTCAGCTTGACGGTTAACTTCCCGTAGAGAAGATCCAGCTCCGGGGACACCAGCATTTGACCACCGGCAACAGAAGGAAAATTGCGATCCTCGGAAATTTTTACGGAAACCGCCGCAATGTAGCGGATATATTCTGAATAAATGACATCCAAATCACTGAACAACGATAAGCGTTGATTACCGCCGGACTGCTCCCGAAATTTTTGCAGGCCGCTATCCAAACTGGACATTGCCTGATCCAGTTGCCGTTTTTCATCAAGGCGCTTCGCCGCACCGGGGGCCAGGTCCATCTGACGGATTTGCCGGGCGACGCGCCCCAGATTGATATTCACATCCTTGATGCCGGAAAGCGCCTTGAGATGTGATTCATACATGCCTCTATTGGCACTTTCCGATCGGTCGAGAGCATAAAACCCGTAAACACCGAAAAGAACGGTACAAAAAATCAGCAATCCGAATCCCAGCAACAGTCTGGGCAGAACCCGGAAACGCGCCAGGATGTCGATTATCTTATGCATGCTCTTTATGACCCAGAAATAAAATGAGATACCACTACGGACTTCCGCCGGATTTTGCCGGGGTCAAAGGAATATCAGATACCGGCGGTAACCGGCACGGTAATTCTTTCAAGCTGCGACTGCTTGCTGGCCAAGTCATCATCAGTGTCCGCGTATCGCCGGGCAATCTCACGGAAGGCTTCCTGAACCCGCACAAAAGCATCGACAATATCCGGATCAAAGTGCTGGCCTTTGCCCTCGACAATGATAGTGACCGCTTTCTCGTGTGGCATGCCGTCCTTGTAAACCCTTCGACTGATCAGGGCGTCGTAGACATCTGCAACAGCCATTAAACGTGCAGATACCGGTATGGCCTCCCCGCTGGCGCCGGTCGGATAACCGCTACCATCCCACTTTTCCTGGTGGTAAAAGGCGATGTCCTTGGCCATCTTCAGAAATTCAACATCGATACCCAACTGCTTTTCGGCGGCCTCGATCGCATCCCGGCCCAGAGTGGTGTGAGTTTTCATGATCTCGAATTCTTCCGGGGTCAACTTACCCGGCTTCAACAAGATGCGATCCGGAATCCCGACTTTGCCGATGTCATGCAACGGGGCTGATTTGAACAACATCCCGATGGTGTGCTCGCTCAGAAAACCCGCGAAGCGGGGATGGGTCCTGAGTTCTTCAGCAAGCGCCTTGACGTAAAATTGTGTCCTTCGGATATGATTGCCGGTGTCCGAATCACGGGTTTCCGCAAGAGAGGCCATCACCATGATGGTCACATCCTGAACCGCCATCAATTCCTGCGTGCGCTTGTTGACCTCGGCTTCGAGAAAGTTGTTGTGGTTGCGCAGAAAATCTGCAGCCGCCTTGTTTTCCAACTGTGTTTTAACGCGCGCCATTACGATCGGCGGCGATATGGGCTTGGTGATGTAATCGGCAGCACCCAAGGCCAAACCCGCCATCTCATCCTCCCCTGACCCCATGGCCGTCAGGAAAATCACCGGGATTGCACTGGTGTCCGGCGATTTCTTCAGCGCCCGAATCACGTCATAGCCCGACATGCCTGGCATCATGATGTCGAGCAGTATCAGATCCGGCTTTGCATCCGCCATGACCATGTTCAGCGCTTTTTCCCCGCTATTCGCCACCTTGACCTTGTAAAGGTTCTTCAATAAACCCGACATCAGCGTCAGGTTTTCGGGGGTATCGTCGATAAGCAGGATTGTCGGACGCGCAAGTAGTGTAGTGACTTCAGAATTCATGTGTCGTTCTTATATTTTTTAATTGTTTAATAGCAGTGCACGACCGCGCGTTTCTAAAAATGCAAAGTAACTTCAGATGATATGTCACAAGCCCATAACTGCATAATCAAGGCAAGCGCCCCAACAGGAAAAAACGGATTCCCCGCAATGTTTAGAATTACAGGAGATAGCCATTCTAAATTTCTGATTTAAAATACTTAAAAACAAAAGTTTTCTGCAAAAGCTTTACGTTGCAATGCCTTTAAAAATTGAATTTGCATGTAACAAATATATTTACCCCCCCAAAGCCTTCACTTGAGCAACTTGACAGATCGCCAGCAGCCTTAACCCATGATGTGCGCAGCCCCATGATCAACAGGGAGAAATACATGATTTCCGCCTTGCGTTGCATTTGCATGCTGTTGCTGTTTTTATTTCACGGAAATCTCCCTCTGGCAGCGGCCCCGCTCGAGCAGGAATATTCCGGCAACGAGCCGACAGAAGCGCCCCTGGTGGTATTCAACCGCACGGTCTTCGTCTTCAGAAGTCCGCTGCTGGGCCTGCCCCCGGAAAAGCGCGCGGAACGCGCCGCCTCCGCACTACGGGAATTGCTTCGCAGCGACCAATCGCACACGGTTTCCATAAAGCACAATCCCGCCGGTCAATTGATCATGGTCGGGGATACGCTTGCTTTCATCGTTACCAAGGGCGATCTAGACCCCTTGAAGGAAGAATCGCTTGAGGGCGCCGCAAAAAAGGCGGCGGATGACCTGCAAAAAGTCATCGGCGAAACCCTGGAGGCCCGGAGTTTTGATTCTCTGTTGAAATCGGCGATCCAGTCCGGCATTGCCACGGCGATATTGGCGACCCTTCTGTGGATCATGGCAGCAGTCCGCAAATGGATATCGGTCAAGCTCATCGAAATCGCCGCACGTAAAGCAGATGCCCTCAAGATCGGCGGCACCAATCTCATTGAACGCAAGTATGTGGTACGCATCCTGCTCAAAGCACTCAGTCTGCTGCGCTGGTTCATCGTGGTCGTTCTTTGCTACGAATGGCTGAGTTACCTGCTGTCGGCCTTTTCCTATACGAGGCCGTGGGGCTTGCGACTGAATGACTATCTGCTCAATGTCGTTCAAGGCATCGGCAGCAGTATCCTCGGCGCACTTCCGGGCCTTGGCGTCGCGATGGTCATTTTTGTTATTGCGCGTTTCGCGATCGTGTTTCTCGGCAGCGTGCTCGAGCGTATGTCCAAAAGCGACACATCGCTTGGCTGGTTGGGACCGGACACCATGCCGACCACGCGCAGGTTGTTCAATTTCGCAATCTGGGTTTTCGCCATTGCCATGGCTTACCCTTATCTGCCCGGCGCACAAACTGAGGCCTTCAAAGGCATGTCGGTATTGCTGGGCCTGATGGTTTCACTGGGGGCCTCCAGCATCGTCGGACAGGGCGCAGCCGGCCTGATACTCACCTATACCCGCACCATGCGGGCCGGTGAGTTCGTTCGCGTCGGCGACCACGAGGGCACCGTCACCCGCATGGGTATGTTCACCACCACCATCCGCACTGGTCTCGGAGAAGAGCTGACGCTGCCGAACTCGATGATTACCGGCACCGTCACCAAAAACTATTCACGCGCAGTTCAAGGCCCGGGTTTCATTGTCGATACGGTAGTCACCATCGGCTACGACACCCCGTGGCGACAGGTGGAAGCCATGCTGATTGAAGCCGCCGGTCGCACCAACGGCATACTCCATGCGCCGGCGCCGCGGGTATTCCAGACCGCCCTTTCCGATTACTACCCAGAATACCGTCTGGTTGCACAAGCCATCCCCAGCGAGCCGCGCACGCGGGCGGAAATCATGAGCATGCTCCACGCCAATATCCAGGATGTGTTCAACGAATACGACGTACAGATCATGTCGCCGCATTACATGATGGATCCGGCCAGCGAAAAAATCGTCAAGCCGGAAGATTGGCATCGGGCTCCCGCAAAAAAATAGAGGGCGCCTGATCACCCGCGCAGTATCGTAATATTCGGGGCTTGCCCCCCCTCGTCGGACATCCGTGTTCCGTCGACATATCGCTCACCAACCTTGAAACTGACGCCATGAAGGCCGCCACTACAGCCCCGAACAGTACGGCGGCACACACCCCGATGATGCATGGGTGCTTTTGCCC
>Ga0209358_10001199_pt1 | contig 21104 bp, 24 predicted proteins | sample LauGreFa1BDMLBSN_2_FD_187574 | JGI IMG/M metagenome (GOLD analysis project Ga0209358, IMG submission 187574) | Freshwater lake microbial communities from Lake Michigan, USA - Fa13.BD.MLB.SN (SPAdes) (version 2) | ecosystem: Environmental > Aquatic > Freshwater > Lake | place: Lake Michigan, USA...
TTGCGCCGCTAGTACCACTGCTGCCGCTGGTGCCGGTTGTGCCGCTTGTGCCGTTTACGCCACTGGTGCCGTTGATACCGCTAGTGCCGTTAGCGCCATTTGCACCGCTGGTGCCACTAGTGCCGCTAGTACCAGTTGTTCCGCTGGTGCCATTGGCGCCATTCGCGCCGCTAGTGCCTGACGAACCGTTTGCGCCTGCTGCACCGTTAGTTCCGCTAGTGCCAGTTGTGCCGCTACTGCCGTTTGCACCAGCCGCACCGTTTGTGCCAGAAGAACCGCTAGTGCCAGTTGTACCGCTGGTGCCAGAAGAGCCCGTCTCACCACTACTTCCAGTCGCACCGCTGGTCCCCGAGGAGCCACTAGTACCAGTTGTTCCGCTGGTGCCAGAAGAACCACTTGTACCACTGCTGCCAGATGTTCCGCTGCTTCCCTGAAAAGCGGTTAATGTAGTTACAATGTAAGAATAATGATTTGTGCCTTCTGTGAAAAAATTTGCAGTATGAGCATTAGAGCCATTATTATTCAAATAAAGTTTTACGAGAATTCTATCAGTAGGATGTAATACTGCTGTAGTAGCGACGGCATTATTTTTAATCTCTACAGGAATTCCGCTATTTGTATCCCAACCTAATGCGACAGTGTCAGAAGTGAACAAAACTGATTCAACGTTTCCTGTAGTATATTTTGATACGGTGTAATAATAGGAAATATCTGCATTTTCACTAGATTTTGAAAAATAAGCATAAGCGTGCCAAATTCCATTTGGAACTACTGTTACGTTAGGATCGCCGCTAGCTGTAATAAACCCTCCGTCAACAATTACATTTTGTTGGTTTCCAGGAAGAGGTACAACAATTGTTGCTTGAAGTCCAGTTATAGTGTTTTGTCCAAGATCTCTGTATCCTGATATATCAGAGGCTTCAGTATAATTAAAAAAGTAATCTCTTCCGGCAGAAAGACCAACTCCACTAGTTCCTGCTGTTCCGCTTGTGCCAGAAGAACCGCTGGTGCCAGTTGTGCCGCTAGTGCCGCTACTACCGCTAGTGCCATTTGCACCGCTGGTACCTGATGAGCCGCTGGTGCCCTGTGTACCGCTTGTACCGCTAGTGCCTTCTGTGCCGCTAGTGCCTGACGAACCGCTAGTGCCAGTTGTGCCGCTAGTGCCGTTTGCGCCGCTGGTGCCATTTGCGCCACTAGTACCTGATGAACCACTGGTACCTTCTGTACCGCTAGTGCCTGACGAACCGCTAGTCCCAGTTGTACCGCTAGTGCCTTCTGTGCCGCTGCTGCCTGATGAGCCGCTGGTGCCAGTTGTTCCGCTAGTGCCATTCGCACCGTTTGTGCCTGACGAGCCGCTAGTGCCTTCGGTGCCGCTTGTACCGCTAGTGCCTTCTGTGCCGCTACTGCCAGACGAACCGCTAGTACCAGTTGTGCCGCTAGTGCCATTAATACCGCTAGTGCCTGACGAACCGCTAGTGCCTTGGGTGCCGCTTGTACCGCTAGTGCCTTCTGTACCGCTGCTGCCTGAAGAACCGCTGGTGCCGCTGGTGCCGCTACTACCGCTTGTGCCGCTTGTGCCGCTCGATCCACTTGTGCCGCTAGATCCATTATCTCCTTTATCACCAGTTCTGGCAAATGTTAAAATGCAATCATCGCCATCAACGAATGGATTAGAAGCTGAACTATCTACAGGAGAAACAGTAATTTTAAAATATCCAGACGCCTCTTCTGTAACACTGATTGTAAACAGAATAAAAACAGCAGTATCAAATAACTTACTTACTTTTACGTGACCCTTTATTGTTGAAGTTGAGTCATCAATTGTCCTTAAATAATTCTGAATGTCAGAGCCATTTAAATCAACGTCATCAAGACTTATTCTCGTTGATGAATTTTGAGTTGATTGGTTAAATATAAAATTCCCTGATCCAGGATCAGAATCAGTTGTTACTGAGCTAAAATTATATTTAAATGATGCGCCGCCAAAATTGCCATCTTGACCAGAAGTGCCCGCAGTTCCAGAAGAACCGCTTGTGCCGCTAGAGCCACTTGTTCCACTAGAACCACTAGTGCCAGTCGTGCCGCTTGTTCCTGATGAGCCGCTAGTGCCGGTTGTGCCACTAGTACCATTGATACCGCTAGTGCCGTTTGCGCCGCTAGTGCCGCTGCTACCGCTAGTGCCAGTTATGCCGCTGGTGCCATTAATGCCACTAGATCCACTAGTGCCAGCAGTTCCACTTGAACCGCTTGTGCCACTTGTTCCATTTATACCGCTAGTGCCGTTTAATCCACTTGTGCCTGATGTTCCATTTGTTCCTGAAGAACCGCTTGATCCACTAGTTCCGCTTGTACCGCTAGTACCATTAGTTCCACTTGTTCCGTTTATGCCGCTAGTACCATTACCAATTACTTGATCAACCTCAATAATTTCAGTAGGCGGGCAAACTCCAGTTGAAGTCTCAACAATTTCAACCGCACCACAAACTCCTGAAACTATAACTTCTACAGTTACGTCTGGCATATTAGGATAGTGTTGAGATATTAGTATCTATCGCTACTGCACCTTTTAATATTTTTTGAATTGTTCCGTCAGCATATTTTACAAGCACATCATACTTCAAAGGACCAGGATGAAGAGCGGCAGTTTGTGCCGCACTCAATGTAAGTTTAATTAGACCGGAAGCTGGCGTGACTTTGGTTACTGTGAAAGTTGCGATATTTGGAAAGTAATAATCCTGCTTAATCTCTGCGTCAATTGTGGCGTTCGTCACATCAATAGCTGTTCCAGTATCATTTTTCAAAGTTAAGACTAAACAGAAGTCCACATTCCTTTCGATTGAAATATTGTAGGTGGAGGCAGGCATAGCGGCTAATAGAATTTACACAAAAAGCGCACCATAAAAGATGCGCTTTTGATTTTTAATTTTAATTAAATTAAAGCTAAACTCCAGTTGCTAAAGTATTCAAAACTTCGCCAACCATATTCTTAGCGACAACTTGAACAGGTTTGCCTTGATAAGAGTTGTAAGCGTGAACTAATCTATTTAATTCAGCACCGTGATCTTTAGACAAGATAACAAACTGTTTACTAACTTCGTTGCCATTCAAGAAAGTAACAGAAGAATCTTCATCACGAATCGAAACGACGTTGTTAGTTGGAGTTGAGCTTCCAATCGTCTTAATTGCATTGCGCGACTTTTTCTTGTAATAATGCATCAAATAAAGGTGCTTGAGGATGTTTTGCTCCTCTAGTCCCAGATCAGTAGAAGCGCCGCTATAATCTGTGTATATAAGACTGTTAAGTTCACCAAGGTTAGCTTGTAGCCAACCAGAAATCATACTGATGTTAGTCTCACCAGTATCAGCGTCGAATTCGTAATAAAAAATTCCACTAGCTATTTCTTGGATATTAGCCATTTAAAACTTTGTTTAATTCTTCTCTCTGTTCATCAGAGAAAACTTGTTTAGTTTGCGGCTGAGGAACGAAATAACCTCTGCTCGCAACATTTTGGGTGTCAAATTGACGAAGCAGTCTCTGCTTTAAATTGGGCCTGCTGCCAGCAGGATCAATTTTTAATTTATTTGCAAGACTTTGAATTTGACGGTCAGACATAGTATCCAAATTCTCTTCAAAAATCTTACGATTAGCAGTGCCAAAAATATTAATTTCAGTGATACCTAGGGTCTTTTCTAGCTGCCGAATCTTGTCTCTGTATTCGGGCGAGTTCTTATCTTTTATAGAATTAATTTCATCAATTAAATTGGCTTTCTTAGGAGCCTTACTTTGTCCAGTAGAGATTTCCATATAAGATAATACTCTTTATTTTACACTTTTCTATGTTATAGAGAATAAAAAAACCCGCCCCTTTCGAGGCGGGTTTTTGATAAACATTAACCTTAGACGATCTTGCCTACGAGGGCGCGGGTATCGAGGATGATACGACCCTCTTCCATCGAGCCGAAGTAGCCGATCTTGTTCTGACGGATGCTGTACTGGTCGTCAGCAACGAGGGTGAACTCGGCGCTAGAATCTGGATCAGTAGCAACAACACGGAGCAGGGACTCACGGGAGCGGTCGATACCAACAAGGATCTCTTCGGTCGCACCATCGAACGCGGCAGCGCCAGTGGAACCGTCAGCCTTAGCGAAGGTGTCGGAGCCAGCAGCAGTGTCGAAGATGGTGTTGAACTTCTGACCTTTGCCCATCTCGCCAAACTCAAGGATAGATACGCCGTAGAAGCTGGGGATACCAGCGCTGTTGTATACGGCCATACGCATCTCGTCAGGAGCAGCGATGCCGTTCTCGCTGCCGTTACCAGCAGAAGAGACGGAGGGCGAGCCCTTGACATTGATTGGGTTGTAGGCCATAGCGCGGATCTGCTCAACGATCTCTGGCGAAACCAGAAGATCGCTCAGACCACCGCGAGCGCCGCCAGCAGGGGTGCCCTTAGCCCAAGAGGTATTGATACGCTTACCGAGGGTGAGGAGTTCGTTCAGGTCAGCCAGCAGGAAGCGGCCAGCGGCATTGGCACGTTGAACGTGATCCTTACCATTGGTGGTCGCAGCAGCGAGAACTGACATTACGAGGTTAGCAGAGGTGCGCTCCTGCTTCAGGAGGATTTCCTGAGCCATGCGGGTGAAGGTCTTAGCGACAACGTCCATACGATGCTTGGCGGCGTACTTACGGTCGAACGAAAGTGCGCTGTCAAGGGTATAGGTGGTGATCTTCATCTCCGATACGGTAGGAAGAACCTGATTGGTGGGGAGACCGCCAGCTACTGACTGCGAGTATACAGTGATGTAGTCCTCGTCATTGATGTCGAAGTAGAGGTCGAGTGGGATGCTGGGATTATCGTCAGCGTTGAAAGGCAGGGTGGTGAACAGGTTGCTCAGTGTAGGAGCATTGTTTACAACTTCTGCGAGAACGGGGCCGATAAATTCAGCGAGGGCGACTTGAGCGTCATAAGCAACGGTGCGATTACGGCTAGCCATTGCTTTAATAAGCTCAACTTGTTCTGGAGTGCGCTTTAAGGTGATTTTCATTTAGATAGTTCCTTTCTTATTACATGCGCAGACCAACTACGGCGAAGACGCCAGAGAACTGGTCATTGAGGTTTGCAGTTGAGGTGAGAGGTGAGCGTGAGCCAATACCGAGAATGACGCCGAGCTTGCCGTCGTCAGTGTGGGCGCAGCCAGTGACTTTACCGCTGTTAGCGGAAAGCTTGAAGCCGGAACCAACAGTGAGGGTACCGTCGATGGCCGAAGGGCCGAGGGTGAAGACGCCGCGAGTAGCAACTGGAACGGCTTGGCCGGGCAGTACGCACATAAGCTCTTCAGCCTTTTGGCGGTAATAGAGAAGTTTCTCACCGTTCTCATCAAACTTTGCAGTTTGACGGAGGGTAAGACCAAGGCAGTTAGTCAAGTCGCCAGAGGCGGCAGGAGTAACCTTCAGATTAACCTTGGGATAGGAATTAGCCCCAATGAAGGGGTAGTCAGTTTTGCCGAGGTAAGAGTCGGTAGCGTAAGATACTGGGTCGAGGTCAAAGTTGCCAGCGGAAACTTTAACGAAGACACCAGCATCGCCGCCGCCAACGCCAGTTACGTTCTCGTTGACGGAGCCGTCAACAAGGGCGTACATGTTTACCACATCATGTTCGTCGTATTGACGGAATGGTAGAAGACGATTTGCCATATAGTTATCCTTTAATTTGGTTTACAGTTAATTTTTATTATTTGGAATAGCTTACGCTAATATTTTCGCGGGAGAAAGCTTTTGCAAACTTCTCACGGAGACTGGGTTCGCCAGAGATCTTGCTATCTGGGGCGGTGTTTGTCGCTTTAGCGCTTTCGAGAGCGGCATCGACATCGGGCTTCTGCTCTTCAACTTTAACCTCTGCGGTTACAGTAGAAGCTTTGCTGACTTCCTTGAGACGAGCCTCGACTTGCTCAGAAATCTTCTTCTCGATTTCGGCCTGTTGAGCTTTGATGGCCTCTTTGTTCTTATGCTTCCAAACAACATTGAACTTCTCTTTGTAAGAAGCGAAAGCCTCTTCAGAAGCGTCAAGAGCTTGGACTTCACCGATAACCAGCTTGCGGTCTTCGTCAGAAAGATCGAAAGCAGAATCAAGCTCAGCTACGCGAGCGTTTTGACGAGCAAGGGCTTGCTCCTCAGCTTGAACTTTCTTAATTTGGTTAAGCTCTTCTTGAGTCTTGGAAAGCTCAGACTTCATGTTTTCTACGGAGGCGACAGTCTCTTTGTACAGCTTTTCAGCTTGCTCTTTTGCATTTTTCTCTGCGGAGAGAGACTCGCGATACTCTGCATCCTTTTGTTTGATAGCATCTACGAATTGGCTGGTCATCGAAGCGACAGCCTCTTCACCAAACTTTTTTTCCAAAAGGGCAGACTTAAGTTCTGAAATAAGTTTTTCTAAGTCCATATGGTTTATATTTTTTACATTTTTTATCACTGAAATGGAATTTGATTTTTTATTCGTCAAAAAGGCGGCAACTTCTTGTTGAAAATCAGCAGAAGACTCTTCTGTTTCTATGTCTTGATTTTCCTCCTCTTTATCGTCTTCCTTATCGTCCTCAGAGTCTTTGAGCGAGATGCTTGCATCATTATCAAAAGCGACGACACCATTGACTTGTGCTGCCGGATTGGTAGTGAAACCGCCGCCAAGAGGATAAATCTCTCCAACAATTAAACGATAGATTGGAGTGCCGTCATTCATTTTGCCGCTACCACCTTTGGCTTTTAAAAACTGAGAAAGCTCTTGAACTTGGGCTGCGTCTGTAACAATCTCCGCTTCTTTAAGCGATTGGCTACCGACTGCTAAGTAATAGCTACTAAAACCAATTTCCCAGCTTGCAGAGATGGCGTTGTTAAACTTGTCGTTCTTGTCGGAATTGCGTAACATCAGCGATGTAAAGGACTTATCAACAGTTCTGTAGATAACACCTGCAACTGAAAGATAAATTGGATCAAGGGTTTGAGCGGCTTCATCGTCGCTCATAAACTTGTTATCTTTAAAGTCATTAAACGAATAATTAGTAATATGCCCGACAACTCTCTTTTTGTTATGCTCGATATTGAGATACTTGTGCAGGAATCTCTTCGCGATCTTTGAAGCAGTAGCCCCCGAAATGCCGTCGCCATTGTTATTGATCATATTCGGAACAGCAAGATTGAATGAAACCCCAAGCAAATCGGGGTTATTCTCTATATCGATATTTGGCGAAAGCTTTTTTAATTCATCTAGTGAAGCTTTGGAAAGCAGCGGAAAATCTGTGTCCCCAAGTTTATGACAGGCAAAAGAAATCCCGTCTAATCTTGTTTTGTATTTAAAAGACATATATTACTTTACAGCAGAATGATAAAAAATTGCCGCAGAATATTCTTCTAATAAAAATTCATCCGCAGTCTGCGAAACTTGGGGCAAAGGCTTCAGTTTCTCAATTTCATCAAGATTAGCCATACACTTTTGCAGGGTTGGAACCCAGTTCTGTCTGTCCGAAGAGGCTACAACTTTCTTGCATAGATCTACAACACTCTGCTTTTGCTGCTTTGACAACTTCTTTACCTTGAACTTATTAGCAACAAAGTCTTCTGAGGCTTTCATAAAAGCATCAACCTCATAAACAACTGCTTGAATATCTTTGCGCGAAGCTTGGTTAGGAGTGCCCAAGGGTCTTCCGGCAACGCCATTAGTTGGGGCTGCGGTAGGAGTAGCTGGAGCATCAGAAGGCATAACTGGAACACCACCAACAATTGGATTATAGTGACCTTTTTCTCTCTCAGAAAGGAACTGCTCCTGCGCGGGCGCGAGCGAGCTTGGGTTTGGGAGCTTGCCAGTTTGAATAGCTTCGATACCTTGCTCTGGAGTAAGGATAGAAAGCTCCATCAAGCGAGAGATCGTTCTCATATACTGAGTCTCGTCCTTCAAGTCGATCTCGGTAAACTTAGCTGTAGGATAAGCTCTGAATCCCAGATCCTTTGAAATGCGGATGATTTCAGGCTGGAGAACATCATTCAGGAAAGAGTTTCTCGCTTCTTTCAAACGCTCCATAAAGAAGCTAATCTTTGCATTTTGACCATTATACTTCTCCTCTCCAAGCAGCACATTCATTAAGCCCTCTTTAATATCTTGATTCAAGATCTTATATTTCTCTTCGCCCACCACCTTTTTAAGATCAGGAATAACAAACTCGGCTCTTGTGGTATAGTCAGAAACCAGAACGCGACCAACACTTTCGCTCATGAAAAGGTTTTGCATTGCTGTCATATTGGCAGGATTAATTCCGCCCTTATCTGGCTCCGCGCCCATCGTAATCAAAAGAATAACGTTTTCGACGGTACGGGAAATCGCTTGATCGATATGCTTTAGTTCGATCTTTGCGTTGACATCTTCTAAAACAGGATAGGCGAAGGGAATGGCGAAAGGCTCGTAATCTTGTTTTTTGTAAAAAGAATAAAGCAAATATTGAGGATCGAGCTTCATCTTTAACCCGTCTCTAAAATACTGCTTGCTCTTTATCTGCTGCTGAACTTCTGGAGGAAACCCTTTTAGAAGCTCAACGTCAGCGTCGTCTTTTGGGTTCTTCAGCCTCTCAAGTTCATATTCAGATAAAACTTTTTCATATACAGCCTCCGCAAAGGAGCTAGAAATTTTTGCAACGATCTCGTATGGATTAATTAGAATATAGCGAAGAGGGACGCGATTATTCACAATCCCGTTCTCGCTGAGACCTGAAAGAAGTTTAAAATCTTCGGCATTGAACTTACCATCAATCCGATAATAAAAGATATTTCCGCTGCGGTAGTATTCGCGGAAATACTGATCTTTCATCTTCCACAGTTTGATTTTCTTAAACCATTTGCTGAAGAACTCCCTGCTTCTTTCTGTACCGCCCTCAAGATAAATATCTGTATTGGCAAATTCAGTGGCAATATCAATTGTGTTTCTTACAATCGCGACATTTGCATAAGCCTTTTGACAGAGCAGGATAGCGTCTCTAACATCTACGCCATCTTTTGAAAAATCAAAAGGTAGTAGCCCTTGGCTCAATAGAGCATATCTACGAATATTACTATCAGTGCCATTGGCTGGTATTCTGCTCTTAGTCGAAGATGAGCTAGAAGATGTTCTTGAAGCTTTTGAAATGTCGTCAAAGTAAGAGCCGCCAACAAGTTTTGGCTCTACTGGAGCTTGCAAGGCAGTTTCCGGTTTCTTGTTCTTGTTCCAGTACTCGGATTTCTTAATATAAGAGCGTGCCATTTTAATAGTCCTTTATATTAAAAGTTACACACAAAAGTCTAAAAGTACTTTGTTTTACTTTCATTTACCGAGCGAAAAACGGCGTGAAAGTAGAAGAAACTGTTTGTACCTGACAATCTATCATATCAAAATAGACTTTTGTCATCCAGTTGCCTAAAACAAGACAAGAGTAAGAGTCCTTTCTCGTCTTTTCTGCGCCACTTTGACGCTTTAGTTCTGGCGGTAAATCAAAACTTTGGTGACCGTTAGCGGTAGTTGTCGGAATAATTAACGAACATTGAGCCTTAACGAGTTCTATCATATCCGCTTGATGGTCTACAAAATCTACCATCTTAGCTTCAATGCTTTGACTGTCTTCTTGATCCCTAACGAACTTTAAGTTCTTAATAGGGATAGTCTTACCCTTTTGAGTAGTAAAGTCATCATTAACAGCTTCTGCTGCGAACAAGATTTTACGGTGGTCAAAGTTTGACTGTAGAAGTTCGTTACCGTATCTTATCCAAGGGCTAGTTGGGATTCTCAAATAACAAATGCGCTTCTGCTCTAAATTATAAACTGATCTAGCTTTACGAAGCTCAGTTTGATAATTTTCTGGCGAATCAAAATCCGCCTCAAACATCTTCACTTCAATCTTTGCATTCTTAAATAGCTCGCTTTCGTTTGCCGCATTGATGAACTGGACACCGCCGTTATAGTCTCCGCACATTGCAACAACGTTGAAACTCGTCATCAAATAATGAAGATATTCGATATGCTTTTTTAAGTTAGTTCCAGAGACTGCATAATTGTGAACGAGAATTCCTCTTTTGTTAGCTTTATCGAGTTTGATAACATTCATTGCAAAATCGTCAGACGATTCATTCTCTGCCCAAGAAGGATCAAAGCTAAGAATGTATTCCGCGTTTCTTTCCCCCGCAAGCTCGATGCTCTGCCCCTCTCCAGCCTTTATGGTGCATTCGTGCATCTTGCTGAGTTTAAAATAACCAGAAGAGTCATCCATGAATCTTGACCCGAACTCACGCATGAACTGAGACTCGGACATTGTAGATTTCGCTTGCGTCAAAAGACTTTCGTCGTACAAACCTTGAGGCGCGACATCATAAGAAAAGTGCAGGATCGCTCTTGTTGCACCGCCCTTACCATCTTTCTCTGGATAACTAATTAAAGATTCGTACTGCTTGTAAAGCTTGTACATATACTCAAACTGATAAGACGCCGAAGATAGCACAATGATCTTGTTGTTAGGCCAGCGAAACCGATCCTCCTCTTTTATATCGCCGCGCTTAATTAGTTCAGTCTCCAAGTCATATACTTGTTTTCTTTCTGTTGGGTTTTGAACTACAGAAAGGAATGGAATGATAACTTCATTAAAGATTCTTTCCGGCATTAGCAAGAACTCGTCGATCATCATTCTGTGGAAGCGGAAGCCACGAAGTTTTTCACCGTCGCCAAGGGGTAGACAAGTGATCTTGCTTCTTCCGATCTCCATCGTCCACTCGTCAGAGCTTTTAGTGCACTTGGTAATACATTGTTTTAAAAATGCGGCCTGCGGTTTTTCCGAAATCTCTTCGATCTTGCGGAAAATCATTTTTGCCTGACGAAACGTTTTACTAACGATGCCAATATGCACTCCTTGATTTAGAATCGCATCCAAGGATGCAAAAACTGCACAAGTGAAACTCTTAGAAAGACCACGACTCCAGACCATCATTGAATAGTCTGTCTCAAACATTGTCTTAATAGCAAGGTGTTGAAATGGGAACAGCTTTACGCCGCAGATCATCTCGGAAGAAAACGATATGTTACTGCGCAGGAACTTATAGAGTAGAATTTTTGCGTCCCGCTCTTCGATATAACCCTTTTGTTTAAGGATTTCTTCGTTTACCTTGTTGAAGGCGCTGTTTCGTTTTTGATTTCCTTCGATCCAAGCCATAAATAATCCTTGTCTAGAAAATATTGAACGTCCACATCCCAAAGCGGACTGCCAATAGTCAAAAGCTTTGGAATAAGAACCTCGCTGCTCTTTCTGTTACCCGAGAATATAAATTGACAATACCCCGCAAATTCGTGTTGCAGTAATCTCATGTTATGGTAAATAAATTTAAGATTCGCTTTATGAGGAGTAAAGTCATTATTACTATTTATACGTTCTAAAGTGGATTCCACGACAATAAACAGATAACACCCCATCTCCTTTGTCCTCTGAAGCTCGCGCTTGAACCTTTCTAGGTTATCTCCCACTAAAGTTCCTTTAAAATCAGACTCTGACTTGCGGTCCACAAATGTTTTTGTATAATTGGCCCCGCTGGCGGTGTAGTCGCCAAAATCTAGCTTAACTTGCTTTTCGTTTTTGAAACTTAAAGGTTGTTGTTCTCTAGTATCTACAAAGATTTCGATCTCAGAAAAATCTTCGTAAAACTTTTTGGGTAAACTTCTTCTAAACATTAGATCGGCACCAACTTCATGACAAGCATTAGAGTAAGAGCCAAAATGCTTTTTATACAAATCAATTGTTGGCATCTCACTGGTCTCCAACTCCAAGTGAAACGGCGCATATTTTAGATCCTTGCTCTCTATCCTGTAAGCCAGCATCTTTTTAATTTGAGCTTTTACTTTTTCTGGCGACTCTATCTCGCACCATCGCAAAAGCTGATCTCTATTTTCAAAATCTCTTTCAAAATACAATTCCTTATCTCTAAACGGCAATAGCGTTCCTGTTAGCAGATTTTTACGGGGATAGTAAGTCGTATAGTACTCTGCTAAAGAAGTCTTATGCTTTTTTAAATGAGCATGCAAACTTCTTTCTGAGGGAAAAGTAAGATCGCATATTTTACACTGCATCATCTAATGATATACCAAGAATACGAGCTTTCCATTCTACCATGCTCTCTAGTCTTTGTGCTTCATCCTTAACAAGAGATCTTTGCATTTCTGCAATTTTGACCATATTGGCGCGTTCTTCTTCGTCTTGAAACATCTGGACAATAGATAAAACAGAAGCATTTTCTTTTTGTTTTGCGTTGATTCTACCCGCCCTATCGCCTTGCAGTTTTTTAATAAGACTTTCGACGCGCCCTTCGCATTGGTGATACTCGCTACTTTTGGCCTTGATAATTTCGGCCAAACGAATACTCATCTCGTTCTGCTCTTGGGTTTCTTCAAACATCTTATTAAGCTTGTCTAAGTGTCGCGAAGTAGTTTCGAGGTTAATTATTTCTTTGCATACATTCATGTACAAATTAACCTCGTCCGCAGTGAGATCAGGCTTGTCCCAAGTCATACGTATGAACTCCTCTTCAAATATTGTTCTGTCTTCTTGGGATGTGTAGCAATTGATGATCTTTTGGAAGCGGGAATTCGATAAATTGATAGCTAGTTTGTCTATGCAGTATTTATGATGGCGGCTAATCTTTTCTTTGTTTAAGTTCTCGCCCGTAGCCGCATTAATTTTGTTTATTACTCGTTCAACTGAACGAGGCACTTGATATTTGACGCCAAGCGCAGTCTCATTTTCTGGCATAATACCATTTCCAATTGAGCGCAAATACTCCATTACGGTACGGTGTTCAACACTTAACTGTACAACCGATTTGTCGGGATAAACAAGCTCTGCGATCTGAAGGCTAGGCGTACCCACTTTAGACTGAGCTTCAATAAAATCTTTTTGCTCATCAGTGAGTGGTAAGCTACCAACTTTCTGATATTTAGAAGTCTTATAATTAATTTTATTTGAAGCTAAAAAAGCCCTGATTGCAATGCCTTGCTTGCTTCTGCCATCCAACTCTTCGTCGTTAAAGAACTTCCTTGTGATTAGATTTAAATCAGGAAATTCAGCGGCAAGCTTCTTGATCTTCTCTCCATCTTCTGGGGTAAATTTAATTTCTAGATTCATAGCCAGTAATGATGTCCTCGTTTTGTAGAATCTTTAAAGCGATCTGCTTAAAAAGCTTTTTTAAATTCTTGATTTGTTTGTATCCAGCCTTCTTGCCCTTTTCATTTGTCTTGTATCCCATCTCTGCCGCCACTTTTTCTTCATCCGCTCCATCTATAAACAGTCTTGCGTAAACTTTGTATTGCTTTGGCGCCAGATAAAGCCTCATCTCTTCGTGAAGCCGATTCGCGCTGGACAATATGTCCAAACTAGAATCTTTCATCGCATAGACGTTATCTATGTGGCCTTCTATAGAAACAGAAAGCTTAACATCGTAAGCGCTCTTCTTTGTCTTTTCCCACTTTCTATAAAGCGGGCATTCAGAACACTGTAAACCGCTTGGGGTGATCGAGCAAGCTGGCGGCTCGTTACCCTGATTATACTTGCAGCTTAAACAAGGGCGAACATAATTAGAATAATTATTCCTAAGAAGATTCTTTATTTGATTTGACGCTATTCTAGCTAGCCAAGGCTCAAGTGGACGATCTTGCTTCCACATATGCCACTTCTTGGAAATGTGGAATCTGATTATTTGCGCCACATCTTCGAAATCCATCCAAGCGACAGCCCTTAGCTGCCACATATATCTCTGTTTCTCGATGATCCGATCTACTACGTCCTGCTTTTCTTCGTACTTAATCTTTCGCCTCATTCTTTGAGCTTCCGTATTTTTGAGGGGACAAGTCGGATATGCCATCACGACGAATAGGCTTGAACTTTTGAGTTCTTGCTGTCGTTGGCGAACTAGAAAGCTCTTCTAAACTGAAGGCTCTAAAGCCTCCTTCGATAGAGATTTCTACGTCTAACTTGTCCAAATGAGGAAGCTCATTAATGTCACTCTGATCCTCTGAAAGCTCTTCGTCATCAGCAGGGGCTGAGACTTTTGGGGCTTGTGCTCTAGCTGAACTCTGCTGAACGGCTTTCGCCGTCATTGGCGAGCCGCATTTCGAACAGAAGTTTGGCGGAAAACCAGCATGTTGATGCTTTGCTCCGCAACTAGAGCAGAAAACAGTGGACATATTTATTTGTTTTTATCCAAACGGTCCACCTTTTCATTAAGGTTTTCCATTCTCATTAATATTTTAGCAATATCTTTCTGAATTTCAACCATCTTATCAGTATTTACTGGATCTCCTTCATCATCTACTATCTTAGACAAACGCCGAGATATATTTTTTACCTCGGCGTTTACATAGGAAATTTGCTGCGCTTGAACTTTTATTTCTTGAGCAACAGGAGTAAAATCGCTCTTCGTAACATAAGTTGCATTAAGATAGAAAAGAACACAGGCGACACCAATACCTCCAAATATTTTGACGATATTGGCCCAATTACTTAGGATTGCTATTTTTATTTCCCCTCTGCTCATTGATAGCTTTATCTATCTTCTTTACAATGAATTTCAGGATTTGGCTTCTTTTTATATCATCTTCCGTAAATTTAAATGTTAGTATGCCATTTTGACCCGATTCCTCATCGGAAAACAGTTCGAAAAAGTCTTCGAACCCATTCTGACCGCGCATATCAGATTGCATAAAGTCGCCACAAAGGAAGATCTTTGAGCCTTCACCAATTCTAGTGATAAGTGTTGTAATCTCTTTATGGGTAAAGTTTTGCACTTCATCAGCAATAACGATTTTATCAGAAAGAGTACTGCCTCTGAGGAAGTTAACTGGAATTGCTGAGATTAGGCCATCTTCTTTCAGCCTATTGGCATCAGTAGGCTCTATAATCTCATGAATTTTGTCTTCTAATGGCTGGAGGAATGGCTGGAACTTCTCGTTGATCGTTCCCGGCAGGGAGCCTAGCGATCTTTCGCCGCTTTCAATAATAGTCCTGACATATACTATCTCCTTTTCTGAATCTTTGATTAGGTTTAAGGCGGCATAAACCGCCATAAAAGTTTTTGATGTTCCTGCTGGACCAGCAATAAATACTAACTTCGTTTTTTCATCCATTAATATTTTCAGCAACTCTTGCTGTTTTTCGCTAAATTTAAATTTCCGCTCCTTGAATTTTAATTCATGGTTTAATTGAGGAATTACGATCTCTGCGGGTTTATTCTTTTTGTTTTTTGAGGCTTTTTTGGCCATAAATTAAACCATCTCCTCAACAACTGTGAGGTTAGTTTTTGCAACTCCGTTAGCATCTACTGAAAAAGATTGGTTAGTGAGCACCCCAGTAATACCAATCACATTACTATCAGCCATCGTAATCTGACAGTTCATCGTCTGATTTGGCTGATAATCAGAGATCCAATTCAGGTTTGATACGCCATTAATCTGCAATGTTTTAGTGATTCGCGCGACGCTAACCTTTGTGGGATATTCTTGACCAATCTCGTAATTTGCCACTCGATCAACAGAAACCTCAAAAGAAATATTTTCGTATTCTGTGATTGGTCCAGAAAAATATCCAGCATTTGTAATCGCAATTGAAGTGCCGCGCAAAGGTGAAATTAAATTTGAAGATGATTCTGACGGAGTTTGGGAGGTAATGCCTGCGCCTGTTGCCATTCCGTAAGAGTCAAACTGTAAAGAAACTTGACAAACTCTCCAAGGCTCAAAAACGGCTCCGAAACTTTTCAGAAAACACTTGTCAAAACGATAACTGGGGATCTGAATGTAGGAGCCGCTTGTAAAATCGCCAGTCAAAGCTAAGAAACCAGTGATCTGATTGAGTCCCGCGCCCGTAATAGGAACGATTGTAGCGGAAACGGTGGCGGATTTCGGCCCAGTCTGATTGTAGTAGTCCTCTTCGCCGCCAATTCTTTTGATTCTCTGTAGATTGGCAGAATTGCTGGCGTTAATATTTAATGCATAAAGTCTATTGTATGTCGCCGTATTCAGGGATTGCTCGTCTCCTGAAGAGACATATCCAAGAATATTGTTGTAGCTGATGTATGACATTACTAGTATTTTACACTTGTTCGCGCTTTATTCCAACTTCTAAAATTTATAGAAAAAGTGCCCTGCGAGTTACTATACCATTAGTATGAACGGCAAAGGATCTAAACCGCGTCCATTTTCAGTAAAGTATGACCAGTACAGCGAAAACTGGGATAATATTTTTAATCAGAAAAATGTCATCGTTCCCCTAAAAACGCTTGACAACGGCGACCAATACATTGAGATTCCTGAAAAGATGCTGAAAAGCTTAGGCTGGAAAGAGGGCGACGATATTGAGTGGGCAGAATTAGAAGACGGCAAATTTAAACTTAAAAAGAAAAAATAATATGGGAATGTTCGACACTATCGCGGTAGCCGAAAAGCTTCCCATCACCCAAGAGATGATCGATCTTGGTTTACAGGAAAAACTTCAAGAGTTTCAAAGCAAAGATCTTGAATGCGCTCTTGATCTTTACTTCATGCAAAACGGCAGACTCTTTGTGGAAAAGTACAAGGAGACGAAGTGGATTGAGGGCGATAAAAATGCCAAAAGCATTTTTGCGCGGCTTGGTCATATGGAAAGAAATGACCCTTACCAAGAGGATACTCATTTTCACGGTAAGGTTAATTTTTATAATTATATTATGGATGTTGCTGAAAAGTACGATTGCATGATTGAGTTCTGTGCAACTTACAACAAGGGGCAACTAGAAAATATCGAACTTGTAGAATTTGATAAAAAAGACAATAGGGGGCGCAAGCAGAGAGATTTAATTTGGAAAAAAGAAGCAGAGAGAATTCAAAACGCTTGGTACAACAAGTATTTTAAATTTTATCAAATTAAAAGAGCAGTTGGGCACAGATTTTTTTATAAGCCTTTGATCTGGCTGAGCGTAAAAACTAGTAGCCTCGCGCGTTTTTTTCTTTAATATGAAAAAGTTCTGTTTCGAAGAGCACTTAAAAGGCGAATATGAAAAAAATGTTTGGTGGTGGCCCACCAAGTGGTATATTGAGCCTCATGCGCTTGGCCTGTATGACTGGAAAGAGGCTAACGAATATTTTAAGTCTAACTATCCAGTGCAGTATTTACTGCGCCATGAAATTGCTTATTCGTATAATGTGCGCATTTCTATGCGTTTGCGCGACCTAAAGTACAAGATTAAGAATACTTTGCGCAATCCTAGAAAGGAAATGCGCGACAGCGTTTTTCCTTCAGACTGGAGCGACTTGACAGAATCAATTACCAAGTTTCACACTGAAGCTGTGATCGAATTTGTAGATCGTGAAAAGTGTTTTGAAACCGTTGATTATTCTAGTGACGAAATTCACAAGAAATTCCAAACAGAACTTCTTGAAATGCACGGGTATGCGAAAACTAAAAGGCCAGAATTGGTGGAGCAGCTTGACAAAGCTTACGAGAGAGTTGACACTAATAAACCTTATCACGAAGCTTATAAGGAAGTTCACGAAATTGAAAATGAAATCAAAATTCGCGACACTAAGCTATGTCATTGGGTCATCGACAACAGAGATTTTTTTTGGGTTTAATCAATGAAAAAGTTAATATTAATCGCACTCTTATTCCTTTCTCTTCCGGTATTCTCTGCGGAGAACCCTAGAATTGAAAGTTCAAGATCCAATGGTCGTCAGGTAAACGCAGACTGGGCAGCAACTTCCGGTCCTGCTTTAATTCTTAATAAGCCAAATATCGTTTCTCCAGTTAACGCAGACTGGAACGCCACTTCCGGTCCCGCAATGATTTTGAACAAACCTACGTTCAGCAATTCGCCACAAATTAACGCGGACTGGAATGCCACTTCTGGCGTTGCTCAAATCTTGAATAAGCCAGTTATTCCTGCGGCTCAAGTCAGTTCTGACTGGAACGCAACAAGTGGAGTTGCTCAAATCTTGAACAAGCCAACGATTGTTAACGCTGACTGGAACGCGACTTCTGGCCCAGCGCAGATCTTAAATAAGCCGTCCAGCATTGGAGGAGCGCAAGTTAATGCGGATTGGAGTGCAGCCTCTGGCGCAGCGCAGATTTTAAACAAGCCCGCAACATTGCCCACAATTCTCAAAGTTAATACCGTCACGGCGGACTACATTTTGAGAGCTTCTGATCTCGGCGGCACGATTGTTTTCAATCCTCCAGCGGGATCAAGAATCAACCTAGTTATTCCACAGGAGTTTGTGGGCTCAGAGATCCTTCCTGTTGGCGCACAGATTTCGGGCGTAAACACATCAGAATCTTCTTATGTTACTGTTCTGCCCTCAACAGGAGTAACTATAACAAATCCAGACAACGCTTTTAGAACTCGCGCGCGCGGGTCGAAGTTCACCTTAACAAAGTACGGATTAAATGTTTGGGGTCTTGATGGCGACCTTTTCTCACTTGAGATGGTAGCTTACATTGGCGACACCGTGACGCTCAAGGCGGTTATTGATCGCGCCGCCACCCCTCCATTCACATTTTCTTGGGCAAAGAATGGAACAACTATTGTTGGCGCAACTATCGCTAGCCTTTATATTCCAGATGTGATCTCATCAGACGCTGGAACTTATACCGTGACTGTCACCAACTCTTCTGGTACAAGAAGCAGCGAGACATTTACGCTCGTCGTAAAATGAAATTATTTAATTGGATTGGCCGCTCTTTAGAAGAGAGCGAAGGAACTCCTTCGTCTATTCGCTTACAAATGTTCATTGTTTGTATGGTTGCCGCTGTTTTGCCCTTGATAGTTTGGGCGGGATTGTGCATTTATAACAAACAAATAGTTGACATCCCCAGCAGCGTCACTGCATTCTGCGGCCTACTGTTTGGTGGCGCGACTGCTGGTAAAGTTTTTCAGTATACCAAAGAACCATGATTAATATCAAAAAGAAACATCTAAAGGAGGCTCGTAAGCTAAGAAAACAAAGACAGTCTTTTCTTGACAAGAATGATGCGGCGATTGATAGCCTTGCAAAACAAGTTGGACTCTCTACAGAAGAGCAAGTTGAGTGTTTCTGGTCATTTGTCGTAAATGAAGAAGAACATCTCATCGAAGTCGTTTCAAACAAATGAATAACATTCCCATATTCGTCGATCTTGACGAAACCTTGATTCATTCCGTAGACGCTATGCTGAATCCTCCTGATGCTGCGGTTAGGGTTAAGATAGGAATCTATCAGTATGATACTGTTTTACGCGATGGAGCGCTCAAGCTTCTAAAGATGCTGAGAAATCGGGGTCAGGTACATATGCTCACAATTGCTGAGCATGATTATGCATTGGAAATGAACAGGGTGTTCAAATTGGATTTCCCAACCCACAGAATTTTTTCTCGTACACATGTTGCGACTCGCTCTAATCCAAGTATTTCGGCGCCAAAAGTTTACCTCTTTGATAATCTTCCTCGTCGAGAAAACAGAAACAAGATAGAGTTTTTGCGCAAGATTTCAACAACTGTTAACTACTATCAAGTCCCAGCTTTTGAGGGCTACCCCTGTCAACACTTTTCTGAAAAAAATCTTGATAATCTTATTTCGCGGCTAGATAGCGATATCAATGAATCAAATAGAACTATTAAAGAAAATCCCGAAAGAGCACTGGACGGAGTATAAGGGAAAATCTATTTTAATTAAAGATTTATTGGATCTCTTACTAGATGAAGAAAATATTAATAATGGGATTACCGGGCGTGGGGAAAACCACCCTAGCCAAACATCTAGCGCAAATGATCGGCGCTGTTCACCTAAACGCCGACGAGATCAGAAGTGAAATTCATAAGGACTTGAGGTTCTCGCTCCAAGACCGGATTGAACATAGCAGAAGAATGGGAAAGTTGTGCGATATCGTTGCTAGAAGCGGGGTTTATGCGATTGCTGACTTTGTATGCCCTACTTTTGAAACAAGAAAAGCTTTTGGGGCTGAATATTTTTTAATTTATATTGACAGAAAGCCCTGCCGCGATTATCCTGATACTACCAGAATCTTCCAACCTCCAACTTCTTTTGATTTATTAGTTACAGAAGGCAGTTCACCAATAGTTTGGGCCGAAATCGCCGCTAAACTTATACTTTCCAAACAAAACAACTATGACATTTGACACTAAAAGCGAAAAGTTTCAATTCATTCTAATGGTTCTCGCGATCATCGCTGATATTGCGCTGATAGTTAATATTATTCACCACTGGTAATAAGAGGCCGCCCGGTTCCAGGAGACTAGAGGCGGCTTTCTTATGCCCATTTTTTTCTTTTTTTTAAAATAGGGGGGGGTATGCTAGTCATTAGAAGAGCCGTAGATAAGCATCGTTCTTATACTGTCTTATTCCTGAAAGGGGAGCCCCCTAGGTGGATACCTACAAGCGATTACGAGCACAACCGTATCCTTGAAATATACAAACAAGATAAACCTTATGAGGGGATTATCAACGATTTCTCCGATATTGATTGGGGGAGATGGTAGTTAATAACTCATATATGAGCGGTAAAGGTAGGTAAAGACTAGTATATAGATCATAATAGATATATAAGAAGAGTAAGAGTAAACAAGGAGTAGCGTATAGGATAGTGAAAATTGGGGTAGAGCGGGTTAAAAACCACCCCCCACCGGATCCCCGGAACGAACCTTTGGCGTTTTTTGGAAATGGGGGAGGGTGTTTCCAATCATCGAAAAACACGAAAAAAGATGTTGCATTGCGCGCAAGAAAGGTCATTCTCTGATGTATGAAACTAACCCTTAACGATAAGACGGTGGCTGACTTCGAAGTGGAAATCTCTGGCGACTGCGGCGACGATTCGGGCGTGCTGTGGGCCGAGTGGGAAAACGGTGTCAAGCTGACTTACCGCGAGCTTGCGGCCTTCGAAGACCTCTACCTCGCGCGTCTGGTGTGGGGCGATCTGATGGATCGTCGCTGATTTTTCTTGCAACTCTCTCTTTAACCCTTACTCTCTCCTCTGATGAATAACACTACCTCCCCCCAACTCTACACGCTCTCTATCGGTGACAACGATTTCCGTCGCCCGAT
>Ga0209358_10001201_pt1 | contig 21065 bp, 21 predicted proteins | sample LauGreFa1BDMLBSN_2_FD_187574 | JGI IMG/M metagenome (GOLD analysis project Ga0209358, IMG submission 187574) | Freshwater lake microbial communities from Lake Michigan, USA - Fa13.BD.MLB.SN (SPAdes) (version 2) | ecosystem: Environmental > Aquatic > Freshwater > Lake | place: Lake Michigan, USA...
GGGCCCCCGGCTTCCCGGGCCCCCCGGGCCCCCCGGGCCCCCCGGGCCCCCGGCTTCCCGGGCCCCCCGGGCCCCCCGGGCCCCCCGGGCCCCCGGCTTCCCGGGCTCCCCGGGCCTCCACTTCCGGGTCCTCTGATTTGCTTCTGTTGCAAAAACACGTTGACGGTTCTTCTCCTGTAGTCTTAACTCTCCCCGTTCGCTGCTTCCTCCATGCAGGCTCCCTGATCGGAGGAGGAGAGGATCCCGCAGGGCCAGACGGCCCCGGGGATCGGATCCCGGGAGGCATCGGACCCTTAACCTTATGGGTCATGGAATAGACACCGCCCGCGACTTCCAGCTTGGTCTGGAACAAGCGTGGCATCGGCTCACCCGGGTTTTCCCGGCGTTGAGCCGGGAGATGCTCCCGGAGGTCATCCGGGTGCCTCTCTCCTACACGTTGCCGGATGGATCCATCCGGCAATGGGACAAGGTGACCGTGCCGGTCACCGCTGACGACGGCCTCCCGGTGGGAGTCTCGTCGGAGGACTCCTACACCACATTTGGTCCCCGTGATGCATGGGACCATGTGGCCGAGGTGCTCGAGGGCACCCGGTACACGGTCAGCAGCGCGGGCATGATCTTCAACAGGAGCCGCTGGTTCCTGTCGGTCGATCTGGACGAACTGCGCGAGGTCAGCCGGAAAGGCGAGAAGTTCAATCTCGTCTGGTCCGGTGGGCTGGCCAAGAACCAGTCCCCATCGTGCGACCTGTCCCACTTCCGGGCAGTGTGCGCGAACACGGTCGCCGTGGCCCGGCAGTCCGGGCAAGGGCTGTTCACCGCTCGCCTCACGCGGTCGTTCAACTCACGGTTGGACGCCGCCCGGAGCGAGATCGAGAAGGCGGTCGGCATGGCCGGAGTCTTCAACCGGACGCTGCAGTCGCTGGAAGCGACCCCGGCGTCTGTGGACGCAGCTCGCGAGGTCTACGCGGGCGAGCTGGTGGGCGCAGGTGCAGACCTGCGCAGCACCCGGGCAGGCAACCTGCTGGACGGCCTGCTGGGCACGTTCCAGCGCGGGTTGGGCAACGAGGGGCGCACCCGTGCGGACGTCCTGAACGGCTTCACCCAGACCCTCGGGCAGGGTGCCACCGGCAGCCGGTCCACTCGCGACCCGTTCGCGTCATGGGTGTCGTCCGAATTCGGAGGGTTCTCCAATCGGAAGGCGGCCTTCGCCTCCGCGATCTCCACCCAGTCCGGGTGGGACCGCCTCACCTCTGCCGGGCGCGAGGCCCTCGCGGACGCCCGACGGGGAGCGGTCACGGTGTGATTCTCCTCCTCATCCTGCTCCTCGCGGTCCTCGTGATCGCGGACGCGAGGACGAGGTGACCAGCAGCAGCGCGGCCCCGGGCGAGAGCCCGGGGCCTTTTGCTTTTGGTGCTTGACCGTCCCCGGGGGGTCCTGTAGAAGTGACGCCGTCCGGTGGGGATCCCCACCCCACCGGGCAGGAACCAAGAGGGGGAGAGCCGGGGAAGGTCCGGCACCTGTACGATGAAGACCAAGACGGTGAAGGGGGGCCTGTTGCCCCAACTAGTGGTGGCCCTCGCCAACAAGCGGGCGACAGCGGCAGCGGCAGCAGCGGCAGCCGCTGAGGTGAAGCGGTTGGCTGAGGAGATCGGCCTCCCGGCGGAATCGGTGCTCCTGCGGGACGAGGAGCGGGCGGTGGAGGTTGCGTGCCTCTGGACCGAGCGATCGGTCCGGGCGATTGACGCCCGGGTAGACACCTTCCACACCTACAAGGTGACGAAGGAGGGCTGAGCTACCCTTCCCTGAGCACGGCCCCCGGGTGACCCCCGGGGGCCTTTTGTTTTTGGGGCTTGACCCCTTCCCGGGGGTCCTGTAGAAGTGACGCCGTCCGGTGGGGATCCCCACCCCACCGGACAGGAACCAAGAGGGGGAAGGCCGGGGAAGGTCCGGCAGTACTGCATGAAGACCATCGAAATCGTCCGGAGGTTCGCCTCCATGGCCGAGGCCGTAGAGGCCACCGGCTACGACCTCAGCTACAACCCCCGGGACGCCCGGGGGTACATCAGCCGCCTCGACAGCGGCTGGCGCGGGATAACGCTTGCCAGCGTGTTCGTCGATCAGGACAACGTCCTCCGGTACGTTGTCCGCACCGAGGACAACGTCCTCGTCATGCACGCCTTCGATCCCTTCTTCGGGGGGATCAGCGACAGCCCGTTCGAGGTTTACGGGCCGGTGAAGGGTGGCCTGAACTCCTGCGTTACGACGGCGGAACGGCTGATCTACGTCAGCCGGATGCCCAAGAACAACCACACCCGAGAGCTGGTCTCACGGCTGGGGTTGGTGGCAGCCTGATCGCCTTTCCCCTGAGCACGGCCCCCGGGTGACCCCGGGGGCCTTTTGCTTTCCCCCTCCGGGGCCTCCCCCCGGTACCCTCCCCCCCGGTACCCGCCCGGAGGCCTTCCCCCCGGGGGGGACCCCTCCCCCCTGACAGGAATCGTCACAAGTCGTTGATTTTCAGGCACTTAGGACGAAACCCTCGCAATCGAGCGGAAAGGGCCCGCCACGGCGTCGGACCCCCTTCCCGCTACCCCTACAGCGGCTTCCAAAAGGCTTCTTGTGTAAGTCGTTGATTCTCAGGCACTTAGGAAGGAAAACGCAGGGCCCAGATCGACCAATCAGGACGCGCCTACGAGGCAGCCAGAGGCCTCCTTTAGCGTTAACCGGAACAAGCGACCCGCACTAGTGACCACCACGCTAGAACCGTGCCAAGTTTTTGGCCCGCACTGGAGCGGGCCTCTGGAAGCAGGCCCCGTGCCAACCACCCGGCAGACCCCAAACTATTGTCACTTTTTCAGCTTGACCGGCCCCCTTTTTGGATGGTACAATGGGGGGTTTGGCGCGGGGGGGAGGGGGGGCCATTTCTTCAATCTCCCCTAATTCATTATATTCTTCTAATAAGTCGAAATAAAAATTTCACGGGCCTTTATTTTCAATATAACTCTTTTAATAAACAAAACAAACAAAACAAATATATTCCCCCATTTTCTGTCTATTCTTATGAGTCTAAAAACTCAACAAAAAAATATCCGGGGGCTTTTTTCTATTTAAAAGTCTTTTAATATATTGTCTCTCTGAAAAAAAACTTGACAAAGTAGTTATTTTGGTTAATGATAAGCAGGTATGAATAAATTAATTACTATAGTTTCATTAATTGCCGCGCTTGGCACCTCTGCCTTTGCCGCGAACTCAACAACTAACAACCTAGACTCGCCAATTCAAGCTAGCATCAAGGGCGGATACTCTACAGAGTATCTTGTATATGGAGTAACATATGCTTCTGATGCGCCCTTTGCTGGCTTTGCTATTCAAGCAGAGTATTTTGGCATTGAGTTTGGGGTAAATGGCATTGCTACGCCATCTTCAAATGGTCTTAACCAGAGCGCTTGGGGAATTGGCTTGGGCAAGAACTTTAAGGTAACTCAAAATGTTTCAGCCCACCTTACTGGCGAGGTTCGCAGGTATCTTACCGGCACCTCACCAGTTCCAGACACTACATTCTCAGAGGTTGGCTTAGCTCTAGAGAATAGTCTTGTAACTCCTTATGTTAAGGGAGCTTATGGAGTTGAGGTAAACCAGTACGGTGTAGTTGCTGGGGCTAAGAAGGATATTAATGTGCTTAAGTTGTTTACATTAACCCCAACTTTTGAGTATGGTTATTTTAACGACTATCAGTATTACCTAGGCAAGGTTGGAATCTCTAAGGTTTTCTTTAATCACTTGGAGGTTTTTGCAGAGGGCGCTTATGTTGATAATAATTTCAACACAGGAACAGCCCCAGTTAATTTTGCTCTAAAGAGTTTGAATGGAGAGTTTATTGGTACTGGCGGAGTTCGCTGGAACTTTTAAAATGCTCTAAGGCATAAGTAGTTCTAAATCCTCAAGCCGAAAGGTTTGGGGATTTTTTTTATCTTTTTATTTCTTTTATTTATATAATAAGCAATGTCAAAAGATAAATCACCAAAAGTTCCTCAGCGCGACAAGCTAAAGGAAGAGCTTAGAATTCGAGACTTAAACTGGACCGAAAAGCAAAAAGAATTTATAAAATTAGCTTTAGATAAGAATGTTAAGTTAATATTTATTAGCGGCCCCGCTGGTTCTTCTAAGACCTTGCTGAGTGTTTACTGCGCTCTGCAACTCATGAAAGACAAAAAAATTAGCGAAATTATGTATATTCGCTCTCCAGTAGAGAGTTCAGACAGTAAAATTGGTTTCTTGCCCGGAGATGTAGATGATAAGTTGCAGTTCTATAACTTGCCATTTACAGATAAGTTAGAGGAGTTGTTATCTAAAGCGCAAATAGAAGCTTTAAACCATCAAGAGAGAATAAAAGTTCATCCCTTATCTTTTGTAAGAGGCATGAGCTGGAACTGCAAAGCAATTATTTTAGATGAAGCCCAAAACTGCACTCAAAAAGAAATAATAACTCTAATGACAAGAGTAGGCGAGTTTAGCAAGTGCTTTATCTTAGCTGATCCTGAGCAGTCTGATTTAGCGCTCGGTAAATCAGGTGGATTTGAGAAACTACACGCTCTCTTTGGCGATCAAGAGAGCAAAGACCAAGGAATTCATTCCTTCTCATTCTCTGAAGACGACATTAAGAGAAGCGACCTTGTAAAATTTATAGTCAAAAAACTAAAAAACTTTTCTCCAGCCTTGAGAGTATAAATATTTTGTTAATACAGCTGAAAATTTACGAACCTTCTTTTCTGTTTTATCGAAAAAAAATGCATGCGCAAACTCCTCTATAGTCACAGAAAGCTCTCTTCTAGGCAAGAGATCCTTTTCAATAAGTATTTTAGGATAATCAGAAGTTGGGTTATCGCAAAGACCTTCAGCCGAAAACCGATTAGGGATTTTAATCTTATCCACAGAATATTCGTACCCTTCATCAGTTTTGAATTTGAAACCTTTGCTCATATTTGTTATAATATTTGTAAATGAAAATATACTGTCAAAAATGCGGCACAGGAATTGAATATTCATACGAGAAGCCAAACTTTTGTTTCAAGTGTGGCACTTCTTTTTCGGCAGTCAAGGTTTCCGCCGCTAAAACCGTAACTCCCAGAACACCAATTATTACACAAGAAGAAGAAGATGCAGAAAGTGTTGATGCTCTAGACACTATAAAGAATATGTCCAAGTTAGATGTAGAACTATCATCAGCGCCAGATAGAAAGTCTAAGATAAAAGATATAATGGGCACAAGGTCAGAGTCTTTTAGGGAAGAAGGTCAACAAAGCCAACCAATAAATAAAAAAGAATTTTTAGAATCATTCAAGAAGGAAGCTGGTTTTTATCCTTCTAAAAACGATATAGATGAAGAAAATTAAAATAAAGTTTGAAAATCATCTAGATTTAATCAACGCAGAAATAGCTAAGAGAAGAAGCAAGTGGACGCTTTCTGCTCTTAATTGGATAGATTTTGAGGATGTAGCTCAAATCATTAGATTCCATATTTACAAGAAATGGTCTCTATATGATATCTCTAAACCCATGCTTCCATGGGTTAATCGCATAATCTCCAATCAAATAAAAAACATAATCAGAAACAACTACGGAAACTATGCTCGCCCATGTCTTAAGTGCGCCGCTTCTCTAGGTGAAAATGGTTGTCGTATTTATGGAGAGCAAAATTCAGAATGTCCCTTATATAAGAGCTGGGCTTCTACAAAGAAAAATGCTTATGATATTAAAATGGCTGTGTCTGTAGAGGACCATCCAAATGAAGTAAACAATAAATGTCAAGAAAATTTAAATATTCAAAAAGCTATTAATAATTTAAATGATGTCATGCGCCAAACTCTTAAACCAATGGAGTGGCAAGTGTATCAATTACTATACATAGATCTCAAAACAGAAGAGCAAGCTTGTCGTATTTTAAAACTCAAATTCGATAAAAGCTCTAAAACAGGATACAACAAACAACTCAGAAACATACAAAAATCAATAATAAAGAAAGCCAAAACTATTATTGCTAACGGAGAGGTTGATATATGAATCAAATAACACTATCTCAAGAACAGCAAGATTTAATCATAAAAATTTGGAACGACAATAAAGATAACCCACCAAGTTTACATGAGCTAACTCAAAAAGTATTTTCTGATGTACCTAATGTTGATGGGCGAAGCGTTTATGGAAAAGCAGTTAAAAATTTCTTAGCTTCTAGATCTTTAAATGTAAAAACAAAAAGCCAATACACTCCTAAAAATAGAGTTGATTTTTCCCAAGATCAAAAAGATTTCATAACTAATAATGCTGCATTAATGACTCCTGTAGAAATCGCTAGGGAGTTGTTTAATAATCATTCTTTAAATAATTTATCTATTGAAGCTAGAAGCGTCGAGGAATTTCTAGATACATTGCCCAAGCAAGTCAATCCCGGAGTTCAAGATCAAGACGACAACTCTCAAGGAGAATACAAGCCACCCAAGAACTTAGAGAGAGCTATGGTGCGAGTTAATCGCTATGTTCTAAACGGAGTTGATAAAGACAAATTGACAGCTAGACAAAAAAAAGAATTAACTTCTCTCATTTCTTACTTACATACTTATAGATTCTTACATCAAATTGCTACTTACTTAAGGAGAGAAGATAGAGATCTTTTCGAGAGTAGTTTTATTCGTTATACTTATGATAAATCTGATCTTACTCAAGAGGAGGTTGACCAGTATATTGTTCTATCTACAGAAGTTGTCATCTCATCTAACATCCAAGCCACAATCCAAACACTGCAAGACCAAATAGATACAGAGGTTAATGGTGGCAATAGAATACCTATGCCTTTAGTGGAGGCGGTAAACTCAGCTAGAACAGAATACAACCAGTGCGTTACTCGCCAACAGAAACTTCTCAATGATCTAAAAGTAAAAAGAAGTGAAAGATTACAAAATCAAGTAAAAGAAAATGCTTCTATTTTAAATCTTGTTCAAATGTGGAAAGACGAAGACACAAGAAAAGAAATGTTAAAAATGGCAGAAATGAGAAGAGAAGTATTAAAAGCAGAGGTAGGAAGACTAGCTACACTTGATGATGTTAAGGCTAGAATATTTGGTTTAACAGAAGAGGAGGTTTTAGATGGTTAATTGTAAAATATGCAGTCAAAATTTTGAAACAGATAAATCTTTCCACGCTCATCTAAAGTCTCATAAACTAAGGATGGTAGAATATTATCAGACTTACGAGCCTAGAAAAGATCTCTTAACTGGAGAGTTAATTAATTTTAAAAACAAAGATTACTACTTCTCTAACGACTTCAACACAAAAACAAATATGAAAAAGTGGCTAGAAAAACAGCCACTAGAAGATCAGAAAACTTATTTAATAAATTTATTAAAACAAAGAAAAGAAAAGCGCGATTTAAATTACACTCCTTCTGAAGTTGAGTTGAGATCAATAACTAGCCCTCCAATTACTTTTTACCAAACTCTTTTTGGAGATTATTACTGGATGGCAAATACTTTAGGGTTCAAAAATAAATACATTTACCCCAAAGAGAGTCTAAAATTTGAAATAAAAGATGGATTTAAAATATTTATAGACTCTAGAGAGCAAATGCCTCTTAAAATAGATTACCCAACTGAGATTAAGGGATTAAAATTTGGAGACTACGCCCTTAATGATCCCGAAAATAAATGCTATATAGAAAGAAAATCTATAAAAGATTTTATTGGCACAATGAGTGGCGGGTTCGAAAGATTTTGTCGAGAAATAGAAAGAGCGCAGTCAGCAGAAGCAAATTTAATTGTTTTAGTTGAGCGACCATTAAGAGAGTGTTTATCTTTTAATTATGTTAGTTATGTATCTAAAAAAATAAAGGCAACTCCAGAGTTTATATTTTTTAATGTTAGAGAAATTATTCAGAAATATCCCAACGTTCAATTCTTATTCGTTGATGGACGAGAAGAATGCGTTAGGGTTATGAAAACAATATTCTTCTCTAATGGAGAATATAAAAAATACGATCTTCAACTCATGTATGATTTAAAGTTGCTTTAATATGTGGCATCCAGCTGAAAAATACAAAAAGAAAACAGAAAATTACGTAGAAATATTTTCTAAACTACAAGGAGAGTTGGAAGATAAAGAAGCTAAGATTACTTTAGCTAAATTTTTAAGGCAGAATTTATACTTTACTACTTATTTATTAACGGGAATTAAACTATCGCCTTATCAAGAGATAACTCTTAAGGGAATGTTTAATAGAAACTTTAATATGTGTGTTTGGGGTCGTGGTTGCGCCAAGTCATTCATAGCTAGTGTTTATTGTGTGCTGCAATGTATATTCGAACCTAATACAAAAATTTTAATAGCTGGCCCAACCTTTCGTACAGCTAGAGCTATATTTAATAATATAGAAAAAATGACAGAAAGCAAAGGCGCTGAGTTATTACTTCAAGCTTTTGGTGGTAAAAGCAAAAGGAATGACTTATACGAATGGGATATCAATGGTGGATCTATTAGAGCTATTCCTTTAAGCGGCGAAAAGATTCGTGGTTTCCGCGCTAACATTCTAGTTCTGGATGAGTTTCTTCTTTTGCCCGAAGAGATAATTAAGAATGTATTGATGCCATTCCTCGTTGCTCCTCAAGACATGAAGAGGCGTATAGATATTCGAGAAATGGAAGATCTTCTCATTAAAGAGGGAAAGATGAAAGAAGAAGAGAGAATGATTTTTACAAACAATTCTAAAATGATTGCTCTTTCTTCAGCTAGTTATACGTTTGAAAATTTATATAAAACTTATCAAGAGTGGATCAATCAAATTACCTCTCCAGAAAAGGGCGAGTCTTCTTATTTTGTTTCTCAATTAGGTTACGAAGCTCTTCCTCCTGAAATGGTTGACAAAACTATTATAGAAGAAGCTCAAAGCGGAGGAACTTCTCACTCAGCGTTTCTGAGAGAGTATTGTGCTCAATTCACAGACGGGTCAGACAGTTATTTCAGTGCAAAGAAAATGGAAGAATGTACTCTGAAAGATGAATACCCGCACAGTTTAATAAAAGGAACTCCCGGCAAAAAATATATTGTAGGTATTGACCCTAACATGAGCGATTCTCCTAATGCAGATTATTTTGCAATAGCAGTTATGGAGCTAGACGAGGAAACTGGAATTGGAATTTTAGTTCACACTTATGCGGGGTTAGGAAATTTAAATAATCACGTTAAATATTTTGGCTACATTATGACTCATTTTGATGTTGTTATGATAGTATGCGATAACGCAGGTGGAGATATCTTTTTTGACACATGCAATCAATCAGAAGTATTTAAAAATGAAAAAATAAATATTAAGTGTCTCAACTTCAACTCTGAACTAGACGGAACTGAACAAGAAGTAGAGTTAAGAAACGCAAAAGCTCAATATAATTTATCAGAAAGAAGAATAGCCTTTAATCAAGTATTCTCTTCTAACTTTATTAGAAAAGGAAATGAATATTTACAAGCTTGCATTGATTATAAAAAAGTTTTATTCGCTTCTAGAACTTGCTCTAACGAAAAGTTTTTCAGTCAATCAATTGGAATTCAATTACCCAGAGATCTTGCGTTTTCTGCGGATAAGCAAGACTGGACTAATTTAGATTTTATAGAAAATCAAGATGACTTTATTTATCAAACTAAAAAACAATGCGCTTTAGTAGAATACACGACGACATCTAGAGGAATGCAAAATTTTGATTTACCTCAACATTTAAAGAGAGGTTCTTCAACAACAAGAGCTAGAAAAGATAACTATTCTGCATTTATGTTGGCTAATTGGGCGGTTAAATGTTATAATGACATAATGAAACAAAATGTAGAAAATAATACATTTACTTTTACTCCAATAATGTTTTAGTGTAATTTCTTAAAGGTATGGCGAATTTAGTTAGGAGAAAACAAGTTGATCAATTAGAATTTTCTGGCTTTTTTGTAGAAGTCGGAGATGTAAATTATTATCCACTTGATTCTAATCCTTCTAGTTATATTACTAATTCAAATCTTTCTACAGCTACAGGACAAATTTATGTAGATCTAAATGCTGTTTCTGGAAATTTAAATACAAGAATTTCTGTTGAGAGTCAAAATAGTAGTGGTTATACAGTTTTAACTAGTGGAAATTTAATATCTACTTTAAACTCTTCTGGTTCTTCTTTAACTTCTTCAATCAATTCTTTAAGTGGATATGTGGTATCAGTTAGCGGAAGTTTAACTGGACAAATATACAGCGCTAGCGGAGCTTTAAATTCGAAGCTCAATACAACGAGTGGTGATTTAAAAACTTATACAAATGCAGTTTCTGGAAATTTATCCACTCAAATAACGAATAACTCTTCAGTCACAACAGTTAACTCAATAGTTAGCGGAGTTAATTTTAATTTTACAGGTCAGAAGATATTTAATTCTACAATTTCAGCTCCTAGAGTAAATTTTTCAGGGGTCTCAGCTTCTAGTCAAATTGCTCTCGTTGCCTCTTCAGGAATGGTTTCTGTTGTTGGAGCTTCAGGAACCTTCATGTCTTTCGTTGAGACGGGGGTGGGTAATACTTCAAATACTTTATTTGCTGTGACTGATTCTGCTGGAATCCCAATGATAGAGTTGTATGACGATAGTAAATTAGTTTTAGGAAGAGATTCTAGAAAATCAATATTTTTAAGTGGAGTATCTGGATACGTAATCATGCCTAGTCTGCCTAACGAGACTCAGATTTCAACACTTCCAGCTGGAACACTTTACAAGAGCGGAAATTATTTAATGATTAAATAGGAATAAAAATGAGAAAGAAAAAACTACAAGAAATAATCCCTTTAATGACAACCGCTTCTGCGGCGACAGAAATTCCTATTACTGCTCGCAGAAATGTTGCGGGCACTATAGAAAGAACAGATCGTTTTCATAACATTGAATTTGGATTGGTTCCTTTTAAATATTCTAACAACATCTCTAACAAAAGCTCTTTGAATGTTCGAGATGCTGTTATTCTTTGTCAAAAAGCTTATTATAACTTTTCTTCTTTTAGAAATGTTATTGATTTAATGACTGAGTTTTCTTGTAGTCCAATTTACTTTACTGGAGGAAATAAAAAATCAAGAGACTTTTTAACAGCTTTATTTAAAAAGATAAATATTGATAATTTTGTAGATAAGTTTTTTAGAGAGTATTATCGTTCTGGAAATGTTTTTATTTATAGATTCGATTACAAAGTTACCGAAGAAGATATAAATAAAATCACTCAAGTATTTGGAAATGAAGTTTCTACAGCAGCAGCTCCACTTCAATTGCCATCAATGTATATGGTGTTGAATCCAGCTGATATTCAGTATGGTGGAAATATTTCTTTTGTTGGTACAAATTACTATAAGATTTTAACTGATTACGAATTAGAAAGACTAAGAAACCCAACGACAGACGAAGACAGAGAAGTATTAAAGAGCTTAAGTGAAGAAAATAAATTAAGACTAAAGAAAAAGAGCATATCTGGAGCTGGAGCTTTCATTACAATTCCTCTCAACACAGAAAAAGTTTCAGCAGTATTTTATAAGAAACAAGATTACGAGCCATTTGCTATTCCTATGGGCTTCCCAGTTTTGGAGGATATAAACTGGAAGCAAGAAATGAAAAAGATGGACATGGCTCTTACTCGCACAACCCAACAGTCTGTGCTTTTAATCACCATGGGAAGCGAGTTGAAGAGTGGAGCTTTAAATATTAATCAAAAGAATATTGAAGCTATGCAAACTCTTTTCCAAAATCAATCAGTTGGAAAGGTTCTTGTATCTGATTTTACAACTAAAGCTGAATTTATTATCCCTAAGATTGCTGATATTCTTGATCCAAGAAAATACGAGGTAGTAAATACAGATATTCAGCAAGGATTAAATAATATATTAATTGGAGATGAGAAATTCTCTAGCACTAGCATAAAGGTAAATATTTTCATGCAAAGACTAGAGCAAGGAAGAAAAGCTTTTATAAATAACTTTTTAATTCCAGAGGTAAAGAAACTATGCAAGAGTTTGGGATTCAAGAATTTCCCGACCCCTCATTTTGAAGAGATCGATATTCGTGATGCTTCTATTTGGAATAGAGTTGTAGCTCAATTAATGCAACTTGGAGTACTCACAGCAGAGGAAGGTGTTCAAGCAATTGAAACAGGAAGACTTCCAGATTCAGAAGAGTCTGTAGAGTCTCAAAGAAAATTCAAAGAATTAAAAGACGAAGGACTTTACGCTCCCTTAACTCCTACTCCAAATGCAGGATTGAACACAGGAAGACCGCCCGGATCTTCTTCTCCTCAAAGCAGCAAAAATGTTTCACCAAAAGGAGAAAATAAAAAAGCTCCAGCAATAGCTAGTTTTTCAGTTGGAAAAGTCTCAGCTTCATTTAAAGACTTTGAAACTTTAACAGCTCAAGTTGAGGAGTTTTTAAAGAAAAAACATAAAAAGAAATCTTTAAACGAAGAACAAAAAAATATTTGCGAAGAAATAGCTAAGAATATTTTTATAAACGAAGACAAATCTAGTTGGGCAAGCTCTATTAAAAATTATATCAACCCCGAATACAAACCTCAAAACAAAGAAAAGTTAAAAGAATTAAAGACTATTATGGACGAGCATTCTATAGAGCTATTTCATGCTGCTATATTAAATCATAGTCAAAAATTGTGATTATTAGTGTAATTTTAAAGGATATAATAAATGAGCGAAACTGAAACAGAGGCAGTTAATATGAAATCTGCTAAACAAAATCTATTTATTTTAGATTTTAGTAATTCAGATTCAACCTCAAGTGAGGTGATCAAGGCCGAAAGGGATGGGAGAAAGGCAGATTCTTTAGAGGTTCATATAGAGGCAAAAAGACCCGGGCCTAAAAGCTCCGCTCAAACTCCAGCTAAGCCCTCAGAGAGAAGAAGTGGTTCTTCTAAAAATAAAGCTGGTTCTGCTGGAGAAAATTCAGGAGATGCAATTAGTTTTTCTAAAAAAGTAATAGAAGCTTTACAAAATAAAGTAAAAGAACACAATTCTAAAAGCTCAAGAAAAGTTACTCTTTCTCAATTAAAAAAAGTATTTAGAAGAGGGGCAGGAGCATATAGCTCATCTCACCGACCCGGAATTTCAAGAACAGCTTGGGGTTTAGCCCGTGTGAATGCATTTTTAAGACTTGTGAAGGGCGAAAAAGTAAAAGATAGCTACAAAAAAGCGGACAAAGATCTTCTATGAATAATAAATTATATAAAAGAGGAGATTTTTGTAATGTTAGACAAAAATATTTTTGGAGTTATATCAATAAAAATAAAGAATATTGGATTTCTATAGAAAAATTTAACTCTTATAAAAGCAAACAAGCATCTATTGAGTATAAACAGAAAAAGAAAAATTGGAATTCTTTATATCGAACAGAATCTAATAGCAAGAGAAGAGAAAGATACAATCAAGATTTAAAATATAAAAACTACCGACTTTCTCAATCTAAAATTTATAGAGAAAAAAACAAGAAGCCTCGTTCACTAGAGCAATTGTCTAAACATGCGAATTCAGAAAGGGCTAGAAAAGAAAAAATTAAAACTCCATTGATTTTGCGTAATTTATGTCAAGTTTTTTATGATACAGCCAAGTCTTTAGAATCAATTACTGGCGATAAGTATCACGTTGATCATATTATTCCATTATCTAAAGGAGGTAGGCACGAACCTTGGAATTTACAAGTTTTAACAGCTCAACAAAATTTAAAAAAATCTAATAAGATATGAAAAAATTAGAAATAGATATATTAGAAGATGCCAAACTTTTAGAAGAAGATTTTCTTCAAGCCGAAGCCGATATAAAAGAATTCAGTCTAGATTTTGAATTCGATTCTGTAGACGAGCTTTATTTAGATGATGAAGAACAAGCTCAAAAATGGTACGAAATATAATTATGAATTTTAAATATACTACAACTTTTAGTTCAATATTAAAACCTCTAGTCTCAGAAGAGAAGGATAAATATTTAGCCTTAGCTTCTCTAATGGAGGTGGGTAATTTTATTCCCAATGTTGATACCAATAAAAATGTTGACCTTTTGCCTGTTGCTTTTAATGCCGCAGTTGTCAATAGAGTTAATAAAAATGGAGATGTAATTGATGCAGAAACTGCTGCTTCAATTTATAAAGATTTTATTAATAAACCCATCAATTTAGAACACAATAGAGAAAAAATTATTGGAGTTATTTTAACTGCTGGATTTAGTGAATTTGGCACTGATACTGTTCTAACAGAAGAACAAATTAAAAATCTTAAAGGGCCATTTAATATTACTTTGGGAGGAGTTCTTTGGAGAATAGCTAATCCTCACTTAGCGGATATGATTGAAGATTCAAGTGACTCTTCTAGCTCTAATTATCAAAAAATAAGTGCAAGTTGGGAGCTAGGATTTAGTGATTATAATTTAGTAATGATAGAGGGAGAGTCGAAAAATATTGAAGATGGCTCAGTAATTTCTGATCTAGACCAAATTGAAACATTAAAGGCTAATTTAAGAGCTTTTGGTGGATCTGGAAAAATTGACAAAAACAAATCAATTTATAGAAAAGTTGTAGGAAACGTTATTCCATTAGGTATTGGTTTAACCGAAACCCCAGCCGCAGATGTCAAAGGGATAACAACTTCCAAACCTCAACAAGAAGAAGCGAAAGCTGAAGAAATTATTTCCAAAAACGAAAATTTAAATGTAAATAACACTATAGATCAAGATACTATGAAAATTACAAGCATCAAGGATATAACAGATGAAAACTTGAAGCAAGTTTCTGCATCTCAAATTTCCGATTTAATCGAACAAGAGCTTAAAACCGCTTCCGAAAAATACGCTGCCGAGAAAGCAGCTGTCGAAACAGCTCTTAAAGCAGCAGAGGAGAAATATTCCTCTCTCTTTTCTTCTCAAGAATCACTTAAGCAAGAAGTTGATTCTCTTAAAACAGCTCTCGAGTCAGCCCAAAATGAAATTCAAAAAGCAGCCGCTTCTGAGCTTTTCAACACCAGAATGTCTGCCTTTGACGCTGAATACGATTTAGATTCTGAAGCTAGAGAAGTAATTGCTAATGATATTTTAAATCTTGATGAAGCTGCCTTCGCTGCCTATAAGAATAAAATGGCAGTATTTATGAAAAATAAGAAGAAGGGAGCTAAACCAGAAGTTAAGGAAGTTTCTAAGGAAGAATCTTCTGAAGTTAAAGCTTCTGTTAGTGAAGTTATCGAAGAGGTTGCTGATAAGTCTCAAAAAGAAATAGCAGCTGTTCCTGCTACCTCTACCGCATCTGAGACAACTCTCTTTGATAAATACAAAAAAGCTTTTGACTACGAAGGATTCGTAGTCAGTAAATAACAAACAAATAATAAAATAAAGGAAAAATATGGCTTATAAATTAAGACCTTTTAGAGATTATGACGAACACGATGTTTTAAATCTGTTCTCATACGACACAACTGGTTTAACAGCCGGATCAATCAACGTAAACGCAGGCGTTCTCGTTAAGATTGCAACTGGTTGGAAAAACTATGATTCAGGAGTAGAGCTTGGAGGCGGACTCGAGTTTATCGGTGGCGCTGGAACTCTACAACCAACCAATGTAGTTTCTCAACGTTTCGGTGTTACCGCTAAGGTTGTAGCTTCTACTACTGGAGAAACCCCACTCGGAATGACTCTTTACGGAGTTAGAGATACTGATGAGAACGGAGAACTTCTCAAGTACAAGCCTCGTAAAGCTGCCGAAATGCAAGTTGTTATTCCCGGCCAAGCTGTTCCAGTCGTAACAAGAGGCGTTTTCTTGCTTCAAGGAGTTCTTGGAACTCCAGCTGCTGGAGGAACCGCTTACGCTGGTCTAACAGGCCAAATCACATCTTCCACTGGATCAGCTGGAATCGCAAACGTAGCTATCGGTAAGTTCCTTGGGGCTGCTGATACAAACGGTGAAACCCTCGTTAAATTAGCCCTATAATATAAAGGATAAACATGAGAATTAAACTTAAAAACACACCTGAACAAGTAGAGCTTATCAAGGCTCTTGGTTCTAAAAATAGACTTGTTGCTGCTGAAGCTTCTGAAGCCTTCGCTGCATTTCTTGGACCTGTTATCCAAAGAGTTATTCTTCAAGCTGGTACTGCATCACAAATTTATACAGATGCTCCATTTGATGAGAATGATTCTCCCAGCTATCCTCTCGACTTGTATTATAACGAGTTGAATAACGGATATGTTAGCGTTTGGTCTCAAACTCTCGCTGGTGGATTACCTAGCTCCCAAGACGTTTCTGCAATTCAAGAAGTCAAAATTGCTACCTATCGTCTCGATAGCGCAGTATCAATCAACAAGCGTTATGCTCGCCAAGCCCGTTTAGACGTTATTGCTAAATTGGTTGAGCGTATGTCTCAAGAAGTTCTTGTAAAGCAAGAGCGTAATGCTTGGGCAGTTCTTTTGAAAGCCCTTGGAGAAGCTTCAACTACTCCTTCAGGCGGATCTGCTCTTAAGCACTACATTGCTGCTGGAACAGCTGGACAATTCAAGCTCGACGACCTCAACAAGCTCATGACTCGCGTCAAGAGAATCAATGAGTCTTGGGCTGGTGGTACTCCTGCTGATCCTTATAGCACTGGACTTACTGATCTTTATGTCTCTCCTGAGATTAAAGAGAAGATTCGTGCTTTTGCTTACAATCCATTAAATACAGTTGCTGGAGTTAGAACCGCTGGCAGCTCTTCTACAAGCACTGAATCAGCCATCGCTCTTCCTGACGGAATGAGAGAGGAGATTTATCGTAACGCTGGTATGCAAGAGATCTACGGAGTTAACATCATCGAGTTGATTGAGCTTGGTCTTTCCAAGAAGTACAACATTCTCTTTGATTCTTACATCTCTGAGACTTCAACTCTTGGTGGAGCTTTCGATCCTTCGACCTACCAAATTCTTGTTGGCGTTGATAACACTAAGGGTGCTTTAATTCGCCCTGTTGCTACAACCTCTGAGACAGGAAGCCAATTCAACGTTCAACCAGACGATCAATTCCTCCAAAGAACTGATAAGACTGGTTTCTACGGTTCAATGGAAGAGGGTCGTATCTGTATCGATGCCCGCGCTCTCTCTGGAATCATCGTTTAATTAAATAAACTTCAACAAAACCCGCTGGGGAAACCCGGCGGGTTTTTTTATTTGATTTATGTATTTTATTTTTTTATAACTAAGTATGAGCAAAAGAGCTAAGCTTAAAGATTTAAAACAAATAGATGGCAAAGCTGAACCATCGAGTCCAATGACTTTAGATCAAATTTGGGGAGAGAGAGGTTTGACTAAATACGGAACTAATAGCGTAGAAGAATATAAAGAATATTTAAGAAATTTAAATAGAACAGACATGCACGCTCATGCTATTCAGGTGGGAATTTTGCCAAATGATAACTTGGAAATTTTAGTCGCGAGGCTAGAGCGAGAATTTATGCGTCATGTATCTTCTTTTAGTGCGCCCACAGAAAAGCCCAAAAGAGAAAAAAAAGCTAGCAAAGAAATTCAGAAGATTTTATCTGAAGGTAGATAATCTGTGTAATTCATTAGATGGGAAACTTAGTCAGATTAAAACAATTAGATCAGGTTGAGCTTTCTGGATATGTAAAACAAGTAAGTGATTCTAATTATTATCCTGCAAGTAATCCTTCAGGGTTTATTGATTCTGTTGTAGGAGATCCAGACTTTGATCAGCTAAGTTTGGATCTTTCTACTTTAAGTGGAGATTTAAATTCTTCAATTTCTAGCACTGGAAATACCTTAGCTGCTAATTTAAATTCTACTGGCTCTGCATTATCTACAAAAATAGATAATCTTAGTGGATATGTAGAAGTTTCGAATAGTAAAATATCTACTGTTTCTGGTAATGTTAATTATGCACAATACTTAGCGACTGGTTTAGATTATTCTAGCAATGTTCTTTTATCTGGTGATATAATAAATACTAGTGGTTATGCTCTAGGAATAAGTGGAGCATTAAACACAAAAATTAATACAGCGAGCGGAAACTTATCTTCTAGAATTTCTTCTCTAGAGAATACTTTTACAATTAGTGGAGCTAGCTTTTTAGATTTAGTTTCTAATAATCAAACTGTATTAGGGCAAAAAAGTTTTGATGCTAAAACTAATTTTAAATTAATCAATATAGTTCCTGTTAATGGGGACTATTCTAATCCGGGCGGTCAAAACAATTATTTATATACTCAATTTTTAAATGATACTTTGTTTTTCATGAGTGGTCAAGGCAATATTACGGGAGATATTTTTGTAACAAAAATTAGATATCCCAATAACGAAGAGTGCATAATATCTTCGAATATTTATACCGGAAGTTATTGATATGCCAACAATTATTGGTACATATGATTCAGCAGCAAAAAATTGTGTTTTATTATACGATTTTTCCGCTGGCTCTTATGATGGTGAGCCAACAATAAATCTATTTCCTCAACCAAATACTAATTCTGAGTTTCAAATAAAACCAAGTGATGCTGCTAGAGCTTTTTATAAATTAGATTATTATCAAAATGTAAGTGGTCAAGGAACTTTTGCAGATAACGCTCCCGGTCCTTATATAGATTCAGATTCTATATACAAATATAATTTTACTACAACACAATACGACACCAGCGTTACTCAGACGGGTGGAGGAAATAAACATGGTTATTTAATCAATATAGTAAGAGGAGAAACTTACACAGCTTCATTAGATGTTTATATTTCCACTGGTCACCCAAGGACTGGAGTGCAAACTGTTTTCAGTTTAAACCCAAACTTATCAGGAGTTTTTGCAACCTTATCTGGTTCTTATGACTGTAGTAAAAAAGGAACTTGGCAAAGTATAAACCAAAAAGTTTTCGTGCCAGCTGCTGTTAATTCCCTTTCTTTAAATTCAACTTATTATGAAATATCAGTAGCTACAAAAACAGTTCAACATCCTTACTATGGATCTGGATCGAGCTATGGATTTGTAGTTGGTAACACTCAAGGAAGAACTTTAAATTTATATAAAGGTGGCACTTATATATTCACGCAAACTAACAGCACAAATGCTAGTGATGAATTATATTTAAGCACGACAGCTAATTCTGGTGGTGGAGCAAATTCTTATTCTAATGGATTTTCTTATTATGGAAATAAAGGATTTGATGGTTATGCTATTTTCAATGTTCCATACAATGCTCCTACAATACTCTATTATAATTCTAGAGCAAATGGTTCTTCTTATGTTGGCGGAAGAATAAATATTCTTGGCGGATATAATACTGGCAACACAGGAAACACAGGTTCAGTTGGTAGTTCAGGGTCGGGGGGTTCTTCTGGGTCTTCAGGATCTACAACAAGTGTAACCTCAGAAGCTTATGCTGTTTGTTTTGATCCAACAAGAGGAATATTAAATTCTAGCTATGGAAATATAGATGGGGGATATATTCTTTATAAAAATATGCAGTTTGAACGAAATAAAAAAATGTTCAGAGGCATAATACACAAAACTCAATTTACTGCTACATCTAGATCTAGTCTATCTTCATGTATTGATTTAACTGGCGGAAATAATAACAGCAATTTACTAAATGCTAATTTTGATTCTTTAGCTTATTTATTTTTTGCTCAAAGAGCAAATATTGGAGATGGTGGTTTTATAGACTTAAATTTAAAAAACGCTAAAGACAAACAATTTTTAATTGGCAGCAATAAAACAGTATCTTTTGATTTTTGGTTTAAGCAAACAAACAATTCAAATTCTAGAGCTGTTCTTTTTGCAAGATCATCTGGAGTCTCTGGAGAATTATTTGTTGAAAATCAGGGCTATCCGCAGTTAATTTTTATTCAAGATAAAAGAGTATTCTTTTCTTTTACTAGTTCAGCTAATGCGACTTTTGCTGGCTTTACAAATAGACTTATTGAAATTAATAATTTATATCATGTTGTTGTTTCTATAAATTTAAATGCGGCCTTGGGACAAAAAGTAAAAATATATATAAATGGTTCTGAAACAGATGTTTCAGTTTATGATATTTTAGATCCTCCAAGTAATTTTTCTTTTGTTAATATTTCTTCTGCTATAAAAACAATAGGTAAAACTCCAGTCATAAATGAAGAAACTGCTGGTTTTAAATCTAATGCAAATCAATTTTATTGTATATCTTCTTATGATGATAATGGAGAGTCTTTAAGATCTAATCCTATTTCTGTTTCAATTAATAGTCTTAAAAGATCAGTGCAATTGCGTTGGAGTGAAGTGCTCGGGGCTAAAGGATATTATATTTATAGATCTAAATCTTCATCATTTGGTCCTGTTTCTTTGTTAGCAACAATAGATGGAAGTAGAACAATAAATTATATCGATGAAAATTTCCCAACAAAAGTAGGAACACCAAAAACAGTCAACTCTTATAATTATTATTACGATTCTAATTCTACAGACTTTGTTGATGACTCTTTTGCAAAAGTAGTGTTTGGAGATTATCCTACAACATCAGGAGTCCCAAATTATTTTGAGGGGTATATTTTTAGAATTGGAATATACAATACAAACATAGATTCAAAACAAGCTATTAGAAATTACAATTCATTTTTGTACAGATTCAATTCTGGAAACTCTTACTTATCAAGAGAAATTTTCAAACCCAAAAGTGTAATTTATAAAAAGGTTAAATTTTAATCATGGCTATTACAAGGTATGCGGGAGATAGATTTTACGGTCTAGATACAGAAAAAAATAGTCTGTTATCTAAGGTACTTGATGGAGCTACTTATAGCGCATCAGATACTTTATTGACTTATTTAAAAGTAAATGGTTCGTGGTTATTGATTTCAGGAGGAAGTTCTTCTTCTGGAGTAGCTGGATCTAGCGGCACTTCGGGTTCTTCAGGATCTAGAGGAACGTCTGGAAGCTCAGGGACTTCTGGCTCCTCAGGAACAAGCGGTTCTTCTGGAACATCTGGAAGTTCTGGCACATCTGGAAGTTCTGGTACATCAGGTTCCTCAGGA
>Ga0209358_10001204_pt1 | contig 20980 bp, 15 predicted proteins | sample LauGreFa1BDMLBSN_2_FD_187574 | JGI IMG/M metagenome (GOLD analysis project Ga0209358, IMG submission 187574) | Freshwater lake microbial communities from Lake Michigan, USA - Fa13.BD.MLB.SN (SPAdes) (version 2) | ecosystem: Environmental > Aquatic > Freshwater > Lake | place: Lake Michigan, USA...
TTGGCATGGCGCGATGTCACATTGACTATCGCAGGTGGAGTACATCATTGGACGATGCATAACGACTATGCGCAAAATGCGGATGGGTCATGGCGTCTGCCCTCAATCGCTGCGAAATCGGAGGCTTGGATGGCCTTATCGGTTCCTATGCTTGACGCAATTCGTATGCAAGACCGCGGCACCGAACGCTCTGCGCTCAAAGTCATTGTGCGTGCCAAGGATGCAAATGGAACGACGCATAGCTTTAACGGATCATTGCGGGAGTTACCTATTGTTTCGCAATCGAGTTTCTTAGACTTTGTAGCTGACCAGTTGGTTTCGCTTCGATTTGGTGAAATCGAGTCTGCTGACTTACAGCGTTTGGCTCGTGCAGCGGTAAGCCGCCGAGATTGGGCAGAGGTTGAGCGTATGTTGGCAGAACTGACTCGCCGAGCCGTCGACAACCCATGGCTACTCGGGACTCTGGACGTTATGCAAACATTGCTAGCGCAACGTGACCATGGCCGTATGGAGAAGGAATTGCAATACGCCTCCTACTCTATGAAGAGCCGCTTGACGGACCTAGATGAAATTGGGTTCCTTGGATCAAGCCAAGAACTTACCAAAGAAGCCTTTTTGCGCCGCAAGGTCAATCAAGGTCGCAGGTCGGATTCCTAATCCCAGGGGTGATCCATTATGCAAACTCATACTGCGATCGACCCGTCATTGGCGCGCTTTGTTAGGCGCGCCTATTTCAAGCACTTGCATCAGGAATGGGCAAAGACAGATCTTCGAATCAAAAAAGGAAAACTCAGGAATCAAAATTTTGGCAAATGCATTGACACCGAAAAGCAACTTAGAGAATGCGCCCAAAATTATGAAAAAGCTATGGGGAGTACGTTGCCCATTTCAAGCATCCGGCTTGATGCGAATTCTCGTTCCGCTAATGTCATTCTTTGCCTTTCCCCTGATCCCGTGCCTCAGGCCGTAAACGTCAGCTCAAACGCAGAGGTCCGGGTCATATTGCTACTGCGACAAACCGGAGTGGTCACAAAAAGTCCTGGCATCGTGGTCTCTGGACATGCCGTAGACCGGGTGATTCAGCGATGCAAGTTAATCGAGTTGCCCATAAATCGGGGAGACTTAGAGGCCATAAACGCTGAGTTTGCAGACGCATTACCTTTGGCGTGCCTTGCGTGCAGCGTACTAAGCGAGCGAAAGGATCCAGAGGGGATGGGCGCCCATAGCAACATATTGCTGCCATCTGCCCATGGGGTGTTCCTCGCCAGTTGGCTGCCCGAGGAGCGGCGTCTCTTGGTAAAGACCTTTGTGGATGGTAGGCAGTTAGTGCAACCCCAAATTGAGGCGGTAAGGGAAATAGCAGCGATTGGTGAGGGGCAAATAAACGCCCATATTCTCGATGCAATGGCTCCTGGGTGGCTACAACTTAGGCGCCAGGACATTAATCGATCACTTTTCGATGCCTGGCAACATTTTGGCTGGCGATTTGACATAGAGCGTCTGCATCCTGGCCTCTCAGACGACGCTTGGCAACTTCACTGATTTTTACTGAAAAACTAATCATGGCTGGTATTTACGTTCTCACAGATCCAGCGACGGGCTTCACGAAAGTGGGACGCGCTTCAGATTTAGACACTCGGCTAGCCAATTTAAGGACCGCCAATCCCCGGCTTCAATTAGCGCATTGGTATAAAACAGATGATGCATCACTTGTGGAATCCTACGTGCATGCCAAACTAGTCAGTTCTCGAAAAGAAGGAGAATTTTTTGACGTAAGCCCAGAAGCTGTGAATGCCCAAGTGATGGACTTTTTGGATCGATTGGCATCCCGACCTGAAGAATCCAGTCTGGAAGCCGTCCGCCAATTGGAAGCTCTGGATGCAGAGCGTGATCCAACGCCGGACGAACTGGCTTTAATTCAAAAAATCGTTGATCTGCGCGGGAAGCTGAAAACCTTAGAAGTTGAGGAACAAATTTATTCCGAGCAACTCATGGTGTCGGTCGGTCAAGCAAGTGGCTTGACCGGTTGGGCTACTTTTAACGGTGCTCAAACGACTCGCTTTGACGGTCAAAAATTTAAGTTAGAACAACCGGATTTAGCCCAGCAATACCTAAAAACCAGTTACACACGCAGCCTAAGAGTCAGGCCGGGTATGGCCTAGCACTTATGCTATTTCGAAATGACCCCTCACCTGTCGCCTTACCTACAAAAGGAAAAGTATGAGTGAAATCGCCCGCCTATACAAATATAAGGAATTGCTTCTGGGTAAGCGCCCGGTTGCAAAGCATGTGCTTCTGAGCATTCTAGAAATCTCTGAAGCCACGTTCAAACGAGACCTTGCCAAGCTGCGAGATCAGTTTCATATCCCCATCGAATACGACCGAGACCAAGGCGGCTATGTCATGCGCCAAGGCCATACTGACTCAGAACTGCCAGGCCTATGGTTTAGCCCGGAAGAAGTTTTGTCCCTGGTGACGATCCAGCAACTCATGACCCAACTGGAGCCCGGCTTGCTGGGCCCGAAGCTCAAACCTTTACAAGGACGCCTAGCTGAGCTCATGGAAAAAAACGGCCTTGCGGGCAAAGACATTTCTCGCCACATCCGGGTGGTTCATGCCGGTAAACGCCAACTAGTCATCAAATCCTTTGAAGGAGTTGCCGCTGCAACAATGGCACGCAAGCGAATCAAGATCTGGCACTTCAGCCGCCAAAACGGAAAAACCACGGAAAGGGAGGTATCGCCTCAGCGCCTAGTTCACTATAGAGATAACTGGTACCTTGACGCCTGGTGTCACCTGCGCGATGATGTGCGCAGTTTTAGCATAGATGCAATCCAGCGAGTTAGTATTTTGGAATTGGCGTCTAAAGAAGTATCTGCAAAAACGATCGACCAATCCGTTGGTGAGGGCTATGGCATCTTTGGGGGCAGTCCAAAAGGGTGGGCCAAGCTGCGCTTCACCCCAGAGCGGGCGCGATGGGTTTCCCGCGAGCGTTGGCACAGCAAGCAGCGTAGCGAAACTTTGGCCGATGGGAGCTATGTGCTAGAAATCCCTTATTCGGATGAGCGGGAGCTGCTAGGAGACTTGATGCGCTTTGGTGCTGATGTTGAGGTTTTGGAACCTGCGGACCTGAGAGCAAAGGTGAAGCGGGCTTTTCATGACGCTGCGGGGCGGTATATGTGAATATTATTGACAATAATCTTTAGGATCACATCATTGCTCATTTTTCGAACTTTAGATGGAAATTCTCGACATGTTGTTTCGCTGGTCATCGGCAAAAAATTGCCGAATGCCTTGGCCTGAGCTTGTACACCGTTTACGCGACTGTAAATAAGCGCAATAGGCTTCTTGAATGGAGAAGTTATGCGTTCAAAAGAGCACATTGATAAGTTAACCGCATTTATAAACTCAATGGACGACCCGAATTCTCCATCGCCCCCCATAACTTATAGAGTTTGGCCCTGTCCCAAATGCAGCCTTCAATTCAGTACAACTAAGTACGGATGGAGTAGTCGATTGCGTACCTTCGGTCGGTCAGACGGTAAAGTCGATTCGAACAGCAAACGTGTTCCAAATTGGATCTTCTGCCCTCATTGCAAGTCGCCAATTGACTTTTATAACCCCTTGAGCTTTGAAGGCAAAGAGGAACAGTTGATTGAGGGCAGTCAGGCATTAAATAAAGCGCCATTACATCTTTTATTGGAACCTTCAGATTTTATTAACCTTGCGAATTCATTTAACTCTGAGCAAGAGGACATTCAGAAATTCTATGTATACGCTTGGCATCGTTTTAACGACTTGCGTGAAATTGAAAACAGATGGACGTTGACGGACAAGGACGGTGAGTTCCTGAAGTTGATACTCTCGAGGCTAACCGATGGCGGTGGACAACAATCGCTTTACAAAGCAGAACTTCTTCGTGAGTTAGGTAGATTTGAAGAAGCAATTAAAGCGTTAGACCGAGAGTTTTGTGAGGAAGAATTGGAGTCGCATGCGGAGCAAATTATGCGAGCCGTCGAACTTGCTGACGACAAACCATTTTTATTCGCATCAAAAGAAAGAGATGGACATTTTGAATTTATGATGGCTTGGCGTACAAGGCGCTATGTTCCTGAAATTCTAGATGAACTAGATGGAATAGACAAAATATTAAATCCGCCTATTTTCAAAATTAGCAATCGAAACTGGTGGGTGAAAATTTTAGGCATGCTGAGTCACAACTGGGCTTTAATTGAAGAGAATTTTGATAATTCAGCGACTGTCTATTTCTTCCAAGATACCCCTGAGCCAAGCCGGCCAGCAGTGATAGATTCATTAAATTTTTCTAATATAGAGGACGCGTTAGAAGGCTTGAAAAAAAATCACTTTAGTCTTCTTAAGAAAACGCCAGGGCCTTGGTTGGGGGATGTTCCGAAGGGGCATATTTATGACCATCGATCCGCCGGTAATTTGATTTACTCAAAACTTGGCTATTGGCAAGATTAAAATTTTATTTGATATCCCCCCGCTTTTAAGTGCCTAAGACAGCGAGCAACTTGGCCAAACGAATCGAGAAATTTTTTTGTTTGCCAGTTTCGCCACCTAAGGCACCAACCCCGAATAAGAAAAATCAATCTAATCAAAGGATAAAGAAAATGAGCAGTCTTAAAAAATTTGCTGTTGCAACGCCCCGACCACTCCCCGTAATCGTTTTGGCTGACGCAAGCGGCAGTATGGGGGAGAACGGCAAGATAGAGGTGCTGAACGCTGCGTTGAAAGACATGGTTTCGACTTTTGCCAAGGAAAGTCGCCTGCGCGCCGAGATACAAGTGGGCTTGATTACTTTCGGCGGCAAAGCGCAGATGCACCTCCCGTTGGTCGCGGCACACAGCGTCGCTGGGTTCGCGGATTTGAAGGCTGAAGGGGTTACGCCGATGGGCGCCGCATTTGACCTCGCATGTCAGTTGCTTGAGGACAAGGATCGCATCCCCTCTCGAGCCTACCGCCCCGTATTGATTCTTTTGTCTGATGGACAACCGACCGACGACTGGGAAGTTCCCTTCAAGGCTTTATGTAATTCCGAACGGGCGCAGAAAGCAACCCGACTTGCAATGGCCATTGGTCCAGATGCCGACGAAGCAATGCTGAGGGAATTTTCTAATGACGCCGAAGCGCCCATTTTTAAGGCCCACAACGTACGGGACATCCATCGTTTCTTCCGTGCAGTAACCATGAGCGTTACCACTCGCACTGCAAGCCAAAATCCAGATGCCTCGACCACCTTTGTTGTCCCGCCGCCTGATGACGACGGACTGGACCTAGACTTCCAATGAGTTTTATTGCCTGCGGCGCGAGCGTCATCGGCCCACGACACCTAGACCGAGGCGAGCCTAACCAGGACGCGATGGCTCTGACGGGCTGCCGGGGCGGCTGGATTGCGGCCGTAGCTGACGGGTTGGGATCGCGAGCACGTAGTGATCTGGGGGCGCGAAGTGCCTGTCAGATTTCCAAACGGATCTTGCGCGCCGCATCGCGCGGGTTTGATCTAGTTGCAACGTTGCCAATTATTCATCAACAGTGGCTCGAAGCGGTTAAGCCAATAAGTCCTAGAGACGCCGCAACAACCCTGTTGTTCTGCCGCGTGACAGTCGAAGGCGCAGTCCATGCTGCTCAACTGGGTGACGGTTTGATGCTGGTTAGATGCGCTGGCGAGTTTCGTCGCATCACACCAGACCGCATAGCCTATGGAAATCAAACCTGGGCGCTTGAGTTCACGCACGCGCAGGACAAATGGAGCACTACACAGGGTCGTCTCACCGAGCCTGGTGATGGGGTAGTCATGATGACAGATGGCGTTGCCGATGATCTTGAGCCAGCCCAACTCGCCGATTTTTTTAATGCGCTATATAAAGACTTAAGAACTCGGAATCGCCGCTCGGGTAAGCGCTGGCTGCAGTCTGAAATGAATGATTGGGCGACCCCTTTGCACAGCGATGACAAGTCACTGGTGGCCATATTTAGGACATCCAAATGAGTACAACACAAACAGAAGTAGTTAAAAAAAGTAGGACTGTGCTAGACCAACACGGTCAGTCCTATGAACTAACAGGGCGTATCGGCGAAGGTGGTCAGGGGATTGTCTGCACGACCAATTATCCCAACGTACTCGTCAAAGTTGCGCGCGCAACCACAGAGGAAAGGCGAGCCAGTTGGACGAACAAGATCCGCGCACTTATGAGGCAACCGCTTGAAGGCCTTCCTATCGCGCATCCGTTGGCCCTAATCACGCAGCCGCAACCCGGTTACGTCATGGAATTGATGGATGGGTTAGCCCCCATGACTGAACTGATGCAGGTTGCGACTGACGCATTGATGACAGATGACGGCCTCTCCGGCTATTTGAAAACAGGCGGCCTGTTGCGTCGGTTCAAGATTCTTGCACGACTGGCGCGGGTGCTTGCTGAACTGCATAGCCGTGGACTGGCCTACGGCGATCTATCACCTGCAAATGTCTTCGCATCGCAGTCATTGGAGTACGCAGAAGTCTGGTTAATCGACGCCGACAACGTTGCTAGCCAGTCGCGTGATGGTCAGCAAGGCGTCTTCACTCCTGATTATGGTGCGCCTGAGATTCTCCGGGAGGAGTCAGGCATCAATACGCTGACTGATAGTTGGAGTTTTGCGGTTATGGCATATCGCATCCTCACGCTGGTCCACCCGCTCAAGGGGGATGTCGTTCTTGACGGGGAGCCCGAACTTGAAGAAGCGGCGCTTCGTGGCGAACTCCCTTGGGTAGATCACCCGGTTGATCGTAGCAACGCTTTGTCGATTGGTTTGCCCCGCGAGATCACACTCAATGCCCCGCTTCGCACGCTGTTTGAACGATGCTTCAATGCTGGACTCAATGACCCAGGCGAGCGACCGAGTCTAAGTGAATGGGCTGATGCCTTCGAGGCTGCAACAGGTCATTGCGATCAATGCGAGTCCTGTGGCAGTACGTTTTTCTACACCTCAAAACAGTCATGTCCATTTTGTGATCACGCACAGGACAAGAATCGTACGATCCTGCTGCAGGAATATCGCTATATGCCGCCTGAGATGCTCCGAGATGGCTTGGCGGAGGATATTCCCGAATCGTTGATTCGTAAGGAGTGCTGGACTCGCACAGGTAAGGCCATGGTGTTGAGTATGAGTCCAGCTGAGTTGAAGAAATTGTCCTTGGGAACGTCCCTGTATGCAGATGCAAGCCCGCTATGCACCGTCCAACTTGCCAAGGATGGGTTGTGGATAGAGCCCTCTGCAAGTACGCGAATTTCTTTGCAAAGAGCATCCGATGACAAAGTCGTCGCAGTTGCACGTCGACAGCGGCTCAAATTAGACAGTCGTTCTGGTGCCTCTTTCTGGCTCCACCTAGGAGCCGTAGAAGAAGAGCACGTCGTATGGCGTTTCAACTGGTGAGCCAACTATGAAACTCTGCGATTTTCCATTTTTCTCCAGCGAACTTTTCAAGTTCGATTGTGATGATCTGACTTCCGATTGGCAAGCCGGTGAGTCGGTGTTGGTCCAAGATCTTGGAGACGACTATCTGATCCGTCAGGGTGATGCAGTTTGCGTCGGAAAAGTTGTCGGAAACAAGGACCTAATAGCGATTCAGGTGCAGCGAGGGCTGACATTGTGGGTTCTGCGAATTCGTCAAGGTAACGTCTTGCAACTTCAGTCATTGGATCTGGTTCAGCAAATCCAGCTAAGTCTCAATGAGGAGATGGCGTTTTCAGTTGATGAGGCCATAGCAGAACAATTGGTAAGCAAAGGCGAGATCGCCCACCCTGAAGTGTCTGCCGCTGTGACTTGGTTAACGGAGCGCTTTATTAGTTCTGATGAGCCGCCCAGTTCGGGTCTGAGTCGTATTTTTCTTGGCCGCTTCGACAATGCCTCAGACGAGGCTTTTGTGATGTTGGGAGCAGGTTGGCGTGGCACAGTCAAACGCGATAAGGGTGAACTTAAGCTGATGAGCGTGACTCGGCTTAGGAGTGCGTCTGGTCGAGTTGCGATGGCCGTTGGCAAACTGTCATTTCAAGATGCCAGTGTTTCTGTTCGTCTTCAGAGCACGGAGCAACGTGCATTACTTGATGCTACGTTGCGCGATAACGGAAGCTACCTACGTCTATGGCAGGAATACGGCGCTCTTGAATGGGAACAAGCACTTGATTGCGCTAGAGAGCTAGGTTCCCTTAGATTCAAAGACGCGAACTTAATTGAGGGGGAACTTTGGGCCTGGTTCTTGAAAGTCGATGCAGAGCATTTGAAAGAGTTTCGGAAGCGATGGCAAACTTTGGGCCTAACAGGCGCGACTCAGGTCGAACTGGGCGAGAAGGAACTTGAACTGGATTCTGAGGTTCTAAGCGTTGCGGTAAAGGATGATCGTACAAGGCGACGTCCAGTTAGAGGAGTAGTCCGCTTTGAGCCAGGCGGTGTTGTCTTGATTCCAAGTCAAGACCGGCGCTCAGAGCGACCGCAGGCGAAGGGTTTCATCTATTACTCACTATCAGGTGACGAAGCAGTGCAGACCCGACGTACGCGTGCAAAGCAAGCCATCAATGATGGACGGCGATTACCGCAACTGAGTTACTTGTTAGAGGGCGTAGCTCCGCCAATTGCACGGCGGCGGCATATTCCTAGTATGTCCCCTGCGGCCAAAGAAAGTTTCAAGGGTGAACCTACAGAGCGCCAAAAGCTTGCGTTAGACGTTGCTATCAACACTCCAGACATAGCACTCATCGTCGGCCCACCTGGAACAGGTAAGACACAAGTTATTGCGGCCTTGAAAATACTCCTAGCTAGGGCGCTAGAAAATCAATCTTTGCAGCATCAAATTCTTATCAGTAGCTACCAACACGATGCTGTCGATAACGCGTTGAATCGAGGACGAGTTTTTGGTTTGCCCTCAGTTCGAATTGGTGGACGAAACCTCAGTGTGGATCCCATTGCTGTTTGGTGCGAAGACACACGTAAAGCACTTGCTAAACGGCTTGACTCTATCCAGTCAAATGAGCCTTTGACGCAGCCACTGGCAGAACTTAATCAGCGGCTCACTACATTGAGGCTCGGAAGTTTTTCGCTACTGGAGCGAAATACACAGTTCGAGCAAGTTGATGTCTTATTGCGGAAATTAAACGCTCTGAACATTCGATTGCCAGCTGAGTTGAGCGACCGGTGGGATGATTTTCTTGCGCAGCAGAAAAAAGTACAAACCCAACGTCACGCGAATGAGCCAGCGGGACTTGTGCGACTACTTCGGGCTCTGCGAACTAGCCCCATTGGCTTTTCCGATGACGGCTCGGACAGGGTACATCAGCTTGAGCGAACTATACGGCGGAGCAACGTCAAACTTCAAGAGTCCGAGTTGCAGTTGCTCCAGCGACTTTCGAGCGTTGCTGATGCGACCGAAGCAGATCTTTCTGAATTGACTGCATTCAAGATGTCCATGCTGGATCGGCTGATCCCCGATTACAGGCCTCCTAAGCTCAAGCAGGCACTGAACGGTGAGGCACTTGGTATCTTGGCTGATCTCGAACATGCCATCGCAGCGCCGTTACAGCAGTCTCGCAGGGGTATATCTGCGGTAGTGGCTTCTTACCATGCTGCACTTGCTCAAGCGCCCGACGAGGCAGCGAGAGCGGTACGTGAGTACGCCAGTATTGTCGGCGCTACGTGCCAGCAGGCTGCAGGAAAGTCTATGAGTAGCTTGAAGGAGTTGAGTGATCTAGATGCATCCGAGGGAATTGAATTTGACACGGTTGTCATTGACGAGGCTGCAAGAGCCAACCCGCTTGATCTATTTGTTCCTATGGCGATGGCGCGCCGACGTATCGTACTGGTTGGAGACCATCGCCAGTTACCTCACCTTGTTCAGCGAGATCTGGAGGATGAGCTGATTTTGAAGCAAAGCCTGACGGAGGCTCAAGCCAAGGCGTACGAACAAAGTCTTTTTGAGCGACTGGTGAAACAGCTTAGAGAGCAAGAAAAAGTCGACAATATCAAGCGTGTTGTGATGCTTGATACGCAGTACCGAATGCATCCGACGTTGGGAGACTTCATTAGTAAGCAGTTCTACGAGCCTGAAGGGCTTGGCATTTTGCTTTCAGGTCGTGCAGCACAGGAATTCGATCACACTATTCCGGGCTACAAAGGCAAATGCGCTGCTTGGTTAGATGTTCCTTTACAGGATGGCAAAGAGGATAGACGAGGCCCTAGTCGGATACGACAAGTAGAGGCCCGCGCGATTGCAAAGGAAGTTAAGCGCATAGCAGACTCTTGTGGGCCGTCACTGAGTATTGGCGTAATAAGTTTTTACCGAGCTCAATGTGACCTGATTCTTGAGTCACTCGTCGAGCAGGGCCTTGCTGAAAAGGAGGACGCTGAAATCCGAATCGCGCGTCCCTACCGGCAAGCCGAATCAGGCGATGAGCGACTCCGCGTCGGTACGGTCGACGCATTCCAAGGGAAAGAGTTTGACGTTGTCTTTCTGTCTATTGTGCGTGCCAACGACAACATCATTCCCGATCAAAAGGATGGAAAGGATCGGGAACGTTTGCTTAATGGTAAGTATGGCCACCTTCGTTTGGCAAATCGATTGAATGTGGCGATGAGTCGACAGAGAAAGCTCCTTGTTGCGGTTGGCGACAAACGCATGGCTGATGGCCCTGAATCCGAGGAAGCCGTCCCGGCCCTTAATGCGTTCCTAAAGCTTTGCAGCCAGGAGATGGCAAATGGTCGCTGATCGCTATCTCCGCTTTGATGTGCGTCGCCCCCGTGGAGGGCGACCATTTCTATGGCCCGTTCGCGTTTGGAAGGTTCTATATCCAAAAAATCGTGTCCTGAAGCTGAATCTGTTCCAACAAGCGATCCTTGGACTTGCGCGGGCTCGATGCCAGGACAGCGCTGAAATGGCGGAATTGCTAGGGCTGGACCAAGAACTTGTGGCCTTCATTATTGCGACACAACTGATCCCCAATGGCTGGATGACGACATTGGGCGCATTAACTCCTCAGGGGGAGCGTGTTCTAGAAGAAGCCCAGGATGCAAGCGAAGAGGTCCGCATGGGGTACGCGTATCAGGACGCGATCTCCGGAAATTGGCTTCCACGATTTACTGAAGAACTTCCTGAGATTGAGGCAAAAAGAATCGATGAGCGTGGCTATCCAGTATTTCTGCGTGACCTGAATTCTGGAAAAGAGGATCGTCCTTTCCGTCTGAATCATTACAGGGACGGTGTGATGGATATGGGGGCACTCTTCGACGCGTTTCAGCGATACAGGACAGATCACGAACATGCAAAGCAGCGTGATGATGAGCTTCTAACGCGTGTCCGTATCGAGAGCCTGAGCTTTGTTGAAGATTCAGCTCAACCGATGTGGCTGTGGACTTGGATTTTTCCGGACGAGGCAGGGTCACAACCTTGGCTGGTGGCGGACCCGTTCGGTTTGCAGCAGGCTGCATCTTGGCTACGCAAGTCATTGCAGGAGGCCCTACCGCAAAATGATGGTGCCGCTCGATACATCGCTGACGCAGTAGGTGGGATAAGACCGAATAACTTGTCGCCGGAGGAGTGGTTACGATCTCTGGAGAGCCACGTCAACTTAACACTCCTTGCAGATTACAACTGGTCGCAAAAAGTGCCCCTAATCGAAGGCTACTTAGCAAGTACGCTTCGACAAAAGTTAATTCTTGAATCCCAGGAAATCATTTGGCAGGAACAAATCGACGCGTTGCTTAATCTATCTCAGCTTCTTACAGAAAGCGCACTCAAGTGGATGCTGAAGGCTTATCCGGGCAACCTATTACTTCTTCCGAAGTGGGACTACATAATAAATCAGGGACAAAGGAATTGGAAATCAGGACAGGCGCTTGATTTTCTGACTACGATCCACGAAAACTTAGGAATTCTTAACGCAGACGTAGTTGAACGTTTGGCCGGTCAAGAATTGGACCCAATTCGTACCGCGATTCGTACGGGCAACAGCTCGCTGAAAGCGCTTCTATTTGCTGCAATTCTTAGCACGGTCGATAGACAGGGGCATCCGTTAGTCACTACTCCTGATTCTGATCTTCAGTTGGGAAGACTGTTGGACTTGGCAAACGCAAGAAATAAGAAATCTAGTCATGCAAGCATGAGGAAAGCAGGAAAAGATGAGGCAATAGATTTCGCAAATTTTGCGATTGAATGGGTTAAATTATTCAAGGATTGGTATTGATATGGCAAAACAGAACAAGGTGAACAAAGCCCCAGTCGTACAAACCGGGAATGCGCCACAGAATGCTGTCGCATCTGCCTGGCAGAAAGCAACGGCAGGCATTAGTGCGATTGCCCCACTTGCGACAAACGAAGCTCCCATCAAAACTTTGCCAACTCTAGATAAAGATCTAGTCATCGGTTTAGATAAGGCTGAGCCTGAGAAGACGGCTGAAATAGAGAAGCTGTTGGTTGAGATCGCTGATGTCGCCAAGAAATTACGTGATTTGCACGAAGATTCGAAGAAACGCGGAGAGGCCCTTGCTGGAAAGGAAGCTGCTGTGGAAAAGCGAAGTTCTGAAAATAAGAACCGTACTGAACAAATAGACGAACTCGATAAAGGTATTAAGCAGCAGCAAGCTGAAGTCAATAAAGCAAAATCGAATCTGGCGGATATAGCGCGTGAACTCGAGCAGCGTGAATTGGACGCCCGCACTGGTTTTGCATCCCAAAACGTAGCGGCTCTCAGCGGTCTTAAAAAGGAGATAGCTGAACTAGAGTCTAAAAAAAGTGAAATCCAACTTGGCATTCTCCAGGCAGAGCAGAAGGCGCGCGACGATGAGTCTGAACGCGCCTCGGGCCTCATGGAGCGTGAGGCCGGGGTGGCCAGCAAGGAGAGAGGGCTTCAGCAGCAGCAACGAAGGCTGGAAGCTGATTGGAAAGACCTAGAAAATGAGCGTGCTCAAGTTCGCGAAGAAGCGCAGCGGGAGGCCGCCCACGAAATTGTGAGATTGACCGATGCCCGCCAACGAGCCGAGGATCGCCTTGAAAAGGTTTACCGCGACTGGAAATTAACTGAGCAGAAAATGGAGCAATACCGTGAATTTTCAGATGCATTGGCGGGTAGACCTGCACGAGACATCCTTGATGAGTTGGCAGCTCACCAGCGTCGAGTAACTCAGTTGGAAAATAAAATTGCAAGCAGTCATGATGATCAGATGCAAGCTGAAAACGAGGTCTTACGAAAACTTCGTGACGAGCAAAAGACTCAACTTGATGAGGTTCATTTTGATTTAGCTGATACCAAAGCTCAGCTTCATCGCTTGCGTCTCGGTGTCAGTGACAAGGAGAGCCTTGAAAAGGAAAAACGGGCACTTGAAAAGAACAATCAGATCTTGAGTGCAAGGCTGAATGATTTGGGTAAAACTGTCGATGACCTCACCCAGTCACAGCAGTCCGAAAAGCCATTCCCTCAAATGACATGGATGGATTCGGCATCTAATGCAGACTGGATCAAAGATCGCAAAGCCAAGGAGTTGAGCCTGCCTGAGCAGGACGTTCCTGATCTAAAAAAGTTCTCTGTAGAATTGCAGCACAGAATTGCTCAAGCAGAGGAAGGTACACCCCTGCATTTCCGTCTTGAAGATATTCAGTTGCTTATCGCTGGTTTGGCCATGAGCCAGTTTCACATATTTCAGGGGATCAGTGGCACTGGTAAAACTAGCTTGGCAAAGGCATTCGCAAAGGCTATGGGAGGGCATTGCACTGATATTGCCGTGCAAGCGGGATGGCGAGACCGTGATGACCTACTGGGGCACTACAACGCATTCGAGAAGCGCTTCTATGAGCGAGACTGCCTGCAAGGGCTCTACCGTGCGCAAACTTCCGCCTACAAAGACCGGTGCAATATCATCTTGCTTGACGAGATGAATCTCTCACGCCCAGAACAGTATTTTGCTGAATTTCTTTCGGCTCTCGAAAAAAATGATCCAAAAGAACGATTGATCAGTTTGTCGGAAAGTCAGTTGCCGAATGCACCGGCGCTGCTTGTCGAGGGTCGAAGGATTCGAGTCCCCCATAACGTCTGGTTCGTTGGTACTGCAAACCACGATGAGACCACGAACGAGTTCGCTGACAAAACCTACGACCGCGCTCACGTCATGACGCTCCCTCGCCACGAAGCCGGATTCAAGATTGAATCAAAACCGAAGGCCAGCTTTAGTTATGGATCATTAATTGAGCGCTTTAATGGCGCTGTGACCCAGAACGCCGACGAGGTTTTAGAATTGTTGGCAGAGTTGACCACCGGGCCACTCACTACCATTTTGCAGGATCGCTTTGACTTGGGATGGGGTAATCGATTCGAGCGACAAGCTTTGCGGTTTGTACCCGTTTATATGGCAGCAGGCGGTCGCAAAGAAGACGCTTTGGATCATTTGCTTGCTAGCAGAGTATTTCGACGGGGCAAGGTCACTGGCCGATACGATGCGACGATTGATGATTTAGCTGCCATAGAACATGCTCTTACAACTGTTTGGAAAGGGTGGAAGTCGGAACCTCGCCGTTCCAATTCCCTATTGACTGACGACCGCCGCCGTAAGGAGCGTGGCGCATGAGGTTTCTGGATCGACTTTCTGGTGAAAAGATAGACGACCTGCCCGACGGATTCCTGCCAGGGCAGTATTGCTTACTTGAGCCACTTGTAGTCAATGGACACAGCCGCTTGCAAACCGGTGATCTGTTGTCTGACGATGGCTCTGGAATCCTCCGGATCCAGGGCGCTGAGCGCCAAGTGCGCTCCAGCGAGCAGTCCGACAAAGATCAGGCGGTCGCCGATCTTTCCGCCGAGGCGATTATTTCGATTGCTGGCAAACTTGCGCACGCAAACGATACAAATGTCTCGCCGATGTTACCGGCTGAGATGGCTGCGCAATGCGAACTTGAAGAACTCGAACGAAACTTGGCGACTGTACTTAGAGATGGACATTTGCACTCAATATCTGATCGACCTCGCAGAGATCTTCGTTACGACGATTTAGTTGCACCCGTAGCGCGAGTTCGGCGCCTCGCAACCTCTGCTTTAATTCACTTGGCTTCACACTCCGATTGCTGGCAGCAGCGCACCCTTAGTGGCGTCCAACCCCGCAAAGTTCTAGCTCGTTTTAGCGATGATGACTATGCCATCTATGAAAACAGGCTCTATAAGCGATTGCTGGATAGGCTTGGTCGACACCTTTCCAGTAGACTTGCTCGCATTCAAGATGTGAATTCACGTTTGGAAATAGCTTTAAAGTTTCAAGGCTCAGAGCAGACGCATTTTCGACTTCGCCAAGATATTTGCCGCCTATGGGGGGAGTCATATCTTGATGACAAGACAGGAATGCAGTTGGAGGCGGGCAAGCGTGCTCTCATCGAGTTGGAGTCTCAGTTGCGTGCAATCAAAGGGTTGAAGCAACGAGGTCTTTATTTGATGGTACCTGCGACCTCGGTGGTTCCCGCCCAAATTCATCGAACAAACATTTTGAATCATGACCCTCACTATCATCATCTCCCTCCTTTATGGGAGAAACTGAAAGATGATCGAGAGGAGCGGTTATTGCCGCCTGATGAACGCCTAGCTCGACAACTAACACTGCAACACGCTTACTTCAAATATGTTGGTTTAGTTTTTAGACGTGCAATGGAGCGCTATGGATTGAGAAGTGCACATGGGAATTTTGTATTCACTTGGGCCGGTCGGAATTTCGTTCTTAAGCATGATGCGCATGATTGGCTAGTAACTCAGTCTGACGGTTCTAGTTTGAGGATAGTACCTATTGCCTGGTTCGGTGCATCCATAGACAGTAGTGAGAGACCGGCACCTAGTCGCATCGTCTGCTGGCCAGGTAATTCAACCAGTGTTGTCTTACCGCAGTGTCTTCCCTTATCACCGCTGGATCTTTACGTTGTCGAAAAATTGGGAAAATTGATCGATGAGTGGATATTGCAGCAATTGCTGCATAGTTATGGCCGAAAGCTGGGGCCATTGCCTACACCTGTCAAAAAACTAACCGAGGCTTGGCCCGAACAAATTGAATCTATTTCCGCAACGCACGTTAGGCTTCTTGCGCCAATTGATGCTGAGAAAGCATTTGAACTGAAGGCTTTGCTCAGAGGTTTGGCCAATTCACAAGTTAAGGACACCGTCGAACTTGCCATCGAACAGGTTGCAGCGCTTTCTCAACTTTGTGGTCACATATCGCGATTCGAACCTGGGCAGCAGCAAGACTTCTACTGCCAATGTGGCACTTGTCACACTACTTGGTCGCTCAGAACAACTGGAAAAAGGAGACACTTTTCCATGCGACCGAAAGGCGCATCCAATATCCCGGATAAGGATGGATTTGATTGGTCTGGCAGGGATTGGCTGGAATTCGACTTGCATTGAGTGTCGTAAGTGTGTATAGATATTAAAAGTCACGTCCTTAAGGCCATGTCTGGCTTGTCTGGCCCTCAAAAACCATTTGCGCTATGCCTGTCGTGACCGTGAATGCGGTCAAAAAAATTAGCTATATTTCCATCTAAACCCCGCTTTTTCGACTCGATCGCGCACTTTTCGCGGAATTTAATCCATTCAAGGGGTGCTGGACAGGGGGGCTATTCAACAGTTCGCCTTCCTCTCTCTCCCCGGGGGCTTGGGCCATGGGTACGGTCGGGGTCGGTAGCTTCTGAGTGGGGGTGGGCGGCTGAGGTTGGATCTTTTGAAGACGCCGCGGCTGAACTAACTCTTTTTGCAGCTGTTGAGCCATCTGTTGGGGTTGCTGCGTCTTGTGCTTGTAAGCCAGGGCCGATGGGGGCTGCTGGGGCTTGGGTAGTGGCTTAGGTGCAGGGGCCATAGGTGGACGTCTGGGCTTGGTCGCCTTGGGCACTGCTTTAAAGGTTGATTTAGTCGCAGCTTTTGGTATAGCGGCGCGAAGGGGGGTAGCCGCCGTACCCACCCTTCCCAGCGAGATTGCTGTACGTGGTATCCCAGCATCAAAACTGCGTGGCGTAGGTTGGGCAAATGCCCACATCTTGTCAGAAATAAGTTTCCATAGTGCCAGCTGATCTTCAGGATTGGCGATTTCCAACAATCTCATCTCTGCTCTCCTTTTGTTATATTTATTTATCAAAAGTCAGAATTTTTAGCCAGCAAAAGATTGGAAGAATCATAAATAAATCTATGCGTCTATTCGAACTTGAAAAACCAAAATCGCCAGAGCAAATGAAGCTCGATCAACTTCGAGCCTCAAGCAAGCGCGCCAGTGATGCGGTAAGGGTCGAGCGAGAAAGACAAAAGGCACAACGTGCTCAAAAGACATTGCAAAGAGTTTTGAGACCTAAATCAAATACGCTCAAACCCATTCAACCGATCAAGCCGATGTAATTAAACAAAGACCGACACAGCGGTCGGCCTTTGGCAAGATCACGGCTCTAATCGGCCTTCGCAGGCAGCTTCAAGATTGTCCGTTTTTTTGATGCGGCTTCCTTGTCAAATCCAGCCTTGACAAGTCGGCTAACCGCTTCAATACGCGCATCAAGTTCACCAGCGTCAATAACACTGCGTAACACCTCAAGCGTAGTGATAACGCCTGCAATGTTTTCGGTCTCAATAGCGTTCTTACCATCGACAACTTCGAGTGTGCGAGCACCATAGCGAACAGTGATGAACAACTTGCCGTTTTCGCTTGCCCACCACCAAGGCTTCAGTCGCTTTGGAACTTCGACTTTTCGCGTACCCCCAGTTGCCTCATCTCTAACGCTGCGAATTCTCACGGGCACATACTCCGTACCAGACTGAGCAGCCTTAGCAAGTTGTATTTGCTCGTGAATTTTGTTGATCAATTTCTGGCGCCGCGCATGCTTTGGACTATGGCCCTGTTGAGGCTTGCTGGCGACGAATTTCAATGCACTTAAACCTGACATTTACTACTCCTTGTGTGTGTTGCAGGAATAGCTAATTTATTGTCAGACCATACTTCTGGGCAACCGAATTGATTGGTAACCCGATAACCTGGAAGGACTTGAAGTCAATGAAATATCTCAATTTCAAATCGACTTCAGACCAGCTGAGTAGGCCACTGCACGCGCCTCTTCAAGTGCCATGCGATCTTTATGCTCTTGCTCCTCGCGCCTTACATCTAATGAGCGCGGCGTGTAACGTTCTATTTGTTTGGGAGTTAAGTGCCAAAAAGGGTTGCCCGTTTGCTCGCGCATTTGCCATTCGATTTCGTTCTTGAATTCCGCACCTAAGCGGCGTTTGAAAAAAATCGCATCATGCACATTGGCTATAGGCATATAGCCCTTAGCTCGCGCCGCCTGACGAACAATGTCCATGACGTGCGTCTCACCGTGCTGATAAAGGTAAGCCAGCACCTTGGCTTTGCTAGGCCTGCCACTTTCAGTTTGCAGATATCGCTCAAGCAGTAGATCAGGGCGAAATTTTTTGAACAGATCGTACAAGTATTCGTCTAACGCATTTTGTTCTTTGATGAACAACTTGACAGTATCGTCTGCAAGAAATCGCATCCTATCCTCAGTGTTTTGAAGAATCTCAACCAGGGCTGGGTTAGTCCAGTTTCCAGAGCTGTCTAGCCATCCTTTGGCTGTTTGACGTGCGCCAAAGCTGATGGCCGTGAATGCTTGTTTCAGGAGCTTTGGTCTAAGCTCCTTTGGCACTGGGCTACTACTCGGGAAAACGTAATGACGAACCGTTGCCATAAAGTCCGCTTTGTCCTCTAAATACAGAAGAGTGGCCGGGAAAGATTTTTTTAAATCTTCATCTAACCCACTGGCTGCCAAGTAGCTACGTGCATAGCCCATTTTCCAAGCTACTACGCTACTGCGGATGTCGTACTCCCAGCAGTTACCCAGCATTGCCGTTCTTAGCTCCTTGTTTACGTTCTGCACGCTAGTGCCTACGTAATAGGTCCTCCCGAATGGACTACGCTTTTTGCGCTGAAGGAAGTAGCCCCTGGTGACAGCGGCAACGCCAACAATAGTTAGGGCTTGGCGCAAAGCCAAATCTTTGCGCGGACCTTTTATGAGATCGGACTCCGTTTCCAACCAATAAACATAGGCTTTGACTGATTCAACATCAACAGGCACCCAGTCAAAGAGATCTGCGAGTTTGTCCTCCCGCCACTGCAAGTTGTACTCTGGATATAAGTGGTCAAACAAAGCAATGTTGCTGATATCGTCGCCGCTTAGGTATGCATCAATTTGCTCGTCCGTTGTGGCGGCTGACAAAGATCCCGTAGGCATTTGCAAGGTGTTTTGCAACGTAACAAGCGGGGTAAGCTTCACTTGTGAGTACTGGCCAGAAAACTTGGTCCCCTTGACCACGGTCTGCACAATGTCCCAGTCGTTATCAGTGAGCCACTTATGCACACGGATTTTCTTTGGGCCAATTTGCCCGCCTTTGTTTGCCAATTGATCTAGTGATATTGCGTAGAGTCCTAATTTGCGTTGCTCCGGTGTTTGCCCGCGCTGTAGGGCATCAAACAGCATGGATTCGACAACGCTAATGTATTTAGCTAACGCGCGGCTGGCCGCCGCAGCAGGCTTGGGAAAAGCCTTTTGTAGGGCTGCTTCTACCGAAGGATGGACCGTAAGTTTGATCACTGATGAAAAATTCCTTGCTAATGAAATCTAAGATTTCCAGCGTATTTAGCACTTATTTACAGATTTCAAGAAGACAAAAAAAGTCACAGACATATAGTAATTCATCTTCCTGATTTGATGAAATTCATTGCGGAATTTGAAATAAGTGTGCATATATGCCTAATTGCCGAACGAATAAAGCAGCTCCTTGCCTTTAGGGTAACGCGATACGGGAAATCTAGCCTTTCAGCCAAATTTTGCAGCGTATTTTTCTCACTGCTGTCTGCAATGAATTCGGATTGTTAATGACTAAATACTTGCATGCAAACCTTCCAAGCCAATGTGAGAGTCCGTGTAGATGGGCGGAGCCAAATAGTTCAAACGCAGTTACGAGCCCTAAACTCCAACGATGCACGGTGGTTGCTATGGGCGCAATTCGGATTTCACAGCATCGCCAGCGGTCCTAATAAGGTCAAGGGCTAAAAGCTGACCCAGATATCAACGCCGAATTAGTACTCACTGGGCAGCATGATCACCCAGTGATCACCGTCCCAGCAGGCGTAGAGCGTGATCTCCCCAATGGGGAAGTCCGTGTAGGGAATCATTTGGCGGGCATGCTCCTTGCCATTGCCATCCTCGTAGACCATTACCGCTGCCCTGCCCTGCACCAGCACCTTGACCAGTACGAACCAGTCATCGGTACCGATCTCATCCAGGTGGCTGGCTACAGCATCCATGATCCACCAGCATTGCGCTCGCTCGCTTAAGTAGCGGGTGCCATCGGTCAACAGGTGCCTGCGTCCAATGCGGTGATATTGCAGGGTGCCGGTAAATTGCGCCAGGCTGCTGTGATCTAAGCCCAGCGCTGCCAATTGATCTTGTGTTTTCATTTGCTGCAGGTGTTGTTGTACAAATGCAGTGTTGTTTCAGATGCCCAAAAGGACAACCGGTAACCCGGCTATTTGGCGGGTCTCTGAGCGCTAGCTTATGTTTTTTTGGCTATCGTTCGGTCCCTTTGATAATTTGGCATAGAGTCAGCGAGTGGGCTTGCAAGTCTTTGTGCTGAGGTTGGTGTCAGCATTCTCCTCAGGGCTACCCTAGCTTTAGGATACGCTGTACAAAATTCACTTTGCCAGGCTGTGTGGTAATCACACCGCGCACCTGAGATTGGATTTGATGATCCTGCATTCCCATCACCTTGCCTGCATCTTGCACGCTTTGGAAAACCTGCAAAACATCGACACTGGTAAGCTCATACCCATACCCCCTAGCCATCCAGTGCAGTGAAGCAAGCCCTACTGCCAAGGAAAAATTTGAATCCTTTGTCGCATAGTCACGAGCGGCACGGCTCAAAGTCAGCGGGTCAGT
>Ga0209358_10001206_pt1 | contig 20970 bp, 20 predicted proteins | sample LauGreFa1BDMLBSN_2_FD_187574 | JGI IMG/M metagenome (GOLD analysis project Ga0209358, IMG submission 187574) | Freshwater lake microbial communities from Lake Michigan, USA - Fa13.BD.MLB.SN (SPAdes) (version 2) | ecosystem: Environmental > Aquatic > Freshwater > Lake | place: Lake Michigan, USA...
TGATACCGCGTTGAACGCCGCATGGGATGTCGTCCGTCATTGGTCGGAGGATGAGCGCCACACACTCCGCCGCGATGTCCCGCGTGAGGCCTTGCGGGCCCGTATCAAACGGATCGGCCTTCAAGACATTGCTCGGGAGATCATGTCCATCGCCCGCTCGGGCCTCTCCGCACGCCGCCACCTCGATCCGTCGGGCCGCGACGAGACCATCTACCTCGACGTCCTAGAACCCATCGTCGAAACCGGCCTCACCCAGGCTGACCGCCTGATCACGCAGTTCAACCGTGACTGGAAAGAGGATATCAGACCCGTCTTCGACGCCGTTACGTTCTGAGGATCGTTACCTTCCGTTCACCATGCCGAGCGATCACCACGTCGCCAAAGCGGCATTTTAGAACGTCATTAACCGCTTCCGCGCATGCTCTGCACAACAGACGCAGGAAGCCCCGATGAACCGCAAAACCCTCGACCAGCAGCCCCCGCAAGCCGGCATGGCGATCCAGCATGTTGTTGTCATCACGATCCTCGCTCTGGCGATTTTCGGCGCGATCATCCCGATGGTTCCCTCCGCCAGCCATTATCTGGCGTCGCAATCCACCACCATAGCGTCCGACTAAGACCCGCTCTATTGCGCCTTGACTGGCGCCTGCCAACGCCGCTCGACCCGGTTGATCACCTGATACGCAGCCCACACGCCGACAATCCCGAACGCAATCGCGCCAATCCCCTGTCCGAGAAACGCACCTTCCGCGCCGCCCCATTGCGCGCCCACAATCGCGAACGGAACCGTCCCGATCGTTGCCTTACCCCAGTTGAACACCGTCGCAAGCACCGGCGCGCCGAGATTATTGAACGAGGCATTGGCAACAAACAGCGCGCCATGGAACATCCACGTTCCCGCCAGCACCACACAGAAATACCGCACGAGATCAGCCGCCCGTCCGGTTGCATGAAACACGGCGATCAATTGCTCCTGCGCAAGATAAAGAACAATCCACGCCACCATCACGCTCGCCGCTGAAAATATCAGCCCGTCGGTCAGTGTCCGACGCACGCGTTTAATGTTGCGCGCGCCCAAATTCTGCCCGAAAATCGGCCCGATCGCCGCTGAAAGCGCAAAAACCGTCCCGAACGCCACCGGCACGAGCCGGCTGATGATCGCATTGGCCGCAAGCGCCTCATCTCCGTAAGGCGCCAGCACGCTCGTCATATACGCACCTGCAACGGGCGAGGCGATATTCGTCAACACGGCCGGAACCGCAATGCCGACCATCGGCTTCAGGTCCTCGACCGTTTCGAGAAAAGTCGGCTTCCGCATCAGATCATGAATACGCACGACGCCGTGATACCCCACAAGGCAAAACACAACGCGCGACAGCGTCACCGCAATCGCCGCGCCATCCGTTCCGAGCTCCAATCCGAAAATCAGGATCGGATCGATGATTGCCGACGCAATCCCGCCGGAGAGCGTCACAAACATCGCCCGCCGTGCATCGCCCACCGAGCGCAACGTGCCCGAAAAACACATGCCCAGCGCCAGCAGAAAATTCGATGGCATACAGATCATCAGAAACCGCCACGCCACCGCATGCGTCTCGCCGGTCGCGCCGAGCAATGTCAGCAGCGGATCCATCACTGCCATCATCAGCACCGCAATCAAGCTGGCGGCGACCAGGCTGATCGCCGTCGTGCTACCTGCCAGCCGTCGGGCCCGCACCTTATCTCGTGCGCCGAGTGCGCGCGAAACGAGCGCCGAACTCGCAATCATCAGTCCCACATTGAACGATGTCGACAAAAACAGAACCGTCGTGCCATACCCCACGCCCGCCGTGAAATTCACATTGCCGAGCCAGGAAATATAAAGCAGCGCCAAAAGATCGACCGCGAAGATCGACACCAGCCCGACCGCGCCACTTGCCGCCATCACGGCGACGTGTCGCATTGTCGAACCCGTCGTGAATTTGCCCTGTTCCGTCGGCCGTTCAGTCGCCGCAGTCGCAATATCGTTCATGGCCTGGAATCCTGCTGACGGGCTGCGTAATGTCCGAAGTTCTTACGCTGCCACTGGCCATAATGCGAGTGAAAAGGTCTTTTGGATCAATCCGTTCGCACGCCATGGGCTTCCAACGCCTGCACAAGGCCCTGATACCCGTCGAAATGATGCGCCATGAGTCCCGCACTTTTTGCACCGAGCACATTCTCAACGAGATCATCGGTAAAGAACGTCTCCGTAGCTGCCACCTTCAACGCCGTGCAGCAATGCATAAAACAAGCGGCGTCCGGCTTGGCCGCGCCAATCCGCGCCGAAACAAAAATCGCATCGCCAAACAGGGGTATCAAATCGGGGAAAATCTCGTCCAGCGTGTCGCCGAGCAAATGGTCATTATTGGTCAGGAGTGCAACGGGCAGTCTTTTCTTCACCCGCCCGACAAGTCCCAGAACATCATGGAAAGGCGGCATCGCTGCCTTCCGCGCCGCAACCCATTCCGCCCGACTGAGCGGATAATCCAACCGTCGCCCGAATTCCTCAAGATAGGCCTGAGCAGAATACGCGCCGCGGTCTGATTGCTCCAGAAAATCCGTTTCCCAGATCGAAGCCCTGATCGAATCAGCCGCTTTCCCAGTTATCTCGGCGAGCGCCGCGATCCTGATATCGACATGATACGCGCAGAGCACATCATCCATATCGAATAAAAGCTGTCGGATTGGCTTCAATGTTCTTTTTCCTGCAGGCGATACTGTTGCGCCGCTTGACCTTCGCGCAAGCTCCGCTCACAAACAGGCTTTGACGATGCAGCAGTTCGCCTCATGATTCAACCATCCAAACCTCCTTTGACCGTCCTCTTATGCGCCCCCCGTGGATTTTGCGCAGGCGTCGTTCGCGCCATCGATGCCGTCGAGCAGGCGTTGAAACTTCATGGTGCCCCCGTCTATGTCCGGCATGAGATCGTGCACAACCGGTATGTTGTCGATGATTTGAAACGGAAGGGCGCTGTGTTCGTCGAGGAACTGGATGAAATCCCCGATACAGACGCGCCGGTGATTTTCTCCGCCCATGGCGTACCCAAATCTGTCCCGGAAGCTGCGCGTCAGAGAAATTTCTTCGCGATTGACGCCACCTGTCCGTTGGTCACCAAAGTGCATCGGGAAGCTGAAATCCAGCATAAGCGCGGACGCAAAATCCTGCTCGTCGGTCATGCCGGCCATCCGGAAGTCGTCGGCACCATCGGGCAATTGCCGGCAGGTTCGGTTTTGCTCGTCGAAACCATTGCCGACGTTGCCGCGCTGCCCGATCTCGACGATACCGCGCTCGCCTTCGTGACCCAGACAACACTCTCCGTCGATGACACCAGCGAGATCATCAATGCCCTGCGGCAGCGCTTTCCGGCGATTGTCGGGCCCCACAAGGAAGATATTTGCTACGCCACGACGAACCGTCAGGAAGCGATCAAAAAAGTAGCATTACTCGCCGATGCCGTGATTGTCGTTGGTTCGCCCAATTCATCGAATTCCCAACGTCTGCGCGAAGTTGCCGAGCGGGCTGGCGCAAAAAAGGCCGTCCTCCTGTTGCGGACAACCGAGATCGACTGGTCAATGTTCGAAGGGATACGGACCTTGGCGATCACCGCCGGTGCGTCGGCCCCCGAAATACTTGTCGAACAAATGATTGATGCCTTCGCTGAACGCTGGTCGGTGAACGTCGAAACCGTTACGACAGCCGACGAGAGTGTGTTTTTTCCCTTGCCGCGCAATCTGCGCGGTGCTGCAGCGGAGTAGAGCGTGGCGGTGTATACGGAAGTTTCGGACGAAGAACTCGCCGCTTTTATCAGTCTCTATGACATTGGCGGCGTCTTGTCGGTGAAGGGGATTGCGGAGGGCGTCGAGAACTCGAACTTCCTGCTCCGCACCGAGGGCGGCACCTTCATTCTCACACTCTACGAGAAACGCGTCAAAGCCGAAGATCTTCCCTTCTTCATCGCCTTGATGGAGCATCTCGCACAACAAGGTCTGAATTGCCCCCAGCCGGTGCGTAACCGGTCTGGCGAGGCGCTGGGGCAGCTTGCCGATCGTGCCGCTGCAATTGTTACCTTTCTGGAAGGCATTGGCGTCAACAGGCCTACGGTCCAGCATTGCGGCCCCGTTGGCGAGGTCCTCGCCCAGCTTCATCTTGCCGGCTCTGATTTCAAGGGATTTCGCGCCAATGCCCTGTCTGTGTCTGGCTGGCGCCCGCTCTTCGATGCCGCGAAAGACCGCGCCGACACAGTCACGCCGGGCTTGCGTGATGCCACCGCCGCTGCCCTTGCCGATCTTGAACAAGAATGGCCGCAAGGACTTCCATCGGGCGTGATCCACGCCGATCTGTTCCCCGACAATGTCTTCTTCCTGAAGGGCGAACTCTCCGGCCTGATCGACTTCTACTTCGCCTGTAATGATTTTTACGCTTATGATCTCGCCATTGGTCTGAATGCCTGGTGCTTCGAGAAAGATGGCTCCTTCAACATGACGAAGGGCAGGGCGATGATTGCGGGTTACCAATCGCTCCGCGTCTTAACGCCCGCCGAAGTTGCTGCCCTGCCGATACTCTGCCGCGGTGCCGCGCTGCGCTTCATGCTCACCCGCCTCGTCGATTGGCTGAATGTCCCACCGGGAGCACTTGTCAGGCCGAAGGACCCGCTCGAATATTACCGCAAGCTCCGTTTCTTCCAGAGCGCCGACAAGGCAACGGATTTCGGTTACGTCGAATGAGTGTCAATCGCGTAACGATCTATACGGACGGAGCCTGTTCCGGCAATCCCGGCCCCGGCGGCTGGGGCGTGCTCCTCATCTACGGCGATACCCGCAAGGAAGTTTGCGGCGGCGAACAACTCACCACCAATAACCGCATGGAATTGATGGCAGCCATCATGGCGCTCGAGAGCCTCAAGCGGCCCTGCGCTGTCGATCTCTGGACGGACAGCCAATATGTCCGGCAGGGCATCACCTCATGGCTTCATGGCTGGAAGCGGAATGGCTGGCGAACAGCTGATAAAAAGCCGGTCAAAAACGCCGATCTCTGGCAGCGTCTCGATGAGGCGCGTCAGTGTCACGATGTCAGTTTTCACTGGGTCAAAGGCCACGCCGGTCATGACGAGAACGAGCGCGTCGATGAACTGGCCCGTGAAGGCTTGGCCCCCTTCCGCAATGGCGGAGCGCCAGAAAAACGAAAGGGCGACACGGAATAAACCGCGCCGCCCTTCATAAATAATACCCGGTCCCGATCAGAGCTGCTTGAGCAATTCTTCCGCGCCGGAGGCATTGGCCGTCGAAGGGGTCTCTTCGACATTGATCAACTTCACGACGCCATGATCGACCAGCATCGAATAGCGCTTCGAGCGCGTGCCCAAACCAAATCCCGATCCATCCAGCGCGAGCCCGATTGCCTTGGCAAAATCGGCATTGCCATCCGAGAGAAACTCGATCTTTCCCTTCGCATCATTATGCTTGGCCCATGCGTCCATCACGAACACATCATTGACGCCCGTAACAGCAATCGCGTCGACGCCCTTGGCAAGGATCTCTGCTGCATGCTTCAGATAGCCCGGCAGATGGTTGTTCTGGCAGGTCGGGGTAAACGCGCCCGGTACGGCAAACAGGACAACCTTGCGGTCCTTGAAGAGTTCGTCGGTCGTCTTCGGGGCGGGACCGTTCTCGGTCATGATCCGGAATGTTACTTCTGGCAGGCTCTCGCCGATGGAAATCGTCATACGCTTCATCCTTGGGTCAGTGAAATGGGGCATCCGCAACAAGCGGAGACGTGGCTGTTTAGCGCGCTCTGCCCTGTTCGTCGAGACGGATTGACGTCTCGGTCACTTTTGATCCGGCAACCGCCGTGAGTGTGAGCGTTAGACCTGCCAAACTTCCCGCATCCGGCTTCTGTTCGACGGGAACGAGCCAGTCCAGTTCTGTACCGTCCGTCGCCCCGGATAATACCGGCTGGCCGAAATACCACCCCTTCGGCCCTTCGACGAAGAGGTCAGGCTCGCCCGATCCCCCCAATCCGGCTACCTTCACATGAAGCGCCGTCTGCTTCACGTCAGGCTCGATCCCGACAACACCCGGCAGAACACCATCGCCAAGCCGGGCACTTTGCGGCACCGTCCCGAGCGCGGCTTCGACCCGCTCCCGATGTGGCGTCACCACAGTATCGGGCAACAGGGTCAAGTCCCCCTCGCCCAGAGCGGGCACGCACAATTCCGCACAGATGCCATAATCGATCTTGAGCTTCAGTCTGGCACGTTGCGCCGTATCGCGGAGTGTCACGAGGACCGGCAGGATCACGCTGTCCTTGTAGCCGATCGACGACCCCGGTCCGTCCGCAAAGCGCACCGGCACTGGCCATCGCACATCGACCGTCGCGACATTCTCGGAGCCCTGCCAATCGAACACCGGCGGTAGCCCTGAATCACCCGGTTCGCGCCAATAGGTCTTGTATCCCGGATCGAGGTGAATCTGGATTCCAACAAGCCGGAGTCCCACTGGTAATGTTCCAGCGTCCAACATGTCCACAGTACTTCCAGTTTTGTTGGACTGCGCAAAAGTGCCTGATGTCAGATAAGGGAGAAAAAAAATGAATAATACCAACAAGATAAAAACACGTTTTCGGAATAATTCCGCCTCGAACATCTCCAACGTTGGAGATCCCGATTGGAATTGTCGAAAAATCAACCTCAATCTCGAAAAACATCCAAAATAGTGCATTTAAGGTGATAATCCTTCTTGAAATTGCCTGTTTTACGCGTACTTTAGTATTATGAACTATTCCAACGATTCCAGTAATTTCCAATCGCGTTTTCTAACCGGCATGTTCCTTGTGGCGATGCCCGGGATGATGGATCAGCGCTTTGATCGCGCCGTCATCTATCTCTGCGCCCACTCCGATGATGGTGCTATGGGGATCATTATCAACAAGCCCGCTGAGGATATCGTCTTCCCGGAATTACTGCAACAGCTTGAAATCATTCCAGAAAAACCATCAATATCGCTGCCGTCTCAAGCTGGTAACATGAAGGTTCTGCGCGGTGGTCCGGTTGAAACCAGCCGCGGCTTCGTCTTGCACTCCGTACCGGTCGAACCCATCGAAGGCTCTGTCACGGCGGGAGACGAGATCAGGCTCTCCGCCACCATCGACATCCTCAAGGCCATCGCCCGAGGCCAAGGTCCGGACGAGGCCATCTTCGCCCTCGGCTATGCCGGTTGGGCCTCGGGACAACTCGAATCCGAGATCCAGGACAATGGCTGGATGATCTGTCCGTTGGATCGAAAAATCCTTTTCGATCAAGAGTTTGACAGCAAGTACGTTCGAGCCTTGGGCTCGCTCGGGATCGATCCGGCGATGCTTTCGCCCCTCGCGGGCCATGCTTGATTGGCCTGGCTCTATCGCTCGGCGCGGTTGATCAGTTGCTCGATATCCTTGGCAGTCATCACGCCAGAAAATAAGCTTCCCGTGCCCATGTGGAACCCGATTTGATCAAATTCTACAGCGTCTGACTCCGTGTCGATTCCGTCAGTTATAACACTGATTTCAAGGTCTTGCGCCAAAGTCACAACGGCGCGGATGAGGGCGGGCCTCACCCCTGCCGTGTCGGCTCGGGTCATGTTTCTCGTCACCCGGATCGTATCAATGGGGAACCTATCTAGCAGTCCAAGGGAGGCATAGCCATGACCGAAGTCGCGGATGATGAGGCCAATCCCGAGATCCGATAAACTGCTCAGAGTCTGAAGCGTTTGTTCAGGATTTTCAATGAGATAGCTTTCTGAAACTTCGATTTTCAGGGTTTCCGGCAAGGGCTGTGCCTTGCTTACGATAGTTTTGATCTCCTGCACGAAAGAACTTTCATGCATAAGATTTGCTGGAATTGCGATCGTGACAAAGAAATTTCGCCAAACTGATGCCCCTCTCTGCCATTTGCACAAATCACTTGCTGCATGATTGAATATATAGAGCCCAATACTTTGCGCTAATTCAATCGACTCGCATCCATTGAGAAATTCATATTGATCGAGGATACCGAAACCTTTCCGATTCCATCGTGCATTTACTTCAAAACCAACGATAGCACGATCGCGAAGTCTAATGACCGGCCTGTAATCCAGTTTGATCTGATCCCCTTCAAGTGCGTTTCTGAGATCAGCCTCAAAGGCGAGAGCCTCGCTTCCTTGCGCGCGCATTGCTGGACGGAACACATCAATTCTGTCACCGCCCAGCTGTTTTGAGTGCATCATGGCAATTTCAGCATTCCGAAGCAGGATTTCTGCCCGTGTTTCCTTGTTCTGGTCAGGAAGTGAGATGCCAACAGAAGCCGTGACAAGAACATTTTGCTCGTCAATCGAGATTGGCGCCGAAAGACTGCGCCTGACAGCATCGACAAACGCCGTAATTGGCGCCGGCTCTGTTTCCGACAGGAGAAGGATCACGAAGCGGTCAGCACCGATGCGGGCGAGCGAGTCTTGCGGTTGCAGGAAACGCGTCAGACGCCGCGTGATCGCAAGAAGCAGAGCATCCCCGCCGGAGAGGCCGATAGCAGTATTGGCATCCCGGAAGCGGTCAATATCGATGGCAACAACGGTCGGCCTGATTGGAACCCCAGCAACGCTGATTGTCAGCAGCATATCAAGGCGATCCAACAATAGACGCCGGTTGGCTAACCCTGTCAGGCTGTCATGAATCGCATCGTGGAGGATGCGCTCTTCAGCTATTTTAGCCTCGGTAATATCGGTCAAAGTACCGAGTATCCGTGAAACATCGCCCGCACGATCAGTGATCGGTCTGGCGCGCAAGCGGAACCAGTGATGGTTGCCGTCGGCAGCCTTGAATCGGAGTTCAGTGGCAATCCGTCCCTGTCTATGGTGAATAATACCGTCAATTGCGGTCTGAAACCGGTCCTTGTCAGCTGGAACGAGGTGCTCCATGAACTGCTTTGGCTGACCTTGGAGCGAATCTTTTGGGTATCCGAGCGCCAATTCTGCGTCGTTTCCGATCGAAAACTTATTGTTCTTCACCGACCAGTCAAAAACGACGTCTCCGCTCCCCGCCAGCGCAAGTGCACGACGTGCAAGGTCCGGAATTTCCTTGTCGGTCAGGCTCCCGCTCGAGATAACCTGCTGCATGACTGTGAAACTGATCAGCATGACAATCAATACGAGGCCGCCAATCAGCGCATTGGCTGCAATGTCGGTATGCAGATAGCCGAGAAGGGCAAATCCCGCCGCAGTTACCCAAACAAACAAGATAAACCAGGTCGGCAAAAGTAACGTAGCACGGTCATTTGCATGAGTTGCGAGATAGATGATCAGCAAAAGTCCGATTGCGACAGTCGCGCCAATGGAAAGGCGTGCGATGCCGGAAGCCATCGCAGGGTCAACAACCGCAAGAACGATCAACCCGCCCAAGATCGTCAGCCAAATGGCTGTGACATGGCTATATCTGACATGCCAGCGGTTGAGATTGAGATAAGCGAACAGAAACACAACAAGTGCGGCGGCGAGCATCGCATCGGCACCTGCCCGATATACACGCTCTCCCTCTGCGGTGACCCCTAGCGTTCTGCCGAGAAAGCCGAAATCGATCGCAACATAGGCAAGAACAGCCCAAGCGAGTGCTGCGGCAGATGGAAAAACCAATGTCCCTTTGACAAGAAACAAGATGGTCAGGAAAAGGGCCAACAGAGCCGCAATGCCTGCAATAACCCCACTGTAGAAGGTCAGACCGTTCAGTTTGTCTTTGTAGTCATCCGGATTCCACAGATAAAGCTGCGGCAGAGACAGGCTGGCCAATTCGGCCACATAGGTGACTGTTTCCCCGGGTTCGATGATGATCTCGAAGATATCTGCGTCGGAGAAATTTTGTCTCTCGGGTGGCTCTCCTTTGCTTGCTGTAATATCTGTAATCCGCGTTGCACCCAGATCAGGTTTCAGCAATCCGGAGTCGATCAGTCGGAAATGGGGTGCAACAAGCCATCGGCTCATCGACTGGTCAGTGTCATTTCTCAAAGCAAAAACAATCCAGTCCGGATGTCTTCCTTCGACTTTTGCCTTCACTGCAATGCGGCGCACAATACCGTCCGCTCCTGCAGCCGTTGAAATCTGGATGTCGTCCCCTTCCGATCTATGTTTTTCCGCCATGGGCAGCACATTGATAGCGGCAACACCCGGCTCGACAAGAATGGTTTCTACTGCTTTTGCCGACGTCGCGTTGAAAACGATCAACACGCCAAGGATCATAAGTTGGGAAAGGAAGGCTTTAACCGTCACGAATCCGGGTCCCGCCATCTGGTTGAGCACGATCAAGATGCAGGCATTCTTGGTAATGGCAAGATGCAGGAAGGGCAAGGGAGCATATCGAAATACCGCCGCTCTAAGCTGTGTCTCATCGGCTATCGTTGAGGCAGGCATAAAGGAAATGGTCCTGCCATACACCAGCAATACACAGATATTCTCGGGCATATCCTTCGCGTTCAAAGCCATTTGCTTCCAGCACGCGAATCGAAGCGATGTTGTTCGGAATACAGCCCGCCTCGATCCGCCGAAGTCCCAGCTTTTCAAATGCAAAAACCTTCATGACCCTCACCGCTTTGGTCATGATCCCCCTGCCGGCAAACGGTTGCCCCATCCAGTAACCCAGCGTCGCCGATTGCGATACGCCGCGCCTGACATTGCCGAGTGTCATCCCACCCATGAGAGAGCCGGTCGTCGGTTCAAAGATAAACAGCGTATACGCAAGATCGGCAATCATATCGTCATGGTAGCGCTTCATGCGGCGTCGGAACGATTGACGCGTCAGGTCATCAACGGGCCAAACCGGTTCCCATGGCGCCAAAAAGCTGCGGCTTTCTTGCCTCAATTGGGCCCAGTCAACATAATCGTCCATCCGCGGCGCACGTAAAAGCAGGCCCTCTGAGCGAATCAAAGGTGTTGGATCAGGTATAGATGCGAGGCGGAACATTGCAGGCTCCCCCGTCAAACGCCGGTGACCGGTGCATCGGAGCGACCCGTTCGAGCCGTTCCCAACCGCGTCGTGAGTGTGTCATATGACATTAAAGCTTTGATCGGGCCGATTGCTGCGACCGAGGGTGCCGTCAAAAGCATTTTTCGGCCGACAGCCCGAACGTCCTCAACTGTTATCGCGTCGATCATCCGCGCCAGCTCTGCTCGCGACAAAACACGGTCATAGGCGAGGATATGACGCGCCATTTGCTCCGTCCGACGACCCGGCGACTCAAGAGACGTCAAAATAGACATTTTCATCTGGGCCCGCGCTCTTGCGACCTCTTCCTCTGATGCCGTTTCAGCAGCAGCTTGCATCACATCAATCAAGACCGGCATGAACTCTTTGAGTTCCCGCTGCCCCGTGCCGCCATAGATGGCAAATACGCCGGAATCCGAAAAGGGCGAAAAAAATGAGTTAATTTCATAGCATAATCCGCGTTTTTCTCGAATTTCTTGAAAGAGCCTCGATGACATTCCCCCACCAAGAAGGTTCGAGAAGACGTACAACGCGTAATGGCTATCATCACTATATGGCAGGCCTTCAAAGCCAAGCACGACATGGGCTTGCTCGAGTTTCTGGATTTTTCGCGCGTCACCGCCAATATACTGCGCCGATTCCGCGGCAATGGCGCGATCCGCCCCAACAGATTGAAGCAATTTCTCAATATCCGTGACGATGGCATCGTGCGAAACATCACCTGCTGCAGAAACCACGATGGAGGGGGTACGATAGTTTCGGGCTAGAAAGCCTTCGATTGATTGTTTGTTTTGTGCCGTTACCGTTTCTGGCGTGCCGAGAATACGTCGGCCAATTGAAGACCCGCTGAAAGCTGTTTCCATCAGCATATCAAATACGATTTCATCGGGTGTATCCTCATACGACCCGATTTCCTGAAGAATGACGCCTTTTTCCCGTTGAAGCTCTTCGGGATCAAATGCAGGTTCGGTCAGAATATCGCCAAGCACATCGAGTGCGACAGAAACATTTTCGCCCAAAATACGCGCAAAATAAGCCGTATACTCTGCATTCGTTTCGGCGTTGATTTCGCCGCCTCCGGCCTCGATCGTCTCGACGATCTCTCTGGCCGAGCGTTTTTTCGTACCCTTGAAGGCCATATGTTCGAGAAGATGGGCCAGACCATGTTCTTCTGCATGCTCATGCCGGGCGCCTGCGCCCACCCATATGCCGCACGCTGCAGTCGCAACATGTTCCATCGTTTCGGTTACTACCCGAACCCCGCTTCCAAGTGTTGTGAGTTTCACAGCCTCGGTTGAGCGCTTTTCTGGAGTAGCCGCTTCAATGTCATTAAGGCTGGTCACGAAACCGCTCCACGAGCCGCTCTGGCTTGGTGACGGATAAAGTCTTCAATTTCTTTCTGGTCATTCGGCAGTCTCGTCATCCGTTCCGTACGCTGATAGAGATCACCAAGGTGCTCCGGCAGAGGAGGGCGAACCCCCGTCGCATGCTCGACTGCATCAGGAAACTTTGCCGGGTGCGCTGTGCCCAGAACAACCATGGGAGTAGCCGGGCTTTTCTCAAGTTCTGAACGTGCAGCAGCGACACCAATCGCTGTGTGCGGGTCCAGCAAATAGCCTGCATTTTGCCACGAAAGCCGCATCTCGGCATCAACCTCGCGCTGCAAGACGGTGACCGCGGAAAATTCGCGCTTGATCGTATCGAGCGCATGCGGCGCAATCGTAAATGCTTTCGATTGTGAAAGCTGCGCCATGAGTTGCCTGATTGCGCCGCTGTCACGGTTATATGCTTCAAACAGCAGCCGCTCGAAATTCGACGAGATCTGGATATCCATCGATGGCGAGGTGGTCGCAAGAACACCCGTCATCTCGTAGCGTCCCGATGTCAATGCACGCGCGAGAATATCATTGTCATTGGTAGCGATCGTCAGAAGCTTGATCGGAAGGCCCATCTTCTTCGCAACCCAGCCTGCCAGAATATCCCCGAAATTTCCTGTCGGCACAGAGAACGATATTTCGCGGTGTGGTGCGCCAAGAGAAACAGCGGAAGTGAAATAATACACGATTTGCGCGACAATTCGCGCCCAATTAATTGAATTGACGCCCGAAAGCCGCAGTGAATCTCGAAAATGGTGATGATTGAACATCGCCTTCACGAGCGCCTGACAATCGTCAAAGGTTCCGTCGATCGCGATCGCATGCACATTGTGTGCGTTCACTGTCGTCATTTGCCGCCGCTGGACTTCGCTCACGCGGCCATGCGGATAGAGGATGAACATATCCACGCGGTTGAGTCCCTTGAAAGCATCAATTGCCGCGCCGCCTGTATCGCCCGAGGTTGCGCCAACAATGGTGGCTCGTTCGCCACGAACCTCCAGCACATGATCCATCATGCGTCCAAGCAATTGCATTGCGACATCTTTGAAAGCGAGTGTTGGCCCATGAAAGAGCTCAAGAACAAAAAGATTGTCGCCAAGCTGGTTCAACGGGCAGACGGCTGGATGCCGAAAAGTCGCATACGCATCGCGTACCATCGTGGAAAATGCTTTTGAATCAATATCATCAGCAAACCGACCCACAATGTTTTCTGCAACCTGCGCATAGGACTGACCAGCAAACGCCGCAATCTCGGAATGGGACACTATCGGCCATTCTTTTGGCCAGTATAAACCTCCATCTCGCGCAAGCCCCGCAAGCACGGCGTCGGAGAAGGTCAGTTCCGGGGCTTCGCCTCGGGTGGATTCATGAAGATGCTTTGGCGCAGTCACGATTCATCATTTCCAATTTGTTGAATAACGGTAAGGGTAGGCTCAAGACGTGACAAGAGAAACATTACTGACAATTACGCTGTTTACGCCAAATCTGTTAAAATGCGTTCAGGTCGTAATGCCGCTATTCGGGCGCCGACTTTTGAGAAGTTGAAAGAGCGTCATCACAAACAAAACGAGAGCAAGGCCAAACCACGTCAACGCATATTGAAGGTGATTATTGCTGAAGTTCAATACGGTGTGTCCACCTGAAGGCCACCCCCCCGGGACGGGCGTATCGTCCGCGTCGATCATGAACGGATCCACATCAGTTAAGCCTTGCAGCGTTGCCATCCCGACGGGGTCGGCAGCAAACCAAAGTCGATTGGCACGGTCTGGTTCAGGCGTGAAAAGGCCCGGTGTTCTTGCGAATTTGAGGATCCCGGTCAGTGTGACGGTGCCTTCAACCTGACCCGAGCTACGCGTTTTTGGATCTTTTAACTGCGCGGGCACAAATCCACGATTGACCAACACACTCCCGCCGTCGGCAAGATCAAACGGTGTTAACACGAAAAGACCCTGTTGTTCGTCTCCACGATTTCCTTTCGCCACGGAAGCAAACAGATAGACTTCAAGCTCGTGCCGGAACGTTCCCGATATCGTGACGGGACTGAAATCCAGTGCTGCAAAACTTGGCGCGTTCCATTCCGCTTGTGGAGGCAATTGTCGCGGAGGTGCCTTCATCATCGTTGCGACCTGTGAAATCAGGCGCTGCTTTTCATCAAGGCGAATAAGCTGCCATACTCCGAGCCCGACCAGAACGGTAAAGGCCAGAGCAACTGCGATTCCGGGGAGAATGAATTTGCGCAAGATATGCTCCACCTTCAGTCTGGGTTGATGATTTGTGCTGCCTTGTTGCGATATTGCGACGCAATCAGCAGTCCTTTGGCAGGGCGCATCAGCCCGAGACTGACAATCAGCATGAGCGGCAGAAAAATGGCCGCAAGCACCAGAAGCGGAGGCTCGTAATAGGCATCCGTAATTAATGCCGAGCCCAGCACAACCGCCCCCGCAATCATCATGATGAAAGCAGCTGGACCATCGGCTGAGTCGGCAAAACCATAATCCAGTCCGCACGCTTCACAACGTTGCTCAAGCGCCAGAAATCCTTTGAACAGTGCACCTTCACCGCAATGAGGGCATCGTCCTTTAATGCCAACACGCAACAGGGGCGGGAGATCGCGTAAATCAGGTTCGCTCATCATGCGTCTCCAAAAAAGAAGGGCGGCCGAAGCCGCCCGTTCTCGTTTATTTGCCAAATATCAGTGAGCGCCCGCGGCGGCACCCCATTGCGAGCCCCAAAGGTAGATCGCAACAAAGAGGAACAGCCACACAACGTCAACAAAATGCCAATACCATGCGGCAAATTCGAACCCGAGATGCTGCTTCGGCGTGAAATGTCCCTTATAGGCTCGCAGTAGACAGACGGCGAGGAAGATCGTTCCTATCAGAACATGGAAGCCATGAAAACCGGTCGCCATGTAGAATGTTGCACCATAAATATTGCCACCGAACGAGAATGCAGCATGGCTATATTCATAGGCCTGAACGATTGAAAACAAGGCACCGAGTATGATCGTAATGATCAAACCTTGCTTCAAGCCCTCGCGATCATCGTTCAAGAGCGCATGGTGAGCCCATGTGACCGTCGTTCCCGACGTGAGTAGAATCAGCGTGTTCAGCAAAGGCAAATGCCATGGGTCGAACACCTCGATACCAGTGGGCGGCCAGTGACCGCCGGTGAATGCATTACGGAGGAATGCCTTTTCCTCACCCGCATAAATGCTCGAGTCGAAGAAAGCCCAGAACCATGCCACGAAAAACATCACTTCAGACGCAATGAACATGATCATTCCGTAACGGTGATGCAGCTGGACAACCCGTGTATGGTTCCCTTTGTGGGTCGATTCGTTCACAACGTCCGACCACCAGGCAATCATCGTGTAGATCACGCCGATAAAACCGAGGCCTAGGAGAACCGGACCAGCCTTCATACCGCCAATGGCGAGGCCCTTCATGCTCATAATCGCGCCGACAGCGAGAATGAACGCGCTCAATGACCCCACAAATGGCCAGGGGCTGGGGTCAACGATATGAAAATCGTGGTTCTTTGCGTGCGCGTCGGCCATGTCCGTCTCCGATCTTAAAGTCTCAGTCCGCGTGACGCGGATCGCGGGTCATAATTGTGGTTTTTGCAGGTCTGTCAACGCTGCAACCGGCTTGGTAGCATTCTTTGATGCAAAGAAAGTGTAGGAAAGGGTAATTGTGTCGAGCTTGTCCAGATCCCGCTCCTTGATAATGGCCGGATCAACAAAAAACACCACGGGTACTTCCACTGTCTCGCCGGGCTTGAGCCGCATATCGGTAAAGCAAAAGCATTCAAGCTTGTTGAAATAGCTACCGGAAAGGTCCGGTTGTACGTTGAACGCGGCAACACCCACTGTTTCGTCCGCGCCATGGTTCGTGATTTTGTAGAAGACTGTTGCCGTCTGCCCGATCTTGAGCGGGAGGCTTGGCGTCTCCGCTTCAAATGTCCATGGCAAACCGCTCGCGACATTGGCATCAAAACGGATTGTGATGGCGCGTTCGAGAATGCCTTCGGCAGGTGCTGCCGCGGCCACCTGAGTTGTCCCGCCATAGCCGGTCAGTTGACAGAAAATTGAATAGAGCGGCGCGGATGCAAATGCCAAACCGGCCATTCCCGCCACGAGTACGACGCATGCGATAAGCGTTTTCCGGATTTGTGCTGAGTGCCCGACGGTTTCCGTCATGATCGTCTCACAGTGGCCGGTTGAAAACTGACGATCCGAGTTTCGCGATCGTCACGATAAAGAACAAAAGTGCAAATCCGCCCAAGATCAGGCCGAGAGCTTTTGAGCGCGAACGTTGCTGGGCCAGTTGCTCCGGCGTTAGAACCGGTGGCGTTGGGCGCTTTGGCTCGTTCATCATACGATCCCTTCAAGGTTCAGCATGATGGCCATTTTCTCGACCAATAGAACGGCGAACAAAAGGAAAAGATAGAGAATTGAAAATCCGAACAGCTGCATCGCGGCTTTCCGTGCAGCCTCGCCCTCGCGGCGCGCATGAACACGGAGTGCCAGAAGAATCATTCCAAGCCCGGACACAACCGACAAGACCGAATAAGCGATCCCGCCAAATCCCATGATAGCCGGCAGAACACCCGCGGGCGCGAGGATGAGTGTGTAAATCAAGATCTGATGCCGAGTGGCCGTTTCACCGGCCGTGACCGGCAACATCGGAACACCAGCCTTTGCATAATCACCTTTTTTAACGAGGGCCAATGCCCAGAAATGCGGCGGCGTCCAGATAAAGATGATGGCAAACAGGATAAAACTTACGATATCCACCGAGCCTGTCACTGCTGCATAACCGATCATGGGAGGAAAGGCACCCGCCGCGCCACCAATCACGATGTTCTGTGCTGTCCAACGCTTGAGCCACATCGTATAAACGACTGCATAAAAGATGATCGTAAAAGCCAGGAATGCGGCGGCGAAGAGGTTGGTCATCAGCCCCAGAAAAACGACCGAGCCGACTGACAGCGTCAATCCGAATGCGAGCGCCTCGTCTCGAGAAACACGCCCTGCCGGGATCGGACGAAGCGCCGTCCGTGTCATGATGGCATCAATGTCCGCATCATACCACATATTGAGGCAGCCTGCAGCACCTGCCCCCACAGCAATGGCGAGAAGAGCCGCAAAGCCCACGACCGGATTGATATGTCCCGGCGCGAGCATCATGCCGACAAGCGCCGTGAAGACAACAAGCGACATTACCCGCGGTTTCAGCAGGGCAAAAAAGTCCCCGGCCGATGCCGATGAAGGTCCGGCAATCTGAACAGATGGCAGAAGGGCGTCGCTCGCGTGAGCCATGTTGAACCTAAACTCTCAAACCACCAATGCCTGCCGCGACCAAAAGGGATGCAGCAGGGTATCGATGTCGGTTAGTGATCATTTCCGCTGATACGCGGCAAGGTCTCGAACTGATGGTAGGGCGGAGGCGAAGACAGCGTCCATTCCAGCGTATTGGCACCGGCACCCCATGGGCTTTCGCCAGCCTTTTCCTTACGCAGAAAGGCGACGAGAATGCCGTAGAAGAAGATCAGCAAGCCGAATGCGAAGATGTAGGATCCGATCGACGAAATCCGGTTCCATCCCGCAAACGCTTCCGGGTAATCCACATAATGCCGCGGCATACCGGCGAGACCCGTAAAGTGCATCGGGAAGAACAGGACATTCGCACCAATGAAAGAAACCCAGAAATGCAGTCTTCCGATCCAGTCCGGGGTCACATAGCCCGACATTTTTGGGAACCAGTAATACCATGCCGCAAAGATCGAGAAGACCGCACCAAGCGACAGCACGTAATGGAAGTGAGCGACGACATAATAGGTATTGTGAAGGTTACGGTCGAGCCCCGCATTCGCCAGCACGACGCCAGTTACGCCGCCGACTGTGAACAGGAAGATGAACCCGACGGCCCACATCATCGGTGCCGTGAAGCGGATGGAGCCGCCCCACATTGTCGCGATCCAGGAAAAGATTTTCACACCTGTCGGAACCGCAATAACCATCGTCGCGAAGACGAAATAACGCTGCGTGTTAAGCGACAGTCCAGCAGTATACATGTGATGCGCCCAGACGACGAAACCAACCGCCCCAATCGCAACCATCGCATACGCCATACCGAGATAACCGAAAATAGGCTTCTTCGAGAACGTCGAGATGATGTGGCTGACAATGCCGAAGCCCGGCAAAATCATGATGTACACCTCTGGATGACCGAAGAACCAGAACAGATGCTGATACAGGATCGGGTCACCGCCACCCGCGGCATCAAAGAATGTCGTTCCGAAATTGCGATCCGTAAGCAGCATGGTGATCGCACCGGCGAGAACCGGAAGCGACAAGAGCAACAGGAACGCGGTTACAAGCATGGCCCATGCGAACAGAGGCATTCTGTGCATGGTCAGGCCAGGCGCGCGCATATTCAGGATGGTGGTGATGAAATTGATCGCACCAAGAATGGAGGATGCACCCGCGAGATGGAGCGACAGAATACCAAAATCAAGCGCCGGACCCGGATGCCCGGCAACTGATAAAGGCGGGTAAACTGTCCAACCACCGCCAAATCCGTTCGAGCCGGGCGCACCTTCAACAAACATCGAAATCAGAAGGAGCGCGAATGCTGCGGGAAGAAGCCAGAACGAGATATTGTTCATCCGCGGGAACGCCATATCCGGTGCCCCGATCATGATCGGCACAAACCAGTTGCCGAAACCGCCAATGAGTGCGGGCATGACGACGAAGAACACCATGATCAGACCGTGCCCGGTCACGAACACATTATAGGTCTGCGGGTTTGTAAACCACTGCATGCCCGGCTCTTGAAGCTCGAGACGCATCATGATGGACAAAAATCCGCCAACCAGACCCGCTGTGAGCGCGAAAATCAGATAAAGCGTGCCAATGTCTTTATGGTTGGTCGACATGACCCACCTGCGCCATCCGGTTGGATGGTCGGCGTGGGCCTCATGGTCAGCAGCTGCATATGCCATTGTCGTTTTCCCGGATCGGTTGAAGTAAGGATTTGTTCAGATCGAGTAGAATTCAGTGAATTAGTTCGCAGCAGAGGCGATTTTCAGGGTGTCAGCTTCTGAAGAAGCAAACTTCTTTTTCGCCTCCTCGAGGAACTGTGCGTATTTTTCTTCGCTGACAATGCGAACCGCAATCGGCATGAATGCATGATTCGAACCGCACAACCGCGAGCATTGGCCGTAGAAAATGCCTTCGCGTTCCGCTTTGAACCAAGTCTGGTTCAGGCGTCCCGGAACAGCGTCCATCCGCACGCCGAACGCTGCGAGCGCAAAATTATGGATCACATCCTGGCCGATAACCTGCACGACGATGTTCTTTCCGACAGGCAGGACAAGTTCATTGTCGACTGCCAAGAGCGCAGGCTGGCCAGCCTTCTCCGCATCCTCACGTGAGAGCATATAAGAATCGAACGCGAATCCGCCGCCCTGATCCTTCGGATACTCATAAGACCAGTACCACTGATGGCCCACAGCCTTCACGGTGATATCCGCCTTCGGCAATTCCACCTGCATTTTCAGCAATCTGAATGAAGGGATCGCGATACCCACAAGAATAAGTGCGGGAATGAGTGTCCAAGCGATCTCGAGGCCAACATGATGTGTTGTCTTTGAAGGCGTTGGATTGGCTTTCTCATTGAACTTCACAATCACGATGATCAACAGAGCGAGAACAAAAAGCGTGATCAGTCCGATAACGACGTTCACCCAATCGTGCATAACGTAGATAAAGTCGGCAACCGCCGTGGCTGGTGTCTGAAAACTCATTTGCCATGGCGTTGGTACACCGTCGCCTGCAAAAGCTGGGGTTGCGAGGCACATTGCAAGACTGGCCGTCAGAACAGCGTGAGTCCAAAATCGGGTCATAACGCCTAAATCTCCTACACGTAGCGCCGCCGGCTTGTCCCGGCAGTCGGAAAATACGGCTCCAAAGCGGACCCGAAGAACCAACCCCAACGCGCCCGCATGATGCGGAACGCAGTTTTCAACGTCAAAAATCACAAACCCGCGCGAAGTGCAATCGTTTGGATGCTTAAATCTCGTGCGGCATAGTTTCCAACATTCAGATTAATGGATCGTTTCAGCGGTTTCGACCGGATTGGACAATCCCTCGATCACCCTGGAACACCATCGCATATTTTTGAGTCCCCGACGACTGGCACCTGAATTGAAAATTGGCTAGGGTGTGCAAATGGTCTTTGATCGGAGTGGATGTTTAATGCGTTTCTGGTTCAATTTGCGAGCCATAGGCTGCTTGATCGGGCTTTTGTGGATTACCCCCGCAAGCGCTGTCGGTGGAACTGTGAAGGCGACGTTCGGAGACTGGACGGTCAGATGCGAGCAACAACCGGGTGCGTCTGCCGAGCAATGTGCGCTCGTCCAGAATGTGAATGCCGAAGATCGCCCCGGTCTGTCGTTGGCGGTCTTGATCGTCAACGGAGCTGGCGGGTCCGACCGGATTCTGCGGGTGATTCTGCCGCTTGGCGTTCTGATTCCATCAGGGCTAGGCTTGAGGATTGACGGGACCGATATCGGAAAAACAGGCTT
>Ga0209358_10001207_pt1 | contig 20968 bp, 23 predicted proteins | sample LauGreFa1BDMLBSN_2_FD_187574 | JGI IMG/M metagenome (GOLD analysis project Ga0209358, IMG submission 187574) | Freshwater lake microbial communities from Lake Michigan, USA - Fa13.BD.MLB.SN (SPAdes) (version 2) | ecosystem: Environmental > Aquatic > Freshwater > Lake | place: Lake Michigan, USA...
GGTGTCGACCACCCACACCATCACGGGCGCCATTGTTGGTGTCGGCTCAGTTCAGCGTGCAAGTGCCGTCCGGTGGGGCGTGGCTGGCACTATTGTCTGGGCCTGGATTTTGACCATTCCGGCAAGTGCCATGGTTGCAGCATTTGCTTACTGGCTGAGCAATCATCTCTTCTGATTGCTATCAGAAATATAGCTATAAACTTAATGCCGCTATGGCTTGAACGCCGATTTCATTGTGAAATTTTGCGGGCTTCTTCGATTTGAAATTCGAAGTAATGCTGGAAACTAAACACAATACTGCTCATCAGGACCGTGGCGCCAATGAGAAGCGACAACACGACGGCGCCAACGGTGACCCACTGGGTTTGCCCGGCTGCAGCATCTGCCGATGCTGTAGGGTTGAATCGGGCGTTCCATTTTTCCGTCGCAGTTAGCGCGTACACGATGGCTGTTAGCGCGCAGCCTGAGATTGTGAACCCGAGCAGTGGTATCAACACCCAGCTCAGAGGGTCGTCGAAGCCATATCTCTGTGCTCGCTCCAAACCGTAGAGCCCCAGCGCCGTTGGAATGGGCAGCAGCCAAGCCAGCATATCGCTCGTTCCGTACAAATAAAACCGGTGTAGGCCAAACGGGCCGCCTAGGAAGGCCAGCCAAGCGGCGAGTGTTTTATTCTTCATCGGCTCCCATTATGGACCGGGCGGGCAGCCGTCGCCCCATCCCAACGCTTTGTCCATCAAGACGACGTCCAACCAGCGGTCAAATTTCCAGCCGCAGGATTTGAGTATGCCCACATGACGGAAGCCCACCGAGCGATGGACCCCGATCGAACCTGCGTTGGCCGAGTCGCCTATCACTGCGATCAGTTTGCGTACGCCAGCTTTTTCTGCTTGTGCCGCCAACTCGGCGAGCAGCGCGCGGCCCAATCCCTGGCCATGCGCATCGGCAGCCAGATAGATGGAGTTTTCCGCTGAAAACCGATAGGCTGGCCGAGGCTTGAACCAATTGCAATAGGCAAACCCCAGCACCTTCTCACCTTCGGCGGCAACCAGGTAGGGTAGGCCTTTCCCACGGACATCGTCGCGCCTGCTCGCCATGTCCGCGTAGGAGGGTGGATCGATTTCAAAGGTGCCGGTCCCATGGCGTACATGGTGCGCGTAGATGGCGGTGATTGCTGTGATATCAGCGTCATGGCTGGATCGAATGATGGGCATAAGAGGAGCTCGCGTTATAATAGAAGGCTATTCAGTGTGTCGCTGGCCGGGTGGCCATGTCGCGTGTCTCAAACTCTGGATTAAGTGTTGAATTAAATCGCGGAATTAACTCTCCGCATCCCGAAGGATAAATCATGGTCGTCATTCGACTCGCCCGAGGCGGAGCAAAAGCTCGCCCGTTTTTCAATATTGTGGTCGCTGACAAGCGTACCCGCCGAGATGGCCGGTTCATCGAGCGGATCGGGTTTTACAACCCGATCGCCACAGCCAGTGAAGAAAGCATTCGCATTGCCCAGGACAGGCTAACCTATTGGAGGAGCGTTGGTGCTCAAGCGTCTCCGACGGTAGAACGCCTGATCAATCAAGCCGCCAGTAAGGCGGCCTGATGCTGTTGTGATGTTGCCTGGCCTCGAAGCTGCCGAAATGCCGGTAGACGCGATCGAAGTCGGGCGCATCGCAGATGCCTGGGGAGTCAAGGGCTGGTTCAAAGCTCTCCCACACAGCGCCGATCCAGAGGCGCTTTTTTCTTCAAAGCGCTGGTATGTGCTGCCGGCCGAAAAAGGGCCAAAAACTTTTTCCGGTGCTGGCTGTCTTGTCATATCGGACATCAAGCATCATGCCGATACCGTTGTTGCCTCTGCGCAAGGCATCGATGACCGGAATGGTGCGGAGGCATTGCGTGGCGCCCGTATTTTTGTAGCTCGTTCCAACTTTCCCATGCCGGGCGATGATGAGTACTATTGGGTTGACTTGATCGGGCTTGAGGTGGTCAATCGTGAAGGGATCGTCTTGGGCGTGGTTCGCGAATTATTGGCTACTGGGCTCCAGACCGTTTTGGTCTTGTCGTTTCAGCACGAGGGTAAGGCCATGGAGCGGATGATTCCGTTTGTGTCCGTCTACATCGATCAAGTCGATCTGATTGCTCGGCGTATTGAGGTCGATTGGCAGCCAGACTACTGAGGCTGGCAGGTGCGGTTTGACCTTGTCACCTTGTTCCCCGAGCTTTTTGCGCCGCTTTTGAGCAGCGGTATTACCCGCCGCGCGTTTGAGACGGGCCAAGTTGATGTTCGCTTGAATAACCCCCGCGATTTTTCAGCAGGCAACTACAAACGTGTCGACGACCGTCCCTATGGAGGCGGACCTGGCATGGTCATGATGGCTGAGCCCCTGGCGCGTTGTATCGAAAGTATCCGCCTCCAGCGACCTGGGCCGGTTCCTGTTGTTCTGTTTTCTCCACTGGGTCGATTGCTGGACCAAGCGACGGTTGCAAGTTGGGCCACTAGTGAAGGCGCTGTCCTGATTTGCGGCCGCTATGAGGGCCTAGACCAGCGTTTTATCGACCAGTACGTTACCCACCAAATAAGCTTGGGCGACTTTGTTATGTCCGGGGGGGAAATCGCGGCGATGGCCCTGCTTGATGCGGTGGCTCGTTTGCAGCCCGGTGTACTGAACACTGCGGCTAGTCACCAGCAGGACAGCTTTAGCCCTGAGTTGGATGGTCTGCTGGACTGCCCGCATTACACCCGTCCTCAGCACTGGGCTGGGCAGGCTGTGCCAGAGGTGTTAATGTCGGGAAATCATCTTGACATTGCGCAGTGGCGTCGTCGGCAGCGTCTTTGGATGACGCTGCGGCTGCGGCCAGATCTGATTGCCCGCGCGCGCGAAGGTGGCAGGCTCAGTTTGGAGGATGAAGCGTTTCTGCTGGAAAGTGGCATAGACAACGCTGTCGCAGCGACGCGGCGCGGGTGAGTCCAATAGCCCCCCGTCACTCTTGGCGACAGGTGGTTATAATAGAAGGCTTTACAGATCCTCTGGGCGGCCGCCTTAATGCTTTCGCATTTAGGCATTTGCATCATCCCGACGCTGGCGCGACCAAGATCAATTGAGGATATTATGAATCTTATTCAGACCCTTGAGCAGGAAGAAATCGCTCGTCTGGGGAAAACCATCCCCGACTTTGCACCTGGTGACACGGTCATCGTCAACGTCAATGTGGTTGAAGGCAGCCGTAAACGGATACAGGCCTATGAAGGCGTCGTGATTGCCAAGCGCAATCGCGGCCTTAACAGTGGATTTATTGTCCGCAAAATTTCCAGTGGCGAAGGGGTTGAGCGAACCTTCCAGACTTATAGCCCATTGATTGCCAGCATTGAAGTGAAGCGTCGCGGCGATGTTCGTCGTGCCAAGCTCTACTATTTGCGTGATCGTAGCGGTAAGTCGGCGCGCATCAAGGAAAAGTTGCCTGCCAAGAAGACTGTTAACACCTGATTGCCATGTGCAGGAGAAAGCCGCCCTGGCAAATGCCTGTGGCGGCTTTATTCATTGCGCGCCCTTGACATCAGGCGGTGTGCCCCGATGAAGATCCTGTCTAATTCTCCCGGTTTTGATCCGCAGCTTGTTCCGGTCGAGGGCGTTGACAGCCACTTACCACCAATCGCCCCCGCAGCACTGGCACCAAGCGCTCTGCGGCTGCGATTCGCTGCACCCACGCCTTGGCAACCTGAACTGATCGCCGAGGCTGCTTGGTCTGACCGCGAACCCCGCAATGCTTCGGTGTTGATCCCGATTGTGATGCGGCGGCGACCGACGGTGTTGCTGACCGAGAGGACCCTGCACCTGGCCACCCACTCGGGTCAAATTGCTTTTCCTGGCGGCAAAGCTGAGGATTTTGATACTGATGCCACTGCCACTGCCTTGCGCGAGGCAAAAGAGGAGGTTGGCCTAGAGCCGGCATTCATCCAGGTCTTGGGCCAGCTACCTCATTACCGGACAGGATCTGGTTTCATCATCACCCCCGTTGTCGCATTGGTGGAGCCCGGCTTCACCATGAACCCTGACTTCAATGAGGTTGCCGATGTGTTCGAGGTTCCATTGGCTTTCCTGATGAATCCGGCACATCATCAGCGCCACGCCTACGAGTGGGACGGTCGGCGGCGCGAGTGGTTTGCCATCCCCTACCAGGATAAAGATGCACTCCGATTTATTTGGGGTGCCACCGCGGGCATTTTGCGCAACTTTTACCGGATGCTGTCTGCCTAAATCAGGCTGCCGTTATCATCGGTCTATGAGCTTCATCTCTGTGCTGTTCGCTCTGCTGATTGAGCAGGCGCGGCCTCTCGGGCCAAGAAATCGTGCTCACGCGATGTTACGCGCTTGGGTGCGTTGGAGCGCAAGTAATTTTGATGCTGGCAAGTCGTCTCTTGGTTGGCTAACTTGGGTTTTTGCAGTGGGCGCACCGTCGATTGCTGCGCTGGTCATTTATTGGCTCTTGTACATCACGCTTGGCTGGGCCATGGCTTTGCTTTGGAGTGTGGCAGTCTTGTATGTCACGCTCGGTTTCCGCCAATTCAGTTTTCACTTCACCCAAATCAGGGATGCTTTGGCTGATGGAGACGAGGGGCTTGCCCGAGATCTACTGGCGAGATGGCAGCATATCGACGCAGGCGAACTCCCGCGAAGTGAGATCGTACGCCATGTGGTTGAGCATTCTGTGATCGCGGCGCATCGCCATGTTTTCGGTGTGCTGGCATGGTTTTCAGTGTTGGCAGCATTTGGTTTTGGTCCCGCGGGCGCAGTCTTATACAGGGTTGCTGAATTTGTTTCGCGCTATTGGCTGAATGACAACAAACACCGTCATCAGCCGGTCAGCGAGGCGCTTCAGCAGACCGCTCGCAATGCGTGGCGTTGGATCGACTGGATTCCGGCGCGTATCACGGCAGTAAGTTTTGCAGTTGTCGGCAGTTTTGAGGAGGCCATGGATGGTTGGCGTCAGCATGAGCGACATCTCGATGATGACAATGATGCCCTGATCCTTGCCGCCACAGCAGGCGCTGTGAATATTCAGCTTGGGAAAACCAGCGCGAACTTGAGCAAGGATGACGACAAACCGCCTGCTGAATCCACCACCGCGACCCCGGCAGGGCACAGCACTGGGCAAAACCCGGAGTTGGCCCATATGGCCGTGATAGTGGGTTTGGTTTGGCGGACGGTGGTGATGTGGATCTTATTGCTGGCACTTTTGACGCTGGCCCGATTGCTTGGTTAGTTGCATCGTTTCAGTATCGCGCCAGACCGCTCAGTTCGGCGTGCAGATCGCTATAAATTTTATAGCGATTTAGGCTTATACCATGAGGGTTAGAGGCAGACTCTAGGGCGGAAATGACACTGCATCCGGGTTCATGCAGGTGACTGCAGTTGTAAAACTTGCAATCGCTGGAATGGGATTGCAGATCTGGCATGTAGTGCGCCAGCTTCGCTGGCTCGATGTGGTTCAAGCCGAATTCTTGGAAGCCAGGTGAATCGATCAGTGCTGTTGTGTGTTGGTCATCGACCCAGTACCAAGTGGTCCGCGTGGTGGTGTGCCTGCCAGAATTCAGCGCTTGCGATATTTCACCTGTTTGCGCCAGAGCACCGGGCTTAAGTAGGTTGATCAAAGTGCTTTTCCCCGCGCCCGATGGCCCAAGAACCAGCGTGGTCTTACCCACGAAGACGTTCAAAAGAGCTGCATGCTCGGATTCGCCGGTAAGTCGAAGGGTCAACCTGAGGACTTGGTAGTTCATGCGCCGGTAGGGCTCCAGCCACCCCCAAGCTTGCGCGAATGGCTCAGTCAAGTCACTTTTGTTTAGCGCGATGATCGGCGTGATCCCAGCGGCCTCGGCTGCAATCAAAGCACGTGAGAGTTGGCTGCTGGAAAATGCGGGCTCGGCTGCAATCAGGATGAGTATTTGGTCTAGGTTCGCTGCAAACGATTTGGTTCGCATGTCGTCCTGTCGGTAAAAGAGGTTCCGCCTAGCCTCAATCTTTTCAATCGTGCCTTCGTCGCTAGTGGCTTGCCAGAGTACTCTGTCCCCCACAACGCCCAGGCTTTTCTTGCCGCGTGAGTGGCAGATCAGTCGATCACCGTCTGGCTTTTCGACCAGAAAGTGCCGGCCATGGTTGGCCACAATCAAACCCTTCGTCAATAGCGCTGCCGCCATCAGTGTAAGAGTGCCAAGTGCATGCTCATGACAGTAAGGCGTCCACTTGTGCGGCGCAGTCAAAGTCTGAGCTGGAGATGCCCAGCACATCATGGGTATTGAAGCGCACAACACATTGCCCGTATTGCACCGATAACTCAGGGTGATGGTCTTGGACGTGGGCAATTAGGGCAACCGCATTCACAAAGGCCATGGTCTCGTAGTAGTTGACAAATGAAAACGTCTTTTCAATCGCCAGAGTAGGCCCATCCCCAGCCAGGCACCATCCCTCCATCTTTCCTAAATGGGTCACAAGTTCAGTGGCCGTCATGCTGCGTCGACGCTCACTAGACCAGTCTTTTTTCTTCAGTGGAATCTTCATGAAGTATTCGCGCTGGTGCGCCTAGAGAGATGGGCTAGGCGCTCCGAGGCCGGTGGATGCGAGTAATGAAACCGGGCATAAATTGGGTCAGGCGTCAGTGTTGAAGCATTGTCGTCATACAGCTTGAGTAGGGCAGTAGCAAGGTCTTCGCCACTGGTATGCGCAACTGCGTAGGCATCTGCCTGGAATTCGTCCCGGCGTGACATCCAAGATAGGAGCGGAGTTATAAAAAAACTGACTACCGGGACAGTCAACATGAACAAAAGCACGGCTAGCCCATCGTTAGGGTTGCCCAGATTGGGTTGCACCCCCAGTCCAGCATAGAACCACAATTGTGTAGCAAGCCAACCCAGCATTGCGAACCCGGCTAGGCTTAGTGCAAAAAGAACGAACATGCGCTGACGTATGTGGCGATGATTGAAATGCCCAAGCTCGTGCGCCAGCACAGCAGCAACCTCCTTTATTGACAGCTTGGCTAGCAGAGTGTCGTAAAACACAACCCGTTTGGCAGAGCCAAACCCAGTGAAATAAGCATTGCCATGGGCGCTGCGCTTGCTGCCGTCCATGACAAAAAGGCCTTTGCTCGCAAAGCCACACTGTGTCATTAGACGCGTTACCGTTTCCTGGAGTGCCTGGTCTTCGAGGGGCGAGAAACGATTGAACAGTGGGGCAATAAAGGTCGGGAACAGCCACATCAGCAGTAGGTTTAATGCGACCCAGGCACCCCAAGCCCATGCCCACCACTGAGCGCCCGCGGCGCCCATCAACCACAGAATCAGCCAGATGATTGGCAGTCCAATGGCCACACCGAGCAGACTCGATTTGATCAAATCCAAAAGCCACAATTTCGGCGTTGTCTTGTTGAAGCCAAAGCGAGCCTCCAAAACAAACGTCTGATAGAGCCCCAGGGGCAGGTCAATCGCGCTGCTGATTAGGATAAACGCCCCAAGCAGCGCCAACTGTTGAACCATGCCACCATAGCCTAACCAATTCAGCAAGGCCTGATTCAGCGCAGACAGGCCGCCCAGTAGCGTCCAGCCCAGCAAGATTGCAGCGCCCAAGGCTATCTCCAGCAGCTCTAAACGCAATTTGGCGATGGTGTAGTCAGCCGCTTTTTGGTGCGACGTCAGGTTGACAATGTTTGAAAAGACCATCGGAACCTGGTGGCGATGGCCCGCAACATGGCGGATCTGCCGTGAGTTGAGCCAGAACTTCAACAACAAATTAACCAGCAGCAGGGCTGAGAAAACATAGGTGAGGTTGAGAGCCAAATTGGAGTCGGTGTTTGGAACTAGCATTGAGCATGAGTTTAGGGCATCGGCGACAATTCCAGTCATGGATTCAAATACCGATGTCATCAAGCAGCCGGCGCTGGCCAAGTCAGATCAAAATCTCGTGTGGCTGGATTGTGAGATGACAGGGTTGCATCCGGAGCATGACAGAATCATTGAAATCGCTGTCGTTGTGACCGGGCCTAGGCTCGAGCCCCGCATCGAGGGGCCTGTGCTTGTGATCCACCAAAGTGACGAACAGTTGGCCGGCATGGATGCTTGGAACCGGGGAACCCACGGCAAAAGCGGACTGATCGACAAGGTCAAAGGCTCTAGTTTGTCTGAACGGGAAGCACAGAAGATAATTTTAGACTTCTTGATGACTTATCTCCCCCCCAAAGCAAGTCCGATGTGTGGCAACAGCATTGGCCAGGATCGGCGCTTTCTTGCGAAGTACATGCCCGGTCTGGAAGCGTTTTTCCATTATCGAAATCTGGATGTCAGCACGCTCAAGGAACTGGCTAAGCGGTGGCGTCCCGAGGTCTACAACTCATTCAAAAAGCAGCAGCGGCACACAGCGCTGGCTGATGTGCAGGAGTCCATCGACGAGATGGAGCACTACCGAGAGCACTTTCTAAAGCTCGCCGCCTAACTCGCGTGTCTATTCCGTGGCATAATCGGAGGCTGCGTTGCGAGCTGTGACGCGTATTTGTGCATCTCCCTTCATTCACACGGCCTAAGCTAGTTTTGTTTTAGCAAAGCGGCTCTAAAAGGTCCCCGCGTTAACCAGGTGTTTATTGGTCAACGCAGGTTTCGTTTGATGGTTGATGTTTTTTAACCATTGACGGAGCCATTGCCCCACAGGCACTGCTCGCGTGTGAGTAAATTCATGACTGACGCTTTTCAAGCGGCTGGCGATTCCTCGTCGGTCGAAGACTTTTCCATTAATTCTGAAGAGGCAAGCCCGAACCCCTTAGAGTCAACCGAGGTTCTGGAAGCTGCTCCAAACGGCTTCTTAGCGTTTGGACTGGCTCCGGAGTTGATTCGTGCAGTGCAGGATCTGGGATTTACCCAGCCGACCACCGTACAGCAAAAGACTATTCCGCTTGCTATGGAGGGGGTCGATGGGGCTCAACCGGGTACCCGCTTTGTGGACCTTATGGTCTCCAGCCAGACAGGTAGTGGCAAAACAGCTGCGTTTTTACTGCCGGTTTTGCATACCCTATTAACGCAGCAGGTCCGAGCTGAAGCCAAGGAGCGTGCAGATTTCGACTTGGCAGTGGCTGATGCGCTGGCTAAGGGCGAGGCGCTACCAAAGCGCGGCAAACGCAAGGACCCAACCAATCCCCGTAATTTTTCAACCGTTGCCCCGGGCGCTCTCATTGTCTGTCCGACACGTGAGTTGGCGCAGCAAGTGGCGCACGATGCCATCGATTTGGTACAGCATTGCCGTGGCTTACGCATCGCCAACATCGTGGGTGGTATGCCCTACCAATTGCAGATAGCCAAACTCCAAAACGCCAACCTCGTGGTTGCAACGCCTGGTCGGCTGCTTGACCTGCAGCGGTCCATGCAAATCAAGCTGGACCAAGTTCAGTTTCTGGTGGTTGATGAAGCCGACCGCATGCTTGATCTCGGGTTTTCGGATGATCTGGCTGAGATCAACCAACTGACTATTCAGCGTCAGCAGACCATGATGTTCAGTGCAACGTTTGCCCCCCGTATTCAGCAGCTTGCTGCCAGGGTCATGCGGGAGCCGCAGCGGATCACGATTGACTCTCCCCAAGACAAGCACGTGAATATCAAGCAGGTCTTGTTCTGGGCCGACAATGCGCAGCACAAGCGCAAGTTGCTGGATCATTGGCTGCGCGACACCACGATCAACCAAGCCATTGTTTTCGCCAGTACCCAGATTGAATGCGACGGTTTGGCCAACGATTTGCAGCAGGATGGTTTTTCTGCGGTTGCTTTACACGGCGCGCTAAGCCAAGGCCTGCGTAACCGCCGGCTCATGGCCTTGCGGCAGGGGCAAGTGCAAATTCTGGTTGCCACCGATGTCGCTGCACGTGGCATTGACGTGCCGACCATCAGCCATGTGTTTAATTTCGGTTTGCCGATGAAGGCCGAGGATTACACGCACCGCATTGGTCGTACCGGCCGTGCAGGGCGCGACGGACTGGCCGTGACGTTTGCCGAATTCCGTGACCGTCGCAAAATTTTTGATATTGAAGCCTACAGCCGGCAGCAGTTCAAGGCCGAAGTGATTCCTGGCCTCGAGCCGCAACAGCGGTTCCCGGATGCGCGTCCTAATTCGAATTTTGGCGGACGGGACAGCCGTGGCAGCAGTGACCATCACTCGCGTGATCGCAAGTTCGGCGCGGGTCGCCCTGCTGGCTTTGGTGGTAATCGGCATGGAAGCTCAGACCGCAGCGCCAACGCCCCGCGGGATTTTGGTGCACCAGGATTCCCTGGGCAAGCTGCGGCCGGTTTTGGTCAGCGTGATGCTCGCCCGGCAGCGCCCCGCGAAGGCTTTAGCTATGAACGCAAAGGTGGATTCAACGATCGCTTCGCGGGCGACCGGGCTCCGTCGGCCGTACCGCGTGACGACTTTGGCGCGCGCAAGCCGACCTTGAGCAAGCCGATGGGCGTCAAGCCCGGGAGCGGTGGGGGGAAGGTTTTTGTGCCCAGAGATGCAAAAAAGCGTTTGACGCGCAACGCCTGACCTTGGCTACACCAACGCCATAGAGGGTTCCGACCATCTAGTTGAAAAAGGCCCGACGATGACAATGTTTGCAAGAGATTTTAAAAATCCGTTGCTGAAACGCCGTTTTGTCTTTCTGACCCTGCCTCATTATTCGCTGATTGCGCTGTCGACTGCCGTGGAAGCGCTGCGAATGGCCAACCGTGTCACGCAAGAAGATGTCTACCACTGGACTATTGCCAGCCTGGATGGGTCGCCACAGACGGCAAGTAGCGGTCTATGGATGTCGCCGACCCAGCCCATTGAGGCAATTGGGGAGGTAGACATCGTTTTTGTGTGCGGTGGTGTGGACGTCGAGCAGGCCGTAACATCTGATCTCCTTGCTGTTTTGCGTCGCCTGGCGCAGCACCATGTGGCCTTGGGCTCTCTATGCACGGGCGGTTATGCGCTTGCAAAAGCTGGCTTGCTCGACAAATACAAAGCAGTTATCCATTGGGAAAACATGTCTGCGCTAAAAGAGCAGTTTCCGCGGGTGATTTTTTCGGATCAACTCTTCGCTATCGACCGGGATCGTTACACCTGTTCGGGCGGCGTCGCACCGTTGGATCTGATGCTCAACATTATCAAAGACCAACTGGGGCGTGATATCGCCCCGATGATTTCAGAACAGTTCATTCTCGACCGAATTCGCAATGATCAGGACCGTCAGCATGTGCCGCTGCAAGCGAGGGTGGGGCTTTTTCATGAAAACCTGATCGAGGCTGCCGCCTTGATGGAAAGCAACATCGAGGAGCCTCTGTCGCTTGATGAGATTGCCGCCTTGGTCGGAGTCTCGCGCCGCCAGATCGAGCGCCTTTTCAAACGCTACGTGGGCGAGGTTCCAACCAAATACTACCTAGATATGCGGCTCCGTCGGGCCAGAACCCTGCTTTTGCAGACAGCAATGTCCATCATGGACATTGCTGTAGCCTGTGGGTTCCAGTCGCCACCGCACTTTTCCAAATGTTATCGCAATCTGTTTGGTCACACCCCTAGCGCCGAACGTCAGCTTAGCCGACGAAACACACTAAGTGGACAAAATGCCTAGTGCCCTTGGCGGACGTAGGCGATCAATCAGCTAGCGAAAGACCACCGTCTTGCTGCCATTCAAAAAGACTCGGCGCTCGATGTGAAATTTGACAGCCGATGCCAAAGCTCGGCACTCCGAATCGCGCCCGGCCGCCGCCAGTTTCTCAGGCGTAAAGGTGTGGTCGACGCGTTCGACGATCTGCTCAATGATAGGCCCCTCGTCCAGATCTGCCGTCACATAGTGGGCAGTGGCGCCCGTCAACTTAACCCCGCGGGCATGGGCCTGATGGTAGGGCTTGGCGCCTTTGAATCCTGGCAGAAAGGAGTGGTGGATATTGATCGCTCGGCCACGTAGGCTTCGGCATAGGTCGTCAGAGAGCACCTGCATGTAGCGCGCCAGCACAACCAATTCGCTGTCGGTAGCTGACACGATATCCAACAATTGTTGTTCTCGGCCTGCCTTGGTTTCGGGCGTGACGGGTAAGCAGACAAACGGGATGTTGTGCCCCTCAACCATAGGGCGCAGATCAGGATGGTTCGATACGACTGTGGTGATGTCCATCTTGAGTTCGCCTGTGCGATGGCGGTAAAGCAAATCGTTCAGACAATGGTCAAACTTGGAGACCATGATCAGGACCCGAGGTTTTTTTTCGCCGTCATGAATTGCCCACTCCATGTCTTCTCGCTCAGCAACTTCCAGGAATTCAGTTTTCAGGGCCTCTAGCACGGGTGTCTGAACCGGGTCACCGTAAAAGCTCACCCGGACAAAAAAGCGGCCTGTCAACACGTCGTCAAACTGTTGCATGTCAGTGATGTAGCATTTTCGAGAGGCCAAGAAGCCCGAAACTGCCGCCACCGTACCCATGCGACTGTCGCAGGTGGCGTTCAAAATGTAGTGGGGTTTGCCTTCGAGAGGAACATTCATGTGGTGTCAGCGCTCTGCTGGTCGGATAAGGTCGGTGATGTGGCGTCGAGGCCTGGCTGCTTTTCGCAGTTTAGGTAAAGAAAGTCGGTCGGGTTGTCTCGGCACGACGGTAGCTTGAATCGTCGCGACTAACCCAGCTTCAGTTGCATGTCGCACATGAGTCATTCTCATGTCGCTGGACGATAATGGAAAGTCGCTAATCTATTAGCTGGCCTCACTGTGGGACCGTACCATTTTCTTTATTCGGAAACGTCGGCATTGCCGGGCAGTTTTACCATGACACAAGAGGAGTAGATCGTGGCAGAAGACTTTGATGATGATCTTGACCTGAATACTCTGAACGACGAGGATCTGACGGAACAGGTACACGACGACCTCTACAACGGCTTGCGTAATGAGGTCATAGACGCTACAAACATTCTTTTGAAGCGCGGTTGGTCTGCTGACCGGGTGCTGAATGACGCTTTGGTGGAGGGCATGCGCATTGTCGGCGTTGACTTCCGCGATGGCATTCTGTTCGTCCCAGAAGTGCTGTTGGCTGCCAATGCCATGAAGGGTGGTATGGAAATTCTGCGCCCCCTTCTGGCGGAGACCGGTGTGGAGCCAATTGGCAAGATGGTAATCGGTACGGTTAAGGGCGATATCCATGACATCGGCAAGAACCTCGTCGGCATGATGATGGAGGGTGCCGGGTTTGAAGTGATTGACCTGGGCATCAATAACCCCGTCGAGAAATACTTGGCTGCCCTAGAAGAGCACAAGCCAGATATTCTCGGCTTGTCAGCCTTGCTGACGACCACCATGCCCTACATGAAAGTTGTGATCGACACCTTAAAGGAAAAAGGCCTGCGTGACGACTTCATTGTGCTGGTTGGGGGCGCCCCGCTGAACGAAGAGTTTGGGCGGGCAGTGGGTGCAGATGCTTACTGCCGCGATGCCGGCATTGCCGTTGAAACCGCCAAGACCTTGATTGCTGCCCGGCGCGCTGCTGCTCGCGCCTGAGGCGATCAGGCCGTGCATCGCTGCTTGATCATTGCCTGCGGCGCGCTGGCCAGGGAGATCGTGGCGCTGCGCAAACTCAACGACTGGCCGTACATGGATGTGCAGTGTCTGCCCGCCGAGTTGCACAACCGTCCGGAAAAAATTCCAGCTGCGGTCAAGGCCAAGATTCTGGCTAACCGTAAAGACTATTCGAGTATCTTTGTCACCTATGGCGACTGTGGCACGGGTGGCTTACTGGATGCGGTGTTGCAGGAGGAGCAGGTCGAGCGAATTCCCGGTGCTCACTGCTATGAGTTTTTTGCTGGCAGCGAGGCTTTTGACGCCTTGACAGAAAAGGAACTCGGTACCTTTTACCTGACAGACTTCCTGCTGGAGCACTTCGAACGCCTGGTAGTGCGCGGCCTTGGGCTGGATCGGCACCCGTCCTTGTTGGTTACGCTATTTGGCAACTACCGCAAGTTGGTCTACCTGGCTCAGGTGCCTGATGCCGAAAGAATGAAGGCAGCCCGCGCGGCGGCCGAGAGATTGGGTTTGACGTTTGATTACCTCGTGACTGGTTATGGCGGGCTGGAACGCAGCCTGAAGGTCGTGAATCAAGGAGTAGTGGTGTGGCGAAGCTGATTGTGATTTCGTGGCGCGATGTACCCGCCCAGGTGCTCGTCAGGTTGGGACGGGAGACTGCCAAGGTGCAGCTGTCCCATCGTTTCCAGGAGGCCGTCGACCGCGCTGCCATGCGCGCCGGCAAAGCCAGTTCTGGCGACTATCTGGCGGACTGGAAGCGCAGTGAACCGCGGCGATGTGGGGATGACATTCAAGCCGAAGCAGAGGCCGAAGCCCAGCGCATTGAGGCACGCTACTCCGACGTCGACCTGTTGCGGCTAATCCGGGCGCATGGGCTGGAGGCCCCCGTTGCTGAGTCCGGTGTTGTTCCGGATGCTGCGCCAGGGGACGCCTGATGTACTCGGTGCGTCGATGGTCCGTGCGCCATGCTGGCGCCATGGAGCGGTTCTACCAAGCGTTTGAGCGCGCTGTCGTGGCGCTGGATCCGTTGTGGCGCAGGATCGGCTATGAGCGCTTAGAAAAACCGGTTGCAGCCTTTGAAAAAGTCGTCAAAGGATTCTTGTTTGATTGCCAAATGTGCGGCCAGTGCGCCTTGAGCTCCACCGGCATGTCATGCTCCATGAACTGCCCCAAGAGCCTGCGCAATGGTCCGTGCGGCGGGGTGCGAGCCAACGGCAATTGTGAAGTCAAGCCCGACATGCGTTGTGTCTGGGTTGAGGCTTTTGAAGGCAGCCAGCGCATGCGTGAAGGTCAAGCAGCGATTCGTGTCGTCCAGATTGCAGTGGACCGCCGATTGGAAGGCCGCTCCTCCTGGCTCAAGGTGGCACGTGACAAGGCTGTACTTAAAACGGAGGCCACACGATGAGGTTTGAGGACGAGCCGGTTCCCGGCTACCCACTGCCCATTCTGCCCGGACATACCTCGCCGGGCAGGCTGGAGCGTGTGTTGCGAAGTGGTGGTTTTGCGATCACGTCCGAGTTGGACCCGCCCGATTCGGCCGATCCAGAAGACGTTTATCGGCGTGCCCGTGTATTCGACGGCTATGTCGACGCGATCAATGCCACCGATGGTAGCGGCGCCAATTGCCATATGTCCAGCTTGGCGGTCTGCGCCTTGTTGACCCGCGTCGGTTACGCCCCGGTCATGCAAATTTCCTGCCGTGACAAGAACCGCATCGCTATTCAGGGCGATATTCTGGGTGGTGCGGCCATGGGCGTGGCAAATATGCTGTGCCTCACCGGCGATGGCGTCCAGTCTGGTGACCATCCACAAGCTAAACCAGTATTTGATCTGGACTGCATGTCGCTGCTGGAAATTGGTCGAACATTGCGGGACGAGCACCGTTTCCAAAGCGGACGTAAAGTCACATTCGCGCCGCGCGTGTTTTTCGGCGCGGCGGCCAACCCCTTCGGACTACCTTTTGAGTGGCGCGCTCAGCGCCTAGCGAAGAAGGTCGCAGCCGGCGCTCAGTTCATCCAGACGCAGTACTGTTACGACGTTCCCCGTCTGAAAAGCTTCATGCAGATGGTGGAGGACCTCGGACTGTCCGGCAAGGTCTTTATTCTGGTCGGTGTCGGGCCTTTGCGTACCGCGAAGGCGGCCGAATGGATGCGCACCAATGTGCCAGGCATACACATTCCGGACTCGGTCATCAAACGCATGGCGGGTGCAGAAAAGCCGGCGCTGGAGGGTCGGCAAATTTGCATCGACATCATTCAAGAAGTGCGTGAGATCAAAGGCGTCTCTGGCGTTCACATCATGGCTTATCGGCAGGAAGACACAGTGCCAGAAATCGTCGACCGGTCCGGCGTACTGGCGGGGCGTGTGCCCTGGTACCCAGGCCGAGACGTCCCTCTATCAAACTTAAAGGAAACAGCATGACAGACACCGTGATCAGTTCTGCGACCAGGGAGGTCGTGATTGGCTTTGACCGTCCCTTCGTCATCATCGGCGAGCGCATCAACCCGACAGGTCGCAAAATTTTGGCCGCAGAGATGATCGCCGGTGATTACAGCCGGGTCATCGCGGATGCCCTGGCGCAGGTCGAGGCAGGTGCCCATATGCTTGACGTTAATGCCGGTATTCCCCTGGCCGATGAGCCTGCTTTACTGGCTCGTGCGATCGAGCTGGTTCAGTCGGTCACTGATGTGCCCTTGTCGATCGACTCGTCGATCGTGGCGGCACTGGAAGCTGGGTTGGCGGTTTACAAAGGCAAGGCGCTGGTCAACTCTGTCACTGGCGAAGAGGATAGGCTTGAAACCGTGCTGCCCTTGGTCAAGAAATACGGTGCGGCAGTGGTTGCCATCTCCAACGACGAAACCGGGATCTCCCAGGACCCCGATGTACGCTTTGCTGTGGCCAAGAAAATCGTGGAACGAGCTTCAGACTATGGCATCCCTGCCTGTGACATTGTGGTAGACCCGCTGGTGATGCCGATAGGCGCCATCAATCAGGCGGGCGTACAAGTGATGCGCTTGGTTCATCGGCTGCGCACAGAACTCAAAGTCAACACCACCTGTGGTGCATCCAACGTCAGTTTCGGCCTGCCGGAACGCAATGGCATCAACGCCGGCTTTCTGACCATGGCGATTGCCTCTGGCATGACCTCGGCCATCACGAATCCGTTGCATGCGGAAGTCGTCAAGGCCTGCATGGCCGCTGACGTCATGATGGGGCATGACCCTGACTGCATGCGCTGGATTCGCAAGTTCCGCGAGGCGCCTACCATGGGTGCTGACGGTGAAATGGGACGTGGACGCCGGGAAGGTGGCAGCAGAAGGCGCCGCGAATGAACGGTTCGGCAATCGGATGGAAGGACCGGTGATGAGTGTCAAGGATGCGCTGGTGGTGTTCACGCCGTCGGGTCGACGGGGTCGTTTCCCTGTGGGTACCCCGGTCTTGCAAGCCGCGCGTTCACTTGGCGTGGACATTGACTCGGTCTGCGGTGGCCGTGGCATTTGCGGCCGTTGCCAGGTCTTGGTATCAGAAGGTGAATTTGCAAAACATGGCTTGGTGTCGCGTGGTGAAAACCTGTCCCCCTTCGGTGCGGTAGAGCAGGAGTATTGCGCGGCACAGACCCTCGACGCTGGCCGGCGTCTGTCCTGCTCCGCCCAGTTACTCGGAGATGTGGTGATCGATGTGCCGTCGAGCAGCCAGGTTCACAAACAAGTGGTGCGCAAACAGGCTGAGGCGCATGACGTCGAGCTCGACCCCTTGATCCGCCTGCATTATGTGGAGGTGCAGCAACCCGACATGCACGACCCTTCAGGTGACCTGCGCCGTCTCGAGGACTCCCTCGAATTCGAGTGGCGCCTGACCGACCTGGCCTGTGACGTCAATGTTTTGCAGCAGCTGCAGGTCGCGTTACGCCAAGGGCAGTGGAAGGTCACTGTCGCAGTTCATGCTGGTCGCCAAATTGTGGCTGTATGGCCTGGGTTCAAAGAGCATGTTTATGGCCTTGCGGTGGATGTTGGGTCGACCACCATCGCTGCGCATTTGTGTCACTTGGCCTCGGGTGAGGTCGTGGCTTCAGCTGGCGTCATGAACCCTCAGATCCGTTTTGGCGAAGACCTGATGAGTCGGGTCTCTTACGTCATGATGAATCCTGGCGGGGACAAGGACATGACCACAGCAGTTCGGGCTGCGCTGAACGAACTTGCCCTTGATGTGGCCTCGCAGGCAGGAATCACGCCGCAGGACATCATGGAGGCCACCTTCGTTGGCAACCCCATCATGCACCACCTCCTTCTGGGCATCAATCCGGTGGAGTTGGGCGGTGCCCCTTTTGCGTTGGCCACTGATCGGGCCATCACGCTGTGGGCGGTGGAGATTGATTTCCTGATACATCGCAATGCCCGGATTTACGTGCTGCCTTGCATTGCAGGGCATGTTGGTGCTGATACTGCCGGCGTGATCTTGGCTGAGCGCCCCGACCTGTCCGATAAGGTCAGCCTGCTGGTTGACGTCGGTACCAACGCCGAGATCGTCCTCGGCAACAACCAGCGCATGCTGGCCTGCTCCAGCCCGACCGGTCCGGCCTTCGAAGGTGCCCAAATCAGCTGCGGTCAACGGGCCGCTCCAGGCGCGATTGAGCGGGTCCGTATCGACCCGGTGACCCTGGAGCCAAGGTTCAAAGTGATCGGCTGTGAGCTGTGGTCCGACGAGCCGGGTTTTGATGCAGCAGTGGCGGGCTCAGGGGTGACCGGCGTGTGCGGCTCCGGCATCATCGAGGTGTTGGCAGAAATGTATCTGGCCGGCATCATTCGCCATGACGGCACCATCAGCGGCGACCTTGCCGTGCGCAATCCACGCATCCAGGCAGACGGTCGTACCTTTTCCTACGAGCTGTACCGGGCGACGGCCAGTGCACCTGCTCTCAAGGTGATGCAAAACGATGTCCGGGCCATTCAGCTCGGTAAGGCGGCTCTCTATGCCGGGGTTCGTTTACTGATGGAACGCATGGGCATCGACAAGGTTGATCGGATCCGCCTGGCCGGTGCCTTTGGCAGCCATATCGATGTCAAATACGCGATGGTGCTGGGCATGATCCCCGATTGCGAGCTTGAGCAGGTCAGTTCGGCCGGCAATGCAGCGGGTACAGGCGCACGGATCGCCTTGTTGGACCAACGCTCGCGACGCGAGATCGAGCAAATGGTACGCCGTGTCGAAAAAATCGAGACCGCTGTCGAACCCAGGTTCCAGGAATTTTTCGTGGAAGCCATGGCGATTCCGCATCTGACGGCCCCCTTTGAGTGCCTTCGCCGAGTGGTGACTTTGCCGGAACGCACGGTTGTCGAATCTGACAGCAGCGCACGTGGTCGGCGCGCTGCCAGGCGTACGGCCAAAGCCGACTGAACACGCGGAGCAGAGCATGAGCGAATCAGTGGTTCCAAGTTTTGTTGGCGGCATGCCCTTGCAGGGTGGTGGCGAACGCTTTGAGACCTTTAACCCGGCGACCGGTCAAGCACTGGCCTCGGTTTGGGATGCGACTGCGGCAGACGTTGAGACGGCAGTAGCCGGCGCCCAGCGCGGCTTTGAGCAGTGGTCTGCACTCACAGGCACGGAGCGCGGCCGCATCCTGCGCCGCGCAGCGGATTTGCTGCGCCTGCGCAATCGCGAACTGGCTGAACTGGAGGTTCGTGATTGCGGCAAGCCGATCCAGGAGGCCTTGGTGGTCGATGTTCAAAGCGGTGCCGATTGCCTTGAATTTTTCGCCGGTGCCGCAGCCACCCTGGCCGGCGCGCAGTACCCCTTGAAAAACGCATTTGCCTACACCCGGCGTGAGCCGCTCGGGGTTTGTGTCGGTATTGGGGCATGGAACTACCCCCTGCAAATTGCCTGCTGGAAATCAGCCCCGGCGCTGGCAGCCGGCAACGCCATGATCTTCAAGCCGTCCGAACTCACGCCGATGACGGCTGTGAAATTGGCCGAGATCTACCTCGAGGCCGGGGTGCCGCCAGGCGTTTTCAATGTCTTGCAGGGCCGTGGTCACACGGGGGCTCTGTTAGCCGCCCATCCGGGTGTGGCGAAGGTCTCGGTCACGGGCTCAGTGCCAACTGGCAAGCAGGTGATGCAGACCGCCTCGGGCACACTCAAGCGCGTCACCATGGAGCTTGGTGGCAAATCACCGCTGATCGTGTTTGACGATGCTGATCTGGAGCAGGCAGTGGCCGCCGCCATGATGGGTAATTTTTACACTCAAGGCGAGGTCTGCACCAATTGCAGCCGGGTCTTTGTCCAGCGGGGCTTGGCTGAGCGGTTTTTGGCCAGGCTCAAAGAGCGCACCGCCTTGCTCCGGGTAGGCGATCCAATGGACGAGCTGACCGAGGTGGGGGCCCTGATTTCCAACGCCCATGCGGAGAAGGTCATGGACTATATTGCCAGCGGCCAGGCGGAAGGCGCCACGCTCAGCTTTGGGGGGCAGCGCCTGGATATACCCGGCTGCGCGGGTGGCAATTTTGTCGCTCCGACCATTTTTTCAGATTGTCATGACGAGATGCGCATTGTGCGTGAGGAAATTTTTGGCCCGGTTTTGTCTATGCTGGTGTTCGACGACGAAGATGAAGTCATCGCCCGCGCCAACAACACGCGGTTCGGCTTGGCGGCCGGGGTGTTCACCAGCGACATCGCCCGGGCGCACCGTGTCGTGGCTCGCTTGAAGGCTGGTATTTGCTGGATCAACAATTACAACATCACGCCGATAGAGATGCCTTTTGGTGGTGCAGCCGAGTCTGGCATTGGCCATGAAAACAGCATGGTGGCAATGGATCACTACACCCAATTGAAAACAGTCTATGTGGAGTTGGGTCAGGTAGCGTGTAGCTACCGTTGAACGGCTGATTCACGTTGATGACAACCTTCGACTACATCATTGTCGGCGCCGGCTCGGCGGGTTGCGTGCTGGCCAATCGGCTCAGCGAGGACGGTGCAGCCACCGTACTTCTGTTGGAGGCGGGTGCGCTGGACCACAGCATTTTTATTCACATGCCCTCGGCCTTGTCTTACCCGATGGCGAACGAGAAGTACACCTGGTTGTACGAGTCCGAACCCGAGCCCTTCATGAATGGCCGTCGGATCCACTGCCCGCGGGGCCGTGTGATCGGCGGTTCTTCATCCATCAATGGCATGGTCTACATCCGTGGGCACGCCCTTGACTACGATGCTTGGGCGAATAGTGCGGGCTTGGAAGACTGGTCCTACGCCCATTGCCTGCCCTATTTCCGCAAGGCCGAGACCCGGGCTCAGGGCGGTGACGCCTACCGCGGCGATGCGGGCCCGTTGCATGTGAGTACGGGTGCCTGCCACAATCCGCTTTATGGCGCTTTTATGGATGCCGGCAAGCAAGCGGGCTATCCCTATACCGGTGACATGAATGGCTACCAACAAGAAGGGC
>Ga0209358_10001208_pt1 | contig 20964 bp, 21 predicted proteins | sample LauGreFa1BDMLBSN_2_FD_187574 | JGI IMG/M metagenome (GOLD analysis project Ga0209358, IMG submission 187574) | Freshwater lake microbial communities from Lake Michigan, USA - Fa13.BD.MLB.SN (SPAdes) (version 2) | ecosystem: Environmental > Aquatic > Freshwater > Lake | place: Lake Michigan, USA...
GCTAAAACTCCCAGCCCCTGCGCGCCGCTAGCACCGCATCCGGATAGGGCCGTTGGCCGCGTGAGCCGTTGTAGCGGCCCAGGGCCAAAAATAAATCCCCGTTTTCTGTGTCCAGATAGTGGCGCAGGATGACGCAACCAAAACGCAAATTGGTTTGCATGTGAAACAAAGTAGCCGGGTCGCCGTCGCCGATCAGGCGGGTCCAAAACGGCATGACCTGCATATAGCCGCGTGCCCCGGCAATGCTGATGGCAAATTTGCGGAAATTGCTTTCCACCTGAATCAGACCCAGCACCAGCGCAACGTCTAGCCCTGCGCGCTTGCTCTCGTACCAGACAGTAGGCAAAAATTCTCTATGCTCCAATGCGTCTGCCTTGCGCCGCCGCAAGCGCTCGGCCATGCTAAATAACCAGCGCTCGTAAAGCTGGCGAGCGCCGTCCTGCGTGAATTCGGGCACGGGCGGCGCGCTTTGGTGGATGGCCGAACTCAGCGCCGAGCGTACCGAGTCGATCAGCGGCTCTTCCACCTGCCTGCCTGCCTGCGCCGACTGCGGTAACAGCAGGGGTAATGCCAGCACCGCAGGCCAAGCGCGCAGGGCTTGCGCCAACACCTTGCGGCGATTGAAAGACGAGTTGCGCTGCACGCGGAAAGCTCTTTAAGCCTAGCCCGTTTAGACGGTCAGGCGGCTACGCACCCAAGCCGCGGATTCGGCAACCGGCACCGAGGTAGCGGCCGCATCGCGCCGGTGCTGGTATTCGACCATGCCCTCTTTCAGGCCCCGATCACCCAGCGTAATGCGGTGCGGCACGCCAATCAGCTCCCAGTCGGCAAACATGGCACCCGGGCGCTCGCCCCGGTCGTCCAGAATGACGTCCACCCCGGCGGCAAGCAGTTCGGCATACAAGGAATCAGCGGCAGTCTTGACCTCGGCAAAGCGGTCCGGGCTGATGGGGCAAATGACCACGGTAAAAGGCGCCAGCGCATCGGGCCAGATGATGCCGCGCGCATCGTGGTTTTGCTCGATAGCAGCCGCAGGCAGGCGCGTGATGCCGATGCCGTAGCAACCCATTTCCATGAACTGCGGTTTGCCGTGGACATCCAAAAACGTGGCATTCATGGCCTTGGAGTATTTGGTGCCCAGGTAAAAAACATGGCCGATTTCGATGCCGCGCTCAATCGCCAGGGCGCCGTTACCGTCGGGCGCCAAATCGCCCTCGACCACATTGCGAATATCGGCCACCACATCGGGCTCGGGCAGATCGCGGCCCCAGTTCACACCGGCGATATGGAAATGCGGCTCGTTGGCGCCGCACACCCAATCGGCCATCAGCGCGACCTCGCGGTCGGCCACGATGCGCAGCGGCTTTTTCAGGCCCACTGGCCCCAAGTAACCAGGCTCGCAGCCAAAATGCGCATCGATCTCGGCCAGGCTGGCAAAGCGAAAGTCGGCCAGGCCCGGCACTTTGGACACCTTGACCTCATTCATACTGCGGTCACCCCGGATCAGCAATAGCCAGACCACGCTTTTGACCACTTCGCCCTTGTCGTCCCGCTCGTCGGTTGCGACCACCAAGGACTTCAGCGTGCTTTCCAAGGGGAGCTTCAAATACTCGGCCACGTCCGCGCAGGTGCTTTTGCCCGGCGTGGCGACTTTGGCCATGGCCTGGCCGGGCGCGGGTCGTGGCCCGGCGGGGGCCAGGGCTTCGGCTTTTTCCATATTGGCAGCGTAGTCGCTGCCTGTCGAGTACACGATGGCGTCTTCGCCGGTGGTGGCAATCACCTGAAACTCTTCGCTCAGGTCGCCGCCGATGGCGCCGCTGTCGGCGGCCACTGCGCGGTAGCGCAGGCCAAAGCGGTCAAAAATTTTGCGGTAGGCCTGGGCCATGGCTTGGTAGCTGGCTTTGGCCGACTCGATGTCGCGGTCAAAGCTGTAGGCGTCTTTCATGGTGAACTCACGGCCACGCATCAGGCCAAAGCGCGGGCGGCGCTCGTCGCGAAACTTGGTCTGGATCTGGTACAGGTTTTTGGGCAACTGCTTGTAGCTTTTGATCTCCTGGCGGGCGATGTCGGTCACCACCTCTTCGCTGGTGGGCTGGACCACGTAGTCGCGATCGTGGCGGTCTTTGATGCGCAAGAGCTCGGGGCCCATTTTTTCAAAGCGCCCGGTCTCCTGCCAGAGCTCTGCCGGTTGCACCACCGGCATGCTGACTTCCACGGCCCCGGCGCGGTTCATTTCCTCGCGCACGATGGCCTCTACTTTGCGGATCACGCGCAGGCCCATGGGCATGTAGGAATAGATACCAGCACCGAGTTTTTTGATCATCCCGGCGCGCATCATCAGCTGGTGGCTGGCCACTTCGGCGTCGGCCGGAGCCTCCTTCAGGGTGGAAATCAGGAATTGGGAGGCTTTCATGCAGGGTCTCGTAGATCGTGGTGGCGCGGGCCTGTTTGCAGCGGGCGAAGTGCCGTGCATAATGGCTCAAGTTTAAAAAATTTGGGGTTTGATTATGCTTGACCGGGATGGGTTTCGGCCCAACGTCGGCATCATCCTGCTCAACCAGAAAAATCAGGTTTTTTGGGGCAAACGCATACGAACCCATTCGTGGCAGTTTCCGCAAGGCGGCATTGACCGGGGCGAAACCCCAGAGCAAGCCATGTACCGCGAATTGCACGAAGAAGTGGGGCTCCAACCGGAGCATGTTGCAATTGTGGCCCGTACCCGTGACTGGTTGCGCTATGAGGTGCCACAACGCTATATCCGGCGCGATGCGCGCGGCCATTACAAAGGCCAGAAGCAAATCTGGTTTTTACTCCAGCTCACGGGGTTTGACTGGAACCTGAACCTGCGCGCTACCGACCATCCGGAATTTGACGCCTGGCGTTGGAACGACTACTGGGTGCCGCTGAACGCGGTAGTGGATTTCAAGCGCGGGGTTTACCAGGACGCGCTCACCGAGTTGTCGCGCTACTTGCCGCGCCAAGATGGTCGGCCGCGGACTGGGCACCCAAGAACTGCTGCGGGAAATCGCTTAGAGGAAGCAGTTTTACCTGCGCAAGAAAACCTGCCAGAGCAAGAACCTAAAGCCCAAGATAGCTGAGCGAAGAGAAAAACCGGCTGGTTAGCAAACCCTACTTAGCGCATCAACACCAAGTTATCCCGGTGCAGCATTTCGGGCTCGGCGGCGTAGCCCAGCAGAGATTCGATGTCGGCGGACGGTTTGCCGCACAACAAGCGGGCCTCCGCGCTGGAATAGTTGGCCAATCCGCGGGCAATGTCCTGGCCCTCGGGACTGCGCACGGCAATCACATCACCCCGCGAAAAATCGCCCTCCACCTGCACCATGCCCACGGGCAGCAAGCTTTTGCCTTGGCCGCGCACCATGCGCGCAGCGCCGGCATCGACCACTACCGCGCCGCGCAATTGCAAATGGTCGGCCATCCATTGTTTGCGCGCCTGAGTTTTCTGGGTCGGGGCGACCAAGACCGTGCCTATGGCCTCGCCCTGCGACAGACGCACAAGCGCATCGGGCTCACGGCCCCAGGCGATGATGGTGGACGCGCCCGAACCCGCTGCGCGCTTGGCCGCCAGAATTTTGGTAATCATGCCGCCGCGCCCCAAACTACTGCCGGTGCCGCCTGCCATGTCTTCCAAGGCCACATCACCCGCCCGCGCTTGGTCAATAAAACGCGCCTGCGGGTCTTTGCGCGGATCGGCACTAAACAGGCCTTTTTGGTCGGTCAGGATAACCAGCGCATCGGCTTCAATCAGGTTGGCTACTAAGGCGCCCAAGGTGTCGTTGTCACCGAACTTGATTTCGTCGTTCACCACCGTGTCGTTTTCATTGATCACCGGCACCACGCCCAGCTTGAGAAGCGTGAGCAAGGTGGAGCGGGCGTTGAGGTAGCGCTCGCGGTCGGCCAGGTCGGCGTGGGTGAGCAGCACCTGGGCGCTGCCCAGGGCGTTTTCGCGCAGCTTGGTTTCGTACATTTGCGCCAGGCCCATTTGGCCCACGGCGGCGGCCGCTTGCAACTCGTTGATCGCCTGCGGACGTGCACTCCAGCCCAGGCGCTTCATGCCTTCGGCAATCGCACCACTGGATACCATCACCACCTCGATACCCTGGGCGCGCAAGACAGCCAACTGGCGGCACCATTGCCCGATAGCCGCTTCGTCCAGCCCACGGCCTTCATTGGTCACCAGGCTAGAGCCGACCTTGACCACGATGCGCTTGGCATCCTGAACAATGCGGGTTGTGCGGGTACTGGGCATTTGGTTTACCGGTATCGGCCTGGCGGGCAATGGGTGGGCAAAAGGCGCTTAAAAAACTTAAGGCGCCGGTTCAGCATCCGAAGAGGCTGCGACGATGAAGCGCGGATCTTCCTCGATGTAAGGCTGCTCGGACAACTGCTGCGCTTGCACGTGTTTGTAAATGGCTTTAACCAGGGGCTCGCAGCCTTCGCGGGTCAGGGCCGAAATCTCAAATACCGGGCCCTTGAACTTGAAGCGCTTGACGAAGTCTTTGACCAGCGCAGCGCGGGCGTCACCATCGACCATATCCAGCTTATTGAGGACCAGCCAGCGTGGCTTTTTATAGAGTCCTTCGTCGTATTTCTTTAGTTCGTTGACGATGGCTTTGGCCTGGGCCACGGTGTCCACGCCCTCGTCAAATGGTGCCACATCGACGATATGCAGCAGCAAACGCGTACGCTGCAAATGGCGCAAAAACAAATGCCCAAGCCCCGCGCCTTCGGATGCGCCTTCGATCAGGCCGGGAAGATCGGCCACCACAAAGCTTTGCTCCGGGCCCACACGCACCACGCCAAGATTGGGGTGCAGCGTGGTAAACGGGTAGTCCGCGATACGCGGGCGGGCATTAGAAATAGCCGTGATGAAAGTCGATTTTCCGGCATTGGGCATGCCAAGCAAGCCCACATCGGCCAGCACTTTGAGCTCAAGCTTGAGGTTGCGCTTTTCGCCGGGCCAGCCTGGCGTTTTCTGGCGCGGCGCGCGGTTGATAGCGCTTTTGAAGCGCAAATTACCAAAGCCGCCGTCGCCGCCCTTGGCGATAGTGATGACTTCGCCGGGGACCAGCAGCTCAAACAAGACTTCGCCAGTTTCGGCGTCGGTGATGATGGTGCCCACCGGCATTTTTAGGGTGATATCGTCGCCAGCTGCGCCAAACATATCCGAGCCCATGCCATGCTGGCCGCGCTTGGCGTCGTGGCGGCGGGAGAAGCGAAAGTCCACCAAAGTATTCAGGTTGGAGTCCGCCACGGCAAACACATGGCCGCCGCGTCCGCCGTCGCCGCCATTGGGGCCGCCGAATTCTTTGTATTTTTCGTGCCGGAAGGAGACGCAACCGGCCCCACCGTCGCCGGCGGCGATGTCGATATAGGCTTCGTCAACGAACTTCATGGCATTCCTGCTGGTAAAAATGAAAAACCCCGCGCATTTCGGCGCAGGGTTTTGCGGGGACCACGCTGCAGATCAAGCCGCAGCTGTGATGCTCACCGTGTGCTTGTTCAACGCGCCTTTAACGGCGAATTGGACATGGCCTTCAACCAACGCAAACAGCGTGTGGTCTTTGCCGATACCGACATTGGTGCCGGGGTGGAACTTGGTGCCACGTTGACGAACAATGATTGCGCCTGCGCTGATCAATTGACCGCCAAAAGATTTCACACCGAGCATTTTGGGCTTGGAATCGCGCCCGTTTCGCGTAGAGCCGCCGCCTTTTTTCTGTGCCATGACCTGCGTCCTTTAAGCGACAATCGCGCCGATTTGCAGTTCGGTGAACTGCTGACGGTGCCCTTGGCGTTTTTGGTAATGCTTACGACGACGCATTTTGAAAATGCGCACTTTGTCGTGCTTGCCGTGTGACAAAACTGTCACCGTTACGGATGCGCCGGACACCAAGGGTGTGCCAACTTTGAGCTCTGCGCCGTTGCCGACCGCCAAAACCTCGTTGAACACAATCTCTTGGCCTACGTCCGCAGCAATCTGTTCTACTTTAATTTTTTCGCCGGCTGCAACCCGATATTGCTTGCCGCCGGTTTTTATGACCGCGTACATGTTGACCTCTTCGATTCAAGTCTGTGAACGGATTTCCACAGAGCCAAACATTATAGCAGTGGGCATCCCAATACCTTAAGCCCCCCAGTCAGCGGCGCCACGCGGGAGCCCCGCTGCCTATAATTTGCCGCTCAGTATCCCAAGATGACCGAAAAATCCCCATCAGCCAGCCCGCCCCAGGCCCTAAGCCTCATCGCTGCGGACATGCAGGGCGTGGACGCGCTGATCGCACAGCGGCTGAGCACCAGCGTGGCTTTGGTCGGGGACGTGTCCCAATACATCATCGCGGCGGGCGGCAAGCGCTTGCGCCCTCAATTGCTTTTGCTCTGCTGCGGCGCCCTGGGCTATACCGCAGACCACCGCCTGACCATGGCTGCCGTGGTCGAATTTATTCACACCGCCACCTTGCTGCACGACGACGTGGTGGACGATTCCACCCTGCGCCGAGGCCTGCCCACCGCCAATGCGCGCTTTGGCAACCCGGCTAGCGTCTTGATTGGCGATTTTTTGTATTCCCGTGCGTTTCAGATGATGGTTGAAGTACAGGACATGCGGATCATGCAGGTGCTGGCCGATGCCACCAATGTGATTGCCGAGGGCGAGGTGCTGCAGTTGATGAACATGCACAACGCCGACTTGTCGGAGGCGGATTACCTGCAAGTCATACGCTCCAAAACATCCAAGTTGTTCGAAGCCAGCGCGCAAGTGGCTGCGATTTTGACCAAGACGAGCCCTACCGTAGAAAACGCCTGCGCCACCTTCGGGCAGGCGCTGGGCACTGCGTTTCAGGTGATTGACGACGTGCTGGACTATGCGGGCGATGCTAGCTTGCTGGGTAAAAACCTAGGCGATGATCTGCGCGAGGGTAAGTGCACCCTGCCCCTCATTGCCGCCATGCAGTTAGCGCCGCCCGAGGACGCCGCCACCATTCGCAACGCGATTGAACAGGGCGACGTCGATGCCTTAGAAACGGTAGCGTCCATTGTGAAACGCACCGGCGCGCTGGACGCGGCGATGCGCTCAGCCCAAAGCGAAATCCAGCGCGCACTGGATGCCGCCAAGCATTTACCTCCAGGGCCTTATGTGGACTGCATGGTGCAACTGGCCAAGCAATCGCTGGTACGCAACAGTTAAGCCAAGGCGCATTGCACGACTGCAGAAACTAAAAAGTGCTGCGCGCTTTGATAAACTTATTTCCCTTTGATGCACTTCGGGGTGTAGCTTAGTCTGGTAAAGCGCTACGTTCGGGACGTAGAGACCGGAGGTTCGAATCCTCTCACCCCGACCAACGCCCGGCCAAGATGAGCCCATTGAATTCTTTAATTCAGTGGGTTTTTTGTTGCCTATTCCATTGTTTTGGGAAGTCTAGAGGTGCATGCCTACGCACAACGCCCTGAACCAAACCGAGGTCCAGTTGTACCAGTGACACTTGGGAAAGCAAATCATTTGTCGACTGCTCGCGCCAATAGTATGGCTTTCCGAGCCGCATGCTGAAGCGCTTATTTTCTCGGTTTTTGTCATGCTCGATCCTGCGCACAGTGGATGATTGCCGTTAAAAGCTTTTAACCGTACGGGCAGTGCCTTATCTACAATACCTAAATACTATTTGCCCACCCCGTTTGCAATGCGACAAGCCTCTCAACACCTAGATGACCTTGCTTGGACCAGTTGGCCTGAAGACCAAATTGCCGTCCGTGGCAAGGCGCAATGGAAGGAGCTATTGGGCAGCGGTTCGGCATGCGAAAACGATATGACCATGGGTGTTGTTCGCATTCAGCAAGGTGAATCGCTTGAGCCGCATCGCCATGCACAGCCGGAAACCTATTTCACCCTGTCGGGACGCGGTACCGTCACCATCGAAGATGTGGAGCACCAGGTCGACCCTGGACGGATGTTGTTCATACCTGGTAACGCCCGGCACCAAATAAACAATCCGTATGAAGAAGATCTATTGATCCTCTATGCGTTTGCGATCAGTGATTTCACCAAGATTCAATACCACTTCTAAATGCCGCTCACCCATTACGGGCCAGCCAGCAAAGCGCATGAGGCACCAGGCATCCCTCCAGATGCAATTACCGCAGGTCTTGCATTCCCTAGAATGCATTCGATCAAATCCCAACCTATTCCACCGGAGAGCACATGCTGAAGTTCTTTTATAACGCGGCCCCGAACCCCATGAAGATTGCCCTTTTGCTTGAAGAGCTGGGCTTGCCCTATGAAGCGATACCGGTGGATACCAGGCTGGGCCAGCAGTTCGCCCAGGAATACTTAGCCATCAATCCCAATGCCAAAGTCCCCGCTATCGTGGATGGCAATGTCACAGTTTTTGACAGCAATGCGATTTTGCTGTTCTTGGCTGATCGGGAAAAACGCTTTGTCAGCCCGGATATGGCAAGCGCTGAGCGCGCAGAAATATTGTCATGGCTGATGTTTATCGCAAGTGGTATCGGCCCTTATTCCGGACAGTCTGTGCATTTCCGTCACATGGCACCAGAACCAAAGGACTATGCCTTGAATCGGTACGACTACGAAGCACACCGCCATTGGGGAATTCTGGAAAAGCACCTTTCTGAACGTACGTTTATGGTCGGCGAACAATACAGTGTGGTGGATATGGCCTTTTGGGGTTGGGCGCGCCTGCTCCCCTTTGTACTCGGAACCGGTGATGCCACCTGGGTGGCGTATCCCCATGTCAAACGACTGCTAGACCATATCAACGCGCGACCAGCATCGCAACGTGCTGAAGCATTGAAAACCCGCCACAGCTTCAAAACCGAAATGGACGCCGATGCGCGCAAGTTTATGTTTCCTCAAAACGAGCGTTTGGCGAAGAATGGATAGTGTCCACATGCCATTGGCCTGACTGTGCCTTTGGCTAGTTTCATTAAAGAGTTGGTTGCTGCGCCTTTTGCGCGCAGCAACTGCCATCCGGATAAAGGCGGTATGCCGCCTACGAGCAATAGCCTATAGGCCGTTTTAAGTGGGCGTTGACTGACGAGGAAATCAGCATTTTTGCGCTGGACGCCTTCATCGCCCTTGGCGTAAACCCCAAGGCCAAAACCTCTGCAGGGGCCTTATGCTCGGCACCTCTTCGTTGGCTTATTAGGAAAGTTCCATGCAATTGAATATTCGTAGCCTTGCGCCACTGCTAGCCATCCCGATGGCGCTCATGCTGGCAGTCCCGCAGTCGGCACTGGCTCAGGCCTGGCCGAGCAAGCAAGTGATCAAACTGGTGGCGGTTTTCCCACCGGGCGGGTCGGTTGACCAGGTGGCGCGCCTGCTGGAGCAGCCCTTGTCCCATCAACTAGGCCAAAGCGTCATTGTCGAAAACAAGGGCGGCGCCTCAGGTGCCATTGGAACCGCTGCCGTTGCGGCAGCAGCGCCCGACGGCTATACCTTTGCGGTGGTGTTTGACACGCACGGGGTCAACCCCAGCCTGATGCCTAATTTGGCCTATGACTCGCGCAAGGACTTGGCGCCGGTCGTGCTCATAGGCACCGCGCCGATGGTGCTGGCCACCAACGCTGGCTCCGAATTCAAGACATTCGCCGATGTGGTAGCCGCCGCAAAAACCAAAAAAGGCGCGAGCTACGGCACCATAGGTACTGGCAGTCTGGGGCATCTGGCCATGGAGCTGCTCGGCAAGGGCGCGGGCCTGGATTTCCAGCACATACCGTATAAGGGTGGTGGCCCCTTGATGAACGATGCCGTCGCGGGGCATGTTCCACTGGCAATCGGGTCCGTCTTTCTCGTCAAACCCCACGTGGACAGCAAGCGCATGCGCCCGTTGGTAGTGACAACCTCCAAGCGTTCGCCTGATTTACCCGATGTACCTACGCTTGCCGAAAGTGGTTTTGCTGGATTCGATGCACCCGCCTGGTGGGCTGTGCTGGCACCAGCGAAAACGCCCCCCGAGATCATCAAGCGCATGAACGAAGAGATCAACAAAATCATGCGAAGCCCCGATGCCGCTAAACGCTTGGACGCGCAGGGAATTGACGTGGTAGGAGGAACGCCAGAGGCAGCACGTGTATTTATCGAGCGTCAGATGAATGTGTGGGCCAAGGTCGTGAAGGACAATAACATCCAGGCGGACTAAGTGCGCCGGCCCGCCGCGCGGGCCGCATTGCGAAGCTAAGTTTCCGGGCTTATCTGCAGTGCTACCAGTATGCGTGCCACCATGTTGTAGGTGGCGATGGCGGTGGTGATCTCGACGATCTGCGTCGGATCGAAATGCTGCCGAATTTCCGCGAACAGTGCGTCGCTTACTTTGACGTCCAAGGTCATTTGGGCTGCGTACTGGACGATAATTTTTTCGACTGCACCCAAGGCAGCGCTGCCGGGAACAGCGCGTGGGTCCGCATCTACAAACACGCGCAAGGCGTCTAGTTCAGCCTGGCTTCCACCGGCTGCCAGAAAATCTGGGGCATGGTGGTGGTATTCATAATCCGCCCCGGTTAGAAGCGCTACCGTACAAATGCCAAGCTCTCGCAATTTGCGGCTGGTAGGCAAGCCGGTACGCACCTCCTTGAGATAGACATTCCAGCCCCGGGCGATGGGCTCGCTCCAGAGCAAGGCCTTGTCCAAGTTGATCAGTGCGCCGCCGCGACGCGCAAGGATCGCTTCTACCAAGTCGGTGGGCTGCGGTTTTTGTTCGGGCGTCCAATCAGGAATGCGCATAGATTTTTTTGCCAAGTAAAAAAGTAAGTATTGACCGAAACTCCGCTGGGCAAATACGCATGGATTTTTCAATGCAGTACCAAGTCCGGCATGCGGGTCGGGGCATCATAAATCAAGGCAACAAATAGACTTATCAATGGAGGCGCCCATGTTTTAGTTGCTAAAAGTCACCGCATGTGCGCGTGTTTTTGGGCTCTTTAGGTAGGCGGCGCTAAGGCCCAGGCTAGGATAATTTATGGGACCACATCCACCCTTGCGGCGTTTTAGCTGCGGTAATGGTCATCGGTGAACTTTGCGGCCCTTTGTAACGCACTTGCATGGGCCTTCATCGCAAGCGCAGCGCTTAAGTCCCGCATCAGGCTGGGATCAGCATTGAGCACGGCTTCAATTTCATTTGCTTTGGGATGTCCGGCCACCTGCAAGACACCACCTGCGGCCGAGAACTCCGCAACGGCAGTGAATCCTATCCCGGCATGGGCTAATTGGGCCCTGACACGCGCGGACACGGCTTCCAGGGCTTGGTCTGCGGATTGAACTGGGGCGGCTTCGGACCCACCGGCCGCACTTAGCTGCACTTTGTGGGACGCTGCAATTTGTGATTGCGCATAAAGTCGATGCGCCTGGGCAGAAATAGTCACCACGGCATCGGCACCGTTACCGGCGGGCGCCGGTCTCGCTTGATTGGCACCGGCGCTATTAAGGGCCGTAGCGATCGGGTATTCCGGCGCGTAGGCATACTGTCGCTGACCAATGACGCTGCTGATTGACATGTCGGCAAATCCTCTAGATTGCCAGACAAAAGCAAAAAATATGCCTATCAATTTCGTGGTCACGCGATCAGTCAGCGATAAGACTCCCGAAAAGGTCTCAGCAGGCTGGGTGATCACCTCGGCGTTGAATCAAGGGAGCGCTCTCAAAAATCTGCAGTCGGCCAGGTGCCGTCCCTCACGGAAATTAGTTATTGAGCCTATCGGATGCCGATTTCAGGTGACCCTTGGCCTGCACCAGGGTCCCCGCCTTACCTAATCCAAAAGCCGGCATATTGGCATATACATTCTCGTAGCTGCCCGGGCTGGCCTTATAAGTTTCGTGCCAAATACCTACGGTGCCGTCGGTGCCAATCGCTTTATTAAACGCCTGCCAGGCCGGCAAATGCGCAGCGTCTTTGTTTTTCGCGTAGTCCATCAATTGTTCGATGGAGCGCCAATATTGAACCAGGATGATGGTGCGCGAAAACCACATTTCATGGTGAATAAGCCCCAACTCGGGCTGGGTGTACAACTCTTTGAGCATTTTTGGCATCGCACCAAAGACCGGCAATAGCTTGTGCAGCAGCCAGGGTTTGTTGAGCCGCATACCGATAAGAAACACCACAAAGTCCCCGTCCATCTTTGCGGTCATTCGATCTTTGTAAATCATAGATATCCCAGTTAAAAATGGTAAAAAATGCAATTGCTACAGGTTGGAAGTACGGTCTGGTTGACAGTGCTTGTTGCTAGATGGCTTTTTAGGTAGCCATTTTGAATCAGAGGCCCGAACGGGCAGCGTACCTGCGAACAGTGGGTGAGGAATTTGCCGATCTGGTGTTGCGCCGGGCGTCACCCTCGCAAGGCGGTCGTGCCGGTACCCGCTAGGCAGCGAGGCCTAGACTCCGCCAGCGCGTATGGGCTAGGCCTTCAGGTTCTACAGGCAGCTGCTGCTTAGCCCGCAAATAATGGTGGGTGAAGACATCCAAGTAGGCATCCAGAGTTTCCGCGGCCCGGGCCTCGCCGGCCAACTCCAGACAAAGCGCGGCGACTTCACTGGTACAGAAATGGTCGTCGCGACGCGATCGTCGCAGTTGGTAGTGCGAGCGCTGCGAGGGCGACAAACTGAGCACGGGAAAACGGTCCAGATAAGGGCTCTTGCGAAACATCTTGCGCGCCTCTGCCCATGTGCCATCCAGCAAGATAAACAAAGGACGTTTAGCGCTGGCCACACAAGCCTCTTGCACGGCGTGCACTACGCGCGCAGGCGCAGCATATTCGCCAGGAAAGACCACATAGGGCTGCCAATGCGGGTCGGCAAGGAGTGCCAGTAAAGCAGGGTCAGTTTCCGTACGAACCCAGCCGAAGGCGAAGGTGGTAGCCACCACGTCGGCCACTAGCCAACCGGTATTGCTGGGTTTGAGCGGCTCGATATCGGCCATCAGCAAACACATGCCAGCGCCTGTAGACGAGCGCGGGCGCAGATCACACAGGCAGTGACTGGGCACGAGACGGCACCCAGCGCAGCGCTGACCCTTGATGCCGCCACGTGCGAGAAAGGGTTTGGAAGCGCGGGCCAGTCGTTCGGCGCGCAATCGGGCTACGGCATGCGGTGAAGGGGAAGCAAAGTACATCGCTACCAAGCGTACAGGAAGACGCATACCAAAAACAGCCCCGAGCACTGTGGACCCACACCGGACGCCCTAGCCAAACAATGGCTGGTAACCATATTTAAATAATTTAATGAGTTATAGGGAAATCATCTACTTGCTTTGGTATGGACGTTTTTGCAGTCGCAACGTTCAACTCTGCAAACTCCGCTCGCCAGTATTAATACGCAATAGGAAGCGACATGGACGGATCGTTATGCAGGCCCCAGTAGGTCTGCTGCATTTTGCGTGTCACCGGGCCTATGGCGCCAGCAGAGATGGGTTGGCCGTCTACCCGAGTAACCGCAAGCACGCCTCCGCCTGAACTTGAGATAAACGCTTCATCCGCGGTGCGTAATTCCTCAGCCAGCACAGGACGGATTTCCATTTCCACGCCTAGGGAGTCGGCCATCTCGATCACGGTCCGGCGTGTCACCCCTTCGAGCATGCCTTGATCAGGCGTAATCAGTCGCCCTTCGCGCACGCAAAACAGGTTAAAACCAGGCCCTTCCACCACATGGCCATAGGCATCGACCAAGACTACGCTGTCGGCGCCCCCGTCCAAGGCCTCCAAAAGGCCCATGGTTAGATCATTCCAATGGTAGTTTTTGGTTGTCGGGTCCACCGAGGCCGCAGGAATACGCTGCACCGAGCTGATGCGCAAATGCAAGCCCCGCAGTCGCTGCTCTTCGTTGGCAATCCACACGTAGGGGACCGCAAACGCATAGAACTGGTTCATGGCCTGGCGCGGATCGCGCGATCCCCAAGGCGTTTGACCGCGCGTACAGAGCATTTCTACATAGGACGCGCGCAGTCCGCTAAGCCGAACGCATTGGCTCAATATGGCGGTGATCTGTTCGTCCGTCACGCCTGGATCGAGACGCCAACTCTGGCAACTGCGCTTAAAGCGCTCCAGGTGTGCATCCAAGCGGAAGAATGCCCCGTCCCATACCGTGACAACGTCATAAGTGGCATCGGAATGCAGGAACCCAAGGTCGGTGATCGGGATGCTGGCCTCTGCAATGGGTACATAGTGGCCCCGTACAAAGGCACATCCTTTGGAATAATCTGGAACTTGATTCAAGGTCATGTCGTAACTCCAGGCTAGTGGGCTCAAGCCAAGTATCGTTGATCCCATTGCGCTGAAGTAAAGCTTTCGCGCGGGTTCAGAGAACCCAATGCAGACGTCGCGCTACACGCTACCCGGGATAGGGGCTTGGCTTAAGAAATGCCCCAGATCGTCGCGTAATCGCGCTAACACGGGCCCCCACGCTCTTTCGCGATCCTGCCGGTAAAGCCTGGCCGACGGATACCAAGGGCTATCCTGGCGATCAAGCATCCAGCGCCAATCGGGGGCAAAAGCCAGGGCAATCCACGTCGGCTTTCCCAAGGCAGCCGCTAAATGCGCCACACTGGTATCCACCGAAATCACCAAATCCATGCAGTCACACAAGGCGGCCGTATCCGAAAAATCATGCAGTACATCACCAAAAAATAGGATGTCGCTTTGTTCCAGCGTATTGCGGTCGCTTGCACTAAGCTCTTTTTGAAGGCATACGTAGCGAGGGCCATTTGGCAGACAGGCCAGCAGCTCTGCCAAGGGAATACTCCTGTGGCGGTCTTCTCGATCCAAAGAGTTGCCGCTCCAAGCTAAGCCGATTCGGCCCTGCGTCCTGTCACCCAAGCATTGCAGCCACTGTTCCCGCTTGGGCGTATTGCTTTGCAAGTAGGCGCCGTGGCTAGGTATCGCATCGACGCGCGTATGAAACGCCAGCGGTAGACTGAGCAATGGGCAGTGGTAATCAAAGTGCGGGAGCGCATCGCCCTTAGGGATCAGCAAATCGACGCCTTCCATGCTACCGAACAATCTAACGAGCGCGCGCGGCACTTCAAGCACCACACGGGCTCCCCGGGCCTTTACGAGCTGGGCATACCTGCAAAACTGAATACTGTCCCCTAGCCCCTGCTCCGCATGCAAAAGCACGGTCTTACCATGCAAAGGCTCCTGGCCAAGCCATAGCGGCTGCGCGAAGTTGCGCTTGCGGGATGTGAAAGTGTCGCGTTGCCAACGCCACTCATACAAGGGCCAGCCTTGCTCAAAATCACCTGTGAGTAGCAAGTCGATTGCCTTGTTCCAATAGGCGTCCGCGTAATCTGGCGCAATCTGGATGGCCTGCTGATAACTCGCAATCGCCAGCTCGGTCTGCCCCAAGGCCTGCAACACAAGCCCCCGATTATTGAATGCCTGCGCATAACGCGGCTCGCAGACGATCGCCTTGTCGTAGCTCGCAAGCGAGGCTTCGAATTGGCCTAATTGCGCCAGGGTATGTCCCTGGTTGAACCAGGCTTGTGCATAATCCGGCGCTAAAGCGACAGCTTCCTTAAAGTCGGCCAGCGCGGCATCCAAGCGCTGCATTTCTTGCAACACTACGCCGCGGTTATTGAGGGCTTGCGGGTACTCTGGTTGGATGTCGATGGCCCGTTGAAAACTGGCCAAGGCCAGATCGCTACGCTTTTGCTCGTGCAAGAGCACGCCACGGTTGTAATGCGCTTGCGCATAGTCCGGCTCGCATGCGATAGCCTTGTCGAAACTCGCCAGAGCGTCGTCCCAGCGGCCACTGTCTTGCAATGCGACCGCCGCGCTGTTGTGCGCTTGGGCATAGTCAGGTCGCAGTGCAATAGCCTGCGCGTAAGCAGCCAGCGCCTCATCAACCTGCCCCAAAGCCTTGAGCGCCAGGCCCAGATTCATATGCGCCGAGGCATTACCGGGGTTTGAAAGAAGTGAATTGCGAATCAGTTCTACCGCCTGGGCGGCGCGCGCCTCCTGCAAGGCAATGACGCCCAGCATATGCAGGGCATCAGGCTGAGCGGGGTGCTCCCGCAACATTTCTGTATAGCGCGCTGCCGCTTGCACCAAGCGCCCCTGCTGTTGCAGGGCCAAACCAGCATGAAATAGTTGGGAGGCCTTATCTATCGCCGCATTTTCGCGGCTGCCCGGGTGCAGGACGCTAGGGCTGGTCCGGTTGGCACGCGGCTTTTCGGTCATGGCCGGATTCTATCGAGGGGGCAGCAGGCTCGCCATCATTTGCCGCGCCTCATGAGCCCGGTAAGCGCCTGTGCCGCACCAGAATAAAGGCATTTAAACTGCAATCCATACCACACCTTCCACAGAAAACACCTTCACATGACAATTCTGGTCACCGGCGGCGCAGGCTTTATCGGCAGCAATTTTGTATTGGATTGGCTGGGCCGCAGTAACGATGCGGTCGTCAATCTGGACAAACTGACCTACGCCGGGAATTTGCGAAACCTAAGCGCCCTCGAGGGCAATCCCAAGCACCTATTTGTCCACGGTGACATCGGTGATGCAAGCCTGCTGGTATCCCTGTTGGAGCGCCACAGACCGCGGGCTGTACTCAATTTCGCAGCAGAAAGCCATGTGGACCGGTCGATCAGCGGTCCGGCGGCTTTTATTGAAACCAATGTGGTCGGAAGCTTTCAATTACTCGAGGCGGTACGCGCTTATTGGAAAAGCCTCGTAGCTGCCGAGCAGCAGGCGTTTCGATTTCTTCAAGTTTCCACGGATGAAGTTTATGGTTCGCTTGCCCCGGGCGAGGCCGCATTTACCGAATCGAGACGCTATGAACCCAACAGCCCGTATTCCGCTTCAAAAGCCGCCAGTGACCATTTAGTCCGCGCCTACCACCATACCTACGGCCTGCCGGTGCTCACCACCAATTGCAGTAACAACTACGGGCCCTTGCACTTTCCGGAAAAGCTCATCCCACTGATGATCGTCAACGCGCTGGCTGGCAAACCGCTACCGGTGTACGGCGATGGCCAACAGGTCCGCGACTGGCTCTATGTGACGGACCATTGCGCGGCCATACAGGTCGTCTTGTCCCATGGACGCCTAGGGGAAACCTATAACGTGGGAGGCTGGAATGAAAAGACCAATCTTCAAATCGTCCATGCGGTCTGCGCTTTGCTCGATGAGATGCAGCCCCGCGCGGACGGACAAAGCTATGGGGCGCAAATCAGCTTTGTGGCCGACCGGCCTGGCCATGACCGCCGCTACGCCATCGATGCACGCAAAATCAAGGATGAATTGGGCTGGAAGCCGGCTGAAACTTTTGAAACTGGCCTGCGCAAAACCGTGCGCTGGTACCTAGACAATCCAGATTGGGTCCAGGACGTGCAATCGGGCAGCTACCGCCAGTGGATATCTGACCAGTACCTGAACCGAGCGTCGGAGCCATGAAAATACTGCTTTTCGGACGCCATGGCCAACTGGGTTGGGAACTGCAACGCAGCTTGCAGACGCTGGGCGAGGTGATCGCCCTGGACAGTCAATCGACAGCGAACCCGGGAAACCTATGCGGTGACTTTTTGGACCTTGACGGTTTACGCGCGACGGTGCGCGAGATAGCACCGGCACTGATCGTCAACGCAGCGGCATACACCGCGGTCGATCAAGCCCAAAGCGATGTGGATCGGGCGTTCGCCATTAATGCAGCTGCCCCGGCTTTGCTCGCAGAGGAGTCGCTGCGCTTAGGCGCCTGGCTCGTCCACTATTCGACGGATTACGTCTTCGACGGCAGCGGCGACAGCCCTTGGCGCGAGGAGGACATCTGTGCACCCCTCAATGTCTACGGCAGTAGCAAGCGGGAGGGGGAAATAGCGGTGGCACGAAATCCCAGGCATTTGATATTACGAACCAGTTGGGTATATGCCGCGCGAGGCGCTAATTTTGCAAAAACCATTTTGCGCCTAGGCGCTGAGCGCGAAACTTTACGGGTTATCGACGACCAGATGGGAGCACCCACGGGCGCACCTTGGCTGGCTGACGCCACCGCCCATGCCGTAGCGCAGTTATTGCGCAACCCCGCACTCGCTGGCTTGTACCACTGCACAGCCGCCGGCCAGACCAGCTGGTACGCCTACGCCCGCTTCGTACTGGAAGAAGCCGCCGCTTTGGGTCTGCCAGTCAAAGTGCCACTAGACGCAATTTTCCCGATCAAAAGTAATGAATATCCCGTCGCCGCACACCGTCCTTTAAATTCTCGTTTGGATTGCGGGAGATTTTCACTTAAATTTTCGATACACTTACCATTTTGGCAAATTGGAGTACGGCGTATATTGCAGGACATCGCGGAAAACCACCAACCATGATAAATACCAATAATATGAAGCGAAAAGGCATCATCCTGGCCGGTGGTGCCGGCACGCGCCTGTATCCAGCCAGCCAGGTAGTAAGTAAACAATTACTGCCTATTTACGATAAACCCATGATCTATTACCCGCTTAGCACCCTGATGCTGGCGGGAATCCGCGATATTCTTGTCATTTCAACGCCTCAAGATACACCGCGTTTTCAACAATTGCTAGGCGATGGCAGCCAGTGGGGCTTAAATTTGCAGTACGCCGTCCAAGCGAGCCCAGACGGCTTAGCGCAGGCTTTTTTGATTGGTGAAGAATTTCTCGCTGGCGACCCGAGCGCCTTGGTCTTGGGTGACAATATTTTTTACGGTCACGATTTTTCTGCTCTGCTACTGAGCGCCGATGCAAACAAAGTTGGGGCTACGGTATTTGCCTATGCGGTTCAAGACCCACAACGTTACGGCGTCGTTGAATTTGACGACACTGGACGCGCAGTCGGTTTGGAAGAAAAACCGGAGAGTCCCAAATCTCGATATGCCGTTACTGGTCTGTATTTTTACGATCAGCAAGTAGTCGATTTAGCCAAACAAATTAAACCCTCTGCGCGCGGCGAACTTGAAATTACGGATCTCAACCGGCTTTATTTAAACGCTGGGCAGCTGAACGTACAAACCATGGGGCGCGGCTACGCTTGGCTGGACACAGGTACCCACGAGTCGATGCTGGAGGCGGGCCAATTTATTTATACGGTGGAGAAACGCCAAGGGCTCAAAGTCGCAGCCCCCGAAGAAATTAGTTGGCGTAATAGATGGATTGATTCGGTGCAGTTAGAAAAATTGGCGCAGGCACTCGGTAAATCAGACTATGGAAATTATCTGGTGCGTTTACTTAAGGACAAGGTGTAATGATGCAGGTGACTCCAACTGCCGTTGACGGAGTGCTGCTGCTCGAACCTCAGGTATTTGGCGATGCACGTGGTTTTTTCTTGGAAAGCTATAACGAAAAAGCTTTTGCCCAGGCCACGGGCTTGAAAGTCCATTTTGTGCAAGACAACCATTCCCGATCACAGCGCCATGTTTTGCGTGGCATGCATTTTCAAGCCAACAAGCCACAAGGCAAATTGGTCCGCGTAGTCGCTGGAGAAGTTTTCGATGTGGCCGTAGATATCCGGCCTCATTCTCCTACCTACGGCAAATGGACAGGGGAAATACTGTCGGCTGAAAACCAGAAGCAGTTATGGATGCCTCCCGGACTTGCACACGGTTTTCTGGTGCTGTCAGAGAGCGCAGATTTTTTGTATAAAACTACCGATTATTACGATCCGACCTCGGAGCGATGCCTGGCTTGGAATGATCCTACTGTAGGTATTCATTGGCCGCTTCGCGATAAGGCACCCACTATTTCATCCAAAGATGCACTGGGTATGTCTTTTGAAATGCTATGAACGAGAGCACGTTGGCGGTAATTGGCGATACGCCGGCAGGCGTATTACCCGGTGTGGCGCGCGCCTTGGTCGCAGCAGGCCATATTGATTTGCCGAGCGTCCAGAAAGCCTACCAGCGATCACTGAAAAAGCGTAACAGTTTGGTTTCTGAATTGGTGGAGTCTGGAACCATGGGTGCGCTAACACTGGCGCAGGCTGTCGGCACTGCTTTCTCCACACCATTGCTTGATCTCGATGCGGTCGATATTACATCTTTGCCGGATAAGTTGATTGACGAAAAAATCTGCCAAGATTATCTTTTGCTATGCCTTGGTAAACGCAATCAGGCGCTGGTGATCGCAACCGCCGACCCATCCAATCAAGAGGCTGAAGAGAAAATTAAATTTATCACCCAGCGCAACGTCGAATGGGTGGTTGTCGAACACGACAAGCTGATGCGTGCCTTAAAGGCCAGAGGCGCCCCGATCACCGATTTCATCGGCAGCGACTTCATAGAAGAAGATTTTCAGGATGCGGAATTCGTAGAAGAGCCGCAAGCCACAGCGGAGCTGGAAAGTGAAGTTGACGATTCACCGATCGTACGGTTTTTACAAAAAATGCTCAGCGATGCTTTTCTTATGGGTGCATCGGATTTGCATTTTGAACCCTACGAGACCACCTACAGAGTCCGCTTTCGCATTGATGGCGAGTTGCGGGAAATTGCCAGCCCTCCGCCAGCCATCAAGGACAAGCTCGCATCTCGGATCAAAGTAATTTCTAGGATGGATATTTCCGAGAAAAGGATTCCACAGGATGGGCGCATGAAACTCAAAATGTCTGCCGACAAGACAATTGATTTCCGGGTCAGCACCTTACCAACCTTGTTTGGTGAAAAAATAGTAATTCGTATTTTGGACCCGAGCAGTGCCAAACTTGGAATCGACGCTTTGGGCTATGAAGAGGCAGAAAAGCAACGCCTGTTGCGCGCTATTGCCCGTCCCTACGGGATGATTTTGGTGACTGGTCCTACGGGCTCAGGAAAAACAGTATCTCTTTATACCTGCTTGAATTTATTGAATCAACCCGGTGTCAATATTGCCACCGCTGAAGACCCTTCAGAGATCAATATGCCTGGTGTTAACCAAGTGAACGTTAATGATAAGGCGGGCTTAACCTTTGCCGCCGCCCTGAAATCTTTCTTGCGGCAGGATCCGGACATTATTATGGTGG
>Ga0209358_10001209_pt1 | contig 20961 bp, 12 predicted proteins | sample LauGreFa1BDMLBSN_2_FD_187574 | JGI IMG/M metagenome (GOLD analysis project Ga0209358, IMG submission 187574) | Freshwater lake microbial communities from Lake Michigan, USA - Fa13.BD.MLB.SN (SPAdes) (version 2) | ecosystem: Environmental > Aquatic > Freshwater > Lake | place: Lake Michigan, USA...
AAATACCCACGCCGGATTTTGTAAGGACTTTACGACAGTATCCTATACTAAATAGTATGTTGGATTCGTACATTTACTTACAAAATCCGGCGTGGGTATTTCGCGGAAATGTTGTTTCCCACATGGCCTGCGTTACGCACCAGCATGTGGCTCGGAACGTATGTATTTTCCCAATCAGATCCAAGATTTGGTTGTGCCACGCGATGGCAGGGCTCTATACGAGGATATACGTAGCAGTGCTCATGGCGCTCACAATTACACCATGCACCCAACCCAGATTGCACTTTGTTTTCGATGCGAATCGCAACCATCCGACGGGTCGCAAACACTTTCATCAGCATGGCATCATTTTTCGTGGCACGCTGCGATGCGGGCGTGGCAAACGCGCGCAAACGCACCCGACAATCATTCGGTTTTCCAATGCAACCCCCGTCGGCTTGACACCGTCGATGGCAATCAAGATCATGTCCGGGTCGGACACCGCCCAAGCACGCGACTTGCTCTTATTGAGCGATGTGCCGTGCGATCGACGTCGGACTTTCTTCAGCACGGGCTTTAGCAACATGGTGCTGAGTGATGTATACTACAACAACAACCGAATGGACCGGCGGGTCGAATGCGTCGAGCGGATGGACCCGGTCAATCACATCCTGGCGAAAACGAATCCACACACACGCGCGCTATCAGTCTCGCATGTGTTTGACGATACACTCGCCGTGTTGGTCTACCCGACGACGCACCCGCAGATCGCCGACTTGTCGGATTTCGACCCAAGCCGACGGTACGCAATGAAACTATCCGTATACGGCATCACCATCGGCTCGGAAGGGCAACAGCAGATCGCACAAGTGGGCATCATCCGGATCCATCGTCAAACGCCCACCCTCGACGACGGCACCATCCCGCTGTACTTTCGGCACCACGCGCTGGATAGACAGTACGAAGCGCAGTACGCGCAGTTTATGGCATCCGGTCGACTCGGGACGCGATACTGGGGTGGTCTGATTGGGAGTCGATTTGAGGAGGACGTGGCCTTTCACACGCGGGCGCCGTCCGAATCGTCGGCGTGCATCGAGTACAACCAGTTTGTGCTGCAGACAACGACCGACATCTACCATCGTTCGGTGCGTGCACGGGCGCGTTCGGGGTGAGAGCCCGACAAATGGTGCTCCCAGTGCCCTTCATCCCATGTGGTAAACATTGTCATGCCACTGCCACTGGGTGCCGTTTTTCTAGACGTGGGCACTGAGGCCAAAGTGTCGTCCTTTGCCGCCCTCGGGTAAAACGCATGCACGAGAGCGTAGAAAAGAACCATCGATAACAATCAAAGCACGGACGTAAACATCTCAATGCGCCAAATCAACGAATTGTCCTTTTCATATCCGTCTCAGACGCTCTCCGAACACCCTATCGCATCGGTGGCTTCCCGATTGGGTGCGACCTTCGGGGTGGTTTTCCGCGTGTCCCCGTCGCGGCTGAGCGTGACATGTGGTCCGAGATTAAGAGTCTGATGTGTATTAGTTCCACTGTGGCGAACAAAAAAATCGCACTTTCGGGCCTCGGGTAAAACACGTATGAAAACGTAGATAAGAAAACTCGATAACAACAAAAGCAAGGATTTGGGAATGTTAATGCACCAAAATGGATTCCAATGGTCCAAACAATTACCTTTTTGGGTGTTTTCCGACCCAAATCATTGCTGTTGTTGTTATCGAGTTTTCTTTATCTACGATTTTCATGCCACTTTCGACCGAGGCCTGAAAGTGCGACTTCTTTGTTCGCCACAATGATTAGTTCTGTGCGCCTTTGCGCATTGAAAGGCAATGAAAACACCCATTTAGCCAGTTTCTTTTGAGTAAATTTGAGTAAATACATACATTCCGGCATACTGTTTCTTTGTCAAAACTATTTGCGTTAAATACAGTCTCTTAGTCTCGAACATAACCATGAAACACAATAAATAATACTCCCACATACTGTAAAACTCAGGTGTAAAAAAAGGACGGATTAGATTTTCGTAACGATTTCCAGTTTGATTTGAAGGATTTATACCACTCGTTCAAGGTTTTCACATAGCTAATTGACAAGTTTTGGATATGATGATACATCAAACTTTGCCTATCAATTGCCCCTAGTATACGCTCGAGTGTTGGTGCATGCCCCCTGGAAAAATATATATCAATCCATTCATCGCATGTGTATTGTTCTACACCAGTGAAATATTTTGATTGTGTTGGCATTGTCATAGTGTGCAATACGAAAATCCCATCATCCGTAAGAATTTGATTGCAACACTTGAGGAATGTATCAATTTTTTACTCCAACATGCTCAAACATACCAACACTTACTATCCTGTCGTATTTTGTTTGCTCGTTTGGTAAGTCACGGTAATCACACCATGTATATTTGAGGTTTTTAACGGCTGGAACGCACGCCCTTTAACACGGCTGGAACGCAAGCCCTTTAACACGGCTCGTCCGTTAGCCGTCAAGCCCTTTAACAAGGCTCGTTTGCTCACTTTACTTTACAACCTCGTCGCGACCTTTAACACCGTAATAAAGATATCTTTGGCACGCCCTTTAACACAGCACAGTATGCCAGTGTAATGTATGCGTTTGGTTTTTATTAACTTTATGCTCCCCAAACGAAGATTTGGGAAGGATGAACAAAGGATGAAATCCAGATTTTCGACTGACTTTTCAACTATTCGTAGGCTGAATCGTAGCCCAAATCGAGTACTAACGACCTTGACAAGTGCGTCCTTCGAAATCCGGATTTCATCTTTTGTTCCTCCTTCCAACATCTTCGTTTGGGAGGGATAAACTTTATCAGCGCATCTGTATGCGATTTTATTTGTAACTTTATGCTCCCCAAACGAAGATTTTGGAAGTCCGAACGAACATCTCAGAACGCGTTTTCGAAGCACTTTTCAACGTTTGGTGGCCCAAATCCAGTACTCACACCCTTGAAAATCCAGTACTCACACCCTTGAAAAGTGCTTCGAAAACGCGTTCTGAGATGTTTGTTCGGACTTCCAAAATCTTCGTTTGGGGAGCATAAACTTGTAATCCATACAAGAGACATCGCATCATCAACCCACCCAGACCCCGAAATCCCCGATGAAAAGATGCTCATACGGGCACGAAACGCCGATTGGACGACAAAATGGACAATCGTGATTCGGGGACTGACCCAACCCACATCGTGAACGCCCTTTACTTTAACACGGCTCGCTGGCACGCCCTTTAACACGGCTCGCTGGCACGCCCCTTAACACGGCTCGTTGACGGTCGCCGTGTGCGACGAATGTATCTTAAATGCATCTTTTTGTGGAAATATGGAAATATGGATCGATCATCGTGAGGTGGAACTAAAACGGACCATGGTCGACGCCTTCGTCCATGCCAAGCAACTCGACATCGGCGACGTCGTGTTTGCACACGAGGGACGAATCCTCGCGGTGTTTGAGCGCAAGACCGCAAGTGACCTGTCGTCCTCCGTCGTCGACGGTCGCTACGTCGAACAAAAGGCACGACTCCACGCATTTTCGACGACGCACAACGTGCCTGTGGTGTACATCATTGAGGGGTGCAGCATGATTTGCCACAACGATTCCAGGCTGTCAGACAGCAGCCTATCGGCGCTGAAAATTTCCATGGTATTCGACCACGACATCAAGGTCGTGTACACGGAGAACGTGCAACAAACGGTCGAGTTTTTGCGTCGCGCGTTCCGGCACCTCTCATCCCACCTCGACGCCGATGCGTGTCCTAAGGCGACAATGGACGACATCATGTGCATGAAGAAGAACCGCCTCATAACGTCCGCCAACTTGTTCAGGTTGCAACTTTCCCAAATCCCCGGTGTGAGCATCAAACTGTCGCAGATCATCGCATCCACGTTTGAGAACAGCGCCGTGTCGTTTTTCGCCACGCTCGCCAAAGACGGTCGCGAATCAATGGAGCAACGGATCGCCGCGCTGCAAACCAGGTCCAACCGCACCATCGGTGCGAAGACGGCGCGCAAAATCATCCAGTACATCCAGTAACACTCACCCACCAGTGGGCAACCACGACCCTATCGTCGTTCCATCTCATCGCGTGTGACGACGTGGTGTCGATAAAAATCACACGGTGATGTTTTCACGAGGATGGGCATGTCGAAATATGATCCTGTAAATTTCAACATGCGCATCTCGCCTCATAGCAACATCACCATCATTTTCCCCGACGATTCTGAGGACTCGTGCGTAGCGCAGTCTGGTGCTACGCCGTGTTACCCAACACGAGGGTGATGTCGGCACTCTATAAAGTTTACCCCTCCCAAACGAAGAGTTGGAAGGTCGAAGCGCATCAACTGACCACCTGACCATGCTAAAGGGTGTGTGCCGGGTCCACAGTAACACTGTGCGAGTCGCGGTGCGACGTTAGTATCATCCGATGTGTCTGTAGAGTTCACAAGATGATGCATTAGGGGAGGGTCTGTCGTTTTTTCACATGACGATGCGTCTATCGAACTCACAAGTCCCACATGTGACATGAATCACATGATGCGTCTGTCAAACTTACAAGTCTCATATGTGTCATGAAATCATAGCATGCAAATTTACCCTCACAAACGAAGATTTGGGAAGGATGAACAAAAGATGAAATCCAGATTTTCGAAGCAATTTTCAAGGGCGTGAGTACTCGATTTGGGCCACGAACCGTGGAAAAGTGCTTCCTTCGAAAATCCGCATTTCATCTTTTGTTCATCCTTCCCAAATCTTCGTTTGGGGAGCATAAAATTTGATTGTCGAACTCACAAGACGATGCGGACATTTGGGTCTACCGTGTTGAAGCTTAAGGGGCGTGCAATGACATGCGCCGTGCATGCCAGCCGCTTCACATGATGATGCGTCTGTCATTGAGACTGTCAAACTCACAAGTCTCATAATGACATTATGAGACTCATGATGATAGCATGCTGATGTGTCTGTCGATTCAGTGTCGAACTCAACTTCGAGTCACAAGATGATGATAGCCGCTGATGACACGACGAAAGCATCGCCTGACCGTGTGAGAGATGCGCGTGCACGCAAACGTAATGCACAGGTGACTTGGGTGAACCATTTGGCATCGCGTCCGAGACTCTGGAACGGAGAGTCTTCCGGATGGCCACCTCACTTTCATCGTCGAAGCGCTTGACGAATCAATGGCGAATCAATGACGAATCAATGACGATGCGTCTGTAGAAATATCACGATAATAATCTGATGATTGTGTTCGTAGAGGGACGTCGTCGCATCAGTCGTGTCAAGGGCGTGCGTCGGTCTAAATATCAAGATAGTAGTCCCATGAAATGCGGATTTTTGAAGCCCTTTTCAAGGGCGTGAGCGGTATGGCGAGCAAAAATGGCGCAATTTCGCACCCACTACTTAACGAAGGAAATTGCATACGTGAGTACTCAACAATCAGGCCAAGATACAATGGATACTAAAATGATTTAAAAGAAATGTATCGAATTGGCTGATTTTGAGTGCTCACGTATGAAAGTTCCTTCGTTAAGGAGTGGATGCGAAATTGCGCCATTTTTGGTTCGCTACATGGGGCGTGAGTACTAAATGTTGGACACGAAGCCATTTGAACCATTTCATGCTTCCCAAACGAGGATTTTGGAAGGATGAACACAAGATGAGGTCGGTATGGCGAACAAAAAATGGCGCAATTTCGCACCCAAATAGAGACACACGCCCTTAAAAGTGCCTCCTTCGAAATCCGGATTTCATCTTTTGTCAATCCTTCCAACATCTTCGTTTGGGAGGGATAGCATTGAAAGTTACACAAGATGATAGCATGACGACGATGCGCTCTGTCGAAATATCGATATAATAGCATGATTTTGCGTTCGTAGAATGACGTCGCATCAGTCTTGTTAAAGGGCGTGCATGAGAGTCGTGTTGAAGGACGTGCATGCCATCCGTGCAACGTAGCGATGTGTCATTCGAACCCACGCGAGTCACAGGATGATAGCATGCCGATGTGTCATTCGCACTCACACGAGTCACAGGATGATAGCATGCCGATGTGTCTGTCGAAATATCAAGATGATAGTATGAGGATTTTTTCGTAGAGGGACGTGTGTGCGATTCTTGTTACAGGACGTCGCAATATGTGAAGGGGCGTGCGTGGCACTGCTTGCGAGTCGTGTGGCTCGTTAAACGGCGTGCGTGCGAGTCGTGCAACATAGCGATGTGTCTGTTGAACTCACACGAGTGTCACAAGATGATAGCATGCCGATGTGTCTGTCGATTCAGTGTCGAACTCACACGAGTCAACATTATCCATCGCAAACGCAGACTTTGGAAGGATTGACAAAAGATGAAATCCGGATTTCGAAGGAAGCACTTTTCAAGGGCGTGAGTACTCGTTTTGGGCTACGAACCATTGAAAATATCAATCGAAAATCCGGATTTCATCTTGTGGTTCATCCTTCCAAAATCATCGTTTGGGGAGCATAAACTTGACTCACACGATGATGATTGCACGATTGCGCGACGATGTTTCCGTAGAAAGCACACGATGCTCATAACATGATGATGCGTCTGTCGAGAATCAAGATCGCTCGTCGACGTTTTCACAGAACGATTTGGTCTTGATGTTCATTTGTGTCCTTTTCTATCAGGTAGAATAGTTCACCGTCTTTTCTTCGCGACCATCTTTCGAGTCAGTCGCATCCATGGTCTTCGAATCATCATCACTTTTGAAAAGAACCTCTCGACTCAATTCAGGAACAGTGTCGATATCCAACTTGGTGAGTAACATGTTTAATTCGGAACTTTGCTTTTTATTTTGACCATACGAGAATGATGAAAATTGCAACATCGCTAAACTCACTGTGGATACGGACCCTGCCACAAATCCCAATGTTGGGTTGCTATAGTATCCAGACGAAAAACTAATGATACCGCCAATCGCGACTAGCACTTTGGACAGTGTCTCGAATACTTGACCGGTGAATTTCCAGCATTTTTTCTCCTTGATTGCACTTTTCACATCGCTAATGTACATGGGCTCAATCAAATCCTTCATAATTTGCACCTTGATGTTCTCGCCTACCTCGATATCGGCCAGGTGATTGACCGGTTTTTTCATCGCGTTTCTAGTCAACGATGAGCGCAATTCGGACACGGCGTTCGTGAAAGTCATGGTTTAATTCTACTATTTTTATAACATTCAACAATCGTTTCGCGACACCATTGTCACACCAACTCACCACTGCAACTCACCACTGCAACTCACCCAACGAAGGACCGTCGAAGGTTCGTGTTTCCACGCACGCGTGCACATTCGCTCACGCGTGCGTGCGATGTGAGAACGTTTTACTTGAGTGGTGGACTCGTCATGGAGACGTTCATCAAAACCCTTCGTTTGTTTTGTCGACGATTTGTTCATGCTCCCCAAACGACGATTTTGGAGGGCCGAACCAACCTTTCCGAAGGCGTTTCCATGGGACGCACTTTTCAACGATTCGTAGCCCAAGTCGAGTACTCACGCCCTTGAAAAGGACTTCCAATGGAAACGCATTCGGAAAGGCTGACCCGACCTAGCCTTCCAAAATCTTCGTTTGGGATGGGTAAAGATGGAACAAACGTTTCGGAACGATGCTCGTGTGGGTCTGGAATGCACGCTCTTCGAAACGGGTGGCATGCACGCTCTTTGACACAGTGGACCCATCATGACAGCATCAGGCATGCGGTGTGCGTTCGTTCGACAGACGAATCCGCAATGATTACGCATGCTATCTATCATCATCTTGTGACCGGTGACGGTGAAGTTGTTGAGTTCGCCTGTCAATCATCATGCTATCATCATCGTGTGAGTTGGACATCATCGTGTGAGTTGGACATCATCGTGTGAGAATCATGCCATGCTATCCGTGGCCGTCAATCGGCACGGACCGTATCATGCCTTCGGTTTTCTTGATGACCGACTCTTTCTTGATCAGGCTGATCAGGTCCTTTCGCTCCACGTCGCTCATGTGAATGCCACGCGACTTCATGAACGCCTGCAGTTGCTCCGACTGATGCACCTGCTTGTTGACGCTGCGTTTCGTCCGTCGACTCATGTAAAACAGGAGTGGGTAGTCGCACGAGCGGACGCCGTCCTGGTTCACCTGCTGTAGCATCTCGTGCAACTTTTCCTCGTGTTTCCGGTGCAGTGCTCGCAAGTGTCGCAGCTGAATCACGTGATCGCGGATGGTGTGACGCACTGAAACGATCTCACGAATAATCGACTGGAACTCGTACTGGCTGATGATGTGGCGTTCTTCCATCTCACTGGTTTCAAACATGCGCGAAGAGAGCGGTAGTGCGCTCAGTGCGCGCTCGTTGGTCTCTAGGATGCTCATGGTGGGGACAGCCGATTGCACGTCGGCGGGACTTGGCCGGGCGTAACGGTCGTCTTCTGCGACCCGGTCGTCTTCCGTTGGCCCGGCGTCGTCCGATTCGGCTTTGGCGACGGACGCGGTGGTTAACATCGGCGCATCAAACATTCGGGCGATCATGCGCGCATCATCACCGTCCGAGCGTTCCAATGAGCCGATGTTGTCATCCGAGGCCACGTCGACGACGAGAGTCTCGAACATCCGCTCCAGAAGCGTCGTCGGGAGAGCGTCGCTCATCGCACCGCGACCACCGACGCTCTCTGCGTGCACATCGGGAGTCGCGAGCGTGGTCGGGGGCGTGCGCATCTCTGCGGAGAACATTCGGCTCAGCAGGTCGTACGGGTACAACTCGTGCGCATTTTCGTCCGAATCGTCGTCGTCCGAGTGAGACGAGCACGGTGTCGGACGTTCAATCATCGTGTGATTATCTTATGGCATGACCTTAACACTTTTTTATGAATTACTTTACAAAAAAATGGAGTATAAAGATGTACGATACGAATCCGCATTTATCCAATAAGGAACTTGTCGAAAATTTGCGCGGCGGTGCGCATCAAGGCGCTGGATTGGATGTATCATCTACCAAGTCCACGAACGCCAAGCGGGTGCCAAACGCCATCGGGCTCATCACCGTGTCCCTATTGGCGCTACACGCATCCGCGTACCACAGCGACGTCACGCAAGTCGGCTTTGTGCTCATTTCACTGGTTAGTGCAATGCTTACGCTACACGCCGGTTTGTCGACGTACAAAGAGCAGGCGGACCAGACCACCGCCACGACCGACGGGTGGCTCTCGACCGGCTTTCTGTTGGCGAACGCTTGTCTTCTGCTCCTGCTCGGCGTTAGGTCGCTCATCGCACTGGTGTATTGATCCATTGTTCCACCCGCTTCCGACGAAATGACTTAAATGTTCGGGCATAACGATATACGCAATGAGGTGGTTTGCATCTTGGTTTCCGACGTGGCGTCCGACGCACGACGGTGAGTCTACGGTAGACAGCCTCTCCGACCATCTGGTGCAGTACAACAAGACCTACAAGCCGTTTATGCATCCGTGGGCGGTCGAGCTTACCATCCGACACGAAAAGGCGCATTGGGTCGAGGAGGAGATCGACCTGTCGGAGGACGTGCAGGATTGGAAGTCGGGGAAGATGTCGACCTTGGAGAAGGCGTACGTGACGAACATTCTACGCCTCTTCACGCAGTCGGACGTGGCGGTCGGTCAAAACTACTACGATTACTACATCCCCCTCTTTAAAAACAACGAAATCCGCAACATGCTCGGGTCGTTCGCGTGCCGCGAAGGCACGCATCAGCGGTCGTACGCGCTGTTCACCGACACGCTGTGCCTGCCCGACTCGGAGTACCACGCGTTCTTGTCCTACGTCGAGATGACGGACAAGGTCGAGTACATGCAAACGGCCGACCTGCGCACGACCCGGGGGGTCGCCTTGGCCCTCGTCAAGTCGGTATTCAACGAGGGCGTGTCGTTGTTCTCGTCCTTTGCGATGCTGTTGCACTTTCAGCGCTACGGGAAGATGAAGGGGATGGGCAAGGTCGTCGAGTGGAGCGTCCGCGACGAGACGATGCACGTCGAGGGCATCACCCACCTGTTCCACAAGGTGTGCGCCGACGTGCCCAATTTGACGCCCTCCGACCTGGCCGCCCCCATCCAGGACATCGCGAATCAAGTCATCGCACTCGAGGACCGCTTCATCGATTTGGCCTACAGCGAAATCGGAACCATGGAAAATATGACGAAGGACGACATGAAGCAATATATCCGGTACATCGCGGACAATCGGCTGGTATGCCTCGGTCAACCACCACTGTTCAACATTGCGAAGAACCCACTGCCCTGGATGGAGTGGATTCTCAACGGCGTCGACCACACCAACTTTTTTGAAAACAAGGTGACCGAGTACGACGTCGGCGGCTTGAAAGGTACCTGGATCGGCGCCTATGCATCGGACGACGTGGCAAGCGACGTATCGAGATAGAGATTCATTTGCCGGCCTGCTGACAATCAATCCGCCCACCATTGACCTTGTGGATGAGCCTTGTGGCGACTCACGGGCGATCCAAAAAGTCGCACTTTCACCTCTCGGATGAAATGCGTATGAAAACGTAGAGAAGAAAGTCCATAACAATAAAAGCAAAGATTTGGGTAAGTCAAAGCGCAAGAAATGCCATGAAAGGGACTATTAGAGTCGATTTGACTTGCCCAAATCTTTGCTTTTCTTGTTATCGACTTTCTTCTCTACGTTTTCATGCCACTTTTGAATTTGGGCTAACGAACGATTGAAAAGTGCGTCTAAATTTATCCCTCCCAAACGAAGATTTTGGAACGATGAACAAAAGATGAAATGCGGATTTAGACTGAAGCACTTTTCAAGGGCGTTAGTACTCGATTTGGGCCACGAACCATTGAAAACTCAGTCGAAAATCCGCATTTCATCTTTTGTTCATCGTTCCAAAATCTTCGTTTGGGGAGCATAATGTTTGTTTGACCTTCCAGAATCTTCGTTTGGGAGGGCTAAAATTCCGGATTTCATCGTTTGTTTATCCTTCCAACATCTTCGTTTGAGGAGCATAAAAGTGCGACTTTTTGCTCGCCACAGCATCATTGGGCCATCAACCACAAATAGGCTGCGAACGTGAATGCCACTCGAATGCTTACCGCGGCGTCTTCCCATGTCGGTATGATGAGCAAAACAAAATGCGCGAATCCTATCCATCCGAAACGAAGCGAAATCCGGATGTTCGAAGCACTTTTCAATGGTTAGTTGCCCAAATCGAGTACTCACGACCTTGAAAAGTGCTTCGAACATCCGGATTTCATCTTTTGTTCCTCCTTCCAAAATCTTCGTTCGGATGGATAGGATTCGCGCTTTCTTTTTGCTCGCTACAGGGCAATGATGATAGTGTATCCATGTTGACCGTGCAATGTTGCGCCACCCAAACGAAGCATCGGGAAGACGGAAAGTCCAATGGTTAGTGGACCAAATGTATGCCTCCCAAACGAAGATTTTGGAGGGAGGAACAAAAGATGAAATCCGGATGTTCGAAGCACTTTTCAAGGTCGTGAGTACTCGATTTGGGCGAAGAAACTTTGTCGAAAATCAACATTTCATCTTTGGTTCATCCTTCCAAAATCTTCGTTTGGAGAGCATAACATGCAGTGCTCCGTACTTGAAAAGTGCTTACTTCGAAATCCGCATCTTCATCTTTTGTTCCTCCCTCCCAACTCTTTGGACACGTGCCACTCATCACGGCACAGTGTAGACTGTAAACACTTTACACACTGTACGTGCACATCCCATGTGGGAAACAGCATCTACGAGACTTACCCACGCCTGATTGGGCCCTTCATTCTGAGCATCATGTTTGTCGTCGTCAGTGGGCTTGCCCAATCCGGCTTGCGGTAAGTCTCGGAAATGCTGTGTTTCCCACATGGCACCGCATCCGCGTGATGGCAGTTGCTTCAACTCAAAGCACGAGCGAGTGCATGTCTCGGTCACGCCCGATGCATATCGTGGCCTCATTCTTTGCGTCGTGGAGGGCCAGCACCTCGCCTTCAAAGAAGCACAGTAGATTGTAAGGGTAGTAAAAGACGCACAGCGTCAGGAATAGCATCGTATTCCCATCCGCAATCTCCTTGATGATAGAGAACAACAGCACGCTATGGATGAGCCGACGTTCTGTCTCGTTGGAATGGATGGACGACCGGTACGTCCGTTTGACGTCCTCGCACGAGTGAGTTGTCAGCAGCTGCCTAGTGTGCAGCATCTCGGTCACCGTGCCCCAGATGAGCGTCTCGTAATACCCGAACCACGACGTGCGATTGATTTTCGACACGATGAACTCGATGACACTTCGCTTGGTCGTGTGTTGGAATGATGCGATGGCCAGAATCGGCTGCACAGGCTCGCGAGACTCTATCTCACGGGCATCCCCCGCGCTCGACGACGCAAAGTGAGGCAGTTCATACTTGGTCATATTTGGAAAGAGGGTGCGAATGAACATGCGCTCGTCGTTGGACATGAACGAAATGACGCGTCGAATGCTTGCAACGGACACGCGTCTAACGCCGGTAGATGGCAGTTCGACGTAGGTTGGGTGTTGTTCCATGCGCGGTGGCGTCGTCGTCGAAGAGTCGTACCAATCTCGATGATACGATGGGTGAGCCTCCTCGTAGTCGTGGAGTGGCTGTGTTTCGTCGGTTGGAACGCTCTCCGATGCGGCGACCGTGTCCTCCTCGTCTGGTGAAGTCTGGCGTTCCGCGCGGTGGAGCGGTGGCGTTTCGTCGGTTGGCCCGTGGTGTTCCGATGCGCTCACCGTGTCCTCCTCGTCGGGCGACGACGGGCGTTCGGCGTCGAAGTGGGGCGGTGGCGTTTCGTCGGTCGGAACGGCGCCGTGGTGCTCGTCCGTCTCGTCTGGCGATGCCGGACGTTCAACGTCGTGGGGCGGTGGCGCTTCGTCGGTCTGAGCGGCATCTTGGCGATCGGACTCGTCATCCTCGTCTGGTGGCGACTGGAGTTCGGCGTGGTAGAGTGGTGGTGGTGGTGGTGGCGTTTGCGATGCGGCGACCTCTGACTCGTCGGGCGACGATGGGCGTTCGTCGTGGTGGTTCGGCTGCGTTTCGTCGGTCGGAAAGACGACCGTCGCTTGATTCGGAGACGTGTCGGCGGTTTCGGCTGTTTCGGTGGTGTCGGCGGTGTCTGTTGGTACTGTCTCATTCGAACCATCGTCTCCCGTCTGGTCGGATGAAGGGAGGTCCTTGTGGACGATGAACCGCACGTTTTCGTCTGCAACATCGAGGTCCCGTTCGGAGCGTGGGCGTTCGACCGCGGGTGGTAGTGCGGGACGCTCAGACACGGCCTCTCCACCGGCATCACTGGTCGCGGCGGTGGATATCGGCACATGTACAGCCACTTCGGGCACGCTGTGTCCACCACGGCGACGACGCTTACTATCACCGGGCTTTGGTTTTCCGGGCGACGTTTCGTGGTCGTGCGAGCGTGCTCCATGTTTCATCACCTCATCGTACCTCGACTCTATGTAGAGATGATACTGGACATTTCGATTGTCCAGAACAATGGTCACCTTGTCGTTTATATGACGCGCAATGGCCGTGTTCAACTCCACCAGCCGCTTCTCTTTAAACAGTTGAAAGTACGGTGTTTTGTTGCCATAATGGACGTGAGAACTAGGCAAACGGACGCTTTTCGTTTTGTTAACGTATTTTAGATACTCTCGCATGTGTCTGAGTGATACGTCGCATGTTCTAAACGTAAAATCGTCCGTGTCATCGCCACCGGGCCGTGTTCAGTCCACCCACTCAACGGTCATTTCGCAACCGATGGCAAGTACTTATATCAAGCCATATGGCCGGCCTGGCCCCCAAACGACGATTTGGGAAGGAGGAACAAAAGATGAAATGCGGATTCGGAAGGAGGAACAAAAGATGAAATGCGGATTTTCGTTCGACTTTTCAATACTCACGGTTTGGGAGGGGTAAATCCTTTCATCGTTTGTTGTTCATCCTTCCCAAAAGGGATGCATGGAATCACGATGCCGAACTAACGGTCCAGTAACGGATGCGAAGCGACGTAGTTGGTAGGCAATGGTACGTCCCGTCCATGTGGGCAGATGGGCTTGTAGAATGATTTAAATGCACGGTCGAGTCTTGGGCGAAAAGAATGCCCAAGGTCGTGATTGTGGACACCGAGACGACCGGACTTCCTACGAAGAGGGGGAAAAGTGCACTAATCGAGCCGAATGTCTGGCCCGACATCGTGTCGGTGAGCTGGTCGGTCTTCTCCGACGGACAGAAGCAATCGCAACGAACCTACATAGTCAAACCGGAACACTGGACCATCACGGCCGAGTCGAGTGCCATACACGGCATCACTCACGCGCATGCGATGAGCCACGGCGCATCCCTGCGTCGCGCGATGGACGAGCTCAAATCCGAGTTACGTTGCCACACTGCTGGAGGCAAGGTCCGCGTCGTGGCGCACAACCTCGCATTCGACCGAAACGTGCTGTTCAACGCGTGGAAATGGCGTTTAGACGAAGACCCAAGCGAGTTCTGGCAGTGCGATGAGACATGCACGATGCTCAAATCGGAAGGCGAGCTCAAGTTGCCGCATCCCGCGGGTGGCTTCAAATGGCCGTCGTTGGCGGAGTTATGGGAAGACACCTTCAAGACGCGCCCGCCCGAGAACGCCCACGCGGCCGACCGCGACGTGAGCGTTTTGGAGCAAATATGCATGGCACGGTGGAAAGATCCCATCTTCATGGGATAAAACCATCGTCTGTTATGGCGACCCTCATCGTCGCGCTCGCAGTCGCTGGCACTCACTGCACACCTGATCTGTCACCGTGCTGTATGGCGAACAAAAAACCGCGCTTGCGAAATTGCGGGCGCTACCGCAAACCGCGATGCGCCCGCTATATTCACACGACTCGAAGCTCTCCCAGACGCGGAACGTCGGGGTTGACCGTGTCGTATCGTCGCTTTAGTCCGAATAGTATCACCTTGCATCCGATGGATAGCGACACCGTGACCACAATCGACACCGAGTCGATCAGCACCCCGTAGACGAGTGTGGTTGCGCTTGCGACGAACGATATGCCCAAGTAGGCCATGGAAATGTCGTCGGATTGTTTGCACCGGATGATTTTCGCGATTTGCGGAATGTACTGCACAACGAATAATATCCCACCCAAAAACCCGACCCCCTCTTTCCAATCCACCGGCATTGTAACACGTTCGCATCTTCTAAACACACTTGGACATCCATCTATCTATTCACACGGATATGGAACCTTTCAATTTTATGCTCCCCAAAAACGAAGATTTAGGACGTTCGGACCAGAATTTCTGAGATTTGACTGTGGCGAGCAAAGTTTATGCTCCCCAAACGAAGATTTGGGAAGGAGTAACAAAAGAAGAAATCCGGATTTCGAAGGAAGCACTTTTCAATGGCTCGTAGCCCAAATCGAGTACTCACGCTCTTGAAAAGTGCTTCCTTCGAAATCCGGATTTCTTCTTTTGTTCCTCCTTCCCAAATCTTCGTTTGGAGAGCATAAACTTTGGAAGGACTCGCCGTGTAGCGAACAAAAGATGAAATCCGGATTTCGAAGGAAGCACTTTTCAAGGGGACCAAAAATGATTTAAAAAGGTCTCGCGCGAATTGCCGTCGAATCATTCATTCGCATGTCCAGCGCCCTTTTGCAAAGAGGAGTGGTCAACTTTTTCTCGGGGAAGGACGCGTTTCGCTCGCTGAGCAACTTTTGGGAGTGCACGGTCGTGCTCGACGGTCGGGAGTACGAGAGTGGCGAGCACGCGTTTCACGGCGAAAAGTACACGCGCATCGGCGAGAAATGCGAGGACCCGGTGCGACGGCGAGTCTTGCTCGAGTATGGTCGCACGTTCCTGCGACCGTCCCTATACAATACATCGGCCGTCGCCAAGCGCATGGGCGGGAAACGAGGGTTGGAACTGAGCAGCGTCGAATTGCGGGCGTGGGACGCGCTGTGCCTGGACGTGCAGTTTGCCATCTGCCAGTGGAAGTCGAGCCAGTATGAGACGGTGCGGGACGACCTGCGGAAAAGCGCCGGCAAGATCCTCATCCACCCGGCCCTGCGATGCAGCGAGGCGAATCTCGCGTCGAGGGTCTGGGAGGGGAAGGGTGTGGTGCAGGACGGGCGCATCGTAGTGTTGGGTCGCAACACGCTCGGACGCATGTGGATGCAGATCCGCGACGATATGGGCGTGTGACGGATTGCGATGCGATACATCGCACGAGAATGTAATCAGGTACTCACACCCTTGACAAGTGATTCAACATCCACACTTCGTCTCTTGTTCAAAATATATGCTTCCCAAACGATTTAGGAAGACTGAACGAACCGTTCCGAGTGCGTGATTTCCGAGTGCGTTCGAGTACTCACGCCCTTGACAGGTGCGTCGAAAGCACACTCGGAAAGGTTGGCTCGGCCTTCCACAATCAAAGTTGCACATTTCGTAGTTGCATTTTGCCCTGAGGCCGACGCCGGTAACAAACTGACTCAGCGCCTAAAAATTGACGCAATGGATGATGCGCCACTCAGGGCCGCGGCAACTTTGTTTACACGAGTGAGAACCACACATAAAGCCACGCTATCGTTACTACTATTTTCGAAGCACGCTTCAAGGGCGTGAGTACTCGATTTGGGCTACGAATCGTTGAAAGCTCGATCGAAAATCCGCATTTCATCTTTTTGTTCATCCTTCCAACATCTTCGTTTGTGGAGCATACATAGACTTTCAGAATGCGCTTTCGAAGCACTTTTCAACGTTTTCGTAGCCCAAATCCTGTACTCACACCCTTGAAGCGTGCGTCGAAAACGCACTCTGAAAGGTCTACAAAAGGTTTGTTCGACCTTCCAAAATCTTCGTTTGGGAGGGGTAAACGTTGCAAGATGATACAAAAGATGGCATGTGATGTGTTGGTTTTCTGGGATGCTATGCTCTTTTGTAACAACTTTATGCTCCCCAAACGAAGATTTTGGAAGACCGAACAAACATTTCAGAAAGCGTTTTCGAAGCAATTTTATGCTCCCCAAACGAAGATTTTGGACGGTCGAACCAACGTTTCCGAATGCGTTTTCGAAGCACTTTTCAACGATTCGTAGCCCAAATCTAGTACTCAAACCCTTGAAAAGTGCTTCGAAATCGCATTCGGAAACGTTGGTTCGACCGTCCAAAATCTTCGTTTGGGAGGGGTAAATTTTCAACGTTTTGTAGCCCAAATCGAGTACTCAAGCCCCTGAAAAGTGCTTCGAAAACGTGTTCTGAAATGTTTGTTCGGTCTTCCAAAATCTTCGTTTGGGAAGGGTAAACTTTGCAAGATGATTCAAAAGATAGCAGCATTCGGTCGCGTGCGTTTGTATTTTCGAAGCACTTTTCAACGATTCGTAGCCCAAATAGAGTAATCAAGCCCTTTAACATTGCTTCGAAAAAGCATTCGGAAACGCATTCGGAAACGCCTTCAGAAACGCATTCGGAAACGTCGGTTCTACCGTCCAAAATCTTCGTTTGGGGAGCATAAATTTTTACAAAGATACAAACTTTATGCTCCCAAACGACGATTTTGTAACGATGAACAAAAGATGAAATGCGGATTTGCGACTGAGTTTTCAACGATTCGTAGCCCAAATCGAGTACTCACGACCTTGAAAAGTGTTTCGAAAATCCGGATTTCATTTTTTGTTCCTCCTTCCAAAATCTTCGTTTGGGAGGGGTAAACTTATCCATCCGGAAAAGTTAAAACACTTCGTCATGATGTCATGCTATGCCATATGATGCGTTGGTCAGTCTTTTGTAACAAGTTTACCCCCCCCAAACGAAGATTTTGGAAGGAGGAACAAAAAACGATGAAATCCGGATTTTCGACTGACTTTTCAATGGTTCGTAGACCAAATCGAGTACTCACGCCCTTGAAAAGTGCTTCGAAAATCCGGATAGCATGCTACTATGCCATATGATGCTTTGGTTCGACCAGACCCTACGACGAGCCACGTGGGAGAGCGGCGCGGAACCCCCGAGCTGATGTTCGGGCTCGACCCGGTGGTGAAGGCCTTGCACGTCGCCTCTAACCAAAATGGGACGGTGCCTTTTCCGACTGCGTGTCCCAGGTGGCGCATGATTACAAAACCAAACATGCCTTGCGCTGCGACGTTTTGATTGATATCTTTTGTGACATGTTTGCAAGATGACACAGCTTTTATGACAAAAGATGCAAACACCCAATACATGCCTTGCGGTGCGACGTTTTGCTTTATGATGCTATCTTTTGTAACAAGTTTATGCTCCCCAAACGAAGATTTTGGAAGACCGAACAAACATTTCAGAAAGCGTTTTCGAAGCAATTTTCAACGTTTTGTAGCCCAAATCGAGTACTCAAGCCCCTGAAAAGTGCTTCGAAAACGTGTTCTGAAATGTTTGTTCGGTCTTCCAAAATCTTCGTTTGGGAAGGGTAAAGTTTACCCCTCCCAAAAGGGCTAAGATTCGTTGAAAAGTGCTTCCCGGGAACAAACCTTGCAGAATGCGTTTCCCCGGGAAGCACTTTTCAAGTGGGAAGCACTTTTCAAGTGAGAGACAAATGTATTTGGGATACAAATTGTTGATGCTTCCGGTGGAAACGCATTCGCGTGCGCAGCTATGGAAATGTCCACGTTTCGGACTCACCCTCCGATCATCCAGGGCTCGATGCGGAACAACAACAGCAAGTATTTGGGAATGTTAATGCACCAAAATGGATTCTAATGGTCGAAACAATTACCTTTTTGGGTGTTTTCCGACCCAAATCATTGCTTTTGTTGTTATCGATTGTTCTTATCTACGATTTTCATGCCACTTTCGACCGAGGGCTGAAAGTGCGACTTTTTTGCTCGCCACAATGGTACTCACGCCCTTGAAAAGTGCGTCGAACAGTTATGGCTCCCAAACGACAACATTTGGTACTCACACCCTTGAAAAGTGCTTCGAACAGACAGTGACATTGGTGTCTCGAACAAAGATGTTGGAAGGCTGACTTAGGCTGTTCTAACCTTGGAAAATCCGTTCTCATGGTTTCACTCGGCAACCCAACGTCTTTGTTCTGGACATTCTGGGTACCATGCGCATCTCACGGGCGTGCGTGCGTGCGTGCCTCGTCGTCCATGTCGTCCATGTAGTCCATGTCGTCCATGTGCTTTCACCCTCGTCGTCGAGTCAGTACGGTGCAGACATCGCCCGTACCTCTATCCGTAGGCTTCTTGCGCGTAAACTCGCTCGTTTTCCACGCCATGTCGCAGTGTCTCCGGTCGTTCACACACCAACCCGATTGTAACCCTGTCTTACAGTACATCGGAAAGTCCCCGGGACAGCGTTTCGCAGAGGACGGTGGTTCCGTAGGTGCTCGTGCCGTGCTCGGCGGTGAGGGGCCCTGGACCTGGACCTTCGTCGCACCTGGCTTCGTGTCGGTCAATCGGGTGGACGGGTTCCCCACCGACCACAGCAGCCTCATAAGCGCCACGACGGCCCGATAGGGCAGGGTGACGGTCGCGTTCGCCATTCGAAACCACACCGACGAGGATACCGCCTTCCATCTTCCGGGCAGTTGCCTGCCAATGCCACACACGAGCCGGACGATGCGCGTGAACCACAGCAGCGCTTCGGCCGTCAGATTGGCGTACTGCATCGCAAAAGCATACACGCCGTACACTACGCTCTCAAAAAGCATCGGGATGTACTGGGCGCAGGTGACGCACGCAAAAAGCATCGACTTGCATCCTCGGAGCACGGTCTTGGCCAACTGCACGATCCGCGAGTCGCGCACCGTCGCAAAGATGCGATAGCACATGCCAAAGGTCGCGCGGATCGTCCCCAAGAGGGTCATTGGGTTTGTCGCGTTCGCATCCACGCCCAGTTGCTGCGTGATCGCGTGGCTGCACAGCTTGCTTTCGGCCTCGACGTGCTCGACGGTCGAGGCCGCCATCTCGACCGGACTGCCACGCTGTAGCGAATCTTGGAGCGCCTCGCGACTGTTATCGGCGTCGACGAGCGCCTCCATAAACACACTCACGTTACGCTGCGACGGGGCATCGGTTCCGTCCGAGTCGTCGGCCGAATAGTAGTCCGAGTCGTCGGCCGAATCGTCCGCCGAATCGTAGTCCGACGGGTCGGTGTCGTCTTCGATCGGAGCGGTGACGAACGAGGCGATTTCCGACGCCACGTCCGAAAAGGCGTCGGGGCGGGTTGCGTAAAACGCGATGAATCGACGCTCGTTGTGTGCTTGCTGTTCGGGAGTCCGATGGTGTTTCGAAATGTTCCGCAACATCCTGCCCCATCGCTCGTCGGGGTCGTGCTCGTCCTCGACGAGATGGCCACACCGGACGCAGTGCGCCAGCACGGCCAGCTCGTCGTCGTCGAGTCGTGGGTCGGGCGATGCGTCGTACTTGCGCCGGAGGTGCTCCCACGCGCCTCGACAGAACGCCTCGTACAGCGCTCTCGTGCCGTTTTCACCTTCGACCAGCGCGCCGACCTCGTGCAAGATGGACGCGCCATCGACCGTCCACGCTTCGTCGTCGCCGATGGTCGAGGTGGACTTTAAGAGCGATGCGAGGTTCTCCACGGGAAGGGACTTCGAGACGCGCTCCGGCCAGTACCCCATTGCATCTAGCTCTTTGACTTTGTCGATGATGGTTCCAATCGCAAAGTCGTTCGAGTCGTTCGAGTCGTTCGAGTCGTTCGAGTCGTTCGAGTCGGGCGGTGGTGCTTTGGCATGCAACGCTCCGCCCAGCGCCGGGGGGGCTCGCCGACACGATCGCACTCGTTTCATTTTTACCCCTCCCAAACGAAGATTTTGGAAGGATGAACAAACGATGAAATGCGGATGTTCGAAACACTTTTCAAGGGTGTGAGTACTCGATTTGGGCTACGAATCGTTGAAAACTCCATCGAAAATCCGCATTTCATCTTTTGTTCATCCTTCCAAAATCT